>PVBE010995325.1_pt1 | contig 34531 bp, 32 predicted proteins | sample 1631181 | NCBI WGS metagenome assembly PVBE01 (sample SAMN08397723, study PRJNA350692) | Marine metagenome, whole genome shotgun sequencing project. | isolation source: water | place: Pacific Ocean | collected 2012-04
AATAGTGAAACTTTCAAAGGCTATGGCAGTCTGTAGGACAGAAGGAAACTATGAACCACGTTGAAAGCCAACCTTTGTCTGAGGTTCGGAAAACCCTGCGCCCCAAATGGTATAGAATCCCTATTGACCCGGCAAGACTGAGGGAATTCTCAAAGCGCTCTGATCGCAGAGGTTTTTTTCAGGCTTTAGTTCATATGGGTTTGTGGGGACTTACTGGCCTGCTTTCCTATTACTGCTTTTCAAAGGAACTTTGGGTTGGTTTCGTGATGTTTTTATTTCTTCATGGAACCATAGGATCCCATTTTTCACACGCGCATCATGAACTCTGCCATGGCACAGTTTTCCGAACGAAATGGCTTAACCTCTTCTTTTTAAAAATCTTTTGTTTATTCGGTTGGCTTAATTTTCACATTTATAAAATGAGCCATAGCTACCATCACCGATTCACGTGTTTTTCAGAAGGAGATAGAGAGGTTGTACTACCCAGAGAACCTTCATTAAGGATCTTCTTCGTCCTTCAATTATTATCTATAAATTTTTTTGATAAAGGGGGACTTATTCCTACCATCAAGCTATTCATCAAGATTGCATTTAATAGATTTGATACCCCATTTAATTCATGGACAGAAGATCTCTATGAGAATCAGTTGGAAGAACGCCGGAAGGCTGTAAATTGGGCACGGTTAGTATTAATTTTTCATGGAGTGATCCTCGTGGTCTCCTTCTCAATGGGAGAACCAATCCTAGCCGTTCTTCTTTCAGGTCACGTCTTTATTGGAGGGTGGCATCACTATTTCTTGAACGAGACCCAACATGATGGGCTACGAAGTAATGTCTCAGATTTCAGAAAGTGTACCCGTACAATGACACTCAACCCGGTTTCGGAATTTCTGTACTGGCACATGAACTGGCATCTTGAGCACCATATGTTCGCAGGTGTACCATGCTATAACCTTAAGAAATTACATCAGGTTATTTCGGATGATATGCCGAAACCGAGAACTTTGTATGGAGCCTGGCATGAAATGCGAGAAACATGGAGAAAACAGCAAGCAGAACCTGAGTATGAATTTGATACACCCGTACCAGTTCAACAAACAAAACACACTGCATACTCTGAGGATCCCCTAACCTCTTCAATTGGAGATCTTGCTCCTAAATCATTGGCATAATTTTGTTTTCTGTATAATCCTTAATCTGCCTGAATTGTGATTTTAAGTCATATCACTGCCTGATCTGGAAAGCCTGTCCTATCAGTACCTACAAGCCAGGCTCTTGCGGAACAGTAAAGAATGGATTTAACCATTGAACCATATGGAACATCGCACCATTCTGTTGCAGCTGGCATTGATCGATGCGAATCATGATCCTCCGTGGACTGGAGCAACCGTTGGACACGAAACTAAGGAAGGCTTTGGGAGTTATTAATTCAAATCGTTTTCACGATAAAATTCCCAAAATTCTCTTTCAGTATACAAAAGATCCGGTTTTGATGATTCAATTTGTTTAGAAATTTTTCTCATATCAAATAATCGACAAGCTACTTAACCCATTCCGATCGAATCTTCCATAGGAACACATTGAATCTGATAAGGATTAGGTTGATAAGTTGATTGCCCCATCAACACCATAACCAGTGCAGTTCCAAGAATACCGATGAGCAGGCTTTTAAAGTCGATTGATTTCATGATAGATCCTTAATAATTCTTACTACTATTATTATTACTTTGATTCATACGATTAATGTTTTGAATTTCTCTTTGAATGTTACCTTCACAATTCACTACTGCTTCACGAGTACATAATTTAGTACATCTTGGATTTGTTTTGATCCCTGCACAACTCATAACAGGCTTAACACAAGAGGATAAATTCAATCCCATTAGAAATAAAAACATAGCTCGACTTAAAATTGATTTCATGAGCGATCCTTTGATTGAGATTTACGATGAACCTATCTTTGCCAGATTCTGGATCTAAGGTCAATGGACTGGAGCAACCGTTTCACCCTTGGAGAGTTCACTGTCACCTATTTCACATTCCTGATGGCCTGGGAGGTGGTGGAGAAATTGGGCGGGTATGAAGTGGGCTTCAGATGTTTCTATTCAAGGAAGAAAGCTGAAGCATTTTTATAAAAAACTGGAAAGGTAAAGAGGGTCGCATCTTCTGAGTACGACCCAATTATAATTTATGATTCTGAGGGAGGTGTATATCCAGCAGACATTATTGCCTTGGCCGTTTTGCTAAATTCTGATTGATCATATGTATTCAACATATCGATTTGTTCAAAATCACCTGAAGACAATACTACACCTTTTAGAGCTGATGCAGTTGCATCGTTTAATCCGTCTGCAATTCCAACAAAATCATAAATGCCACGTGTAAAATCATAAGAAACAAACTTCCCACCAGCAGCCTCTACCGCTGTTTTAGCTACTGAAGCTCTATCAGTATTTGAGTTTATTACTCCTTTGACACCATTTAAACTGAATTTCCCTAACATAATATATCTAGCCATAATGAATGCCTTTCTTAATTTTGTATGAGGAGGAGGATGTGATGGTGGTGCCGTTTATCATTTAGAGTCTCAGATTGACTTCCTTTTTGTCAATCATATATTTTGTTTTTTCTTGATTTGTGACCCCGCCGTGACCGGAGTTGGTCACTGCGGATCTTTGTGGAGGAAGGGGTTTAGACCAAGATATGATTGCCTTCTGGTGATTCAGAACACATAAGAAGGATGAAGGGTATTGTAGGATGAAAATGGGATATGGGACTTGGGGAGGCGCCACGGCTTAAATATATTTATGACAAATACTCGATACTTTTTGATCCAAATGGTTCGCTTTTTAGTAAAAAGGGTGAACTTTTAATAAAGCACGATAATGAAGAAGCAAATAAAAAATCACCGCCCCCATGAGCCCACCCTTAGTAGATATTTCTGGATTGGTGCGCAGGTTTCATACGATGCCAAACACTGGAAAGAATTGAGGGAATCATCCGGGAAATCTAAGCAGTAAATTCATATCAGTCCTTAGTCCAGGATCAGTAAAAGTCCCCCTGATTGAAAATCTGTTGTGCCTAATTTGGGTCCGAATCGTGACTGGGGTTGGTCATTGTGGACCGTTGCGCCGTAAGGGGTTGCGACTGACTCAAAAACATCAAACAACTGAAAAACAACTACGATTCCTGTAACCCTCTGCAAACAGAGGATTCTCCACTGCTTACTAATCAGTAGGTTAAACGTTCAAATCGTCTCGGTCGCTGAAGTCTTATAGTTTTCTCATGCAAACAATATTCTTTTCCGCATTCATTCCAAAGAGCTGTTAAAATTTTTTTATTCTGGATTCTACGTTCTCTTAAACAGTTGTTTCTAACAATGATTCTCCTTTTTGGAAGGAGAGTCTTGCATCAGGAAATTGGAGGTTATAAAAAATGTTTTCATTTTGATCACTAAAACATGAAATTGTTAAAACACATGGAATTAGAGGGATCTGTTCATAAAAATACACAGTTCTGGGCAGAAGCGATCCATGCATCTTTGAAGTTTCATGGCATCAGACAGGTCAGTTATGTGCCGGATGCCGGTCATTCACGTCTGATCGATTTATGCCGGAACGATGAAGAACTTACAACGGTGGTACTGACCACCGAGGAAGAGGGCGTCGCCATGGCAACAGGCGCCTGGCTGGGAGGGGAGAAGAGCGTACTCCTTATGCAAAGCAGTGGGATTGGCAACTGTATCAATATGTTTTCCATGATTCGCGAATGTAAAATTCCTTTTTTCACCGTCATCACCATGAGGGGAGAAAAAGATGAATTCAATCCATGGCAGCGTCCGCTGGGCCAAAATGCTGAAAAGCATCTAGAACTATGCGGGTTCTCTGTTCGGCGAATTGAAAAAAGTGAAGAAACCAGGACGATCATGGATCATGTGGCTGAGCAAGTTTTTGAAACATCCAGCATGGGAGCCGTTTTGATTTCTCAACAAATGATCGGGATCAAGTCTTTTGCTCATGAATGATTTTCAACAACGGAGCCTGAATTATCCGCTCCGACGCAGGGAGGTGGTTCAGAGATTGCTGAAAAACAGGAATGAGCTTTTGGTCGTGGCTGGCCTTGGGGCACCTGCCTGGGATGTGACCGACGCAGGAGACAGTCTGTTCAACTTCCCACTCTGGGGCGGCATGGGTGGTGCTGTTTCCATTGGGCTCGGATTGGCGCTGGCAAGACCTCACGATAGGGTACTGGTTTTGACTGGAGATGGAGAAATGCTGATGGGACTTGGATCCCTTTCCACCGTTGGAGTTCAACAGCCAAAGAATTTAGCGGTGGTTGTCCTCGACAACGAGCATTTTGGAGAGACGGGTATGCAGGCCACACATACTGCAGGTTCTGTAAATCTAGCAGAAATCGCCCGTGCTTCTGGGTTTGCCTCCTGTTGGGCACTAAAAGAACCAGGAGAACTCGAATCCACAAGATTGAGAATTCTAAAAGATAAGGGGCCTCTCTTCTGCGGGATCAAAGTACGAGCCGAATCCTTGCCTCTTGTGCTCCCCCCTAAAGAAGGATACTTGCTTCAACAACGTTTTAGGAACGCGCTGTTTGAAAACAAAAATTGAATCACCAAAAATTTCAGCGGGAGTCCATCATCATAGCGCTATAAGGGCCATTTCAAATTTACTCTTGGTTGTGACGGTATTATCCAACTGGTTCTTGAATGAAGTGACGTTAACAACAAGATATCGTTCATGATTTTGAGGTTGTTGAATCCTTAATGAATTGAATCCAGCTTCTCAGGACGCGATGTTCTGTTTTGTAGGAACTGTCCACCTCATCACTTCGTTTTCCTGTTTTCATAGTCTGTTTGGACGGATCGTTTCGATAACGAACTTCGACCTTCGTGGAAAACAAAGTCCCCTGGACGTTGATTTTGAGAAGGTAATGAAGATCCTCTTCCTTATCCTGTTTCATCGTAGCGTGAGTCAGGGACAAGCTTACCCCACCGTCTTTTGATTTCATCTGACATGAGTGGATGTCACACTTGGTATCTTCATATTTTGAATTCTTGAGGACAAACTCAATGATTCCAATGGATTGCGAAGTTTCCTGAGGAAGGCTCTGGGCACAAACATGACTCACCACGGAAAGAATCCCCATCAGTACCAGGAAAATATTTTTTTTCATTTCGTCACTTATATTGCGATTGATCAGACATGGTTGCCCTATTATAATGCAAGAAAAGGCGTTTTTTGAAAAATGAGTTTGGTTTTATAGAATGAACCATGATCATTCTAGATATTGCTTCTTCAAGTAAAGAAAGATAATTTATATGTTTAAACTGAAATTTTAGGAGGGCCCATGCGAAATATCTTTATTACTTTGCTGATTACCTTCGGGTTGATCATGCCTGTAAAGGATTTGTCAGCCAAGCGACAACCTGCAGGAATGCTGGTTGAAGTCAGTGGTTCCGTTGAGTACAGCAAAAAAGGTAAAAAATGGAGGAAAGTTCGACGAAATAAATTCGTTTACGACAAGTATTTGGTCCGTGTCGGCGATGGAGGTTCCGTCAAATTTTTTAATCAGGAAACCAATGAAACTACAACTCTGACTCCAGGAAGTGAGATCCAGGTCACCAAAAAAGGGTTGAAGGTGATCAAAGGCTCATTGGGAGAGAAAGGTTCTTCCGGAGGATTGCTCGCAGGTCTGGGCAAACAGTTCAAGAAAACCCAGAAATATACCACTGTCCGTCGATCTGTAAAAAAAGAGGGAATCGATTTAAAACTTCCTACAAACACGGTCACGGATGAATTTTCTGAGGTTGCCTGGCAAAACGTGGGTAAAGATTACCACTATAAACTCCATATCGGCTTCAAAGACAAAAAGACACGGAAGTTTAAATCGGAGACCAGTTATGAAGTTCCCGGAACTGAACTCCCTTTGGTTCGTGTCAAAATCGGTCCAATCAAAAAAAACAAGAAATACATGGTCGAAGTCATTGAAGGACAGAAATCTGTTTTTGAAACCAAACCAGGTAATCTGAAGACACTTTCCAGTAAAAAACTGAAAAAATTCCAGCAGCAGAGTAAGAAAGTCAAAAGTTTTGACGAAAGCGGTTTTCTCTATGCAGGTCTGCTCAAAGACAGTGGTCTTTTGGTTCCAGCACTGGACGAATACACTCGATTTTTTGATGAATTTTCAGATGATGAGGACATCAACGAATTGAGGCCTTTCCTGATCGAAGTCTACACTCGGCTTCGTTTGGAAGAGATGAAAATGGCAGAACTGAAAAAATACGAAGCCAGTCTTTAGATCGGATAATTTCCGGTACCATTTGCCCACCCATTGATGGTCCTCAAGTCTTTTGAGGGCCATCACAATCCAGTTCAATAAGTGGATACTTAAAAACGGTTCAGCACTACCCGTTTTTCCATGGACGATTCCCAACTAAAAAGGATCTTTGAAGAATTCCTCCAGGGGTTCAGCAGCCTTTGCATCTCTACGGTGGATGAAGAGGGTTGGCCTTCGATTAGCTATGCCCCTTTCGTCGTTGATGAAAATCGTTCCTATTATGTATTTCTGAGTGATCTTGCAAAACACACTTCCTGTCTTCGAGAAAGTGGAAAAGCCAGCGTGATGTTCATTGAAGACGAAGTAACATCCAAGCAGATCTTTGCACGTACCAGAGTTGTTTTTCAGTGTGATGTTATGGAAATGAAACCCAGTCTCGAATCAACGGTGCAAATACTGGAGATGATGCAGAGTCGTTTTGGGGAATTGATGAGTACTTTGCGTTCTCTTCCAGATTTTCATCTGTTCCGGTTGAAACCCTTAGGAGGTTCATTTGTCATGGGTTTTGGAAAGGCCTACACCATATCCGGTGAAAAGATGGATTTTCTGGAACACGTGAAAATCAAGAAAAACCTTTGAGGCTTATTTCCTTCTTTCCTCCGATTTATTTTCTCAACTGCCGATTTATGATTCGTGCTTTACATTGCACTGATCAGCCTCATCACTTTCAAAAGGTCTGAGACTATGGGTGATGAAGGAAAAGGAGTGTTTTCAAGAAATAGCCAGCAACAGATGCAACAGCAGCGCTTCCTGGATGAGATGATTCAGGATGAACCAAATTGTTCAGATTTTTCAATCAGAACTAAATTGGCCTTATTCAATACCTGGTTTTTGAGCGGATAAATCGCAACCCTAGGCCTTGGAATTTAATTTTTCTCGAAAAGGTAGACCGATTCGGTCAACCACTCCAATCCACGTTCTCGCAACCTGTCTTCAAGATTGTCTCGGGACTCAAGCAGTTCAAGTTTGCCTGAAGATGAAAAAAGCCTTTCTACCTCTGTTTGTTTGACGCTGTAGGGCGGACCTTTCATTTTTGATGTGTCGTAATCGACACAAATCAACAGCAGCCTCCCTCCCTTAACCATCTGCTTCATCAGGCACTGGGCATAGTCGATACGTAGATGCTCCGGGATTGCCACCAGTGATGCTCGGTCGAAAACTGCCTGGAAAGGTTCTTCCGTTCCAGATGCCAGATCGAAAAAATCCCCCAACAGAATTTTCAGCCCACCATGACTGAAAGTCTGGAATGGAGGGGTTTCACGGATTTCAGGAACAATCTGCTGTTCTCTGAAAAAATCTTGAACCGCCTTTTCCACCAGCTCAACGCCGACCACGGTTCCGACACGTTCAGAGATCCAGACCAGATCAACGGATTTCCCGCATAGAGGAAGGAAACAGCGAGAGGGATGGACTTCTTCCAGATGCTCCCAGTAGCGAAGCAGGAAAGGATTTGGCCTGGAAATGTGAAAACCGATACGGTCTTCGTTCCATCGAGCTTCCCATTCCTCATGATCATTATTCTTGTCCATGGCCTTTCACGAGGATGGGTTTTGAAAAAGGATTTACAAGGCTTAAATGGATTCCGAGCGAAGCGATTTTAGGTTTTCGTAACGAAGTCGGTGCCAGGGAACAACGAAACTTTCTTTAAATTTTTCCAGTAGATCCCGGGTTAACGATAATGCAGTTTCTTCTCTTGGAGCCCCCTCAAGTTCATCATCATCAGGTTTGTAGTTCAATCTGACACGATGGATCTGTAATCCACTGTTTAAATCGATAAGCTGCATTCTCATCAACCAAGTTTCAGGAGATGTACATTCCTCGGTGCAGGGATAGGTGATGAACTGATAGAGCAGAACCTGATCAACTCCATGTCCTACTGACAATTTTGCCGCCAAGGTTTTTTCTGTTATACCGGCTAAGGCTAGGGATGTTTTGAATTGTTCCTGATCCAGTCTCAGTTGTTGGTTTTTCCGCCAGATTGTTCTCTGTAATTCGATTCCTCTGATATCCCCAAGCCAGGGGTGTGAGGAAGTCTCCTTTTCTACTTCTAGTCGAAGATCATTCCATAGTTCGTAGCGGATTCCTGAAGGCTGGACACCTTGAAGCAAGAGGATGGCTTTACCCGTATGGGGATGGAGATCTGGGAGGGAACTTTCAGAATAGATGGTGCAACCAGAAACCCCCAAAATCATCAGACTGATCCCCAAAAAAAACAACTTTAGTCCCGTTGTGAGATGCAAAATCTGAAAAGAAAATAAATTCACTGCTGAATGAAAGAATGATCAAAGCCATCATGGAAAATGAGGCATTTCTTGAGATTTGCCTTCTATATAGTTCATTATAAATAATTAATATCAAAACCTCTATTTGAAAAAGTGAGCACGGATGCTGAGCGAGGAAATCACAGGCAGAATCGAAATCCTTTCCAGACGTTTGCAGGGCTTAGAAGGGTATCTTTGAAGTCACAGACAAACGTTCCCACCTTAAAGAACTGGAAACAGAATCAGCAAAAAACGAATTCTGGGAACTACCTGCCAATGAACGTACCGAGGTCCTGAAACAGGTTTCGCAACTGACCGATACGTTACGTAACTGGGAAAAACTTACCAATTATCAGCAGGAACTGGAAACTGCGGCTGAACTCTATCGTGAGGAAGAGGACACCGAGTTACTCAAAGAAATCCTATCCTATTGCGAGCACTTGGAAAAGGGGTTGGATTCAATGGAAATCCTGAGCCTTTTCAGTGGTGAAAATGATGATAGAAATGCAATCGTCGCAATACATCCCGGAGCAGGAGGGACCGAATCGACCGACTGGGCCTCTATGCTGTTTGAGATGTACAAACGCTGGGTGACAGAAGAGAATTACCAAATTGAGATTGTGGATCTTCTGCCAGGCGAGGAAGCAGGAATCAAATCCGTGACATTCACGGTTTCCGGGCCGCATGCCTATGGAAAATTGAAGGCCGAAATCGGGGTTCATAGGTTGGTGCGTATTTCTCCTTTCGATGCAAATAAACGGCGGCACACTTCATTTGCTTCGGTTTTTGTCTATGCCGAAGTCGATGAAGAAATTGAAATTGAAATTAAACCTGATGATTTGAAAGTCGATACCTATCGTGCTAGTGGAGCAGGTGGACAGCATGTGAACACCACCGATTCTGCAGTCCGCATCACCCATCTACCGACCAATATCGCCGTCCAATGCCAGAACGAAAGGTCGCAGCATAAAAACCGGGCAACCGCGATGAAGATGCTTAAAGCCAGGCTCTATGACCTGGAGCAGCAAGAACTCAACAAAGAAAAAGAAATTCTTAACAGCCAGAAACAGGATATCGCCTGGGGCAGTCAGATTCGCAGTTATGTTCTTCATCCTTATCAAATGGTCAAGGATCACCGCACTAACTGGGAAACAGGAAACGCAGACAAAGTGCTCAATGGAGACCTCAACGGATTGATTAAGGAAGCTCTTTCCCAAAAGGTATGCTGACGTTGAATCAAATCTTTGTTTGGGTTTTAATTGTATTCAAGGTCTCAAAATTCCTTGATCAAAACTGAAGATAGCTGAAGGAGAAAAATGGCATCATTTGATATTGTCTGTCAGGTTGACTTCCAGGAAGTGACCAATGCTGTGGATCAGGCTCGACGTGAGATCGGAAATCGTTATGATTTCAAGGGTTCGAACTGTGCGATCGACCTCGACAATCAAAAGGGTGAACTCCTCATCACGGCCGATGATGAATATAAAATGGAAACCGTGATTGACATCCTGCTGACCCGGTTACTCAAACGTTCAGTCCCAGTAAAATCCTTGGTATACGGAAAAACCGTACCCAGTGGGAAAGTACTCAAAAAAAACATCGATATCCAGCAAGGGCTGTCCAAAGATCAGTGCAAGGAACTGAATGTGTTGATTAAAGAGACCAAGTTGAAAGTCCAGTCTCAAGGTCAGGGTGACTCGGTTCGGGTGAATGGTAAAAAGAAAGACGACCTTCAACAATTGATGAAGATTTTGAAGGACAAGGACCTATCTTTTGACGTCCAGTTTACGAATTACCGTTAAACGATACTGCTTCTTTTTCCACCCATTTCCACCAGTTCAAAATCCTTTGTGATAGAATTCCGTCACTATCACGGGCATGGATTTCAATCCGGTTCCGGGATTTCTCCAGTGTTAATGGAATGGAAACTTCAACTTTGTGCCTTTGGAATTCTTGATTGAAGAGTCGGTATTCGATTTTCTGTCCATTGACGAAAACCTGCATGTCCTTCAGCCCCATTTGATCCAAGATTTTCCCCTTGAGCATGAACTTATGCTGCATTGATGGATTTTTGTCCCGAAGCAGTGTGAATGATTGCATCAAAGGCCCCTGGAGATCATGACTTGGCAGGGGTCGATCCAGTGACCAGTTGTAGATCAATCCAGGAAAGCTTGAGTCCTGGTCCCTTATTTCAAGTTTTAAATGCCCCTTTGCTTCCAGTTCTTCAGGGATTTGGATCAACAAGGTGTCCTCCAATTTCTCTCCCGATTTCAGCAAACCCAACTGAACCCTCCCTCGTGGAATACGTACCTGGCCTGATGTTCTGGTCAACCTCAGTAGAGTCTTTCCGGATACATGGCTCCCGTAATTGTGAAGACGTATTCTGATGGCATGGGTTTCTCCTGGATCAGCAATACCATCCCCGTTTCCCTGGCTTTCCCAGCTTCCGTCATCATGCTCTTCAGCATAAAATGAAAACCGTGGTCCCGGATGTGAGTTGAATTGAAGATGGGTATTGAGTCGGGCTCTTTCCTGCTGCATGTGATCCAGTATGACCAAATCAAAGGGTTCCAATGATGCAAGCGAACCAGGAGAGATGGAAAGGTTGAAAATGCGGATCAGCATTTTACCGGGTAGTAGCATCCCCAAAGGCAATTCCAGCCCGTTCAAGGCTTTGCTTTCCGAACGTATTTCGGCCTTGAGTCGTTTCATAGGAAATGAAGAAGGGTTGTGGACTCGAACTCTTAAAAACGATGAGTTTCCCGGAGAGAGAATTTTATCGGTTGGAAGATCCGTCCATGCGGTTCCATCACTGCTCCAGGATACGCTCATTTCCGGATGACTGTTACTGGAAGCAGCATCAGCCTGAATCAAATCCCAATTGACCTCCTGTTGTTTCAAACGGCTTATGATTTTTTGTTGTTGTTCTTTTCTCAAAGATTGAATTTTACCTTTGATGGCCTCACCGTCATCCAATCCGTTTTGCCACAAAAGTGATGCCATTTCTTCTGCTACCCTGATGAAATAATCCTCACGTAGGTTTTTGGGGGTGAGGTTTTTGGCTTTTGAGATTCTTTCTTCTTCCGTTTCTTCTTGATGAAGATAGGGGAGCTTAATCGGTTTGGAAGGATCAATATTTCCCATCAAAGGATAAAGCCTGTATCGATTTTCAGTAATGATCACAGGCTGTAGAAGCACATCAGGCATGATCCCGGTTTCGTTGATCCATTCTCCTGAGGGAGTCAGGTAATCTCCGATGGTCATTTTCAATCCGGATCCATCCTTTAATTCCGAAAGGGACTGGACGGTTCCTTTCCCGAAAGTTTTTTCACCAACAATCAAGGCCCTCCCATTTTGCTGCAATGCAGCGGTTACAATTTCGGATGCGGACGCAGACCCACGATTGACGAGAACCACCATGGGTACTTCACTCCAACTGGCAAAACGGAATAATCTTCGGCTTTGGAACTTGCTTGAAATCCTACGACCCCTGGTGCTGACGATGGTTTTCCCACTTTCCAGGAACAGATCACTGACTTGGACAGCCTGTTCCAAAAGTCCACCTGGATTGTTGCGTAGGTCAAGGATCAACCCGTTAACAGACCCCGCATTCCCGAGTTTGCTTTTCAGTTCTTCAGCAGTACTATCCTGGAAATTTTTGATGCGTAGATAACGGTACTGAAAATCATTTTGTTTCCAGTCCAACACATCTACACTTTCCACTCGGATTTCTTCACGCTTCAAGATGAATTCTATGGGAGATGAAACTCCTTCTCGGGTTATGTGAAGGCCCACTTGGGTTCCTTTTTCTCCACGCAGCCGAAAAAGGATTTCGTCCAGGGTTAAATATTCGGTCTCTTCTCCATCAACCCTGATAATCCTGTCCATTGGCAGGATGCCTGCTCGCGCTGCAGGACTTCCAACCATGGGTGAAATGACAATCAGTTGGTTTTTACGAAAACCGACCATCAACCCCACACCTGCAAAACTCCCATCCACACTGACTCTGAATTCACGGTGCAACTCCCTGGGGAGGACCGCTGTATAGGGGTCTAGTTTTTGGGTCAAGCCACGAAGCAGGATCTGCTCCAATTTGGATGGATTGATATCTTGCGGGCTTCGAATCAGTTCGCTATGTATGGTTTGCAGGATCCTATTTAGATCCCCAAAATCATCCAATGGCTGTGGACTACTTTCAAACTTCCAGTTGGTGGTCCATAGTTTCAAGGAAACTCCCGAAGAAGCCTGTTTTGAGGAAGTCCTAAGTTCGAAAAAATGCCTTTCAAGTTCTCTCAACACACCTTCCAGCAGGGTTGCCATCCCCTTTTTTTCAGGATTGGCATAATCGAGTTGGATGCGCATCAACACCTCGGAGACCATTGAAGAAGAATCCCTGGGGCGGTCTACAGGAGCCAACGGTCCATAAACCGGACTCAAACATCCGTTTAGCAGACCTAGGAATATAAAATTCAATAAAAAGATGCGGATAAAATAGAACATCAGGGAGGTTTCGTTACGCCTGGTATCCAGGAAAACTTCTGTTCAAAACTGATTTTGTGCAGAAAGGATGTGAGGGGCCCGTCCAAATATCGACATCAAGAACGGTTTGATTCCTCAGTATTGGTTTGGCATATTGATGGCTGGCAGATCTCACAGATCCTGTTTCTCTCCCTTGGTACCTTTACATTATTCCTGATGGAAAATTCTAAAACCTGGCAGCGAAGTGAAAGGGTTCAAATCATTCCCGATCAAATGATCCATGAGCTTGAGGACAAACAACTTGATCTGTGCTTCGAAGATTATCAAAAAACCCTTGGCTCATACAGGAAAAAACGTTTCTGGCCGATGATGCTCAGTCTTGCTGGTTTCTGGCTTATACTCCCCCCATGGCTGTTTTTTAAATTCTTCCGTCGACGTTTTCCAGAGTGGCAGTATCTGCACGAGCTAAAAATTGAGATTCGGAAAATCAAAAAACAACGCAAACGCCGTAAATTTTTTGAACGTCTTCGAAGTAGCAAAAACCTTGTTCAAACAAATCACCCTATAGAACTGAGGAGTCTCTACCGGAACCTCGTCGAGTCAGCCCGGCAATACAACCTGAGAGTGAGTCTCTTCGACCATGCCCTCGATCGACAGTTGAAGGCGTTGGATCAACCCCTCAGTGAAAATGAGTTCAATCAAATTGAAAACACCTTCCTCAGACTCTTCAATGAATTAAACAGTGCATTCAGCCTATTCCGTCTTGCAGAAGAAAACTCAAACCTCGATCTCATAACCTTGATACACGACCAATACGCCGGGCTTGGTTCCTCTGCAGAATTCATCCAATATTCCCAGGACCTCGGACAAACCGGACAGTTTGTCCAGGAACTGCTCCTGCTCGAAGCTCAGCTTCAACGTGAAATCCAGGGCTTCAGTCAACTCAATGCTCCAACAGAGCTTTCTTCTTGAACCTTCCTGCTTTTACCTTGACAGATCTGAAGCTGCTTCCTAAAATTATTAGCACTTAAGCTTGATGAGTGCTAATGGCTTGATTTAGAATGCCACCACCTGAGAAGACCATGCCCAGCAACAAGAAAAAGACAGGCTCAGGAGTTCTTTTTGATCAACGGACCCAGCAGGTATTGCAAGGCATCATTGACAGTTTCATCAGCAATTCAGAACCAGTCGGATCACGCACGCTTTCAAAGACCCTAGGGCTTTCGTTATCCCCGGCAACGATTCGCAACATCATGTCGGATCTTTCCGATCAGGGTTATTTGACCCAGGCACATACTTCGGGGGGGCGTATTCCAACGGACAAGGCATACCGGTTTTTTGTAGATTCTCTGATAGTCGCGGACAAACTACCCGAACAGTTACAGAAAAACATTGAGGGAATTTCCTCTAAAGGAGCAAGTGCAGTACAGGATTTATTGATCAACACATCCCATCTGCTGGCAGGCCTGACCAAATTTGCCAGTCTGGTTACTGCACCTAAAACTTCCTTGAGCCGTCTTCAGCACATTGAATTCATCAAGATCAGTGGAGACCGAATTCTGGTCATTTTAGTAACGAAATCGGGGCTGATCAAAAACCGAGTGATTGAAAGCCAGGATCAATTATCCCAAGAATTTCTAAATTCCGTATCAGGATTTCTCAACAAAAAATTTAATGATCATTCGCTCAGTGAAATCCGTAAGCAAATCCTAGACAGCATGGTTGAAGACAAGGACCGCTACAATGAGTTACTGGCTCAGGCAATCCGGTTGGGAAAGAAAGCTTTTGAACTGGATCAACCTGTAGAACTTTTCATTGATGGGCAAACCAATCTGCTGATGAACCAACGACTCTATGAAGAAGATGCCAAAACCTCACTGATCCAGGCATTTGAACAAAAGAGCACTATCATGGAGATCCTTGACCAGACGATGGAAAGTCAGGGAACCCGGATTTACATAGGATTGGAAAACGAACTCGGACTACAGGAATGCTCCTTGATCACCGCCTGTTATGGGAACAAACACAACATGCTCGGTACCATCGGGGTGATCGGTCCTACCAGCATGGACTACCGTAGGATCATTCCTGTGGTTGATTACACCGCCAAGATTGTGTCCCAAACGATTGCCAGCCAATCCTACGATTGAACGATATTTGATGAATTATGACAAAAGAAACCAACACCAAATCAAACGAATCACAAAACGAAAACGGGAATTCCGTCCATCCGTATCTTGATTCCGATCAGGATATGGAAATCGAGAAACCTGAAACAACAGGAATAGAATCTGAAGAGATTTCCACCTCAAACATTGAAAAGCTTGAAGAACAGGATGTTTCTTCAGATGAAGACGAAGCAGATGCAAAGGAGCCTTCTTCCGAAGAACTAGCAAAACAGGCTGAAGACAAATATGGGGAAATGCAGGACCGCTATTTAAGACTTAATGCGGAGTTTGAGAATTATAAAAAACGAATGATGCGGGAAAACAGTGACCGATTGAAATATTTCAATATGGAAATCATCAAGGAATTGCTTCCTTCATTGGATAATCTCGAACGTGCTATATCCCATGCTGAAGAGGCAAAATCCGACCCAGAAAACATGCTCGAGGGATTACAAATGGTTTACAAGGGCATGCAAGAAGCTTTTGGTAAATTCGGTGTGGTAAAAATCGATTCGTTTGGAAAAGAATTCGATCCAAACTGTCATCAGGCTGTGGGTATGATCGAAAGCAATGAGGTACCAGAAAACCATGTGGCCGAAGAGTGTCTAACAGGTTACTACCTCCATGACCGAATCATACGACCTACCATGGTCAGGGTTTCTGGTAAAGGATGAAAATGAAAGTTTTTCGTTGCAAAGGGATTTGCTTCTTACAAAGCATCCGTCTGTTTGAAATGTGCCGTTAATCAAATAAATAACAGGAGTAACATGTCAAAAGTGATAGGTATTGATTTAGGAACTACAAATTCATGTGTCAGCATCATTGAAGCAGGTGACCCGACGGTCATTCAAAATGCAGAAGGGGCCAGAACCACCCCCTCGATGGTCGCCTTCAACGATAGTGGAGAACGTCTGGTGGGACAAGTTGCCAAGCGCCAGGCAGTAACCAATCCTGAACGTACCATCTTTTCTGCAAAACGCCTTATGGGGCAAACTGCAAATTCAAAAGAGGTGGAACACACTCGTACCATCGTGCCTTACAATATTATTGAGGGAAATCATAATCTGGCTTTTATCGAAGTCGATGAGAAGAAATATTCCCCGCAGGAAATTTCAGCATCGGTGCTTCAGAAAATGAAACAGACGGCAGAGGAATATCTTGGAGAAACCGTCACTGATGCCGTGGTTACCGTGCCCGCTTATTTTGATGATAGCCAACGCCAGGCCACCAAGGATGCCGGCAAAATTGCAGGTTTGAATGTGATGAGGATCATCAACGAACCAACTGCAGCGGCAATGGCCTATGGATTAGACAAAAAACAGGATGAAAAAATTGCAGTCTTTGATCTGGGCGGAGGAACATTCGACATCTCCATTTTGGAAATTGGAGAAGGAGTGTTCGACGTTAAATCGACCAATGGCGACACATTTTTAGGAGGTGATGATTTTGATAACCGTTTGATCCAGTTTTTGGGAGATGAATTCAAAAAAGACCAAGGGATTGATCTGCGCGAAGACAAAATGGCTCTCCAACGCCTCAAGGAAGCTTCAGAGAAAGCAAAACACGAACTTTCCTCCAGTTCGGAAACTGAGGTAAACCTGCCATTCATTACAGCCGATGCATCCGGTCCTAAACACCTGAATGTTAAAATCACCAGGGCGCGTTTCGAACAATTGGTCGAAGATTTGGTAGACCGTTGTGTAGAACCATGCCGCAATGCACTAAAAGACGCTGGATGCACTGCCAACGACATCAATGAAGTGATCCTTGTCGGAGGAATGACACGGATGCCGAAAGTCCAGGAAATTGTCAAAGAATTCTTTGGAAAAGAACCTCACAAGGGAGTTAATCCTGATGAAGTGGTGGCCATCGGCGCTGCAATTCAAGGTGGTGTGCTAAAGGGCGATGTCAAGGATGTGCTGCTTCTGGACGTCACTCCACTATCCCTCGGGATTGAAACTCTTGGTGGAGTGATGACTCGTTTGATCGAACGCAATACCACCATTCCCACCAAGAAAAGTCAGGTGTTTTCTACTGCAGCCGACAACCAGCCAGCCGTTAGCATTCATGTCCTGCAAGGAGAACGAGACATGTCCCAGGACAACAAAACACTTGGGCGATTTGAATTGGTTGGAATTCCCCCTGCTCCCCGAGGCATGCCTCAGATTGAAGTCACCTTCGACATTGATGCCAATGGAATCGTCAACGTCAGCGCCAAGGATCATGGCACCGGCAAGGAGCAGGCGATCAAGATCACTGCTTCTACCGGCTTGTCCGATGATGAGGTCGAAAAAATGGTCAATGATGCTGAAAAATTTGCTGATGAAGACAAGAAAAAACGTGATTCAGTGGAAGCCCGGAACCAGGCGGAATCTCTGATTTACAGTACCGAAAAGTCGATGGGTGAGCTTGGAGACAAACTTCCTGAAGAGGACAAATCCAAAATCAGCGCCTGCATTGATCAGCTCAAAAAGAGTCTTGAAGAGGATGATCTGGAAGCGATTAAGAGTGACACGGAAGCCCTGGTTCAGGCATCTCATAAAATGGCAGAACTGCTCTACAGTCAGCAAGCTCAGCAACCTCCATCAGAGGCAGGCCCTGAAGCAGCGGATGCAGAGCCTCAGAAGGATGATAAATCGAATGACGATGACATCGTCGATGCCGATTACGAAGAAGTCAAAAAATAAGCCTCGATTATCCTAAACAGGCTACTGAATGGCAAAACGTGATTACTACGAAATTCTCGGTGTAGACAGAAATGTTTCAGGAGATGAACTCAAAAAAGCCTACCGCAAGGTAGCCATGAAATATCATCCGGATCGAAATCCGGGTGATAAAGAGGCAGAAGACAAATTCAAGGAGGCTTCTGAAGCTTTTGAAGTCCTCAGTGATCAAAGTAAACGACAACGATACGATCAGTTTGGACATTCTGCAGAGGGACTGGGGGATGGTTTTAGCGGTTTCAGCCAGGGTGCAGGATTCGGCGATATCTTTGGTGATATCTTCGGAGAATTTTTTGGCGCCAATGGAGAACGCAGAGGACAACGTGGAGAGCGGGGTTCGGACCTCCAGTACAATCTTGAAATCAACTTCGAGGACGCAGCTTTTGGCACCTCAAGAGAACTTGAAATTCCGCGGATGGAAACCTGCAACACCTGCGGGGGACTTGGGGCTCGTTCACAGAATGATATCGAAACCTGTAATAACTGTGGCGGAACAGGACAGCAAAGGATTCAACAAGGCTTTTTCAGTGTAGCCACTACCTGTGCTGCCTGCAGTGGAAGAGGGCAAACCATACGTAATGTCTGCAATACCTGTCATGGCAGAACTCGTGTCAAAAAAACCCGGAAAATTCGGGTCAATATTCCTGCTGGAGTGGACACAGGTTCACGTATCAAGCTGTCTGGAGAAGGGGAGCATGGAAGCAATGGAGGACCTAACGGGGATCTATATATAGTTCTTCGAGTTCAGGATCATCCAGTTTTTGAAAGAGAAGGATCGGATCTGTTTTGTGAAGTTCCGATCAGTTTCACCCAGGCTGCATTGGGCAGTGAGATTGAGGTTCCAACTCTGGAAGGCAAGGCCCGCTTGAAGATTCCCGCGGGAACACAGTCTCATAAAATCTTTCGTTTGAGAAATAAGGGCGTCGCCCAAATCCGCAGACCTGAACGAGGAGACCTACACGTCCGTGTGGTGATTGAAACCCCAACCAACCTCACCTCCAGGCAGAAGGAACTTCTTGAAGAGTTCGAAGAATGTTGCCATGAAACCAGTCACCCGCTTCGGGATAAATTCTTTGATTCTCTGAAAAACCTATTTTCCTGATCTCTTCTCCCGAGATCTGATTTATTGGGAAACCACAAGATCTGACATTTAGGATATCAAAAGTCCTCATTTCGGATTCTTTGTAAGACCAAGAATCTCCTTGCCCGTCCCCCGAGGTTCACCTAAAATTTGGACTGATAAAACTGGCTTTATATAAATCCATTTGTTTAAGAAACTTCCCTGCTTGAGACAAGATGAATCCCTGGCTGATGAGTGCGGTGATGATCGTTGCATGGAGCGTTTTTGGTCTCCAAATGATGATCAAGATTGGAGCAATGCGGAAGATGGCTCCAGAATCCAGAATGGATCAGATTCCAAGAAGGATCGGAATGCTCTTTAAAACTGGAATCGGCCAGGAAAAGCTGGTTGGTAGGTCCCGTGAAAGGATGCCTGGAATCATGCACGCTCTCATCTTCTGGGGGGCAATGTTAATAGGAATCAGAGAATTTTCCATGATGGGTGAAGGTTTTATTCCTGGTTTTCAGGAATACCTTCCTTTCCTTGGTTCTGACAGCCTGATGGGATTTCTGTTCATTTATGCCTACAACATCGCAGAAATCGTTGTTTTGACAATGATCCTCGTGGCACTCTACCGGCGATTCGGACCGCAACCGGCAAGGCTCGATCATAATTGGGAAGGAGTTTACGTTTTGCTTTTCATCGCGGGTATCATGCTGACCGACCTGCTCTTCGATGCTGCACGATTCAATCTCATCGACGAATGGAAGCATTCCATCCACCAGTTTGAACATCCTGTTTACGGACAGGAACGTGCCTGGGCTCCCATCGCCTCCATGCTTGCTTTGATGCTCGTGGGACTTGGAGAAACCACCAACTCGTTTTTTTATCATTTCGGATTTTGGGGTCATATTGCAACAATGCTCGTGTTCGTCAACATATTGATCAACACCAAGCAGTTCCATGAAATCACTGCGTTACCAAATGTTTTTCTCGGATCCCTCGATTATCCACATGCCCGTCAGGGTATAATCGATCTAGAAGATGAAACGGCATGGGAAGAAGGGCGGATCGGCATCAATAGTCTTGAACAGTTGACTTGGAAACAGGGACTTGATCTCTATTCCTGTACCGAATGTGGACGTTGTTATGACGTATGTCCGACCTACGTGACAGGCAAGCCTCTGACCCAAAAATGGGTCAACCAGTCCCTGATAAAGCACCTGCGCGAAGAAGAGGGAAACATTTACAGAACTGGAACTACCAGTGGAGAAAAGAGCCTAGTTGGTGACGTGATCCATCCGGATACACTTTGGGCATGTACTACATGCCGTGCTTGTGAAGACGCATGTCCCGTCTCGATAGAACACGTTCCTCGTATTCTTGGAATGCGTCAAGGCCAGACCATGATGGAAGAAGCCTATCCTCCCGAGATCAGTTCTGCCTACAAGGGTCTCGAAAGAAATTTTAATCCCTGGGGAATAGGATTTGATCAACGGGCTGAATGGGCCGTTGATCTTGATATTCCTTTAATGTCCGAAACTCGAGCGGAAGACATTGATGTCCTGCTCTGGACAGGTTGTGCCGGTTCCTTCGACAGCAGAAATCAGAAAGTCGCTCGTGCAACGGCAGAATTGATGAAAAAAGCAGGTGTACGATTTGCGATCCTTGGCAACGAAGAAAAATGCACTGGTGATCTTGCCCGTCGTTCCGGCAATGAGATGCTTTTTCAAATGCTTGCCTCTGAAAACATAGAAACGTTGAACGGCCACGGTGTTAAGCAAATTGTCACACAATGTCCACACTGCCTCAATGCTTTGAAAAATGAGTATCCTGACCTGGGTGGAAATTATGAAGTGCTTCACCATAGTCAGTTCCTGAAACAGTTACGCGAAGAAAAAAAACTTCCTGAAGGCAATAACGCCAGAAAAATCACTTACCATGATCCTTGTTACCTTGGACGTTATAACAAAGAGTATGACGCGCCACGAGAAATCCTCCGTGATTCCACTTCTACAGTCACAGAAATGCAGCGTCATCGTAATGAAAGTTTCTGCTGTGGTGCTGGAGGAGCCCGTATGTGGATGGAAGAAAATCTTGGAACCAGGATCAATGAGGAACGGGTTCGGCAGGCTTCAGAAACAGGTGCGGATACCCTCGCCACGGGTTGCCCCTTCTGCATGACCATGCTTAGCGACGGCATTGCCTCAACTGGAAAAAGTGAATCCCTGGAAACACGTGACATAGCTGAACTGATGCTGGAATCCATCAAGTCCTAAACATTTTTCAACTCCTTTTACCTCAGCATTATCAAATCTAGTTGAGGTATTTCTGCATTCCGAATTAAATCGACATCCCCTTTTTTTTCTGATATAAAGTCAGATTGACTTACGCTCAGCTAAATGGGGAAAGGATCCAAAAAACAACACGGTTTGCTGGAAAATCTCAGAAAGAGAATATCTCCTGCCATTGAGGGGCTGGGATATGAACTCTACGATTTAGAGGAGCTTCTTTCTGAAGGAAAACGCATTCTTCGTGTCAGCATTGATCAAGAACAGGGAATCCAGATTGATGACTGTATCCGTGTGGATCAACTTATGCAGTCCCTACTTGAGGATAAGGATCCGGTGGAAGGAGCATATATCCTAGAGGTATCCTCTCCAGGAATTTTCCGGGCCCTGAAGGATCGGAGACACTTTCAGCGTTACTCCGGAGAAAGGATCAGCATCCGTCTGAAACAGAAAACAGATGGAATGCGTCAAACGGTAGGGATGCTCAAAGGAGCATTAGAGGAAGGAATTTTATTCGTACCTGAAAAAAACCCTGAAGAAGAATTATTAATAGCATACGAAAAGATTAGTAAAGCCAGACTTGAACCGGAACTCAATTAATCACAAAGAGGTCTTTTGAAAGAAAATCTGCTTGAAATCATCAATGATGTCTCCAAGGAAAAAGGACTAGACAAGGAAGTCCTTATTCAACTCGTTGAAGAATCAATTGTCCATGCTGTCAAACGCAAGCTTCCCTATGAAGCAGTCGAAGGAAGGATTCATCCCAAGACAGGACAAATCGAAATGTTCCATTACAAAGTTGTGGTGGAATTCGTAGAAGATCTGCACAACGAAATTTCACTGGATGAAGTTCGTAAGATGGATCCAGATGCGATCCTCGATGACGAAGTGGAATACGAAATCAGTCCCAAAGAATTCCTTCGTATTGCCCATTCAGCCAGGCAGATCATTTTTGCGAGCATCCGAGATGCAGAACGGGAAATGGTCGTGAACACCTTTGAGAAGAAAGTTGGCGAAATCATCACAGGAAACATTCTCCGAGCAGAAACCAACGGTCGAATTTCCATCAACTTCATGAACCGAACGGAAGCCTACCTCTTTCGACGTGAGCAGATTCCTGGCGAACAGTTTGGCTTTGGAGATCATATCCGTGTTTTTCTTTTGGACGTCAATAACAATCCCCAGAAAGCATCTCAACTCACAATTTCCAGAACCCATCCAGGCTTACTGATCAAAATGTTCGAGATGGAAGTGCCAGAAATATTTGACGGAATCGTCAAGATTGTGCATGCAGCCAGGGAACCGGGGAAAAGGGCAAAAATCTCAGTCTATTCCAACGATGATGAGGTTGATCCAGTTGGTGCGTGTGTAGGCATGCGTGGAAGTCGGGTGCAAACCATTGTCAACGAACTCCATGGAGAAAAGATCGACATCGTCCGACACAGTGATGAAATCGAAACCTATGCCTGTAATGCTCTAGCACCTGCTGAAATTGAAAGCATGGAAATCGATGAGGAAAATAAAGAAATCGATGTGGTGGTCGCAACCAACCAACTCTCCCTGGCCATCGGCAGACAGGGACAGAATGTTAGGCTTGCCTCAAAACTGATCGGATACAAAATCAACGTTTCCGCAGACGAAGACGAAGAGCAACTGAGCATTGAAGAACAGTTGGAACTGGAACTTGAGAAAAACCGCAAGCGTGTTGAAGCAGAAGAACTCCAGAAAAAAGAATCTACCGAAGAAAAAACGGATGAGTCAAACACCGATTCAGAATCAGAAAGTTCTGAAGTTGAGGCATCCATGGAAAAAGACGAAAACAATGCTGGAGACGAAGCCTCTGCAGAAAATGATGAAAAGGAATCTGACTCCGAAGCGGTTTTAATCGATTCAGAAACTCCGACAAAGGAAGTTTCCACAGACGAAGATCAACCGCAACCGGTATCAGCGGAATCTGAGCCGCCCTCTTCAGAAACGAAAAACAGTGAGGAAAATCAGAAAACTTCTGCTGAAATCCAGGAAAAAGTGAATGCTCAAACTGAGGAAGGGATAGAGAATGAAGAAAAACTGGTGACGGACGAGGCCACGAGCTGAAATTGAACTAGTTGAATAGAGATACAGGAACATGATCACCAGGAATTACCAATTAGACGGTGACAAAAAAAACTGCTGCAACGGCATTATTCATCATTAGTAAAACTCGAGAGGACCTAACTTTATGCCTTCGATGAGAGTTTTTGAACTCGCCAAAGAACTGAACATGCCGGCCAGGCAGATGATTCAGAAACTCCGTACTGCCGGGGTTCCAGTTTCTGGTAACTTCCATGAGCTTTCCGAGGACCAGGTTAGCCGTGTACGGAATTTGATCAGTGGCAAACAATCGGTCGGCGATGCAGGATTGAGAAGCCGAGCTGATGGAACACGTCGTGTGATTTCCAGTCGCAGAGACCTTGATGAGTCTCAGGACACTGAAGAAGAACCACGTGTCATCACGATCTCTGCAAAAACACAGCAAGACCAGCCCGAAGAGGATGAAAGCCGTCCTAGAAGAAGACGAAGAAGAAAACTCGAAGAAGATCTCGAATCCAAAGATGAAGTTTCAAAAGATGAAATTGTAGAAAAAATCGATTCTGTTGAAATAGTTGCTGAAGGTAACGAAGAAAAAACCGCTGAGCTAAAACAAGACCTGCAAGCTCAGGAAGAAATACCTGAGCAGGAAGCCATACAAAAGCCTGAAAACGTTGAGTCCCTTCGGAAGGGAAAGCCATCTGACTCTGCTGTTGAAGACAAGACCGTTCCAGCACCTGTTGAAGCCAAAACCGAATCTCCTTCCAAAAACTTAAAAGAGAAACCTCAGCAATCTCCTCCTAAAGCTAAGACTGAGAAGAAGCAGGAAAAGAAACGAACCAAAGGATCCGAACCCGATCAATGGAACGAGGATTCGACAAAGAAACCTGCCAAAAGACGGGTTGAATTCAACAAAGGCCCCCGTAAGAAAAACGTTCTGGAATACTATTCCACCTCAGAAATGCGTGGGCCCCGGAAACGCAAATCTGACCGTGCCAAGGATCGTAAAGGAGACTTCGGACTGCCTAAAGGAGAAGATGAAGCTCGTCATGTTTTCAATCCAAGAAAAAAGAAAATCAAAATCGGAAACCAAGTCACCATCGGTGAGCTTGCAGGTCTGATCGGCATCAAGGCGACCAATATCCTCAAGAAAATGATGGAAGAAGGCACGATGGCCACCATCAACCAAATCATTCCCGGAGAAACGGCCGCCTTGCTGGCCGCCGATTTCGATGTGGAAGTCGAGCTAGCAACTTTCGAACTGGAAGACCTCCTCAAGGAAAAGGATGCAGAGGATTCGGAACTAGAAAGCCGTTCTCCAATCGTGACCATCATGGGGCATGTAGACCACGGTAAGACCTCCCTGCTAGACCGCATCCGTTCGACCCGTGTTGCTGAAGGAGAAGCAGGAGGTATCACCCAGCATATTGGTGCCTATCACGTGGAAGCCGGAGGACAGAAGATTACATTTCTTGATACGCCGGGGCACGAAGCATTCACCAACATGCGTGCTCGTGGTGCACATTGCACCGACATAGTTATTTTAGTCGTGGCAGCAGATGATAATGTGCAGCCTCAAACTATTGAAGCGATCAATCATGCCAAAGCTGCGAATGTTCCGATCATTGTTGCAATCAACAAAATCGACCGCCCCCAAGCCGATATCGGAAAAATTCAACAGTCCCTGTTGGAACACGAATTAATTCCGGAAAACCTTGGCGGCAGCACCCTTTTTGTCAACGTTTCTGCCACCCGGGGAGACGGAGTGGACGAACTGCTGGAAATAATTCAGCTTCAGGCGGAAGTCCTCGAACTCAAATCGACTTCCAAAGGCATGTCCAGGGGAGTCACCATTGAAAGCAAGGTGCGTCGGGGACAGGGAACCATGGGCACAGTTCTCGTTCAACGCGGCCTGCTGAAAATTGGTGATTACTTCGTCTGTGGTAGTACTTATGGTAGGGTGCGTTCCATGTTCAATGAATATGGGAAACCCAAAAAAGAGGCAGGCCCATCGATTCCAGTCGAAATTTCAGGCTGGAGTGATCAACCCGAAGTCGGAGAACAGTTCATCGTAATAGAGGATGAGCGTACCGCACGCCAAATCGCTGAAGAAAGAACCCAACAGCAGAAAGAGCAAAACGTCGGTAAGCAACAGAAAATGCAGTTGGAAAATATCTTCAGCCAGCTCGATGATCAGGAACAGATTGAACTGCGCCTGCTGATCAAGGCCGATGTCCAGGGTTCCGCAGAAGCCCTCCAAGGTTCCCTTGATCAACTCGGGGATGAGAGAATTACAGTGAATGTTATCCATACAGGCGTAGGAAACATCACGACCACAGACATTACTCTGGCTTCCGCTTCCGATGCGATTGTCATCGCTTTTAACGTGCAGGTTGATTCAAAGGCGAAACAACTTCGCTCTCAAGAAGGGGTGGATGTCAGAAACTATGATATCATCTACAATGCTCTGGACGACGTTAAGGCAGCCATGGAAGGATTGCTGGAACCTGAAATCCGTGAAGAAGTCATTGGACGACTCGAAGTCCGACAGGTATTCAATTCTGCAAAAAACGGGATGGTCTTTGGTGGGCTGGTTACTGAAGGAAGACTGTTGCGTAATGATATAGCTCGTGTCCTCCGAAACGGTGACAACCTCTACGAGGGTAACATCATTTCCTTGAAACGTTTCAAGGATGACGTCCGTGAAGTCACCAACAATCACGAATGCGGCCTGGTGATGGACTTCCCTGAAGTTCAGGAAGGTGATGTCGTGGTGGCATTTCAGCAGATCGAGGAAAAAGCGACCCTCTAGTAAGTTATCTATGCGCCGAGCCGGCCATTCACACCTGAAAATTCTGGTCCACCGGAAACTCACCCAAATTCTTCATCGTGAGTCGAATGACCCTCGCTTTGAAGGGATAACGATCTCTCGGGTTGAGACCTCATCCGACCTCTCGTTCGCCAAAGTAATGGTCTGCCATGCAGGGATTTGGAATGATGGAGAATCCACTGGAATTAATGAGAAACAACAGCACGAACTGGTCGATTCCCTCAACCGTGCATCCGGTTTTTTCAGCAAGAAACTTGGAAAATCTCTGAGCACCCGAAATACCCCCAAACTTCATTTTGTCTATGATTCCGGGTTTGATCACAGTGACGAAATTGAAAAACTGATCAGACAGCATCAAATAGAAGATTGAGCGCCAATGGTGCGCATTCTCAACATCGACAAGCCGAAAGGTTGGAGTTCATTCGACGTAATCCGTTTTTTAAAACGTTTGCTGAATGAAAAAAAAGCAGGTCATCTGGGAACGTTGGACCCCTTGGCCAGTGGAGTACTTCCTGTTTTTTTGGGAAAAGGAACCCGGCTCATACCTTTCTTCAATGAAACCGACAAAGTTTACCGGGCTCATATCCACCTTGGTATCCGTACTGACACCTTCGACTCCGAAGGCAGGATTCTGGAAGAAAAAGAATGCCCTGAATTTCCTGTCAAAGACCTTGAAACCGCTTTGTCTTTTTTCCAAGGTCGGCATCTGCAAAGGGTTCCGATCTATTCTGCAGTCAAGTTCGAAGGCAAAAGGGCCTATCAGCTTGCGCGCGAGGGTCGAGAAATTGAAATGCCAAAACGGGAGGTTGAATTTATGGAACTGGAACTTGAATCCGTTAAGCTTCCTTTCCTACAAATTCGAGTTCACTGCAGCAAAGGCACCTACATCAGATCTTTGGCAGAGGAGCTTGGCGCCAAACTGGAAGTTGGGGCCCATCTCAATGGTTTAGAACGCTTACAATGTGGAAAACATTTCTGCCTCGAAGACGCATACCGTCCTGAAACCCTAGAGGAACTAGAACCTGAATCCCTACCCTGGCTTGATCCGATTGACCTACTGGAAGACTGGATAACCTTCGACGTTGATAGTCCAAGAATCCAGGAAATCCTTCAGGGACGAAGAATCCCCCTTGATCGGAACCTCAGCCGATCTCTGACTCGTTCCCTGGAGAATGGCTCCTCAAAAACCTCGCTAAACGCCAAGGCTGTTAGTTCTGAAAACAAACTGATTGCGGTTGGTCATTTTGTATGGGAGAATGTGAATTGTCATTTTCAACCATCACGTGTGTTAGTTCAGGAGTGAACAACTTTTATGATAACGAAAGAACGTAAAACCGAAATCGTCAAGCAGTTTGGACGCAAGGAAAATGATACGGGTTCGCCAGAAGTTCAAATCGCCTTGCTGACGGAACGGATCATCTACCTCACAGATCATTTCAGGGAACAACCTAAGGATTTCAATTCCCGGCGTGGTCTGTTGAAACTTGTAGGGCAGCGAAGGAATTTTTTGAGGTATCTTAAAAACAAAAACCAGGATCGGTTCACCGACATTACCCAAAGTCTGGGTATTCGTGCCCGCTAAAAATATTCCTCTAGGATGATGAAAAAGCCGACCATGATTCGGGAACTGAAGTGAAATTCCCAGTCGGCTAATGTGCATCCGAATAAAGCCTACAAAACACTCCTCACGAAGCACCTTCATCCCACCTGTTCCTTGTAAAAAAAACTTGATCCATCATAGAGCTTAAAGACTTTTCAGAAAATCTTTCTGCACAGGGATCTAGCCGGTTCTTTTTAATGCAAATCAAGTCCCGGCTGCTTAGGTATAGGAACGACGACACACCTGATGGAAAAAAAAAGATGAAACAGAATGCCATTCAATAGGGGATGGCAAAAACTGTCGAACGGAAAAGGAATGTTCCGAACAACCGAATGACATAAGTCATCATTCCATTTCAAGAAAGAATTATGGAAATCGTAGAAAGAGAATTTGGAAGAGGTACACTTAGCCTAGAAACAGGACGGCTGGCCCGTCAAGCCAACGGATCCGTATTGGTCCGTTATGGAGATACGATGGTGCTGGTGGCAGCAACGGCTGCTCCAGGATCTGGAATGGGAGCAGAATTTTTCCCACTTTCAGTATTTTACGTCGAAAAAGCCTATGCAGCAGGTAGAATCCCCGGAGGATTTTTTAAACGGGAAGCCCGTCTTTCGGACAGTGAAACACTCATCTCAAGGATCATTGACCGTCCGTTGCGTCCTTCTTTTCAGGAAAACTATCTCGCAGAAACACTGATCGTTGCAACAGTTCTGAGTCATGACCTTGAGTTTCCTTCCGATGTGGCTGCCATGATTGGGGCTTCAGCTGCCCTTTCGATTTCAGACATTCCATTGCTACAGCCCATTGGCGGTGTACGGGTCGGCATGATCGATGGAGAATTCATCACCAATCCGGACCCAGATGAACTCAGCCGCAGCCAGATGAACATCTTTATGGCCGGTTCCCGGGATGCAATCCTGATGGTCGAAGGTGAGGCAAATGAAGTCAGTGAATCCGTCATGCTCGATGCCCTCTGGTACGGTCAGGAGCAGATTCAACCCATCATCGACATGCAGGAAGAACTGATGAAACGCTGCGGTAAGGCCAAGCGTGAACTGGAAGCACCACCGGTTGATGAGGATCTAAAAAAGAAGGTTTATAAATCTGCACCAAAACGAATCCAGAAAGCCCTGCAAATCAAGGAAAAACAGGAACGCTACGCAAGCATCGACAAAGCCGTTGAAGAGGTGGTTGCAGAAATTGGCGGTGAAGAAGCAGATAAGGATGTGGTTTCAGAGATCAAAACCTACTTGGGTGAGATCAAAAAGCAGGAAATGCGCAGCAAGCTGATCAAGGATCAGGTCCGTATCGACGGAAGGACACCCACCGAAATCCGACCTGTCAGTTGTGAAACCAGGGTTCTCCCAAGGACTCATGGATCGGCCGTCTTCACCCGTGGAGAAACCCAGGCATTGGGTGTGACCACACTGGGAACCCGTGAAGACGAACAGATGATTGATGCCTTGCCGGGACTTTCTTATAAGAATTTCATGCTTCACTATAATTTCCCAAGTTTTTCAGTGGGAGAAACGAGACCTCCAAGAGGTCCTGGCCGTCGTGAGATTGGACACGGCACCTTAGCTGAAAGAGGATTGACCCCGATGCTTCCTACGAAAGAGGAATTTCCATACACCATCCGACTGGTTTCAGAGGTTTTGGAATCCAATGGTTCTTCCTCCATGGCCACGGTCTGTGCAGGATCACTTTCGATGATGGACGCAGGCATCCCTCTCAAGCGTGCCACAGCCGGCATCGCCATGGGGCTGATCAGCGAAGGCAAAGATATGGTCATTCTTTCCGATATTCTCGGAGATGAGGATCATCTCGGAGATATGGACTTCAAAGTCGTCGGAACCTCCGAAGGCATCACAGCTCTCCAGATGGACATTAAGATTCGCGGATTATCCCGTGAAATTGTAGAAAAATCCCTCAAGCAGGCACGGGATGGAAGGCTTCATATTCTGGAAATCATGAATGCCTCGATGGAGGAACCGCGTAATGGGCTTTCCAGTTATGCACCGCGCTTCATCACACACAAGATCCCACGCGATCTGATTGGCAAAGTCATTGGTCCTGGCGGGAAGGTGATCAAGGACATCATCGAAAAAACCGGGGTCAAGATGAACATTGATGATGATGGGATCGTTTCTATTGCCTCCAGGGAGCACAAGGCGGTTGATGTTGCCCTGGGAATGGTGAAGGACCTGACACGTACCGTCGAAATTGGCCAGACTTACACCGGCCCAGTGAAAAAAGTGATGGATTTCGGAGCTTTTGTGGAACTCTTTCCAGGTACGGAAGGGCTTGTGCATATCTCCAACCTGGCACCTCACCGGGTAAACACGGTCACCGACATTTGTCGCGAAGGGGATATCGTCACCGTAAAGGCGATGGGTATGGACAAGCGCGGCAAGCTCCAGTTGAGCATGAAGGACGTCGAGGAGGCTGCCTAAATGGGATTGCGGCCTTTTGAATACTTCAGACGGCCGCAATAATTCGAATCAATCCTCTCTGCCTTCTGATAGGGGCGGAACACCTTTAGTTAAGGAGGCCTGATGACAGCGATGAAGAGTTTTTTCACGGGCAGCCTGCTGCTCCTCTCTAGTATTCTTTTCGCCCAGGGATTGGATCAGCGCTGCACCCAAACGGGACAATCCGCGTGTGTGGATTGGGACCGAGGTGTGGTGATGGCCGAAGGGCTCGGGGCTCCTGCCAGTTCGGCAAAAAATGACGCCCAACGTAACGCCACTGCCCTGCGAGCCGCCAGGCTGGACGCCGCAAGGAACATGCTGGAAATGATCAAAGGCATCAACCTCAGTTCCAGTACCACCATGCGTGATGCAATGGTACAGAACGATACGATTCGTACCAAGGTTCAAGGCAGGCTTTTTGGCCTACGTCCTTCCGGCAAACCCCGTTATTTTTCTGATGGCAGCGTCAGCATCCTCATGGAAGCTTCGCTGAGGCAGACCATCCCCAAAGAAGCACTTAGCGGATCATCGTCTGGAGAAGCACCTAGAGAAATCTCTGCACCATCTTCCTCAACAACTGTCTCATCCAGGCTGGATCCTGGAAGGGTATATACGGGGCTCGTCGTAGACGCCCGTGGAAGTGGAGCCCAACCGGCCATGTCTCCCAAAATTTATGACGAGGAAGGTAATGAACTCTATGGTTCCGCTTATGTGGACCAGGAGTTTGTGCAAAAACATGGCATGGCGGGTTATGTCCGGGATCTGGACCAGGCTCTCGTCAACGACCGTGTCCAGGGAACTCCAGCGGTGCTTAAAGCCCTCTCCAGTTCTGGAAGTAACCAGACTGATTTAATCCTTTCCAAAGCAGATGCGGACCAACTCCGAAGTCTTGCGGATAATCTGAATTTTCTCCGAGAAGCCCGAGTGGTGATCGTACTCGATTGATCGACCCGCAATGACTCCTTCAACGTGATGCAGCGTCGAGGAGGGAAAAGATAGACTGGTACGTAATGCCGCTATGGCGATTCAGCCCCACTTCACACATCCGACTGCTGGAATAACCTTTCCGGCAGTCTTCTGGAACTTTCTCCCGAAGTCCCTTGAGTGCGGATGCATTCAGTTCCGGGAACGTGATTCCGCGGTCTCCAGCAAAACCACAGCAACCAGAGTCGTCCGGAATGACAGCTTTGTTTGCGCAGCGTCTTCCGATTTCCAGCAGCTGAGTTTCCAGACCCAATTTCTTCACCGAGCAGACCGGGTGCAGCAGCACAGTTTCTTCCAGGGGTTGCAGTTCCAGACGTTCTAGCAGGAAGTGGTAGATAAATCCGACCGGATCATAAACATGCAAATGCGCTGGAAGTTCAGAGATCATGCGATGTGTACAGGGACTTGTATCACAAAGCACCGGAACCTCGCCTGAGCGTGTTGCTTTTTCCAGGGCTTCCTCAAGTTCCTTCAGTTTGCGTTTTCCAGTTTCCTTGAACCCCTTGCTGTCGAAAGCCATGCCACAACAAAGGTGGTTGAGTTTGGGGGGGTACGAGATGGAACAACCGCTTTTTCTTAAGACCGAAAGAACGACATCAGGCACTGGGCGATCATGAGGGTTCGGTGAAGGCCCGAAAGTTCGATTGATGCAACTCGGAAAGTAAACCACTTCCAATAACTCAGAGTTGGGATGAGGCAACTCTTGAAGGGGTGGTAGGTCTGGAGCGGCTCCGGGTAAATCCGTGCTCCAACGGGGGATACGTCCACCGCTCAGTCCATGTGCTGCCTTTGCCAGATGAGTTGTTGTGCGTATTCCGAGTATATTCCGGCTCAACTGTGCCACTGCAAGTCCTGTACGGGCGATTTTTGAAGCTCCCCCCAGGTGATCGGCAATCCAGTTGGCCTGCCTGCGAGACCAGGGCGATTGACCTTCCATGCGGAGCTTTTTGATCAGCTTCCCTGTATCAATACCAACCGGACAGCTTGTTGCACAGAGGCCATCAGTGGCGCATGTTTCTATTCCCGAATATTGATAAGCCAGCGCCATTTTCTTGGCGCGTTCGTCGTCATTTCCGTTGCGTTCCAGCTGTTTCAGTTCCCGCCAGGCGGTGATACGCTGGCGCGGGCTAAGGCTGAGGTCCCGTGATGGACAGTGGACTTCGCAGAATCCGCATTCGATGCACTTATCAATAATTGGGTCCGCCTCTGGAAGGGGTTTCAGGTTTTCAAGGTGAACCCGTGGGTTATCATTGAGAATCACCCCCGGATTCAGCAACTCTTCAGGATCAAACAGCTGTTTGATTTTCTTCATCAACGCATAAGCTTCCCTGCCCCATTCTTTTTCGACGAAGGGCGCCATGTTGCGTCCAGTCCCATGCTCGGCCTTGAGTGATCCAGCCAGCTTTCCCGCCACCAGTTCGCAGACTTCGTCCATGAACGATTCATAGCGCTTTACCTCCTCGGGCAGGTTGAAATCGGGAGTAAAGACAAAATGCAGGTTGCCCTCGAGTGCATGTCCGAAGATCACCGCCTTTTCGTAACCATGCTTGCGGAATAGCTGCTGGAGGCTGCCCGCCAGTTCGGCAAGGGATTCGATCTGCACTGCGACGTCTTCAATCACCACCGTTGAGCCGGTTTCACGAACGGAGCCCACCGAGGGGAAGAGGCCTTTTCGCAGTTTCCAGAGCGCATCCGACTCTTTGGGATCGGTCCGAAAATCTGCGGGTTCAAGGAGATTGCAGTCGACCAGCACCTTTTCCACTTCGGTCTGTTTTAGTGATCGTTCCTTTTTAGATTCGGCGGCGCACTCGACGAGTAAGGCGCAGGCATCGTCTCCGAGGTTACGAATCGATTCCGGAGTCCCAGGCTGATTTTCCACGGATCTCAGTCCCGTGCGATCGATCAGTTCAACTGCCTGCACTCCCTTTCCGCGCAACGCCGCAACGGTGGTACAGGCTTCGACAAGATTTAGGAAAAGGAGGAAGGCCGTCGATTTAAAAGCCGGTTCGGGAACCGTATGATAGGTAATCTCCGCGATGAAACCGAGGGTTCCCTCTGAACCGATCATCAGGTGTTCGAGAATCTCGATGGGATCTTCAAAATCGAGAAGTGCATTCAGACTGTAGCCCGTGGTATTCTTGATCTTGTACTTGCGGTGAATCAACTCCGACAGTTCCGGATTTCCCCGAACCTGCTCAGAAAGTCGTTTCAGCCCCTCCAGGAGGTCCGGTCTTGATTCAGCAAAGGCGTCACGGCTTTCTGTGGAACCCGTGTCAAGCAGGCTGCCGTCGGCGAGCACAACACGCATGGACTTGAGAGTCCGGTAGCTGTTCTGATCGGTACCGCAGCACATGCCGCTGGCATTGTTAGCGGCAATTCCGCCGATCATCGCAGAATGGATCGAGGCCGGATCGGGGCCGATTTTGCGTCCATAAGCTGCCAGCATGCGGTTGGCTTGCCCGCCGATCACTCCGGGTTGCAGAACAATGGTCCGTCCTTCATCCTCGATCCGGCAATCCTTCCAGCCCCAAGCCAGCAGTCCGAGTACCGAATCCGTCACCGACTGCCCTGAAAGGCTGGTGCCGGCCGCCCGAAAAGTGACTGGAATCCCGTAAGGAGCAAGTGTTTGAAGCAAGTGAATCACCTCGCTCTCCGTCTCAAGTTTGACCACTAATTTCGGAATCAGGCGGTAAAAACTCGCGTCTGTGCCGTAGGCCAGCAGGCGCAGAGGATCATTGATCAGTCGTTCCGAAGGGAAAAAACGGCGGAGATCCTCAAGAAGTTCCTGGAAGCTTGATGATGAGGCCATGATTGAAAAAGGGTGTGATCTTTTTTAAGATTTGCTGTAAAGCTCCAGATACTATGGAAACTTTAGGCTTCTTTCATCCAAACTGACTGATTTTATGCCTCGTACTTTATTAGCCAAAACCAGGCAGAAGCATGACAGCTGAAGCAGTTCTTTTCACCGGCTTAAAGTTACCTGATTTCCAAAAAAATACAATAAATGTAGAGTAACTTTACGCCTGTAGGCAGGATCCTTAAAGGGGTTTGAATACCGTGGATGGCAACCAAGTGACCAATTCCGGAAAAACAAAGACAAGAACAAGTGCAATCAGTTGTAAAATGATGAATGGTACGACACCTCGGTAAATGTCAGTCATCTGTACTTCGGGAGGACAAACTCCTTTGAGATAGAAGAGCGCAAAACCTACAGGTGGAGTCAGAAATGAAGTTTGTAATGTTACA
>PVBE012706180.1_pt1 | contig 34520 bp, 19 predicted proteins | sample 1631181 | NCBI WGS metagenome assembly PVBE01 (sample SAMN08397723, study PRJNA350692) | Marine metagenome, whole genome shotgun sequencing project. | isolation source: water | place: Pacific Ocean | collected 2012-04
CGAGCAGCAGTGGGAGCTGGTCGTGCGACACCGAGCCATTCCCCTATTGGGCCGATCTCGTCGTCCGGCTCGCAACGAAGATCGGCGCGCGCGTCGTCGTGACGACGCCGATCCGGAGCAGTGCGTACGCCCTGGAGGTCTGGAGCGACACCCGTTCCCCCGCGGAACCGCTCTCCGAACAGATGGACCATTACGTCGAGCTCATCGAGTGTCAGCTCCGTGACGATTGCGACTACCCGACGCGCTTCGAGAAGCTCCTCGCGTCCCGGTCGGACGAGGCATTCCTACACCGGTTCGCCGAGAACGAACGGATCCTCGATGGCCTGGCGGACGCCTGGCGCGAGGCCGCCGATACCCACGACGCGATCTTCGTCGACTTCCGCTCCGCGCTGGCGGCCGCCTCCCCGAACGGTCGCCTGCTCGCCGACTACTTCACCGACGAGATTCACCTCACCGTAGCTGGGTACGGATTCCTGGCCCGCAACTGGTTCCACGCGCTCGCACCCGAATTGGGGCTGCCGGTGCCGGAGACGCTGGTGCCGCCCACGCCTGCCGAGGTCGCACGCTACACGCGCACGGCCTCCCCGGACCAGGATCCGATGGTCGGAATGCGCGGCTACCTGCGCGGGGGCTTCGTGGCGACCAGCGTCCCGGGCCTCAAGGAGCTGGCATCGACGTGCTGGCACACGGGTTGTGTCGGACGGGAGGAGGCGCGTACGGCGCTGGAGTGGTTGCGCTGGCGCGCGGGGCTTCTCCCGGACCTGTCACCCGAGGCGCAGGCTCCCCTGCTGGAGTTCCAGCATTCCCTCGACCGGCGGTAGGCAGGCCTGGCACCGGACGGCGGGAGATTCGACCCATCATCGGGCGTGGTGCCCGCGCGCATTTCCGCGCGCGGTGTCTGCTCGGAGACGCTCGGAGCGGTGGTCATGCTGCAGCTCGCCTCTGCTGCTCGTGCTCCCGGAAATCGCCCCACCACTCGTTCGCTCGAAACACGCGGAGAGCGAGCATGCCCGCGCGCGAGGTCGGCTTGACACCCCTCGGGCCCCATGTTAGCTAGGCGACGCCCGTGCCGGGCGGTGGCGCAGTCGGCCCCGTAAGCCGCCGGATTTAAAGGGCAATCAGGATGTGTCGCCTGGCCGATATTCGGGCGTACCCCGCGGGCGTCAACGACGCCGCGCCAACCGGCAGCGGGCCCCCTCGACGGGAGCGATTCGAGAGCATGACCCAACACGAGCTGATCACGGAGCTGCCGCCCCTCGCGGGCATGGGACTCGTCGACATCGACCTGACGCTCTTCGTCTCCAGCGCGATCTTCCTCGTGCTGCTCATCGTGCTCAACAAGCTGCTCTTCCAGCCCTACTTGAAGATCGTCCACGATCGACAGGCGATGACGGTGGGAGCGGCCGACGCCGCGGAAGAGACGATGGCGAAGGCCGACTCGGTGCTCGGCGAGTACCAGGAGCGGATCGCTGCCGCCCGGACCGAGGCGGGAGGGATTCGCGACGGGTTGCGGGCAGAGGGCCGAACCGAGGAATCTCGGCTGGTGGCCGACGCGCGCGGCAAGGCCGACGCCCAGCTGGCGTCGCATCGCGACAACCTCGAGCGGGAAGTCGCCAAGGCGGAGCAGGAGATCGAGGCCCGGGCGACGGCACTGTCGTCGGCCATCGTCGAGCGGGTGTTGGCATGACGAGATGGACGCGCGGCGCCGGACTGACGGCGCTTCTGATCGCGGTCCCCACCGCCGCCTGGGCGGTCGGTGGCGAGTCCCACAGCGGTCCGAACTGGGTCGAGCTCGGCTCGGCCATGTTCAACTTCTGTGTCTACATCGCGCTCCTGGTGTGGCTGGGACGCAAGCCGATCGCCGAGTTCTACGACACTCGCCGCTCGGCCGTGCTCGCCTCGGTCGAGCAGGCCAAGGCGCGCACCGAGGCGGCGGAGGCCCGCCTGGCGGAGACGATGGACCAGCTCGCCAGCTTCGACTCGGAGCGCGAGCGGATCCTCGCGGAGTTCCACGACCTCGGTGAACGTGAGCGCGACCGCATCATCGAGCAGGCTCGGCAAGACGCCGACAAGATCCTGCGCGACGCGGGATCGGCCGCTTCCCGCGAGGTTCGTCGGGCGAAGGTCGACCTGGAGGGTCGTCTGGTACGCGCGGCGCTGGGACGCGCCGAGTCCGAGCTGCGCGGCAAGATGACCGGGACGACGCAGGCGAAGTTGATCGACGATGGAATCGAGACCCTGGCGGGGCTCGAGCGACCGACCGCGAGCTGAGGAGTACGAGGCATGGCAATAGCGCCCGTGGCAACTCCCTACGCGATGGCACTGCTGAGCGTCGCGGTCGAACAGGGAAGCATCCGCAGCGTTCGCGAGCAGCTCGACAAGGTCGTGGGGCTGATCGGTGAGTCGGACGATCTGCGCATCGTGTTCAGCAATCCGACGGTCTCGGAGACGGAGCGAATGGCGGTGGTCGACGTGCTGTCGACCCGTCTCGGCCTGTCCCGGACCTCGCGCAATTTCCTGATGCTGCTGGCGGAGAAACGCCGTCTGGGGCTCCTGCCGGACATCGCCCAGGTGTTCGGCCAGCTCGCTGACGCCCAGGTCGGCGTCGTTCGGGCTCGCGTGCTGTCGAGCGCTTCGCTCAACGTGACTCAGGCGACGCGACTCAAGAACACCCTTGCCGAGATGACCGGGAAGACCGTCGTCGTGACGAACGACGTCGATCCGGATCTGATCGGCGGAATGCGGGTCGAGGTCGGCGGCAAGGTCTACGACACCAGTGTCGCGACCCAGCTGCGCAAGATCCGCGAAGCCATTCTCGAAGACATCTAGCCCACACACCCCGCGGGCGCCGACGGCGCCACACGAGGAGCGAATGGACATCAACGTCGAAGAAATCAGCCGGATCATTCGGAGCCAGATCCAGAACTACGACCAGAAGGTCGAAGTCTCCGAGACAGGCTCGGTCGTCTCTATCGGCGACGGAATCGCCCGCGTCTACGGCCTCGAGCAGGCCATGGCGGGTGAGCTCCTCGAGTTCCCGGGCGAAGTCTACGGAATGGTCCTCAACCTCGAGGACGACAACGTCGGCGCCGCGCTCTTCGGCTTCGGCGAGAACATTCGCGAGGGCGACCCGGTCAAGCGTACCGGCCGCATCGTCGAGGTCCCGGTGGGCGAGGCCCTCGTCGGTCGCGTCGTCAACTCCCTCGGCCAGCCGATCGACGGCAAGGGTCCGATCGAGACCGAGCACCATCGCCGCGTCGAGATCAAGGCCCCGGGCATCATTCAGCGCAAGTCGGTCCACGAGCCGCTGCAGACCGGCCTGAAGGCGATCGACTCGCTCGTGCCCATCGGCCGCGGCCAGCGCGAGCTGATCATCGGCGACCGTCAGACGGGCAAGACCGCCGTCGCGCTCGACACGATCATCAACCAGAAGAACGAGAACCCCAAGGACGACCCCTGCTACTGCATCTACGTCGCCATCGGCCAGAAGCAGTCGACGGTCGCCCAGGTCGTCGAGAAGCTCCGTGAGCACGGAGCGATGGAGTACACGACGGTCGTCGCGTCGAGCGCGATCGAGGCTGCGCCCCTGCAGTTCATCGCGCCCTACACCGGCGTCGCGATGGGCGAGTACTACCGGGAGAGCGGTCGTCACGCTCTGCTGATCTACGATGATCTGTCCAAGCAGGCCGTCGCCTACCGCCAGCTCTCGTTGCTGCTTCGCCGCCCGCCGGGCCGCGAGGCGTACCCCGGTGACGTCTTCTACATTCACAGCCGTCTGCTCGAGCGCGCGGCGAAGATGTCGGACGCCGAGGGCGCCGGGTCGCTCACCGCGCTGCCGATCATCGAGACCCAGGCCGGCGACGTCTCCGCGTACATCCCGACCAACGTCATCTCGATCACCGACGGCCAGATCTTCCTCGAGGCCGACCTCTTCTACTCGGGCGTCCGACCGGCGATCAACGTCGGTATCTCGGTCTCCCGCGTCGGCGGTAACGCACAGATCAAGGCGATGAAGCAGGTCGCGGGTACGTTGCGCCTCGACCTGGCGCAGTATCGCGAGATGCAGGCGTTCGCCCAGTTCGCCTCCGACCTCGACGAGGCGACCCAGAAGCAGCTCGCCAAGGGCGAGCGCATGACCGAGCTCCTCAAGCAGCGCCAATACGCGCCGCTTCCAGCCGAGAAGCAGGTCCTGACGATCTGGGCCGGCAACGCCGGCCACGCCGACCACCTGCCGACGTCGACGCTCGGCCGCTGGGAGGAGGAGCTCTACACGTTCGTCGAGGCCCGATACCCCGGCATCCTCGACGGCATCCGCACCAAGAAGAAGCTCGACGACGAGCTCGAGGCCGAGATGGTCGCCTGCCTCGAAGCGTTCAACGCCCAGTTCGAGGCCTGAGCTGAATCATGCCCAGTCTCAAGGACATTCGGAACCGGGTCCGCTCGGTCAAGAACACGCAGAAGATCACCCGGGCGATGAAGCTCGTCGCCGCGGCGAAGCTGCGCCGAGCCCAGGACGCCGTCGTGGCAGCTCGTCCGTACGCCGCCTTGATGCGTGACACGATCTCGGCACTGTCGGCCGCGGTCGACCCGGAGAAGCACCCGCTCTTTGCCGAGCGCGAGGTTCCGCGGAAGTGCCTGCTGATCCCGATCACCTCCGATCGGGGCTTGTGTGGCGGCTTCAACTCGAACCTGATGCGGCAGGTCGAGGCCTACCGTCGCGACGAGGCGAAGGCGTACGAGGAGATCGGCGTCGCGCCGATCGGGCGCAAGGGCAACAGCTACTTCGCCCGCCAGGCGGCGCCGAAGTTCTTCGATGCCGAGGGGCTGCGCGCCGACTCGCACGACGACACGACGCACGTGCTCGCCCAGACCCTCGTCCACGAATTCCTGCATACCGACATCGACGAAGTCTACGTCGTGTTCAACGAGTTCGTCTCGGCGTTGACCCAGCGGGTCGTCTTCCAGCGGCTCCTGCCGCTGAAGCCAGCGACGTTCACCGCCGACGAGGACATGCCGCCGGAGTTCATCTTCGAACCCGACGAGCAGACCCTCTTCGACGCGCTCCTGCCCCGCTACGTCCAGAGCCAGCTGTTGCGCGCGCTCCTCGAATCCGAAGCGTCCGAGATGGGCGCCCGGATGACGGCGATGGATAGCGCGACCAACAACGCCTCGGACCTGATCGACCGCCTCACGCTGCAAATGAACCGCGCGCGGCAGGCGATCATCACGACCGAGCTCATGGAAATCACCTCCGGCGCCGAGGCCCTCAAGGGCTGAGTCCCACCGCCCGCCGCCGACCCCAGGCATCCGCAAACCCCCACCATCGAGACCTGCACCCATGTCGACCGAGATCCCCACGGATACCGCTCAGCCCACCGCCCCGGCTCCCGCCCCCACGGCGACGGCCAACGGCAAGGTCTCCCAGGTCATCGGCCCCGTCGTCGACGTCGCATTCGACGGCGAGCTGCCGCAGATCCTGACCGCCTTGCACGTCTCGAATCCGTCGATCAACGACAAGGCGTGGAATCTCACCCTCGAGGTCGCTCAGCACCTCGGTGAGAACGTCGTCCGCACCGTCGCGATGGACACCACCGAAGGCCTCGTTCGTGGCATGGCGGTGCGCAACAGCGGCGCCCCGATCACCATGCCCGTCGGCCGCGAGGTGCTCGGCCGCATCCTCAACGTCACCGGTGCTCCGGTAGACGAGCTGCGCATCTTCAAGATGAAGGACGGCTCGCTCGTCCGCGGCACGTTCTCCGAGGAAAACGACGAGACCTACACGCTCCTCGTGCAGGACACGAACGACGTCCACAAGTCGAACGCGATCACGGTCAAGAAGGCCGAGGTCGCCGAGGAGATCGCCACCGAGGCGACCGCGACGCTGCCGATCCACCGGCCCGCGCCCCTCTTCGAAGACCTGTCGACCGCAGCCGAGATGTTCGAGACGGGCATCAAGGTCGTCGACCTGCTCGCGCCCTACGCGCGCGGCGGCAAGATCGGCCTGTTCGGCGGCGCTGGCGTCGGCAAGACCGTCCTCATCATGGAGCTGATCAACAACGTCGCGCTCAAGCACGGTGGCTACTCCGTGTTCGGTGGCGTCGGCGAGCGGACCCGTGAGGGCAACGACCTCTACTGGGAGATGATGGAGGCCGGGGTCATGCGGCCCAACGGCAACTGGGAGGACTCCCGCGTCGCCCTCGTCTACGGCCAGATGAACGAGCCGCCCGGCGCCCGCGCCCGGGTCGGCCTGTCGGCACTGACCGTCGCGGAGTACTTTCGCGACCAGATGAACCAGGACGTGCTCCTCTTCGTCGACAACATCTTCCGGTTCACCCAGGCGGGCTCCGAGGTCTCGGCGCTCCTCGGCCGGATTCCCTCAGCGGTCGGCTACCAGCCGACGCTGGCGACCGAGATGGGCGCCCTGCAGGAGCGGATCACGACGACCAAGAGCGGCTCGATCACGTCGGTGCAGGCGGTCTACGTTCCGGCGGATGACCTCACCGACCCCGCCCCCGCGACGACCTTCGCACACCTCGACGCGACCACCGTTCTGTCGCGGCCGATCGCCTCGCTCGGCATCTACCCGGCAGTCGACCCGCTCGACTCTACGTCGCGCCTGCTCGCGCCCGAGATCATCGGCGACGAGCACTACGCGGTCGCTCGCCAGGTTCAGGCCGTCCTCCAGCGTTACAAGGAGCTGCAGGACATCATCGCCATCCTCGGCATGGACGAGCTCTCCGAGGACGACAAGCTGGCCGTTGCCCGTGCCCGGAAGATCCAGCGCTTCCTGTCGCAGCCCTTCCATGTCGCCGAACAGTTCACCGGCATGAAGGGCAAGTACGTCGAGCTCAAGGCCACGATCGCCGGCTTCAAGGCGCTCGTCGACGGCGAAGTGGACGATATCCCCGAGCAGGCCTTCCTCTACGTCGGCTCGCTCGACGAGGCGGTCGAGAAAGCCAAGACCCTCTGATCCGGCGACTGCATGGCAACCCTCCATCTCGAGATAGTCACGCCCTCGAAGGCCGTCTTCGCGGGCGACGTCACCGAGGTCGTCCTCCCCGGACGCGCCGGTGAGCTCGGTGTCCTCTCGGGCCACCTGCCCCTGATGACCCTGCTCCAGCCTGGCGAGCTCCTCGCACACACCTCGGACGGCGCGCGCCACTTCGCGATCGGCGCCGGCTTCGCCGAGGTGCTCCCCGGTCGGGTGCTCGTCTTGACCGACTACAGCGACGTCTCCGGCGACATCGACGTCGAGGCGGCTCGTCTGGAGCTGAAGGACCTCGAGTCCCGCGACCCGCACTACGGTTTCGAGACCCAGGAAGAACGGGACGCGCACGTCGACGAGATCGCCCGTCACCGTGCCCGTATCGCGCTCGTCGAACGGGCGACCGCTACGAAGCACTAGAACTCGACGCCTCGGCGTCGAGACTTCGGACACACCCAGGGAGACGGAACTTGAGCCGGGCGGATCGGCACCCGTATACTCCCGTCATCCGAACCCTCCCACGGAGATCGCGATGACTGGCCGCTGGATTCGCTGGAGCGCCGCCACCCTCGTCCTGCTCCTGGCCGCACCCGCCTGGGCTCAGACCGCCGACGGTGTCGGTCGAGGGACCGACGACGACGAAGAGCCGCTCAGCGCCGAAGATGCAGCGCAGGCCGCGCAAGACCTGATCAGCCTCGCCGAGTACGAGCGGAAGTTCTATCAGGTCGGGCTGCGCATGTGGCCGATCTTCCCGCCGCGCTTCGTGCTCGATGCTTTCTTCTCCCGGCACACCAACCCGTGGGGCACCGGGGACAACGGCGACCGGACGTTGAACTTCGCCTACGGCGCGGAGTTCACCACCCGGATCCCCGAGAAATACGACCTCGTCATCAGCCTCGACTGGGCCAACCTCAGAACCCCCGACGGATGGTGGCTCGAAGACGGTGACTCCGTCGCTGACGCCAACTGGACCGAGAACACCATCTCGCTCCTGACCGCCGATGTCGGCTTCCACTGGCTGACCCCGCTCGACCGCCTCGAGACCCTCCAGCTCTACTACGGCATCGGACTCGGGGCCTCGATCGTGCTCGGAGAGTTCAACAAGTACGACGTCGACACCGACGCATGCGGCAACATGGTGACCGCCGACGATCGGAACTCCAGAAACACCTCGATGCTCGATGCGTGCTTCGACGACGACGGGAACCCGACCCATACCGGCCTCCGCGAGACCGAGAGCAAAGTGCCCCCGGTGCTGCCCTCGCTCTCTGGCGTCATCGGCTTGCGCTACCTGATCGCGGACCGCGTCTCCATCGCCCTCGAAGGCGGCCTCAAGGCCCCCTTCTTCTACGGCGGTCTCGAGATCGGATACTTCTGGGAGACCGCACCCCCAGACCGCTGATCCGCGGCGGGGAGCGGACATCCGGATCAATCGAGCGTGACGGGTCATGGAGGGGAGACGCACCCGAGGCTGACCTGCACCCCCATCGACCAGCCACACCGGTGGGCCGAGCGGATCCCCTCGGCGTCCAGAGCGGCGCAGAGATCGTCGGCGAGCACCCGTTCGAAGGGTTGCACGTGACCAGGGTGCACTGCGAAGGCGCTCGTCCTGGGTCCATTCGGAGAAACCCGAATTCCCGTTCCAGAGAATGACGCGGCCCAGGCCCGGGCCCGGTGACAGCGAGATCTTCGTCGTGTCGCCGCACCGGGGGCGCTCGCATCGCCCGTCGATGCACCCGACGCCGTCGGGACACGGAAAGGGCACCCACCGGATCCGCTGCTCGCCGCAGGTCGCGGAAGTTCGGTCGTCGAGGCGACCCCCCTCCCCCGGGGAGCAGACTGCGCGTACGCACCGGACGTCGCCGTCGTCGACGACCGATGGCTCTCGATACGGCCCGAGACGTTGGAGACGGTGGCCGGACCGGTACCCGTGCTGCGAATCACGATCCACCGGTATTGTCGCTATCCGTGCGATTGAGTTCGGAAGCAATCGCTGAACGTGGATCGGAATAATGTTTCCCATTGTCGTTAATCGCGCTTATAATCGGAACGATGATTCTGTTGCAATCGGCCGATGCTCGCAGAACGACCACTCCCTGAGCTCATGTCCGTGCTCGCCGAGCGAGTGCGCCGTGCGCGGCTCGGTCGAAACGAGACCCAGGCGCAGGTGGCTGCCCGCGCGGGTGTGACCGCGCGCACGTTGCGCAGCTTGGAGCGCGGCGACGACGTGCAGCTCTCCACGTGGCTCCGCATACTTCGGGCGCTGGATCTGCTCGACCGCCTCGATGTCGTGCTGCCCGAGACCACGGTGTCCCCGATGGCGCTGGTCAAGCGGCGTCGCGCGCAGCCGCGACAGCGAGCCTCGGGAACCCGCGATGGCTGAGGTCGCCGTCGCTGAAGTGTGGCTGTGGGATCGCCTCGTCGGGGCGGTGGCCGAGACGGGCGACGGGCGGGTCGCGTTCGAGTACAGCGGCGACTTCCGGCGTGACGGGTGGGAGATCTCGCCCGTCCACCTGCCCAGGTCGCGCTCCGGCGTGTTCGAGTTCCCGGAGCTCGGCCGGATCGAGGCGTTCGAGGGCCTGCCCGGGGTGCTCGCCGACGCGCTGCCGGATCGCTTCGGGAACGCGGTCATCCGTCGGTACTTCGAGGGCCGCGGCGAGCCGGCACGGCTCGGGCCGGTGCAGAAGCTGCTCTACGTGGGCGACCGTGCGATGGGCGCCCTGCGCTTCCGCCCGGCGCTCGACCTCCCACACACCGCCGCGGAGGAGGAAGCGTTGCACCTCGTTGAGCTGGTCGCCGACGCGCGGCGCGTCGTCGAGGGGGACCCGGATGTCGCGATCCCCGAGATGATGCGCCTGGGCGCATCGGCGGGGGGAGCGCGCCCCAAGGCCGTCGTGTTGCGGAACCCGGGTACCGGCCGGATCCGCTCGGCGTTCGCGGCTTCGGAAGCCGGCGACGAGCACTGGATGATCAAGTTCGACGGCGTCGGTGACCTGGATCATCCGGAGCGGGCCGCGCGGCCCTACAATCGTGTCGAGTACGCCTACCATCGGCTCGCGCTCGCCGCCGGCATCGAGATGGCGCTCTGCGAGCTCTTGATCGACGGCCCGCTCGCTCACTTCGCCACGCGTCGCTTCGACCGCAACGTCGAACCCGCGCCGCATATGCACAGCTTCGGGGGGCTCGTCCACGTCGACTTCAACCAACCCGGGCTGACCGGCTACGACGTGTTGCTGCGCCAGGTGCTGGCGCTCACGGGATCGGACGGACAGGTCGCCGAGGCGTTCCGCCGTATGGTGTTCAACGTGCTCGCAGTGAACCAGGACGATCACGTGAAGAACGTCGCGTTCCTGCTCCGCCCGACCGAGGGATGGACGCTCGCGCCGGCCTACGACCTCACCTACGCACGCGGACGGGGGTACACGCAGCTCCACCAGATGGACGTCAACGGGACCCGCGCCGATCCGACCGTCGCCGACCTCGTCGCGGTCGGCCGTCGCTTCGGCCTCCGCGCCAGCGGTCAGCCGATCGTCGATGAGGTCATGGCAGCGCTCGATCGCTGGCCTGACGAGGCCCGGGGCGTCGGCGTACCGGAGGACTGGATCCAACGGATCGCCGACCAGCACCAATCACGGCACGCATCCTCGTAGCGCGGGGAAGAGACCGCGCCGCCCGAGGATTGTGGAGCCTCGTGAGCCGCGACCGGGGTCAATCGATCACGATCGGGCGGGGAGGACCATGTTCGCTCTCGGCGAGCGCCGGGGTGTCGTCGGCGATGGTGACCGCGGCAGGCACGCTCGGGCCCGCAACCGCGGCCGAGCAATCGCGGACCAGGACATCGCGGAGCCTCGTCGACGCCGGATCGTCGAGACGAAGCGCGGTCCCGCAGTCTTCGATACGGACAGCGCTCAGCGCCACTTCGCTCGCGTCGATCGCCACGCCGATCCCTGCCATCCCGGAGCCACACGGAGGTTCGTCGCAATGCCCGGAACGGACCCCCGAGACGGAGACGGTTTCGGCCACCAGCGTGCTCTCCAACGCGAGGACCCCGGCACCCACCGCGTCAGAGATCCCAACCGCTCGCACGTCGAGCACGCCGCCGCCCTGAACCGCCATCCCGGCCCCGGGTGCGCCAGTCGAGCCGACGTTCGCGACCCATGCGTCGGCCAGGCCTGCGTGACTTCGCTCACCGTCGACGCGCAGTCCGACCCGTCCCGCGCCCTCCAGTCGGACGTCGCTCGCCCGGAGTGCTCCTCCGCGGCGGACGTCGATACCAGCGACCCCGCCGAGTTGCACCCCCTGCTCCAACCTCGCGATTCCCCCGTCTACGTCGAGACCCCGCCCGTCGATGTCGGAGAGCCGCCACCGTGCCAACGTGACCGACCCGGCGAGACGCACGGTGACACCCGCCGCGAGCCCGCCGTCGGACGTCGGGTCCTCTCCGACGGTCACCCCGACCACGTCGACGTCGACCCCTTCCACCGTCGCTGCGTTCTCGGCCAGGACTCCGTGCCCCCGGACGTGCGCGATCACCGTGCGTTCCAAGTCGACCGCGGTCCGCTGGTCGGCTCGGAGCCCATGCCCGGGCGAGGTTCCGTCGTCGGCGTCTGTCAGGACGGCGTCGCGCAGCGTGACGACGGCGTCCGGGCCGATCGCTGCGACCAGCGGACCGCCGCGGACCCCGCGCACGACCAGGCCCGAGATGTCGGCGTCTCCGTCGCGCCCGACCAGCAACCCGCTGCTGCCGGTTTCGCCCCGGGGGTCCGTGATCGTGTCGACGGCTACGTCGGCCAGCTCAGCCGAGCCCCCCTGCGTCACCGACAGGCCGGCCGACTGCGCGCCGGTGACCCACAGCGCCCCGCCTTCGAGCGATGCGCCGCCGAATGCCTCCACGCCCAAGCCCGGACTCCCGGTTCCGCGATCGGCATCGACCTGGCGCACTGCGATCCCGGAGACGACCAGTGTCGAGCCCTCCTCGACGGCGAACACCCCGATGTCCCGGCTCCGATCCACGGTGACCGAACGCGCGGTGACCGTGGCCCCGCCGCTCACCTGCAGACCGCGCCCGAACGTGTGATCATCGAAGCTGCCGAGGGTATCCCGGATCCAGACCCGGTCGAGCGTCGCGCGCGCGGACGCCCCTGCGACGCGCACGCCGACCCGCCGGGTCTCGGCGACGACGGTGTCGACGATGACGAGCGGGTCGCCGTCGAAATCGGCTGCGAAGATCCCGGGAGATTCGCCCGAGATGGTCATGTCTGCGACGCGTGAGCCACCCGCCCGCACGGTGACCACCCCGGAGTCGATCGCTGGCTCGTCGCTGCGCAATGTCGTGCCCCCGGCGCATGCCCCGACGAGCGCGATCGGCGCGTCGAGCAACACCGGGCCGGCGTGCGTGCCGACGGACAGCGCGACGACATCGCCGGCTGTCGCGAGGGCGATGGCTTGCGCCGTTGTCCGGAAGGGCGCCTCCCGGCTGCCGTCTCCGTCGGGGATTGCGTTTGCCTGCACGTACCAGACGTGCGCCGCCTCTGACGCTCCGCCGACGACGCGCAGGTGGTCTTCGGGCGGCCAGGCGGCGCCGCCGGGGCACGCGGCTCCTTGTGGGATGCAGGTCGGCTCGCCGAGCACCGGCATCGCACCCGGGCCGCACGTCTCGGCGATCGGATCCGGCGCACAGCCGGCGCGGATCGGCTCGCCGTCCGAGACCCCGTCGACCGTCACCGTCGACCAACCGTCGCGGCAGGGCCGGTCGGGCCGCGCCGGCTCGCGCACGTCGACACACAGACCCGGGTCGAACGCCCCCTCGCCCAGCAGCGACCCGGTGGGGCACGCCTCGTCTCCCGGCTCCACCATCAACCGCCAGCTGGCAACGGGCTCGATGCCGTCCGGATCCGAAGTGCCGGCGTCGGCGGCAACGACCTCTCGCGCATCTTCGACATCCGACCCGTCGTCCCGACCGCGCGTCGGGTCGTCTCCACACGCTTGAATTCCGGCCGACCAGGCGACTCCGAGCAGAGCGAGATGACGAGCGGCGGCTTTCATACCGGGTCCATTGTCAACCACGGAGCCACACCCCGTCGAGCTTCGGACTCGAGGGCGCAAGCGTGTCGACCCGGCGACCGACCCCAAACCGGCGCGACGGGTCGATCGTGGAGACCGTCGGCCGGCGCGTTACGGCGCGCTGTCGGCAGGCGGGGCCGCGTCGTATTGGTCGTGGAGGCTGGTTCGTGCCTCTCGGACGGTGTCGAGGATCAGGCCGATCTCCTCGGTGCTGATCGTCCCGTTTTCGGTGCGGCTGAGCATGACCTGGAGCGAGTCGTCGCCAGCGAGGACGCCCGGAAGCTCTCCGTCCCAGACCTCCATGAAGCGGTAGGAGCCGAGGTCGAAGCCCGCCTGTCGGAGGGCGAGGTAGCCCTGGACCTGGGCCTCGATGCGGATGAGGTGGGCCTCGGCTTCGCCGCGAGCCCGCTCGATCTCCGCCTGGCGTTGCGCCTGCGCCTGAACGACCTGCTGCTGTGCCTCGATCTCGACCCGTCGCAGCTCGTTCTCGGCGAGACGCGCGCGCTGTTCCTCACGCTGGGTGGCCTCGATGATCTGCTCGAACTCGTTGGAGTAGTCGACGTTGTCGAGGGTGACCTGGGTGATCTGGATCGCGGTGCCGAGTCCCTCGTGGCGCTCGTTGAGGCGCTCCTGCACGAGACTCTGGATCTCGGCGGCGATGTCGACACGCACCTGCTCGCGGTTCTGGACGATCTCACGCAGGCTTCGCCGGCTGAACACGGCCTTGACGCCCTGGCGCATGGCGGGGTCGATGACGTTCGCGGTCCAGGAGCCCTCGTTCTGGGAGACGTATCGGACGAGCTGCCAGGCCTGGTCGGGCTGTACGTACCAGCCGATGTTCACCTGGAAGCCGACCGTCTGCATGTCCGAGCTGACGGCGGCGTTGGCGTCGTTGGCGGGGAAGCCGACGCTGTAGGAGCGCGACTGGACCGAGACGGGCATGACGGTCAGGTGAGGAGACTTGAAGCGCATTCCCTCGCCGAGCGTGCTCTCCTTGACCTTGCCGAAGGCCATCACGACCCCCACGTGACCGGCCGGCACGCAGGTGACGCTACGGCTGGCGAGCAGGGCGACGACGACTGTCGCGAGCAGGGTGGGGAGGAGGTAGCGGGTGCTGGAACGCAGCTGGGTGCTCATCCTGGGTACTCCCGAGGTGTCGGTTTACACGCGCCCGCGGCGCTGCACGCGCCGCATCGACGTTCGGACGAACCTACCCACCGGAGCGCCAGCTTGCCACCCCGAGCGTGACGATTGCGCCCGGTCGCGGGTACCGGACCTCTCGATTCGGTCCGGACTCCCGGTCAGCGCTCTACTCCAGCAGCTCCGCGCGTGCCTCGAAGGCGCCGTCGAGGATGAAGAACCCCTCGCGGATCTCGATCGGGTGGTCGAGGACGAGCGCCATGCTCAATGCACCGAGCGCAGGCGTCCATTCTCCGATGGAGCCGAGGTCGATCGAGGGCAGGTCGATCACGAGGCCCTCGGCGAGCTGTTCGCCGAGCATTGGCCAGATCACGTCGGCGAAGAGGGACTCGAGCGCGGCGACATCGTCGAAGAGCGGGTCTTCGCCTTCCTGGGCGATGAGCCACATCTTGACGGTCGGGACCGGCTGGATGTCGACGATCAGCTGGCCGTCCTCGACGAGGACGTTCGCGCCGACGAGCGCGTTCAGCCCATATCGATCTTGCAGTTCTGCGCGGCCGAGCAGGAGCTCCAGCTGCCCGATCGAGAGCACGAAGCTGTACTCGGCGGAGTCGAAGCGTGTCGGGGTGAGCAGCGGCGGGAGCCTGCCGTCGATGTTCACCCGGTCGATGACGAACGCGATCGCCTCCGGGAGGAGGTCCGTCGCGTCGATGCGGAGCAGGCCGGAGTTCCAGAGTTCGTGCAGGATGCCGTTGAGCAGGGGCAGACGGACACCGATCTGCGCTCGGCTCGACATGAAGAGGGGCGCCGGTTGCTCGAAGGGCTGCCGCATCGCGACGCCGCGAGTCTCCGGGAACTGCGGCAGGGCCGTCGTACCCAGGTCGAGGTCGAAGTTCGCGAAGAGGCTGGTCCGCTCGGTCGGGAGCAGAGACTCGAGCCCAGCGTTCAACGTGATCGTCACCGGGGCCCCACCCAGGCCGAGGTCGAGCTCGAATTCCTGGCCCGTGAGCGACTCCTCGATCGACACCATCGCGTCGGCGACGAGCTCGGGAAGCTCAGTGAGGAACGACTCCTCGATGGCCTCGAGAACGAGGTTCTCGACCGCCGAGAACACCGCGCCCTCGGCCAGCTCGAAGATCGCGTTGACCGCTTCGCTCTCGAAGAACGGCGTCGCGTTCTCCAGCGCGAGCTGCAGCCCGTCGAGGTCGACCACCATCGGTTCGTCTGCGGAGTCCTTGTGGATGATCAGGTCGACGAAGGCGGACACCGAGATGAACGCGCCACCGGCGAGCGACAGCGGGGTGTCCGTGAGCGTCACGGCGCCTTCGGTCAACACCACCACGTCGGGCATCGAGACGAAGAGCTCCAACCCTTCTTCGGTGACGCGGATGTCGACCGTCGGGTCTCCGAGGCCCGCTTCGGTCACCCGCATCGTGAACGAGTCGCTGTCGGAGATCGGATCGGGGATCTGGCTCATCAGGTCGACCTCGGCGAGCACGAACTCGAGCAGTCCCGCGAAATCGTGCGCGACCACCTCGGTCGCGCCCTCGGGCACGACCACGGGCTCGTCCGCGTCGAGGTAGCGCTGGTTGAGCTGCATCAGCAACGCGTTCGGGTACACCCCGAGTACCGTGCCCCCGGGCGAGGTGCCGAGGGGGTAGTAGTGGGGGGCCCACAGCACGTCGATGCCGACCCGTGTCTCGCTCGGGCTGAGCGCGTCGGTGGCGACCACCTCGATATGATTGACCCCGAAGACCGGCCGCACCTCCATGGAGAAGTTGCCGTCGGCGTCGAGGAAGACCCGCTGCCCGTTGACGAAGGCGCGGACGACGCCGTGGGAGTCGGTCGCGCGGCCGGTCACGATGATCGCCGGGTGCTCTTCGGCGAGCAGCTCGGCGCCCGCCTCCGGCGTGAAGATCTCCAGCGTCGGTGGCCCCGTGTCGACGATGATCGTGCGCTCTCCGCACAGGTTGAGCGCGCCCTCTTCGTCCAGGGGAATGCAGGCCTTGAAGGTCACCTCGCCTTCGCGCAACAGACGCCACCGGTCGCCGTCCAGCTCGGCGCCGGACTCCGGTTCCACGGTCCACCGCGGCGGCTCGTCGGGCTCCATCTCGTCTCCGAGCTGGTCGTAGACGACGGCCTCGGGGGTGACGAGGCGACCGGGGCTGTACACGGCGCGGGATGGTTGAAGCGACACGAGGATCAGCGCGGGCTCACCGGCCACTGCCGGCGGTACGTCGCCGCCGCCGCCGCCGTCGAGGCCGCTGCCGTCGCCGCCGCCGTCGAGGCCGCCGCCACCACCGTCGCCCTGGCCGTCGGGGAAGCCGCCGTCGGGCATCGTCCCGATCTCACCGCCGGCGTCGCCACCGGCAGACCCGGCTCCGGCCCCTGAGTTGTCGCCGCAACCGGCGGCGAGCGCAGCCACGACGACGCAGAGGAGCCACCCGGGCGCTCGGCGCCGCGGTCGGCCGGGAACGCCGGCCGGAGATTGGTTCGCGCGGTTCGATCTCATCGCGTGCCGAAGTTGCCCTGGAGTACGAAGTGGGTGTCGCTGATCGAGAGCAGAGGCGACAGCAGCCCGAAGGACGCGCCGCCCGGGAGCCCGTACTCGCTGATCGAGTCCGGCAGCTCGAAGACCGGGATCGGCAGCGCGGGCAGCGCGCTGTTCAACGACTCGTCGAGCACGTACTGGATCGTCTCTCGAAGGAAGACCTCCAGCGTGTCCCGGGTCGACGCGTCTATCGACGAACCGACGGGGTCGAAGAAGAAGCGCGTCAGGACGATGTCGCGGAAGTGCAGCACGTCTTCGCCGACCAGATCGACGCCCGTCACGACCTCGGCGCCGAGGGTCACGTTGATCGGCTCGGCGAGAATGCCGGGATACGAGACGTTGGCGCGCAGGCCGCCGAACTGCAGGGCCAAACCGTCGTCTGTGGTGCCGATCACGACCGGCGGCAGGTTCGCGTAGAGCGTGGCTGCGGCGTCCTCCGGGATGCCGTCGGACAGCGTGTCGCCGCCGATCGTGGCGTCGAACATCGCCGCGCGCCACAACGTGTGGAGCACCTGGTTGAGCAGGGCGAGAGCGATGCTGGCCTTGACGGTGCGGTCAGGTGGCGAGTCGTCGAGGACGTGTCCGGGCGGAATCAGGGTGCCGAGGCTCGGTCCGCCGTGCATCGTCGGGCCCGTGAACCGGCTGCCCATCGCGAAGAGGGCACGTGCGGTGTTGACGGCGATGGTCGAGAAGTGCACGCCGAAGCCGACTTCGATCGGGTCGCCGCCGTCGAGCCGCGGCACCTCGAAGCTGTCGCCGAGAGACTCGATGTCCAGGCTGGAGAGGGTGTCGTCGAGGATGGCGTTGATCTCATCCTGGACGAAGTCGCGGATCTGGTCGCGGATCATGTCGCGGATCGTGTCCTCGAAGATGTCGACGATGATGTCGAGGACGAACCCGGTGATGCCGCTGAAATCCGAATCGAGGCTCCCGACGTCGACCCGGTTCAGGCCGCGCAGGGTGACCCTCGGGCGGCCGCCGGACTGGGTGATGTTGAACGTCATGTCCAGCCCCAACCGGCTCAACTCGACGTTCCCGGAGGTGCCGAACGTGCCGTGGACTCGAAGGCCGACCTCGATGCCGCGGACGGTGACCGCGATTCGCAGCCCGTCGTCGACGAGACTCAGCGACGAGTCCTGCGGCCCGCCGAGTCGCAGGTAGCGATAGGAGACGCCGACGCGGACGATGCATCCGAACCAGGAGTCGAGGACGCACGTCGTCGGGTAGAGCGGGTTTGCGTCCTGCAGCGCGCGATCGATCTGGTCGCGCAGCTCGGGCGCATTCAGCACGGTCCACACGATGTCGTTGAGGCTGTCGAGTCCGTCGCCGCGCACACCGTCGTCGAAGGCGTCCTGCGTCAGGATCAGCGCGATGTCGTTGTCGAGGAACCCGCGCTCCTGGCCCCAGTTGTCGGCCGCGAGGAAGGTGCAGTTCCGGGAGTTCGAGGCGCCGAGGGTGTCGAAAGCCTCGATCTCGACGAAGTTGACCCCCAGCTCGACCGGCATCTCCAGCACGAAGGTGCTGTCTCGGCGGATGAACGCCTCGACGCCGTTGACCAGCACGCGGTCGACGCCGAACTCGTCGGAGACGACCCCTTCGAAGAAGACCGTCGATCCCGGCGCGGCGTGGATCATCTCGCCGAACGCCGGGTAGTCGCAGCCGATCGTCGGGCCGACGCCGTTGACGACCAGCTCGACGAAGCCGACCAGCGGCTCCCCGCTCGCGGTCGGTCGGCCGATGAACACGGTCAGCCGGAAGATGCCTTCACGGTCGAAGCGATAACGGCCCTCGCCGAACGACGGAACCGACGGCACGCTGGCGAAGCTGACCGGCGGATTCTCGACCAGGTTTCCGTACTCGTCGGTCACGGTCCAGATCAGCGACACGACGTCGCCGATGCCGTAGATCGCCCGGTCTGGGGTGACGCCAACCGCGAGGTCGGCCGGGAGGCTCGGCGTGACCTCGAGCAGCTCGCCGACAAGCACCTCGGCGCCGTCGGCGCTGCAGGTCACGTCGTAGAGCCCCGACCGCGTGATGATGATGCGTGTGTCGAAGATGCTGACCCCGTCACCGAAGGGGTCGAGGAGGATCTCCATCTCTGCGTCCGGGATGAAGTTCCCCATCACGTCATACGCCTCGCAGCTCGCCGTGACCGTCTCGCCGGCCACGATCACCAGTTGGTCGAGCTGGGTCAGGATGGTGTGGGGCGGGCCCGGTCGGATGGTCAGGTCGGCGGGGGTGTCGTCGATCAGGCTCAACGAGGGGAGCGTACAGGCGACGGTCGCCGCGCCCGCTCTCGCCGCGATGAACTCCGCGGGTTCGTCGCCCCGGATCATCGAGTTCGACGGCGCGACAACCCACGATACGGTGGCCTCCTCCGGGAGCGGGACGATCTCGCCGTCCTCGTCGATCGCGTCGCAGCGCACGTAGACGCTGCTGCCCGCCTCGACCTCGCGCGCGCTCAGCCGCGTCTCCACGGCGACGATCACGTCGGGAAAGTTGATGGCGCCATCGAGGCCGATGCCGTCCGCCAGCGCGTCGGCACTGCCGTCTGCGGCACCGCCATCGGTACCGCCGCCGTCGGAGCCGCCCCCGTCATCGGCGCCGACGCTGTCGCCGCCACCTGCGTCGGCGCTACCGCCGTCAAGGCCGCTGGGGTCCCCGTCGGCGCTGCCGTCCGGATAGACGTCGCCGCCCACCGAGGCGGACCCGGCTGAGGACGCGTTGGTACCACACGCCGTCAGGGCGACGCAGAGCGCGGAGAAGAGAATCGCGGTCGCCAGGCGCATAACGACAGGCCATGAATGAGGAAATCCGCGCAGAATCAAAGCGTTTTCGTGCGCGCGAGTCAAGCGGGCCCGCGCGATTGCGCCCACGAAAAGGACGATCTCAGCCGGTGCTCGGAGCGTGCGTATCGAGCCAGCGGAGGGCGCGGTGACGGATGTAGTGGATGAATAGGCCCGTCGAGTAGTGGCCGCAGGGCAGCACGATCCGGCGCGGCCGCCCGATCGCTTCCCAGAGGTTGGTGTTGAGGTCGAAGGGCACCACCCGGTCGAAGCGCGATCCGACGAAGAGGCAGCGCGCCGCGTCCATCCCGCTCGCCTGCTCCAGGACGTCGATCGACCCGAGGGACTGCGCGGCCGCGGCATCGAACGCGTCGACCCCCCCCATTCGCCCGGTCAGCACGTCGCGCCACGCGTCGAGCTCCTCGTCCCGACCGCGGATCAGGATCTCGGACAGCGGTCCGCCGCCGATACAGAGCACGGTCGATCGGACGCGGTCGTCGGTGCCGGCAACGACGCTGCCGACGTTGGCGCCCATGCTGACGCCGAAGAGATCGACGGTGTCGCCGAGCCCGGCGCTCGCGAGCCACTCTCCGATGCCCCGCCTGACGTCGGCGACGTAGGCCGGCAACATCTTGCCCAGGGTCTCGAGCTCCTCTTCCGGATCGAGCCACTCCGCCCGTCGCTCGAAGCGCAGCGTGTGGTACCCCTTCTTGGCGAAGTACTCGGCGAAGTAGATCGAGACGTCGTAGTCGCCGCCCTGGATGGGCAGGATCACGATGCCGCGCCCGTTTCGCGCAGCGTGGGTCACCGCCGGGCGGTACCAGTGCGCGACCACGCCATCACCCGGAGCGTCGATGGGCTCCGGATCCGGGAAGGAGAGCGCTTCGGACGGGATCTTCGCCATGGGCTCGGCTCGGGGTTGTGCCGCCGGCCTTCTACCATGGTCCGCCGGGCGCCGTCACCGAGCGTTGAACGAGATCCCGGTCCACGCGCGGGCCTCCTCTCCGTCGACCCAGGGGCGGTACGACGCATCCTCGGCCAGGAAGACCTTGTAGAAGGCTACCATCGTCGTCCGGGCCACCTGCTGAGCCAGCTCGCGGTCGTCGCCGGCCGTGCACGCGGTCATGCACACGAAGTTGCAGTCCTCGATGAAGTCGTTGTGGCCCGCGTCGGGCAGCTCGTACTCGAACGAGGGGCTCGGGGAGTGCTCGAAGTAGGCGTGGTAGTTGTCCTCGACCGGGGCGCAGGGCAGCCCGAACACTGCCGTGCCGCTGAGGCCTGCGCCCACGTACCCGGTGGGGATCCCCAGGTCGCCCATGCGCTCCGGCGTTACGCTGGGGAAGTCAGCGGGGTCCGTACCGAACGACGGTGGGGCGGAGTCGACCGGGTCGACGTTGAACGACGCCCGGATCCGATCGTCGTCCGCCGCTGCGAGGAGCGACGCCTTGCCGCCCCGCGAGTGTCCGCCGACACCGAGCAGCGACGCGTCGGCTACCCCGAACACACGGGATCCCGGCGCCGACGCCGCGTCGGCAATCCAGCTGTCGATCTCCGTCTGAATCGTGGCGAGCTCCAGGTGGGTGCGAGCGGAAAGGAAGGGGTCTCCGATCGTTGGCAGGATCACCACGAATCCATGGGAGGCGAGCCGCTCGCCGTAGCCGACGTACATCGCACCCGTCATTTGGAAGCCGTGGTTGAATACGACGACCGGGTACGGCGCGTCATCGGCGTCGTCGGGAACGAGAATCGACACCTCGACGTCCTGGACCGAAGTCGTGAGCGTCTCCGTGAAGGTCGCGAATCCGTAGGGGCCCGCCGCGGACGGGTCTCCGGACTGCCAGCGGCCGGCGGAGCCAGTGTCCTCGGCGACGTCGGGGGGCGTCGTGTCGGGCGGACTCGTGTCTTCCGGCGCGGTGTCCTCCGGTGGCGCGTCCTCCGGTGGCGTATCTTCCGGTGCCCCATCGGCGGCCGTGTCGGACGTCGCGTCGGGCGCTGTCGCGTCGGCGACATCTGCCGTCGCATCCGCCGTCGCGTCCCTGCCACCACTGTCGACGCCCGGGTCGCCGTCTCCATCGGTGTTGGAAGACCGGTCCCCTGATACCCGTTGCGACGATTGCCGTCGATGCTGCCCATGTCCACGCGCGCGATCGACAGCCTGCGGCCCACCCCTCCGCCCGCCTTCGACCGCGATCCCCCCCACGATGGGGAGCGACGCCGGGAGGAATCAGCTTGCATCGCTGGGGATAATTCATAGGATTCGCGCGCTATCGCCACTGACACCCGGACGCTCCGATGCGCCTTGCCGTCTCGATCCGAAACCTCGTCGCGTGCGCCGCGCTCACGGCCCTCGCCCTGCCTGCGACGGCCGACCCGATCCTGCGCTACACCACCACGGTGCCCGGCGCGATCACCGTCACCGGCAACACGCTCGGGCTGAGCGGAGGCGACGGAACCGACGGACCGACGACCAACGGGTCGATCGCCGCGTTCATCGCCGCCGACCCGGGCTCCGTCGACGGGACCTTCCCGGCTGGCACGACCGGAGATTGGCGCGCCAATCGGTCCGAGGCCGATCTCGATATCCCCCGCGAGGCCATCGTGCTGCACGCCGAGCTGATGTGGGGCGGCTCCTGGGCGGCGGGCAGCGAAGACGTCAGCGACGATCTCGACGCGGCGGTGTCCCTCACCACGCCCCTGTCGACCGTGTCGGTGACGCCCGATCCGGCCACCGCTCAGCTGATCAACCTTGCATCACCGGCCGGCTTCGACGTGCGCTACTACATGCGCTCGGCCGACGTGACCGGCCTCGTGCGCGCCGCCGGTGCAGGCCGATACGCCGTCGGAGGGGTCCCCGGCACGCAGGACGCGGTCGTCCGCGAGCTCAACGCCGCGGGGTGGAGCATCGCCGTGGTCTACCAGCATCAGGACGAGCCGGGCCGCAACCTCAGCCTGTTCGTCGGCGCCGACTGGGTCGACGAAGACGTCGAGATGGACACCGTCGCGACCGGGTTCTGCGCGCCGCCGTCGGGTGAGGTCTTCGGTCAGCTCCACGTCGGTGCGATCGAGGGCGACGCCCACTTCACTGGCGATCAGCTCCAGATTCAACGTTCGGGCGGTGACTTCGTCGCCCTCTCTGGCCCGTTCAACCCGATCGGGAACTTCTTCGGGTCACAACTGAACGACAGCGCGGGCATGCGGGACACGGGCGGCACATTCGGAGAACGGAACCACGACCCGCTCACCGGCACGAACACGCCCGGCGGACGCCAGGGTTGGGACATCACCGCGGTGGCGCTCTCGAGCTTCGACGACCACCTCGTCAACTCCCAGACCGAGGCGACGATCCGCGCGTCGACCACCGGCGACTCGTTCGTCGTCACGCTGCTCGCCTTCGAGATCGACGTCAACTCACCGAGCTTCGACACTGACGAGGCGGTCACCATCGAGCCGGAGATCGCCAGCGTCGGCGACGAGGTCACGGTCACCGCGCGGTTGGAGAATACCGGTGAGGCAGAGGCGGTCGACGTGCGCTTCATCCACGCCCTGCCGGTGCACGTATCGCTGATGCCTGGCAGCTTCGCGATCGACGGGGCGCCCGGCGACCTCGACGGCGGTCCGGTGTCCCCGACCGACCTTGCGACCGGGGTCCCGGTCGGCGACATCCCCACAGGCGCGGTCACGATCGTGACTTTCCGCGTACGCGTCGACTCGGTGCCCGCACCGCCGGAGCCGGCCCTGATCGGCCTGCAGGCCGAGTGGCTCTACGAGTGGCGCACCTGCCCCTCGGAGCCCCCGGTCGACGGCCACGCCTACGGCCCCTATCTCTCGGTGAGCACCGGCCGGATCCAGGTCGAGGTCGCCTCCACTCCCGCGGCCGACACCACCGTCGTTCCCCACGGTCGGATCCGCTACAGCGCCACGGTGACCAACACCGGGGAGACCGCAGCGGGCCCGGTGGAGCTCGGCAACGCGATCCCGACCGGAACCATCTACGTCGCCGATTCGACGACGGTGAATGGCGAGACCGCCGCTGACGTGGCCGGCGCGATGCCCTACAGCAGCGCCGCGCTCCTGGCCTCCGTCGGCGAGGTTGCGGGCAATGTCGCGGCCGGCGATTTCGCGAGCGTCGAGTTCACCGTCGAGGTGCTCCCCGACGCGACCGGCGACATCGCGAACACGACCACGGTCGATCCCGACGGCGACGGAGCCGACGCCGAGATCGCGATCGACCTCTTCCACGCTGTCAACGAAGACGCCGATGCCGACCTGGTGCCGAACACCGACGAGGACATCGACGGCGACGGGCGTCTCGACGACGACGACACCGACGAAGATGGGGATCCGAACTACCTCGACCCCGACGACGACGGCGACGAGGTGCCGACGCGCGATGACAACTGCCCGCTGACCTACAACCCCCTGCAGGAGGACAGCGACGATGACGGCGTCGGCGACGCCTGCGCCGGAGACCGCGACGGCGACGGACGCAGCGACAGCGACGACAACTGTCCCCACCTTCCGAACCCCGACCAGCTCGACACCGATGACGACGGGTTCGGAGACGCCTGCGACAACGACGACGATGGTGACGGGCACAACGACGGTGACGACAACTGCCCGCTGGTCTCGAATCCCGACCAGGCGGACAGCGACGGCGACGGACGCGGCGACGCCTGTGACGACGACGACGACGGCGACGGCCTGAGCGACGACGACGAGAACGGGCACGGCACCGACCCCCTCGACCCGGACACCGACGACGACGGATTGCTCGACGGGACCGAGGTCGACGGCGAGAATCCGACCAACCCCCTCGTCCCGGACACCGACGGCGACGGACTCTGCGACGGGCCGGGCTCGGGCGACGGCGCCTGCTTCCCCGGCGAGGATCTCGACGCCGACGGCGGCGTGGGTCCCGGAGAGACCGACCCGAACCACCCGGACACAGACGCCGGCGGCGTGGACGACGGCGCCGAGGTCAACCGCGGCACCGATCCGCTCGACCCCTCCGACGACTTTGCGAGCAATGATCCGGCGCCCTTCCCGAGCGACACGGAGACTCGCTCGACCAGCAAGAGCGGCTGCTGCAGCGTCGCCGGCCCCGATGCGCGCACGGCGCTGCCGTCGTTGTTGCTCTTCGGTGCGTTGTTGGTGGTGGTGCGGCGGCGGCGTTGAGGCAACGTCAGCGGTAGGGAGAGGCTCCCCCCCTGCTTCGCTTCGCTCCGCTGTCCCCCACATGTGGGGGACGGCTGTGTGTCTGCGTCTGGCGTGGGGTACACAGCCCCTCCCCACTCGTGGGGAGGAGGCCTCCTTTGGCGGCCGGAGGGGGGGAGCCTCAGTCTACCGCTGACGTGGATCCATCGGCCGCCTCTGCCCTCGCGCCATCGCTGTTGCGCTACTCGACCTCGATATCGACGTCGAAGGGGCCGCAGTCGTCCGCTCCGCTGCCGGAGATGAAGAGGATTACCTGCTGGCCAGCCTCCAGCGGATGGTTCACGATGCGTGCTGAGGAATCGGTGCCGCTGTCGTCGTCGCAGGCGATCACCGACCCCCCGCAGCCGTCGCGCAGGTAGATCGCCGAGTCGTAGGGCGTCGAGGCGTTGTCGGTGCTGAAGGTGTACAGGCCCGTGCTCCCTGCCGTGTATCGGACCGCCAGGTCGCGGGCTCCGTCCGGGCCGGCGAGGCAGCTCGCGTCGGGGTCCGAGTCATCACGCAGGCAGGTGTTTCCGCGAATGGCCGCCGGCCCTGTCGATCCGCTGGCGGCGTCCGGGCATCGCTCGACGGTGCAGGTGGCGCTGCAGCCATCGTAGGCCGAGGAGTTTCCGTCGTCGCACGCCTCGCCCCCATCGTTGACGATTCCGTCGCCGCAGAACTCGATCACGCACACGTCCGAGCACCCGTCACCCGAGGCTGCACCTCCGTCGTCGCACTCCTCGGTGCCGTCGTCGTTGACGATTCCGTCGCCGCAGAACTCGTCCACGCAGGTCGCACAGCCGTCGCCGGCCACGTCGTTGCCGTCGTCACACTCCTCGGCGCCGCCGTCGTTGACGATTCCGTCACCGCAGAACTCGACCACGCACGCGTCCGAGCACCCGTCGCCGGAGACCTCGCCTCCGTCGTCGCACTCCTCGTCGACATCGTTGACGATTCCGTCGCCGCAGAACTCGTCTCTGCAGGCCGCGTCGCAGCCGTCGCCGGCGTCGGCCCCTCCGTCGTCGCACTCCTCGGCGTCGCTGTTGTTGACGATGCCGTCACCGCAGAACTCGATCACACACCCGAGGCTGCAGCCGTCGCCGTCGTCGGTCCCTCCGTCGTCGCACTCCTCGCTGCCGTCGTTGACGATTCCGTCGCCGCAGAACTCGTCCACACACTCGGCGTCGCACCCGTCACCGTCGAGGTTGTTTCCGTCGTCGCAGTGCTCGGTTGCGCCGTTGTTGACGACGCCGTCTCCGCAGAACTCCACCGCACACTCGTCGCTGCAGCCGTCGCCCGGTAGCGCGTCGCCGTCGTCGCACTCCTCGTCGATGTCATTGACGATTCCGTCGCCGCAGAACTCGTCGGCACACACGGCGTCGCACCCGTCGCCGTCGAGGTTGTTTCCGTCGTCGCACTCCTCGTCGTCGCCGCCGTTGACGACACCGTCACCGCAGAACTCGACCGCACATGTCGCACCGCAGCCATCGCCGTCCAACGCGTTTCCGTCGTCGCACTCCTCGTCGACGTCATTGACGACACCGTCGCCGCAGAACTCGTCCACACACGCGGAGTCGCATCCGTCGCCGGCAACGTCATTCCCGTCGTCGCACTCCTCGGTGCCCGCGTTGTTGACGACGCCGTCGCCGCAGACCTCGAGGACACACTCCGTGGTGCAACCGTCGCCATCGACATCGTTGTCGTCGTCGCACTCCTCGTCGACATCGTTGACGATGCCGTCGCCGCAGAATTCCACGACGCACACATCCGAGCAGCCGTCGCCGGACTCTGCGTTCCCGTCGTCGCAAGCTTCGGTGCCTCCGTTGTTGATCACACCGTCGCCGCAGACCTCTACGTCACAGGTCGGCCCACAACCGTCGCCGCCGACCGTGTTGCCGTCGTCACACGTCTCGTCGACATCGTTGATGATTCCATCGCCACACCGCTCGAACTCGCAGAGCCCGTTGCAGCCGTCGCCAGCGGCCGTGTTGCCATCGTCGCACCGCTCGGCCAGGTCGAAGTCGAGGCGACCGTCGCCGCAATAGCGACCCCTGATGTTGAGTCCGAACCGCCCGCAGGCTCCGCCGCCGCCCGCGATGTGGATGAAGATCGTCTCGCCGCCATCGAGCCAGATTTCGTCGATCAGGCTGGCTCCCTCGTTTTCGAACGTCCCTGGCGGCGCGTCGTCGTTGCACACGAGCTCCACGCCCCGGCAGGCGTTCCGGAAATAGAGGATCGTGTCGAGCTCGGTGTGGGTCGAGTCCGTGTCGAACGAGTAGAACCCACGGCCCAGCGCGGTCCACTCCAAGATGTACTCGGCCGCCGGTGTCGGCAACTCGCCGGCGCAGGTGGGTTCCAGGTCGGAGTCGTCGAGCAGGCACGTGTCCTCGACGACGACATCGCGACCGACCGCGAAGCGGCGCTCGTCGGGGCAGACCTCGATGCGGCAGAGGTCGCAGCCGTCGAAGCGGACCGTGTTCGCGTCGTCGCATTCCTCCGTCGTGTCGTTCGTGATGCCGTCGCCGCAGAACTCGACGACGCACGCGTCGCTGCAGCCGTCGCCGGAGACCTCGTTGCCGTCGTCACACTCCTCTTCTCGCTCGTCTTGATGCACGCCGTCGCCGCACCGCTCCGTTCGGCAGGTGCTCGAGCAGCCGTCGCCGGACTCCGTGCCCCCGTCGTCGCACTCCTCGTCGCCGTCGTTGACGAGGCCGTCGCCGCAGAACTCCCGGCGGCAGTCGCCGTCGCAGCCGTCACCCGACTCGACGTTCCCGTCGTCGCAGGTCTCGCCGAGCGTCAGTTGGCGGACGCCGTCGCCACAGAACTCCTCCGCGCACTCGCTCGAGCATCCGTCGCCGGACTCCGTGCCCCCATCGTCGCACTCCTCGTCGACATCGTTCACGATCCCGTCGCCGCAGAACTCCGCGACGCACGCGGGCGTGCAGCCGTCTCCGTCGGCATCGTTTCCGTCGTCGCACTCTTCGCCGAGCCCGGCCTGGTGGACGCCGTCGCCGCAGAACTCGACCACGCAGACGCTCGAGCAGCCGTCTCCGTCGGCATCGTTCCCGTCGTCACACGCTTCGGTGCCGCTGTCGTTGACGACCCCGTCGCCGCAGAACTCGTCCGCGCACGTCGCCGAACACCCATCGCCGGACTCCGCACCGCCGTCGTCACACTCCTCGCCGATCGCGGGCTGGAGGACGCCGTCGCCGCAGAACTCCTCGATACAGTCGGCGGTGCATCCGTCGCCGTCGACATCGTTCCCGTCGTCGCACTCCTCGCCGTCGTCGACCTCGCCGTCGCCGCAGAACCCGTCGATCGTGCATCCCGAGCATCCGTCGTCGTCGACATCGTTTCCGTCGTCGCACTCTTCACCGTCGTCGACCTCGCCGTCGCCGCAGAACGCGTCGATCGTGCACCCCGTGCAACCGTCACCGTCGACATCGTTTCCGTCGTCGCACTGCTCACCGTCGTCGACGGTGCCATCGCCGCAAGCCGGGTCGATCGTGCACCCGGTGCATCCGTCGTCATCGACGTCGTTTCCGTCGTCGCACTGCTCACCGTCGTCGACGGAACCATCGCCGCAATACGGGTCGATCGTGCACGCGGTGCATCCGTCGTCGTCGATGTCGTTTCCGTCGTCGCACTGCTCACCGTCGTCGACCGTGCCGTCGCCGCAGTCGTCGCAGCGGTCGTCGGTGGGGAGGCAGACCGTGCCGACGAGGTCGCCCGAGTCCGGCTCCCGGATCTCCGCACATTCGTTGCCGTCGAGGCACGGGTCGCCGTCGATCACGCAGGCGATGAGGCAATGCCAGCCGTCGGCGAGCTCGACGCAGAGGCTGCCGTCGCCGACGCAGTCGTCGTCGGTCTCACACGCAGCACAGTGGAGACCGGGATTCGCCGTGCAGTCGTTGGCGCACGCATCGTCGTCGACATCGTTTCCGTCGTCGCACTCCTCGCCTTCGTCGACGGTACCGTCGCCACACGCACCGCTCGCATCGGTGTCGATCGTGTCTCCGTCTCCGGCGTCTGCATCGCTCGCATCGCCGTCTGCGCCGGTCTCGCCATCGACCGCATCGGCGTCACCGCCGTCCGCCGCGTCGCCGATCTCGGCTGCGTCTGCGTCACCGAGATCCACATCTCCGGTCTCGGCGTCGCCGCTGTCCGCGTCGTCCGCGTCACCGTCACCGGTGTCGACATCGTCCGCGTCATCGCCGTCGGGTGCATCCCCGTCCGCGTCATCGCCGTCGGTGGCTTCGGCGTCGTCTGCGTCGGTGGTTTCGGTGTCGCCAGCGTCGGTGGTTTCGGCGTCGTCGACGTCTGGCGGGTCGGTGTCCGGCGCGCCATCGTCCCCTGTGTCGGTCGGCCCGACATCGGTCTCCGGGGGATCGACTCCCGGATCCGGGTCCCCGACGTCGGTGTAGTCGGGCTCGGCGTCGTCACCACCGGAGGTCCCATCGGTGACGTCGGCCAAACCCGCCCCATCGCTCGGGTCGTCCTCGGAGCCGTCGGGGCAACCGACCAGGGCAGCGAATACGAGCGCGACGAGGAGCCGGGAGAGGCGAGAATCGCGGTTGGGCATCGGGTGCATGGCGTTTCCGTGCGGAGAGCGCGCCCGAACACGCTACCGATCGTCGAAACCCGAGTCCACGAAAGGGGGCGATGCGGTGTCTTGACCACATGGCGGGACACGCGGATCGGGGTCGGTGCGGGGTCTCGGACGCCGACCGGGGCTGACCGAAGCCCGCAGAGCGGCTACCCTGGCGTCCCGGCATGCTGGACCCGGGTCCTCGATGATGACCGCGAAGATGCGCAAGTCCCTGATCGCCGTATTCGTGCTCGCGCTGCTGGTGGCGGCGACGCTCCTCGCGGTTCCGAAACCGGACGCGACGCTGATCCTCGGGCCCTTCCTGCAGCAGCCGACGGCAGACGGCATCCGGATCGGCGTCGAATTCGACGAGCCGACGACGGTGACGGTCGTGTTCGGCGTCGGGGAGTCGCTCGATCAGGAACTGACCACCGCAGGGCGGGCGACGCGGCACGAACTCCTGCTCACGGAGCTCGCGCCGGACACAGACTACACCTACGAGATCCGGGTCGGCGAGGAGATCGTGTCCGGCCCCTGGTCGTTCCGAACCGCGCCGGAGGGCGCGTCGCCGCTGTCGTTCCTGGTCTTCGGCGACAGTCGATCCCGCTCCGACGTTCACGCCCAGGTGGTCGACGCGATGCGCGCCGAGCCGGACATCGGCTTCTACGTGCAGACCGGCGACCTCGTCTCGGACGGTGGAGTGCTCGACCAGTGGTACGACTACTTCGCGATCGAGCAGCCGATGATGGCGCGGACGCCGATCTACCCGGTGATCGGCAACCACGACGAAGACGAGGGCGACGCGACGAACTACGTCGACGTGTTCATGAATCCCGACCACGCGCCCGAGGCGCCCGAGCTCTACTACTCGTTCGACTACGGCAACGTGCACGGGGTCGTCCTCGACAGCCACGTGCACTCGATGGAGTGGTTCGAGTGCCTGCCGACCCGCGATCTCATGATCGACGGCTGCTTCGACGAGGGCCAGGAGCGGTGGCTGCAGGCCGACCTCGGGGCCGCGGCGGTCGATCCCGAGATCGACCATATCGTCCTCTTCATCCACATCGGCCCCTACTCTTCGAAGGAGAACCGGAGCGGGAACCACCAGATGCGCGAGCTGCTCGACTGGTTCCACGCGATGGGCGTGACCGCGATCATCTCCGGGCACGACCACTACTACGAGCGCGGCGCGGCCCATAACGGCATCCCCTACGTGATCACCGGCGGCGGCGGCGCCCCGCTCTACGAGGTGGGCGAGCCCTCCGAGGCGCCGCACGAGGTGGCGTACAACGAGTCGGTCGAGCATTACCTGAGGGTCGATGTCGACGGCGTGCTGATGACCGTGTCCGCCCGGGGCATCGACGGTCGGATCATCGACGAATTCGAGATCGACACCACGCCGGAGTGCGAGGCCGACACCGACTGCGAGGCAGGCGACTTCGCGCCAGATTGCGCGATCTGGTCGGCGAGCTGCTCGGTCGGCAGCCGGTGCGTGGCGGTGTGCGAAGAAGAACCGACCGACGATCCGGACGCCGGGAGTGACGCGTCGCCGAGTGACGCCGGCCCGGGTCAGGAATCGGACGTCGATGAGGGTGACGACGACGCGTCGGAGACCGCCGCCGCCTCGGAGCCCGACGCCGGCAGCGACGAACCCGACGCACCCAGCAGCGACCGCGCCGCGAACGACGACGCCCCGACTCCCGATGCCGTCGCGTCGGATCGGGGTTCTGCGCCGGAAGAGACTCCAGGGGAAACCTCCGAGGAGGGCGCGCCCGCCGGCGGCGGCGATCGGGGTGGCAATCGCGGCCTGTGCGCCCTCGCTTCGACCCCGCGTATGCCGACGCCGTCACTGTGGATCGTGCTCGGCGTGGGGTTGGGGTTGGTGCGGCCCCGGCGGCGCTTCTCGGCGCGCTGATGCCGGGATCATCGTCCGGGGGGCGCTCGCCGTCAGAGAACTAACGCCCCTGAAGGCGTGTCAATACGGCGACTTGGGGCAGATCCCTTGCGCATCGTCTCGTGGCATGATTGGTGCACCTTCCCGCATGCCTGCGTTGTGACCCACCAGCCAGCGAGCCCACGATGACCCGATCGCGATTCCTGTTCTTCGTACTCGGCGCCAGCGCGCTCTTCCTCGGCGCCTGCGCCCAGCAGGTCGGCGACATCGACCGGACCCAGGCGAACGCCCTCTCCAAGGCCGACTTCGAGGGCGAGTGGTATATCCGCCAGACCGTCTCCGACGTGCCGACGACGAGCACGGCGTTCTTCGTCGGCCAGACGTTCGACACCGACAAGATCCGTTTCGTTGTCAGCTCCAACGCTCTGATGGGGTACCGGTCGTACGAGTTCAACCCGGGGGCGAGTGATCGCGCCACGGTCGAAAACGGCGACGTCGTCGCCACCGACGTCATCGACGACCGTATGATCGAGGACGGAGACGAGTTCCACGGTCAGCCGGTCATTGGCTGGGAGATCACGGACCATTTCGACGTTCAGCGGAAGTACGACAGCTCCACGGGTGAGGAGACGAACGTGATCGAAGAGAACCGTTCGGACCGGCCCTGGTACGATCGGGAGCACATGCGGGTGAACTGGTCGGCCGTGGTCGCCGCCGGTTGGTTCTTCCTCGATTGGCCGGTCACGCTTCAGTATGCCGAGTACGTCGGCGAGGGGGAGGCCGGCGACGACGAGTTCCGGATCATCCGCGACGAGGAAGGCAAGGCGGTCTACATCGACTTCGTCACCCGTCACCACGTCGAGCCGTCGTTCTGGAGCTGCATCGACCTGCTCTACCAGTGGGGCATCGGCGACTGCACCGCGCAGCAGGTCGAGGTCCGTACGAGCTTGCGACGCGTGCCGGAGACGGACGAGGACACCTACGAGCCGGTCACCTACGACGATGTCGACATGAACCGCTTCGGCTACTTCCGTACCGAGCGGCAGAGCTACGATCGCCGCCGCGGCGCGACGATGGAGGGCCGCCTCCAGTTCGCCAACCGCCACAACATCTGGGAGGACGCCTGGGTTCGCGACGACGCCGGCCGACCGATGCGCGACGAGTCCGGCAAGCGGATCGCCATGCCCTTCGCCCAACGGACTCCGGCGCCCGTCGTCTACCATCTCTCGCCGCACTTCCCCGAGGGACTGCTTCCCTACGCCGCCGGCGTGGCGGCCGAGTGGGACCGCTCCTATCGGCGGGCCGTGGCCGCGGCGCAGAACGACGGTGACGTCTCCGGTTGGGAGGACGTCCGCCCCATGTACATCTTGTGCAACAACCCGGTGGCCGCCGAGCCCGTCCATCCCCCGGACGCGGCCTACGCCAGCGACTGCGGCGAGGTCGGCGACGAGGTCCGCATCGGCGACCTCCGCTACGACGTGATGTACTGGGTCAACAACCCGCAGATGTCCGGCCCCCTCGGCTACGGCCCCTCGGCGCCCGACCCGGAGACCGGCGAGATCATCTCCGGTACCGCCTACGTCTACGGCGCGTCGGTCGACACCTACGCGCAGTACGCCCTCGACGTCGTCCGCTTCGCCAACGGCGACCTGACCCCCGAGGACATCGACAATCCCGAGTACGTCCGCGACATGGTCCGCGAGATGCGCGACGGCGCCATCGACCCGCGCGCCCGCGGCCTGATGGCCAATCCGGAGCTCGCCGACATCGAGCTTCCCACCGACCCCGCCGCGCTGATGGACGGCCTGACCCTCGAGCGCGTCGAAGCGCTCCGCGAGGACGCGCTCGACGGCATGATGGACTCGCTGCGCAGCGGCCCGGGCTGGGAGGAGCGGCGCATTCGCACGATCGAGGAGTCCGGCATCGACCTCCTCGGCATGAACGACGAGCTGATCATGGCCGCTCGCGTCGGCGCCGATCCGGACGGCAACCCCGTCGCCGTGGATCTCGACCCGACCCAGGCCCTGTCCGATGCCGACATCGAGGTCGCCCGGATCACGAACCTGATGCGCCGCCACAACCCGGCCAACGAGCGGCAGCGTGCCCTGCGCGCGAGCCGCGACTGCGTGCTCTCCCCCTCGAACCTCGACGACTCGATCCTCGGCATCGCCGAGGCGTTCCTGGGTCGCACCGACTACGACGAGATGTACGCCGAGCTCCGGGGCCTGATCTTCAAGGCGGTCATGGAGCACGAGGTCGGTCACACGGTCGGCCTGCGGCACAACTTCGGCGGCTCCTGGGACTCCCTGAACTACCTCGATGAGTACTGGGACGCGAAGATCGAGGGCTACCCCACGGTCGGCGACGACGGAGAGCCCACGATCCGCGAGTTCGGCTCCCCCTTCTCGCTGGCGGACGTCTACGGCGTCGCTTCCCAGACGCCGGCGCAGATCACCGCCCGTATGCGCGAGTACCAGTACAGCTCGATCATGGACTACTCGTCGGCCTTCAACACCGACTTCGGCGGTGTCGGCAAATACGACGACGCGGCCATCCTCTACGCGTACACCACGGGCGTCGATCGTAACGCCGACGCTTCCTCCGCCGACTTCAACATGCAGGAGCGCGGCTACGTCGAGGTCTGGCCGAACCTGCCGGACGAGGCCGCCGACATCTTCCGGCAGTACGAGGACGCGCGGGGCATCGGCTTCTATCACCCGCTCGAGGTCTACCACTACACGACCCTCGTCGAGGCGATGGGAGACACGCCCGACGCGATGCTCGAGACGCTGCGTGATCGCACGTACGTGAAGCTCGAGGACCTCGAAGCCGCGATCGAGGCCGATGTCGTCGGCCGCCCCTTCGAGGTGCCCTACATCTTCTGCTCGGACGAGTACCGCGGGTTCCGCCAGAGCTGCTGGACGTGGGATCGCGGCGCCGACCCGATGGAGCAGACCCTCGACTACATCGAGCGCTACCGTCGGTACTACTACTTCGACAACTACCGCCGCGAGCGCCTCAGCTGGAACACCGGCTCCGGCCCGAACCGCGCCATGGGCCGCTACTTCCTGCCGCTGGTCTCCAACTACCAGCGCTGGCTCCTCACGGTCGCCATCAGCTCGAGCCGCCCCGACGCCGCCCTCGACAACTCGTGGACCTTCGCGGCCTACGCCGGCCTGAACCTACTGGCCGAAGCCGCCACCACGCCGTCGAGCGGCTACTACTACCTCGACGAGGACGACGGCATGTTCCGGCTCTACACGAGCCGCAGCGACCTGTCGGTGTTCGACGTGGAGACCCAGGCGGCGATCCGGCGCGAC
>PVBE012908642.1_pt1 | contig 34520 bp, 34 predicted proteins | sample 1631181 | NCBI WGS metagenome assembly PVBE01 (sample SAMN08397723, study PRJNA350692) | Marine metagenome, whole genome shotgun sequencing project. | isolation source: water | place: Pacific Ocean | collected 2012-04
GAGGGTGTGATCGGTATCGGTGGCCCGATGGACAAGGCAATCGCCTTCATTGTCGAAAATGAACTTGCGCATTACTTGATCGGCCGCGACCCGCTCGCCATCGAGTTCCTGTGGGACATCATGCACCGTGGCTCAGTTCACGGTCGTCAGGGCAACACCATGATCGCCATCAGTGCGATCGACAACGCCCTGTGGGATCTCAAAGGTCGCTACCTGAACGTTCCTGTCTACTCAATCATTGGTGGCCCGACACGCACCGAAGTTCCTGCCTACGCCTCGATGCTTGGCTACAACGTTCTCGATATGGGGCTCGTCAATGAGCGTGCCAAGCAGAAGCAGGATGAAGGCTACACAGCACAGAAATGGTTTTTCCGGTACGGACCGATGTCAGGCGCCGAAGGTCTCAAAAAGAACGTTGATATGGTGCGAACCCTTCGAGAAAGTCTCGGAGACGATGATGACATCATGCTCGATTGCTGGCAATCGATGGATGTCAATTACGTAATTAAACTCGCCGAACAGATCGAGGATTTTCACCCGCGCTGGCTCGAGGAGTGCGCAATGCCAGATCGCATCGATTCGTATCGCAAGATTCGAGAAGCGACCAATATTCCTCTCTCTGGAGCCGAGCACCACTACACCCGCTGGGGTATGAAGGAATTCATCGACGCCGAAGCGCTCGATATTCTCCAGCCCGACATCTACTGGGCAGGCGGGCTCTCGGAAGTGTTAAAAATCGCAGCTCTTGCAACAGCGTTCGATTTGATCACAATTCCGCACGGTCACTCGACCAACGCCGGAATTCATTTCTCAGTAGCGCAGTCCCCGATCCACACTCCGTATCAGGAATACCTGATCAAGTGGAACACAGTTCACCAGCACTTCCTGAAAGACCCGGTCAACCCTGTAAACGGCATGATCAACACCCCGACAGGTGTTGGCATGACGATGGATCTCGACACCGGCAAAATCGAAAAAGAAGAAGAACCAAACTTCGGTTCGTAAAAGCGAAATTCACGTTTGCGTCGAAATAATCGATCACATATGTCATTTTGGGGTACTCGAAGAGCGACAGATCAGACGACAACGTCTATTCAGCTACCAACCAGCCCTCCTTTCCTTGATGGAAAGGAGTTAGAGGAAAGGTGAAATGCGACGCGCGACCAAGTCACGCTAGTGACGCCCGGAGCATCACGCCACCATGAAAATCACCGACATACGCCTACGCCAATTAACCGGAACCATGGAGGTCGACGGACCCTTTATGGAAGAGCGGCTCGTAATGCCGCTCGATGTCTACAAAGAGTTTCGAGTGCAAAGTCCACCCGCAGCCGGAACGCAGATCGATGATTCGCACTACCAGCTCAACCCGGTGTTCGTGCAGATCGATACTGACGAAGGAGTCTCCGGTATCGCCGGTCCCACAACGCCCGGTGGAACGGCTTTCCACGTCTGGCAGATGCGAGATTTCCTGATCGGTCGCGATCCACTCGCAACCGAGTTCCTCTGGGACATCATGCACCGCAAATCGGTTCACGGCAGGCAAGGCGAGCCGATGATGGCGATCAGCCTGATCGACAACGCACTCTGGGATCTCAAGGGCAAATGGTTCAAGCAACCGGTATCGACCTTGATCGGCGGTCCGACAAGGGATTCGATGCCTGCTTATGCCTCGATGCTCGGATACGCCACGCAGGACCTCGGACTCGTCAAAGAACGCGCACAAGAAATGCAGATCCGCGGTTACAAAGCTCAGAAATGGTTCTTCCGACACGGCCCCATGTCCGGTCCAGCGGGATTTAAAAAGAACGTCGAGATGGTCGAAACCATTCGAGAAACCCTTGGTGACGATGACGACATCATGCTCGATTGCTGGCAGTCGATGGACGTTAACTACGTCGTCAAATTAGCCGAGCATATCGAGGATCTTCACCCGCGATGGCTCGAAGAAGTCGCAATGCCTGATCGGATCGATTCGTATCGCAAGATTCGAGAAGCCACCAACATCCCGATCTCCGGTGCCGAGCACGAGTATACCCGCTGGGGATTCAAGCGATTCATCGACGCCGAAGCGCTCGATATCATCCAGCCAGATCTCAACTGGGCAGGGGGGCTATCTGAAGTGATGAAAATCGCCGCTCTCGCAACGGCCTACGATTTGATCACGATTTGCCATCAGGGTGTTTCACCTCCAGGAATGGCCTGGTCATCAGCACAGTCACCAATCCACACACCATACGTTGAAATGCTAGTGAAGCATGCTGCGATGAGCTATTACTTCGATGCCAACGGCGGACCGAATTTTGCAGATGGCGAATTGTCCGTAAGCAAACATCCGGGATTTGGTTTCGATATCGACGAATCAAAGATCGAATCAGAGACCGAACTCAAGTATTAGAATTGAATTCCTTATCACCCGACGCGCAGGCGTATTCGCGTAAATTGCTCGAAAAAGAGTCCGTATGGGGTCTCAGTTTCGAGTAATAAATGAAAATATGCGTGCTGGCACCACAGACACGCAGTGGCTGGCACTTAAAATGCTTCTCGGTCGGGACGGGGAGTCGGCCGCGTTACAGCCAATTTCTTTGGCGCTATCCAAGGCATGTTCCACACAAATAGCGAATGGTTATAGAACGACGGTGATCCGCAACTAACGGCAACAGGTTTCGAATTGAGACGCCGTGACTAACGCACGCGAGCCCTCATACGAAAGGTCTGCCACATTAGCTTCGGCACGCAGGTACGGACATTCTTCGAAGCACGATGAGATTCTATAGCCATTTTGTACTCAAGGGAGTACGCCTCAGCCGAAACTGAGTCGACTCCGGTGGCGATGAGACCCATCAGCAGGGCGATGCGCGACGGTCGAGACCAACTTCGACTAGTGAATAAGCCATCATCTGAATTCTCTCTCAGGATTTTTCGGATCAGCCCGGCGAGAACATAACGAATTTGCCTAATACACTGCTCGTTTGCACGGCCATAAATCGGTTCAAATGGCGCGCCACTCGATTCTTGTGAACTACAGATGTTGGAACAATCCGGTAGGATCGGTCCACTCATCAGGAACTCGCAGCGAAAGCACGGTCGCGTCACACGTCAGCATACCGTCATGCGAGAAGAAATCGATTGCGAAAAGCGTCTTCTGGTCGGTCTTTTCAGCCAGGCGCGCTCTTGCCGTTACAGGACCGTCGATTCGGGTTGGTTTTCGATAATTCACAGTGAGCGAAGCTGTTGCGTACCATATCTTGTCGCCATCACCGACCTCTCGGCCCTCCGTTCGATATGCGTTAGCGATTGCCGAGCACTGGCCGTGGCAGTCGATGATAGCGGCAATGGTCCCGCCGTTCATCACGTCTGGCGGCATGGCTGCGTGATAGGGCTCAGGCTGGTAAATGCAAACCGATTCATCGCCATCCCAAAACGATTTGATGCGCAATCCCTTGTCGTTCCATGCACCACACCCGTAGCAATGGCTACCGTGAAGACCGTCCTGAAAGTAAGTGCGCTCTAGTTCGCTCTGGCTCATAATGCTCCTCAAATCTGAGTTTTTTCTAGCACTCGGTACAACTTTCCAAACAATATCTGCTCTTGTTTCGATTCGGTAGTGATCCGTATACCGTGATCCGACCAATCATCCATAGCGAATCCCACACGGCCAGAACCACATCAAACCCACATGCTCAAAGCTGAAACACGATCACAAGCTCTCATTTTCGTATCCGCCGCTACGTTCTTATCGTTGTCAGTGTGGTTTTCCACCAACGCGATTTCGGGTGCGCTTGAGCTCGAAAAATCGATCGGGGAGTCATCGATAGCGCTTCTAACGATCGCTGTTCAGCTTGGGTTCGTGTTTGGGACGCTGCTCATCGCCGTTACGAACCTTTCCGACCTTGTCAACACCCGGACGCTATTCGCAGTTTCGGCGGTACTCGCTGCACTCACAAATCTTCTCGTAATACCGCTTGATTCAACACCAGCTATCATCAGTGCCCGATTCATCACGGGTGCATTCTTGGGCGGTGTCTACCCTCCGGCGATGAAAGTTATTTCCGGCTGGTACACAAAGGGAAGAGGATTCGCGCTTGGGACGATGGTCGGAGCGCTAACAATTGGTTCTGGATCGCCACATCTGCTGCGATCGATCTTTTCCGACAACTGGCAGGCGGTCATTGTCGGAAGCTCGATCCTGGCGATTACTGGAGGAGCCATTCTCAGATTCGTCGTCACCGACGGTCCGCACGATGTGAACGGAGCCAGGTTCAACCCACGCTACCTGCTCGGAGCACTCGCCGAGCGTGGACCCCGACTTGCCCTTGCTGGCTATCTTGGTCACCAGTGGGAATTGTACGCAATGTGGGCGTGGATCGGTAGCTACATGGTCTACGTGATCGGTGAGAAATCGTTGATCGGCGACAGTCTTGATCTTGCAAGCGCGCTAACGTTCCTCGTGTTCGCACTCGGGGCTGTGGCGAGCTCATATGCAGGTGCGTGGTCGGAAAAAATCGGTCGAACCGCTGTCAGCAGCATCGCAATGGTCATCAGTGGGGTGGTGGCGGCGGTTATCGGATTTATGCCACCAGAGATGTCGATATTGATTGTGATCCTCGCAATGATCTGGGGTGCATCGGTTATCGCCGACTCCGCGCAGTTCTCCACCGCCATGACCGAACTCAGCGACCCGGCCTATCGCGGGACGATGCTGACCTTCCAGACAGGCGTCGGATTCGCACTAACCGCGGTATCAATCTGGCTACTGCCCATCGTGAAAGATTCCTCGGGTTGGGGTTGGGCATTCGCGATGCTTGCGCTAGGACCTGCAGTGGGAACAGCAGCAATGCTTCGACTGCGCTCTCTGCCCGAATCAACGAATCTCGCAGCTGGAAAACGCTAACCAGCCGTTGCAGCACCGCGCCTGCGTCTTCGGTACATACGAGAGTTTCTACGCGACTTCGTGGCACCGTTGGCGGAGGTGGGAGGTCTATCCGGTAACGCGATGTCGTTGACAGCCGTTCCGTTCACAGCCGTCTTGAATTTGCGAGCCTTTACACGACCTGGAGCTTTCGCATTGGGCTTGACCCCGTCTACCCCCGCCAGATACTGCCCGGTCGACGATTTCTTCACCGATGCCACGTACTCAGGCGTGCCTTCGGCAACAAGCTTTCCGCCGCGTTCTCCGGCCAGTGGGCCAAGGTCAACAATCCAGTCGGCATTTTTGATCAAATCGAGGTGATGTTCGATCAAAATGATCGAATTTCCGGCATCTACCAACCTGTGCAGCACAATCATCAACTTCGCAGCATCGTCGAACGAAAGACCCGTAGTCGGCTCATCGAGAATATAGATCGTCTTGCCCGTCGATCGTTTCGACAATTCAGAAGCCAGTTTGATTCGCTGAGCTTCACCACCCGAAAGTGTCGTCGCCGGCTGACCCAAGTGGACATACCCGAGACCAACATCGGTCAGGGTTCGCATCTTGTTAGAAATCGACGGGATGTTCTCGAACAACTCTGCCGCCTCAGAAACCGTCATATCAAGCACTTCAGCGATCGACTTGCCCTTGAACTTGATTTCAAGTGCCTCTCGGTTGTATCGGGCGCCAATGCAAATCTCACACGGTACCGTCACATCCGGCAGGAACTGCATCTCGATCTGAACGTAACCTGCCCCGCTGCAAGCCTCGCAACGACCACCTTTCACGTTGAACGAGAACCGCCCCGGCTTGTACCCACGTGCCTTCGCCTCGGGCATCGAGGCGAAAATATCTCGAATGTTCGTAAACACGCCTGTGTACGTAGCTGGATTTGAACGAGGAGTCCGGCCAATTGCCGATTGATCGATGTTGATTACCTTATCGACGTGTTCGAGCCCAATTACCTCGTCATGGTCGCCCGGTCGGTCTTTGGAACGATAGAAATGCTGCGAAAGCTTTTTCGCGAGAATCTCGTTTACGAGCGTGCTCTTGCCCGATCCCGATACGCCGGTAACACAGGTAAGCGTCCCCAGCGGAATGGCTACCGAGACGTCCTTGAGGTTGTTGGCACGGGCGCCGATAACCGCTAACTCGTTCCCATTACCATTACGTCGTTTCTTCGGTATCGGAATCGACTTTCGACCGCTCAGGTACGCCCCTGTAAGCGATTCATCGTTCTCAAGCACGGCGCCAATCGGACCTTCGACGACCACGTGCCCGCCAAACTGACCGGCACCTGGCCCTAAGTCGACGATGTGATCGGCGGCTCGCATCACGGCTTCGTCGTGCTCGACGATCAACACCGTGTTCCCAACGTCGCGCAGGTTTTGAAGCGTTCCGATCAACCGATCATTGTCGGCAGGATGCAAACCCACCGTTGGCTCGTCGCAAACGTACAAAACGCCCATCAAGCCCGACCCTATCTGCGTCGCCAGTCTGATGCGTTGCCCTTCACCACCCGAGAGCGTTGCAGCTGCGCGGTTCAACGTCAGATAGTCGAGTCCAACTCGTGACAGGAAGCCCAGCCGAGCTTCTACTTCTTTCAAAATCTGAGCTGCGATCGACTGCTCACGGTTACTGAGCGGATCGACCGCTTTACCGGAATGCTCGCCTTCATCCGGCCAAACACCGGTTCGGCACGCCTCGACCCACCGTAGAGCGTTCTCAACCGACTGGCCCGTGACGTCCATCACGTTCATTCCAAGCACCGTTACTGCCAGCACTTCTGGCTTCAGGCGAGCACCGCCGCACGTCGCACACGGGCGCTGAGTCATATAGCGGGCGATATCTTCTCGAACTGCGTCCGATTCGGTATCGACGTGCCGTCTTTCCATATTCGGAATCACGCCATCAAACGCCGTATTCCAACTGTAAACCCGGCCTTTTTGCGTCTGGTGCGAAACCTCGAGCTTCTTTCCGGCCGTCCCGTACAGAATCACCGTCAGGTGCTCGGGATCCATCTCACGAACGGGTGTATCCATCGAGAATCCGAAATGCTGCGAAAGCGATTCGAGCGTTGAGTGGTACCACGGAGAATTCGTGCCTGACCTCGCCCACGGCGTAATCGCACCATCGTTCAGACTGAGCGATTTGTTCTGGATCACCAGTTCGGGATCGACTTCGAGTTTGTAGCCGAGGCCGGTACAAGTTGGGCAAGCGCCGAACGGTGTGTTGAACGAAAAGTTGCGAGGCTCGAGCTCGGCAATTGAAATATCGCAGTGAACACAGGCGAAGTGCTCTGAATAGACGATATCGTCATCCTTAGCACCGTTCCGCCCCAGTTTCGATGCGATCAGGTTCCCGCCCGTCAACCGAAGTGCCGCCTCGACCGACTCGGTAAGTCGTCCGCCGTCGGTGTCTTCACGAACGATTATTCGATCGACAACAACCTCGATGTCGTGCCACTTGGCCTTAGCGAGCTTCAGTTTTTCAGATAAGTCGTGCGTTTCGCCATCAACTCGCACCCGAACGAAGCCGTCCCGGCGAGCTGTCTCAAAGATTTGAACGTGTTCGCCCTTCATGTGAGTCACAAGCGGAGCGAGCACCTGCAGGCGAGTTCCCTCGTCCCAGCTCAGGATCGAATCGACGATTTGCTGAACGGTCTGGCGCTGAACCGGTCGGCCACAGCTGTGACAGTGCGGTCGACCCGCCCTTGAGAATAACAGGCGCAAATAGTCGTAGATCTCAGTAACCGTTCCGACCGTGGATCGTGGGTTTCGAGAAACGCCCTTCTGGTCGATCGAGATCGACGGGCTAAGGCCCTCAATGTGGTCGACATCAGGCTTTTCCATCCGTCCCAGAAATTGCCGGGCGTACGCCGAGAGCGATTCCACGTATCGTCGTTGCCCTTCGGCAAAGATCGTGTCGAACGCAAGGCTGCTCTTGCCCGATCCCGAGACGCCCGTGATGACAGTCAGCGTATCCCGAGGGATGCTGATGTCGAAGTTCTTCAAATTGTGTTCGCGAGCGCCGCGGATGACGATGTTAGATTCGTGCATGTCTCGATTGTCGAACTTAATACAGGTGCGAGCAAGTAGCGATTTTGATGAACAGATTACGAGCGAAGCGAAGCCTAGAGAACACGGGATTCGCGCAAGAAAAGGACCTGTTCAGCCGAGTGTAACAACCCGACGCAAGTTCTCCGGGGACGATGTCACTCACTCGAAATGGGTCGTTCCGGCAGGCTTGGTTCTTGGGCTGAGGCAGGTCGAGCACGAACCTCGTCCATGAACGCCTCTGAATGCAACCTACGACTGAGTACGTGATGAATTTGCGCCCTCAGAATTCGAGAAAGCTGCCTGTTTTCGTCTTCATTGGGCTTCATCACACCCACCTGGGCAATGTCGGTACGGGACAGAAATCGAAGCAACTTGATCGTGTTCAGGCTCGCTGGCAGTAAAGCCGATTCGCCAACAGGTCGTGCATCATTGCTGACCAGCCCGCCGCGATCAGCCGAGTAGAGGTGATTCGCTGGCTCCAGCCCTGCTCCGGTCTCGACACATCGTGCAAGCTCGGGCGCAAAACCGCTTAGCTGAAGCAGGCGCATCTCGAAAAAGCGGGTAGTCATTTCCGGGTTATCGGTCGCTTCTAGAGATTCCAATACATCCAGCAGCAATCGAAACAACGGCTGATTTGCACCGTTTTCAACTGAAAACCATTCCGCCATTTCAGAAACATAAGAAGCCCGAGAGAAGCGATCGAGATCGTCCCGCAGCCCACGAAAGCCGTTCACCGTCGAAGCCTGGCTCAAGCCGTGCAGGGTTCTAGTCTCACGAACCGAAACGCTCACGTACTTGAGCAAATCAAGATGGCCACCAAGCTTCGAACCTGGTTTTCGTGCCGCCTTAGCAACACCACGGACCAATCCGTGGATCGGCGTAACCAGTGTGATAATCCGATCAGCCTCGCCCAGATTGCTCGACCGCACAACCACCGCATCAGTCGTATATGTAACCGGCCGCCGCTTCGAAGTCATTCCGCAATGATATCCGTCAGAATGCCAAAACCCCTCACCCCGACCGAAGCAAAGCGGAGTGGCGAGACCTTCGGCGGGGTGAGGTTAGTTACGATACTGCGTGTCTATCGCGATATGATCTTTTTACATATTCAAGCCCACCCGAAAGACACCCACCGAATGCCAGCGACCGACAACCGCCCGAACATCCTGCTGATAATGACTGACGAACACCGCGGTGATGCTCTCGGCATCGAAGGCCACCCAATCGTCGAAACGCCATATCTCGACGCCATCGCAGCTTCGGGGACGCACTTCACTTCGGGGTACAGCGCAACTCCCGTCTGCATCCCGGCTCGTCGCACGCTCATGACCGGCACAAAAGCCTCGACGCACGGCGTATTCATGAACTACGCGACGCACCTCGATCAGCCAACCCTGCCGGAAACCCTCTCGGAAGCCGGGTACCAAACCCATCTCGTTGGCAAACTGCATCTTTATCCAGCGCGAAAGAAATACGGGTTCGATTCAACCGACTGGGCCGACAATCCAGCCCAGCACGATACCTCTATCGTCGACGACGATTTCCAGATATTCCTACAAGAACACGGTCTTTATGGACCCGATATCGCCCGTGCACATGGTGTTGACGAAAACGGCTGGGTTGCGCGCCCTTATCACCTTGATGAGCGGTACCACTTCACGAACTGGTGCGCCGAAAAATCGATGCGATTTCTCGAACGACGCGACCCCACAACTCCGTTCTTCCTGAAGATGAGTATTCACGCACCACACGCACCGTGCGCTCCACCTAAGTACTACTTCGATAAGTACATGGCGATGGACATTCCCGAACCTGTTGTCGCTGAGTGGGCGCGAGTCTTCGATGGTCCTCAGCGCGGCCTTTCGGTGAAATCGTGGCGAACCGCCCTTGAGCCCAAAGTGCTGAAGCAATATATGGCGGGCTACTACGGCTCGATCGAGCACGCCGACCACCAGATCGGACGAGTTCTGAACCACGTTCCGGAAAACACCATCATCATCTTCACGTCGGATCACGGTGAAATGCTCGGCGAGCACCAGTGGATCAGAAAACGTTCTGCATTCGAAGGATCGGCGCGAATCCCGTACTTGATCAAATTGCCCGACTCGATGGGTGTTGAGCGGGGACAGTCGGTCGACAACGTTGTCGAGCTTATGGACATTATGCCCACCATCCTCGATGCGGCCGGGGTCGAAATCCCCGAATCAGTCGATGGCAGCAGCCTCATGCCACTGCTACAGGGCGAAATCGAACATTGGCGCGACTACATCCACGGTGAATGTACACCGATGGAGACGATCAACTCAGGAATGCAGTTCATCACCGATGGCAAGGAAAAGTACATCTACTATCCGGGTCGTGGCGAAGAGCAGTTCTTCGATTTGGTCAACGATCCTTTCGAGATGACCAACCTGAGCGACGATCCCGACTATGCCGACCGGATCGAACTAAACCGATCACGCCTCATTAGCGAACTCGAAGGTCGGCCTGAAAACTTTGTGGTCAACGGAGCGTTAGCAAAACTCGACGGCCCAACCCCATCGTTCCTACCTGGGTACGAACGCCAACCCGTGCCACCAAAAGCCCGCAATAACGAATCGCCCATATTCTGAGGCTGCATCCGGCAGTAGTTAATCCCAAATCCTCGTCCCGAGCGAAGCAAAGCTGAGTGAGGGGCCTTCGGTGGGCGTGGCGGACTGGACGAATACCCGCATTGTGATAGACGGGCACGGCGTGTGGTCGACCGAGATACTGGATCAAGTTCAGCATGACGTGAGAAAGAGACGTTCGCCCATTGAGGTTGTTGAAACGATCGAGCCACCTCGCAAAAAAGCGTCCTAGCCACCGCACCACACTCGCTCAACTACCGTAACTCCAACCGACTCGGCGCAATCAATCTCGTATCTTCATTGCGCCCAATCAGAACTGGACCCTCTGGAGTAACTCGTAACACCAACGTACGAAACGTGCGATCGTCCGATAGCGTGAAAATATCTTCGCGTCACGAGTGCTTGTGCCCGTCGGCTGCGCCGGCCATTCGCTGATCCCCGACGGTTCGCCTTTGAGTACATCTACTCGACCGTCGCACATGTGAAGCGACCCAAAAAAACCTTGTCCAGGACGAACGTTCCGTAATCATGCGCAACCGCGTCGACCACCCCACTTATCAGAAGCGTTCCAGTAACCAGCCGCAGAGTCCCTGTCCACACCACTAGTTACTCCGGTGTTCAGCTCGGAAGGGAATTCCCGTTCACCGTCATTCCACGGAATTTCGTCGATCTCAGCACCGACAAGATCTACTCGCTCCTCAAGTCGCGTTCTTCAACTGTAAACAAAGGCCGCTCAATATCTGGATCGGTGATGGAACAGTAGTCACTCTCAGCGAGCTCCAATGCTTCCCGATTGCCCGTGCGAACTGGCAAACCGCCTTTGATGCTGAGCAAGAACGCCGCTGGATCAAGCCCGCCGGGGACTTAATGAGTCAGCGCAACCTCGAACCAGTTTACGACCGACGGGCTCATACTCCATGCTGCGCTCCCTGATGTGTTGCCATCGATGTAGCCGGCTTCGACCGGGCACATGTGTAACTGGCCATCGAATCGTGGATTTCCTCTAAAATGGCGCAGGTCCGATGTCACATGCCTTGTCGAACCCGTCAGGAATGCTGTCCACAAATTCGCCACTTCTTCCGAGCCTGCGGGAGAGAACAGTTCGGGATCGAGCCTCTCCGAGATCGCTCTTATACCTTCGACTTCACCAGAGAACGGCTGCGGTGTATCAGTTGACGAATTCGGGAGCAGGCGTAACTGCTAATGCCACAAACGTCGGTTGAGGAATGTCGCTGCGTTTCGGGAACGGTGCCAACTCAGAACTGCATGCAGTTACAACGAACGAGATGAACAGGAACGAGATCCCTAGTGCTAATCGGGATCTGCCCAGTCGTCTTGCTCGCTCCCCAACATGAAGGGCATAGATACTAGATGCTGATTCAACTCGGATCAGTTCACGAATTCCCGTCCGTGATCCTCTCGAACATGTACGAAATCAACTCTTCATCCTCGTCCTAGGATTCCTTCACCTTGCGATAACCGCTCTTTTCGTAAAAGTGGTGATTTCGAATCGCCCAGCCCGGAGTTTCCAATCGACAGATTTCTGCGGGATACGTTTCGTGGATGAATTCCATCGCTGCTGTACCAGCGCCGAGATCTTGATCGTCACGATTGATAAAGATATTTCCAACCCAGGTTGCGCCGTCTGAGGGATTTTCAAGAAACAGGATGAACGATCCAATGATCTGATCGCCGTCTAGCACCTTGTACGCCTTGCCAAGCGGGAACTACTTGCGGTAAAACCCGCCACCGTCGTAGCCGGTAGGGCCACCCTTTTCGCCTCCGAAAACGACGTGAGTCATCATCAAACGCACGTGTCATCACTGGCGTAAGTTCAGGAACTTCGTCAAGCGTTGCGAGTTCGAATCGTATCTGCGTTCCGGGGTTCTGGTGACTCATTCGGCCACCTTATCCAACCTTTGCACTCCATCGATTCGCTCACCAGCAATGGAGTCGCCCGGATCAAACCTGTTTCCTTGCTACGACCCATACTTACAGGCGAATTGCCGTCAACGCCTAGAACGATCGTTCTGAACGTCGGATCACTCGGCAACGTAAAAACAATCTTGGCGTCGTACGGATTCGACCCTGTCGATTGAATCACCCATTCGCCAATGCCCTCGGGCTCACCCTCAAGAACGGCAACTCTCTCATCGCAGAGATGCAGCGAACCCGAAAAGGCCTGCGTCACCGAGTACGACGAGTAGTTGAACGCCTCGGCATTGAGAACGCTACCCGACAAATAGGCGTTCCAGTAGTTCACACCCATCGCTTGACTGACTCCCTCAGAACCAGCGACTGTAATTTCGTCTGGAAACACCCTCGATCCATCGATCCATGGAATCTCATCGATCACTATCTCGACAACTTTGGCTCGTTCGGCGAGTTTGCGTTCATCGGCGGTAAATGCGTACTGAATTCGTGCCTCGGCGTTTTGGCACCGATCACTTGCTCGAAACTCCATCGGCGTGGTGCTGCCAGATCGCGCTGGCTGACCATCATAGATGCCGATGGCAAAGGTCACATCCCGACCGGTGAACGGTATTTCATGCATCAGTGTCACTTCGTACCAGTATCCGGCCGAAGGGTTAACTGCCCACTCAAGCGCACCTTCAGGATCCCCCTCCAAATAGCCTTTGCCATCTGGACAGAAATGAATCTCACCCTCGAACGCTCGTCTATTCCTCCAGTAGAACCGACCTGAACTCGCCTGCGTTTTTGATCCGGTGAGGAACTGCTCCCACAGAGCAACGACCTCGTCGGAACCAACTGATGAGTAGTACTCGGGATCTAGGCCCGCCGGGAGCACACGAACATTGTCATCTTTCAAAGCCGGCCACGGCGTTGCGGTGGGATCGATAGGAGCCGGTGTTACCTGCCTTGCTACAAATGTGGGCTGAGGAAAATCGGGTCGACCGACCGTCGGTAGTGGCTCGGAAACACAGCCAGCAAACAACACCGCTCCGACGGTCAGCAGAAGCAGAGCGTTCAGAGTGCGAGCGCGTTTTTTCAGGACGAAGTTCATATTTCCCGATACGGCAACTGGCAAGAATCATATGCAGCCGATCCAGCGTTGATGCCTACACAGTAAACGTCAACCAGTCATCTGTCATCGACGTTGTTCACTGGCCGGTGAGGGATACTGGTGTCACTCCGTCATTGCGAGGAGTCCGACGACGTGGCAATCAGCGAATCATCCTATTAGCAACTACGACCGCCATACCTTCGTCCCGACCGAAGCAAAGTGAAGTGGAGGGATCTGAAACACCTTTTCCGCCCACCACATCCAATCACCCACACTGATTTCTCGCGACCGCAGCGACAGCGGAGTGGAGAGACCTTCGGGGTGGTGGTGGTGGCGTGGCGTGCACAGACGAAAGCTATAGATCGAGATGAGCTCATTTAATTGAGACATCTCCGCTCTCGTTTCGGTCGAGACGAGGACAGGTCGTTGGATTGCTGACGGGATGCAGCACACCGTCCTACACGGAAACTGGTATCTCGCTACCGTGTAGCACTCAGCCGAGTGCCATTCCACACCGCAGAAACCGTGTAACAACTGACGAATCTCTTCGAGAAATGCACTGACACTGCAACGTGTAGCACGTCCGTTGCGAATAGCGGAGCTACCCATGCCAATCAGCCAACACTCAACCGATCTCGCAGAAAATGTGCCCCCAGCACTTACCCGGACGAACTGTCCTGCTGGCCCGATATTTCTGACCGACTTTCCAGTGCGTGGGCAAGCGTCGAATCGTCGGCATATTCAATATCCGATCCACTCGGCAGTCCACGGGCTAGGCGGGTAACTTTTACGCCCAGCGGACCTATCAGCTGCTGGAGGTACATCGCAGTCGCCTCGCCCTCGAGGTTCGGATTCGTCGCAACGATCACCTCGGTAACCGTGCCGTCGCGCAGTCGCTCAAGCAACTCGCGAAGCTTCAGATCGTTCGGTCCGATCCCGTTCACCGGCGAAATGACGCCATGCAGCACGTGGTACTTGCCTGAGTAGACCCGTGCCCTTTCGACAGCGACAACGTCCAGCGGCTCTTCGACTACACAAATTCGAGTGTAGTCGCGTTGCAGGTCGCCGCAGATACCACACTCCTCCGATTCAGCGATGTTCGCGCAGGTGTTGCAGAGAACCACACGTTCCTTCACGCCGAGAATTGCTGCAGCGAACTCTTCAGCCTCTTCGGCGGGCATTCTAATCAGGTGATATGTAAGGCGCTGGGCGCTCTTGGGTCCGATTCCGGGCAGCCTGTGAAACGCCTCAATTAATCGAGCGACTGGCGGCGCGGTGGAAGGTGCAATATCGGATTGGGCCATGCGTTCCTTCGGGCTCTGGAAAACTCCGACTACATAAGGCCGGGAATGTTCATCCCGCCGGTGATCTCGCCCATCTTGTTGGAAGCCAGCTTCTGGGCGGTTTCCATTGCCTCGTTGATTGCTGCGAGGATCAGGTCCTGGAGCATCTCAACGTCGCCCGGGTCGACCACTTCGGGATCGATCTCAATCGATTCGACCTTTGAGCCGCCAATAACAGCGACCTTGATCATCCCACCGCCAACTGTCGCCACGGTACGTGCAACAGCGATTTCTTCCTGTACAGCAGCAAGTCGGGCCTGCATCTGCTGAGCCTGCTTGAGCATGTTTTTGTTCATCATCGGAATGAGTCCTGACAATCGAGAGCGTCTTACTCGCGACTAGCACGGAATAAGACGACGAAATTTGAATTACACAATCATACGTGCTTGCCAGTCGGTTGGAGAAGTTCGAGTGGCTGCTTGGTACAGGGTTTGGAAGTAACGACCTAATCTCCCGATTCCTCGGTCGAATCGAAAGGTGCATCCTCATCCTCAGCCGATTCTTCAGCGACCACGGTCGCTCCCATCGCCATAGCAGCCCGAACCATCGCGCTTTCCTGAGCGGCTGACGTTCCCGGCTGATCGTTTCCTGTAGCCGTGATGCCACCCGAGCTGCCATTCCCGTTGCCACCGTTTGCCTTAGCTTCTTCGGCTACTTCGTGCGGTGAACGCACTTCCAATTCGAGTTCCGACCCGTAGGCATCGGTAATCGCAGCCTTCAGCTCGTCTCGGGATCGCTGATCCTGCATCTCCTCCATAAAGTTGTTCTTCAGGGCGTTGCTCTTGAAGCGCAGTGAAATCTTTCCGCCAGCCGGTTCGTCTGGAACTTCGACGTTGCGAAGAATCGGGCCCACCACGTACTTGCGGTTCTTTGTCCGGCGCATCGCCCACACAACCTCATCCCACTGTTTCTCGACAGGCGTGCGATCACGCCGTGGAGTAGGTGCGGCCTGCTGGGATGTCTGGGCAGCAGGCTGCTGATAACTGGTCTGTGGAGCCGCAGCGGGACGTGAAGGAACCGCACCCGAAGATGCAGGCGCAGAAGCTGCCGCAGCGGCAGCTTCCGGCTTCGTTGTTGCCTTCAAAACCGCCAGTTCTAACGGCAATGGCGAAGACGAATTGGCCTTCATATCCGCCTGCCCCAGTGCGGTTAAAATGTGCAATATCTGATTGAGTCGAGCAGGTCGTGCTGCCGCCAGCATCGTTTCCGAGAACTCAGAATCCTGTGAGATTGAGTCTTCAACTCCGGCTTTCAACAGCAGCGCCACACGAAGAGCATCCACCGCTCCCGATCGTAGCGCCCGCAAGTCAGCCCCGCGCTGCGCCTCTCGATTGATGACAGTTAGCGCCGCTGCGGCGTCCTTACCCAGCAGGGCAGTAGCAAGCTCGGTACTTATCGCCGTATCACCGAGGCCAAGCAACTCACGCGCCTGCGCCTCGGTTATCTCCGATGGTTGACCGCCCTCGTCTGGTTGACCATAGGAAACATATAGTTGCTCAAGCAGATTTTCTGCGTCGCGTAACGAGCCCCATACGGCTCGGGCGATCATTTCCAGAACGGACGGTACTGCCTCAATCTCCTCAACCTCGCAAACCTCGATCAGTCGTTCGATCACATCATCGTTTGATAACCGACGAAAATCGAAGCGCTGGCATCGACTGATGATGGTCGCCGGTAGTGACGAAGCCTCGGTCGTTGCGAGAATCATTACGATTCCAGGAGGCGGCTCTTCTAGGGTTTTCAGCAGTGCGTTGAACGCCGGAGCGGTCAACATGTGCACTTCGTCGATGATGTAGACCTTGTATTTACCCTCTACCGGTCGGAACTGCACGTTGTCTCGCAGATCGCGGATATCTTGGATGCCGCGGTTCGAAGCACCGTCGATCTCGATGAGGTCCATGAACCGACCTTCGTCGATCGCTACAGAAGTCTCGGAATCGGTGATCGGCTCGCCGTCGTCGTCGGTCTCAGAATTCAGGGCTTTAGCCAAAATCCGGGCGGTCGATGTTTTGCCGACTCCACGTGGGCCAGTGAACAAATAGGCGTGCGACACGTGATCGGTTGCGATAGCACGTTTGAGAGTGTTTGTGACGTGTTGCTGCCCGGCTACTTCGTCGAAACGAGCAGGGCGCCATTTCCTGTAAAAAACCTGGCTATTCGTCACTCTAAAACCAGTCTTGCCAATCGGGGCGTCTATTCCCCGAATATGTCAGCCAAAACCACATCGGCCTTACCGAACATTTCCTTCTCTTCATCTAACTCAGCATGATCGTACCCGAGCAAGTGAAGCACACCGTGGATCGTGAGCATCGCCAACTCTCGATCCGCTGATTTTCCATTCTTAGTTGCTTTCCGAACCACCTGTGGAAGCGAGATCGCAATATCGCCGAGACGATCCGTTGCCACTTCTCCCGAATCGGCACTTTCCGCAAACTCAGGCCACTTATCATTACCAGAAGGGTCGCTTACGTCGTCGACGTTGAACGACAGCACGTCGGTGATTTCGTCCTCGCCTTTAAAATCCCTGTTCAACTCCCTGATTTGTTCGTCACCAGTGATCATCACCGTGATGTGATCCGGCCCATCGAACTGCTCGGAATCAAGACCTGTTACTGCAGCCTTCATCACCAGCGCAATCTGCGAATATGCCAGTTGATCGAGATCGAATACGACCTCAACACGGCCATCTTCAGATAAAAACGAATCGGTGTCGGTAGGGGACTTCAAAGCACCGTCATCCTAGCATGCTCACGACCGAATTCGAACGCCATCGTCACCCAAAAATTCAGCCCATTTTCGAGGCGATCTCGGCTTCTTCGGCGAGCACGCGAATTTTCGAGTAAAGCGGTGCGTATCTCGAGTCGACGTTTGCCAGCTCACCCGCTTCGAGGCGGGCATTCAAAATGCCCAGTCGAATTTCTGGCGACTGCAACTGCCCGACTTCGAGGTAAGTACGAGCGTTGTACAGGCTCGGAATCAGCTTGTCGCTAATCGTTCGAGCAACCCATCGTTCAGCCGGCGGCGCGGCAATCTCTTCGGCCATCTGGACCGCTTCTTCGAGGGTATGTAGAACCTCCGGCCCCGTCGGCCAGAGATCCTCGGCTTCTCTTATCGGCATTTCACTATTTATTCGTTCGAATTCGCCCGGTACTTTTTGAGGAAAAACCAAAATACCACTACAAGCACCGCTCCGGAAACATCTGCAACGACGTCAATGACTTCGCTTGTCCTGCCTTCAACATCCGATTGGTGAAGTTCGTCCAGCACGCCGTAAACGAGCGCAACAAACAGGGTCGAATAGGCAATAAGTCCTTCAGAAACCGGTTTGAGCAACACGAGTGCGCGCAATACGAATGCACTCAGAACTAGGTACAGACCAACGTGAGCGACCGTGGTTGCAAACGGCAACCACGAAGTCGCTTCGCTCGCATCGTCAAAATAACCACCAGGCCGATCCGACAACGCGTAGATCAATCCCATCCACACAATAGCGAGCACGGCCCACAGCCACCCGCGGTCAAGCTTCTTCAAGTGCATCTTCTCGGTTGGGAAGGCGAACAACTATCGTTCTGAGCCACGTCGAAGGGCTGCCGGCTAGCGAATTCAGTCTCATGTTCAACACTTAGCCCTTAGTTGAACCACTCTGAGTCGAACGCCAACGATATTGGATACCACCAATCACCTTCAGTAGCCTGCGGAACTTTTTGCTGATAAGTCGACATCAGATCGTTCCACTCTTCGGCACGTTTCGAAGCCGTGTAACTCTGGAAATCTCGTCGTGGATCGAAATCATCAGGAACCGTGCAATACATAAACAGATGGTTTCCATTTCGGAATATCTCCATCCGCTCGATACCGATTCCCTTCAGTGCCTCAAGCACCTCGGGCCACACGTTTCGGTGGTACTCCTCGTACTCGGCGATAATCGCCGGATCATCTTTCAAATCGAGTACCTGGGCAATCGACTTCGACACTAATCATCTCTCCTGCTGAAATAGGCACACAGATCGCTGCATTTTACTGGGCGCATAGCCTACACTCTGCGGCATCTGAAATTTCAATTAAACTAGGAGCAGCAGCATGCAACGAGTCGGATTCGAGATGAAAATCCACCCCGAAGTAGTCGAAGAGTACAAGCAACGCCACGACGATATCTGGCCCGAAATGTCCGACGCTCTCGTGCGAACCGGATGGCGCAATTACACCATCTTCTTTAAAGAAGACGGCACCCTATTCGGATACGTTGAGTGCGACGAATCGTTCGAGGCTTCACTCGCCGGAATGTCGGCCGAGTACGTCAACCAGAAGTGGCAAGACGACATGTCAGCCTTCTTCCAGCTACCCGTAGGCGCCCACCCTGATCAAAACATGATCCAATGGCGAGAAGTCTTCCACGCTGACTGACGAGTCAGGTTTTTCTTGAGGGCCGCCTAGCTACTGGCAATATCATCCACAGCCCCGTCGAAAGACGGCAGGCAACCAAGAATTCCAACTTAGCCGCCAACCTTCACCCTCAGAAAGAGTCAATAGTGACCCGCCTGACCTCCAACTCCATCGAACTGCCCGGCGTGCTTGAAGCCATCGAAACCTACTTCGAAAACGGCTGGTCCGACGGTCTACCCGTTGTGCCGCCAACGCCCGAAGCGGTAACCGCCACACTTGAAGCGGCGAACCTCCGTCCCGATGCCATCCTCGGCATCGAACCCGTCAAAAGCGCAGTTATCACCGCCGAAAAGGCTGCCATCAACGCCATCATGGCAGGCTGCAAGCCCGAATATATGCCTGTTGTCGTTGCTGCGATCGGCGCCATCACGCAGCCGGAGTTCAATCTCCACGGCATAACGGTTTCCACGATGGGCGCAGCGATTCTTCTGGTTGTAAACGGACCTATCACCGAAGAACTAGGCATCAACTCCAAAACCTCGGCCTTCGGACCCGGCTACCGTGCCAACGCCACCATCGGCAGAGCGATCCGGCTGTTAATCATCAACGTGCTTGGTACGAGAACGGACGACGGACTCGACAAAGCAACCCTCGGCCATCCCGGCAAATATTCCTGGTGCATCGCCGAGAACGAAGACGATCTGCCTTATGGTTGGACCCCAATGCACGTCACGCGAGGTGTGGAAGAAGGCAAAAGTGCGGTAACGGTCTTCCCGGGTTTGAGCGCAACGCAGTTCGGAGAACACGAAGCCAACACACCCGAAGGCATCCTCGACGCGTTCGCTCAACGTCTCTACCCACTGGGACCCGGCCTCGATGAAGTCGCAATCATCATCTCTCCCGAACACGCGGCCTACCTCGAAAAGGCTAGATGGCAGAAGGAGCAAGTAGGCAACTATCTATTCGAAAACGCCCGTAAAACCGCATCTGAATGGACCGCTATGGGGCTCCCGAGCGGAGCGCAACAAGAAAACAACACCAAACTCGACGCCATCGAGCGCGATCGACCGATTAGCGTTCTAAGCTCTCCCGAATCAGCGATCCCTATTGTCGTAGGCGGAGCTGGAGGTGGATGGAGCGCTGTGATCCCAACTTGGTCGAACGGCTCACGGGCAAAGATCGTCACTCGGGCAATCAATCTAAGCAAGTAACATGTTCGCTCAGGAGAGTCACATGACACAAGAAACAATCCGAGTCCTAGACCCTACGGCACCGCAGTCGATCGCAACCGATGGCATGGCGGATCGTCCCGAATCGCTCGCAGGGATGAGAGTTGGCCTCATGCGTAACTCCAAGATGAAGTCGGAACCGTTACTCGATGCCATTTACGACGTTCTAGCTGAGCGATTTGACGTAGCCGGTGCTTACAAAGTTGACAAAGGCGAAGCGTCCCGGCCCGCCGAACCGAAATTTCTGAGTGATTTCTCCAAAGAAGTCGATGTGGCACTACTGGCCAACGGCGACTGAGGAAGCTGCTCGTCGTCCAGTGTGTACGACTCGATGAAACTAGAAGCCCTCGGCGTCCCCGCAATCGCAATTTGTACTGAGCCGTTCGAATCTGGTGCGCAAGCAATCGCCAACCTCGGTGACATGCCCGACTACCCGTTCGCGGTCATCCAGCACCCGATCGGCAGTTTGACCCCCGAACAGCTCCGAGAACGGGCCATCGAAGCTGCTCCGCAAGTGATCGGCTCGCTCCTCGCACGCAGAAAATAGCTATTTCGGTTGGCAATCGGATCAGAAACAATGTCATCCTGAATTTATTTCAGGATCACCTAACCTTGCGTTGAATAATCGAACATCGTCCGTAATCCCAACCGGCCAACCCTGTTAGTCGATCAGCTACCGCTCCACCACGTACTTCGACTTCGCCATTCCCATTCGAAACCCTTGCGACTCAACGTGCCTCAGTGCACATCGCCATCCAACCCGCAAACAGCGGAATTCCCGAAGCCAATACCACTGACACGCGAAGTCAGAGTCAGTTCGTCAATCAATCTAGCGTGCATAAAACGCTGAATCGTCACGCCACCAATGACATAAATATGATGTGCACCTTCGTCATTAAATTTCGCCGCTAACTTAACCGGCTCCATCGATAGAAACTCAACCTTGCCAACCAAGTGCCTCGCACATCACCATCGTGTCGATCGACGCATAAACTCGCCTACCCGAAATCATCCGTCGATACGGCATGCACTGACGAATTCAATCCCCATACGCCGCCGGATGAAGCCTCAAGCCGATCGAGACTACTGTCCGAACGAGCAATGAACCCATCCAAGCTCATCGCTATATAAACCGAATATTTCATTGTCTTTCCCTACTGTTGAGTAAGAGTCACCGTGATAACTCGCAACTGGCTAAACTGTGCCCGCCAACCGACCTGAAAATGGTCCTTCGATTCAAATATCATTTAAGGTGTTCGTAGAAATCCGGTCCACGGCATCATCAAGAGCCATCTCGTGACGCTACCTCCATTTATCGATACTCATCACCACCTCTGGGACTTAGAGAACAATCCCTATCCGTGGTTAGTCGATCCTATCGATCACTTTGTTGGTGACTACGCAGCTATCCGAAAATCATGGTTGATTGGTGACTTGCACGAAGGCGCGAAAAACATTCCGCTCGTGAAATCGGTTCACGTTCAGGCTGAGTGGGACTACAACGCCGATCCCGTTGGCGAAACCGCATGGCTCCAATCGGTCGCCGCCGATCCTAATTCAAGAGGTATGCCGAACGCCATCATCGGCTACGCCAATCTCTCCGATCCAAACGTCGAAAACACGCTCGCACGGCACGCCGAGCACGCCAACTGGCGCGGCATTCGTCACATGCTCAACTGGTCGGACGATAGGCCAAACTTCCGGTTCGCCGAAGCTGGTGACCTGATGAGTGATCCGCAGTGGCGTTCAGGATTCCGCCTTCTCGAAAAATTTAATGGCGCGTTTGAAATGCAGATCTGGCCCTGGCAGCTTCAAGAGGCCGCAAAACTTGCGAACGATATTCCCGAGGTGCAAATAATTCTCGGTCACACTGCGATGCCGATAGGGCGAAGCCCCGGTGAACTGCGAGAGTGGCGAAAAGGAATCGAAGCTCTTGGTACGGCTCCGAACGTTTCAGCAAAAATATCGGCACTCGGAATGCTCGATCAGCAGTGGACCACCGATTCGATCGCCCCGTTCGTACTTGACATGATCGATATCCTCGGCGTCGACCGCTGCATGTTCGCCTCGAACTTTCCTGTCGACAGCCTCTTCAGCGACTACGAAACGCTCTGGAACGCCTACGACGAAATCACCTCCGATTTCAACGAGGTAGATCGAGTAAAACTCTTCCGAGCCAATGCTGAACACAACTACCGAATTTAATCACACGATCAATCGAGCAAGACGTAAACACCGCGTCCCGACCGAAGCAAGGCGTAGCGGCAGGGCCTGCGACGTGTGCGACACCAAGGATGCCGATGACCCACAAAGTATATAGTTGCGGGATCGCATGCGCACAATCTCGACCAAGATCTTTCCACTCTGCTATCGCTGCGGTTGAGAAGAGGAAATCCAGACGACTCCACAATGGCTACAGTTAAAACCATCTACCACACCGGCTTCATTGTCGAAAACCTCGATGACACACTCGACTTCTACACCCGAGTCCTCGGCATGGTGATCGAACGTGAACCCGCCATATCCGAAACGCCCTGGATATCCGAAGTAGTCGGCTACGAAAACGTAAAAATGCGGCAGGCGTACGTTGGAGTTGGCGATGGTCATTCGATCGAGCTGATCGAGTACATGCGACCACGTGGCGAAAAACGATCCGACCAGTTCGACCGCAATCGACCCGGCTCTGCACACGCCGCAATGGTCGTCGACAGCGTCCTTGACTGGCGCGAACGACTCGAAGCCGAAGGTGTAAAAACCTTCGGCCCCAAATACGAACGCGACCTCGAATACCCGTGGGCTCGCTACGCAATCTACTTTCAGGACCCCGACGGCAACTGGCTCGAAATGGTCTCCCGCAATCCCAAACCCGAAGGCTCAACCCGCAACTAGCCGCGCCTTCTACCCATGCCAAACCTCACCCTAACGTGGCTCGACAAGCTCCTCGAACGATTCAGCGGCCGCAATCTCTCGACACCCGAACGAACGCTGAACACCTTCAACAAAGGCATCCACGACATCGAAAAAAGGCACCACAAGCGCGCCGCCCAGCGATTCACCGAAGCCATCAAGGCGTCGCCCCAGTCCGCCAAGTTCCACCACTATCGAGCCGATGCCTACGCCCTCAACTGCGACTACGAACAGGCTATCGTCGACTACGACACTGCTGCACGACTAAACCCGTTATACCCCGACACCTATCTCGACCGTGGCAACGCCCACTATCAACTCAACCAACTCGAAACCGCCCTCAAAGATTTCTCCGAAGCAATACGACTCAAACCTGACTGGGCAGAAGCCTACGCAAATCGAGCCGTAATCCATCTCGAACTAGGCAACACCGAAGAATCCATCAACGATGCCGAAGCCGCAAAAGAGTACGGTGTAGACGAATCCCAACTAGACGAAATGCTCGAAGTTGATCGCAACGAGGCTCTGAACACCGATTAGCCTTTCGTTATAGCGAAGAGCCAGCGGTGTGACGCAGCAATCAAAGCCAAAAGTAGAGCGGTCGCCCGAGTTAACCAACGTCAACCCTGCCGATACTCCCAATCTTCGACCCTTGCGCGATTTCAGGGCTACACTCTCCAACGCACAAACGAATCCGCAAGCTACAGCTCGAGCGATAAGCGAAACAACACGAATGGCAACTCCTTCCCAAACATCTAGCGCCCAATCCCGCCCGGCCAACCAGCGAAGCATTCCCGGAGACATCGTGTTCGCGGGTGACGGTGAACCGCACACGCCCGAATCGACCGTTGGACGGCTCAGCGATCTGCTTGCGCAGGACAAACTTCAGCCCGACAACTATTCGCTCGGAGGTACGGTGCAGGAGTTCGAACAGCGAATGGCGGCCGAACTCGGCAAAGAAGCCGCAGTCTGGTTTCCGACGGGAATAATGGCCAATATCCTCGCTCTTCGAAAGCACGCCGGAACGGCTGCCCGAGTCGTGCTGCAAGAGGAAAGCCACATCTATCAGGATGAAGGCGACGCACTCGCCCGGCTTTGCGGACTCAATGCCGTGCCACTCGCGCCGGGTCGTCCATATTTCACCACTGGCGAACTCGAAATACTTCTCGAACAGTCGGTGACTGGGCGTGTACTGAATCCGGTCGCCGCAGTTTCCGTAGAAAGCCCGGTTCGACGACAGGCTGGACAGATCGTCCCCTGGGACGAGATGGAAGTCGTCACTCAGCTATGCCGAGATCGATCAATCCCATCACACCTCGATGGCGCAAGGCTCTACATGATGGCGGTAGCAACCAGTATCAGCATCAAGAAATACAGCGAGTTATTCGATAGCGTCTACGTCTCAAGCTACAAATACTTCGGGGCGCCGTTCGCGGGATCCTCGCCGGCACGGGTGATTTCATCGAAGGCTTGCACCACGACCGGCGCATGTTCGGTGGTGGTATTCCCTTTGGCTACCTGGCCGCCGCTCTTTCGCTAAACGGTCTTGAAGGTTTTGAAGCTAGGTTCGCCGAAGCATTCGTGAAGGCAGAGGGGCTATTCACAGAGATAAACCAGCTAGAAAAAGTGTCGATCAGAAAATTCGAACACGGGTCGAACATCTTTGAACTGATCCTCGACGAAAGCATCGATACCGGCCGATTCGGCGAGAAACTTTTGGAATCCGAAATCGTTCTTAACTGGCCCAGCAGCGAATGGCCCGTGCCATTGCTCCACGTCAACACCACAGTTCTCCGCAAGCCAAAAGCGAAATCGCCCAAATATTCGCAAATGCTGCTTCGTCTTCGTAACAGGAAGCAGGAGGTGATTGGCTACTCGAGCGTTACGAATAACGACCGCCGGATCTTTCCATTCACCGCACGGCTAATGTGACCCTGACCCGTGGTGTCCTCGCAAATAAACACTTCACCCGCTTCGAAAATCCGCTTCTCGCCGCTGCCAACGGTAATCTCAACCGCACCATCGAGGTTCACAACGTACTGACGAGCTGGCGCGGTATGGAAATCGTAGTCGTATGCCCCGCTTGTCTCTCGAAATACCAACCCGGTCGCATGGAGCGTTTCTGAGATGTGGCCAACGATATTCGGCTCCATCTCCACTTCGATATCCTCGAAGTGCGATTGCCCATCGTCACCCGTATACAGCCGGGTAATCTTCGTCCTTTTCGTCATCAAGCGACTTCCTTAATTCAACGCCACCTTCTCCACGGGAGAAGGGACATGGTTTGACGGAAACGTACAGAAGGCCGAATCTAACGACTCAGGCTTCAACAGTGATCACTCAGAAAACGTGACTCTGTCACCTAGAAGTGAATCGCCTCGTTCGTAACCGCCGCACCGGCTTCCTTCACCGCTTCCGAAAGCGTTGGGTGGGCGTGAGTCATCTTGTGGAGTTCGAGGTTTGTGCCTTCCAGAAGCTGGAGCATGCCAATCTCGGCGATCAACTCGGTAGCTTCAGGACCAATGATGTGCGCCCCGATAACCTCACCTGAATCATCATCGACTAGCACCTTCGCGAAGCCCTGCTACTCGCCGATCGCAACCGACTTACCCGCAACCGCAAACGGAACCTTGCCGACCTTCACATGGATCCCGCTCTCACGCGCCTGTACCTCGGTAAGACCGATCGAGGCGATCTGCGGCTCAGCGTACGTGCACCGGGGCATGTTTACGTAGTCTTCGATCGGCTCCGGTTCAAGACCCGCAATGGTCTCGGCAGCCACGACTCCCTGATCGAACGCCACGTGCGCAAGCATTAGCTTTCCGTTTACATCGCCGACAGCGTAGACACCGCTCACGTTCGTGCGCATATTTCCGTCGACCTCGATGAAGCCGGATTCCGCTGTAGTAATGCCGACGTTCTCAAGACCAATACCATCGGTATTTGGCTGAACTCCGACTCCGAGAAGCACCTTGTCGCAAATGTACTCCTGCTTTTCGCTATTCACTTCGTATTGAACAGCAAGACGGCTGTCTTTCTTCTCGACGCCAGAAACGCTTACGGAAGTGGCGAATTCGATTCCCTGGCGACCAAACTGGCGCTCCAGCTCGACCGAAACTTCCTCGTCTTCACGCGGAACCAAGTGATCGAGCATTTCGAACATCATTACGTTCACACCGTAAGAGTTGAAGTAGTAGGCGAATTCACAGCCGATTGCCGAAGCGCCAATAACAGCGACCGCCTCAGGCTGCTCTCGAAGCTCAAGTGCGTGCCGAGACGTGATGATGCTTTCACCATCGATCTCAAGACCGGGCAGACTCCGTGCCCGTGCGCCCGTTGCAATAACAATATTCTTGGCAGTAAGCGTCTCGCCTCCTTCGACATCGATCTGTGTCGACGATTTCAGTGTCGCTTTGCCCTGAACAAGGGCGATCTTGTTCTTCTTGAACAGAAAACCGATTCCGTTGGTGAGGGCTTTCGAAACCTTACGAGAGCGGTCAACGGCCTTGCTCATGTTTGCCGACCACTCGCCAACCTCAATGCCCCAGCTCTCTGCGTGCGAAAGATGATTCACAACCTCTGCATTCTTCAGAAGCGATTTCGAAGGAATGCAGCCCCAGTTCAAACAAACTCCACCGAGTCCGCCGATACCGGTGCCATCGTCTTTTTCAACAACCGCCACAGTCAGCCCAAGCTGGGCTCCTCGGATGGCGGCGTGGTAGCCGCCGGGTCCCGCACCAATAACAACGAGATCAAAACTAGTTTCTGCCATTCCAAAAAAATCCTAGCGAGAGGTCTCTCCGGTACGAGAAACCCTAATACTGCAGCCCGACCGCGAACCTCTCCCGAATAACCTAGTAAAGATCCTCGCGATTCACAAAATCAACCGCCCGATTATACGCTCGATACAGGTCCTCATTGTAAAAGTCGACGACAGTGGATGCGGGATCAGGCAACAAGATCTCGCAAATATCTTCATGCCACTGTTTCGAGTCGATAGACAGCATGTTCGCGCCGTGCAGGGCGCCGGTCTTAGGCTTAGTATCACCAAGTCTATCGTGGAACTACACGGTGGCTGCATCTCGATCGAGAGTACTGTCGACGTTGATACAACTGCAACCTTCACCGTGTCAGCAATCGCCAACGTCTCGCACAACTCAGGGCCGAAACACGTCTAGCTATTGATCTCTGAACTTCCGCCTGATTCAGAACTGCGCCCGCGACCGCCAGCATTTGCATACGCCTTGTCGCCGCCGATCGACGTATCGAAGATCTTGTACGCCTTTGCACCTAATATCGATACGATCACAGCGACAACAACGATCACCACAAAGATGATCACTGAAACGAATACGAACGGCTCCCAACTAGCTGGGCACTTCCTGATCCCCGAGCAGAGCCAGGCGCTGGTCAGGCCATAACCACCTGCGACTAGCAAGCCCGCGATTGAACCGATCATCAAACCTGCCACGGCAGGCCGTCTTCTGAAAATAAAACTAAGCATTGTCACTCAACACTACTGCCAAAATCGGCTCATCGCATCAATTCCCCACTTTTCCGATACATGATCGATTGATCCTAATCTGTGTCTTCAAGAGATACACCGTCCGAACCTCCTCAGAACCACATGGTGTCATGCAAATGGATGACAGCTAATCTGAGTTGTTCGACTAGAGGCATCTGCCAACCTGCGTACTAACCGAGTTAGAAAATGACCCAAACTTGGGCTTAATACGCGCGCAAACGTCCAATTCGAATCCCTGCTGTAGCCTATGCCACCCGGTGGCAGTACCTGCATTTCATCCTGCGGCACTTGAGTGTGTCCTCAGTCACGAAACTCCCTATCCATTAGGCAGAGGGTGGGGTGAGGTGGAACGTCAACGTTCAACCGCTACTAACCCACCCACACCCTTCTCGCCTTTATACTCATGTGATTCCTGATCTCATTCCTACCTCCTTTCACGGGATGGAGCTAGGGAGCGGGCTCAATCGTCCCCACAACTCACAAATCAGCCAACCACCATGCCAATCCCTAACGAAAAAGACCCCGTCGCACTAAGACAAGCCGTCCTCGACCACATGCACGTCGGCATGACCAACCACACCATCCTTGCCGAAGAGGGCGGACCCCTCCTCATGGAGTCAGCCGAAGGTATCTACATCACCGACGTCGAAGGAAACAAATTCATCGACGGCATCTCCGGCATGTACTTCCGCAACGCTGGACACGGCAGAGAAGAGATCGCCAAAGCTATCTACGACCAGCTGACCAACATCAGCATGAACGTCTATTCAGGCGCCACCCCGAAAACAATTCAGCTGGCGGCTAAGCTCGCCGAAATCGCACCCGGCGACCTCTCGCGCACGTTCTTCTGCCAAGGCGGATCCGAAGCCAACGAATCGTCACTCAAAATGGCGCAGGCGTATCAGGTGCGCAGGGGTGACAAAGGACGATACAAGGTCATCTCACGAGAAGGCTCCTACCACGGAAGTACCTACGGCACGATGTGGCTTGGAGGCCATCCCGGCTTTCCACGCATCGACTACCAGCCGAAACCGGCTAACGTTGTTACGGTCGGACAACCCCATTACTACCACGACACTTACGGTGCTTCGTCACCCGAAGAAAACGGCGAACGGGCAGCGCAGGAAATCGAAACGGCGATTCTGTTCGAGGGGCCCGAGTCCGTGTCGGCAGTTATTGGCGAACCGGTGTCACAGCCTTTAGGCGGAGTCGTGCCGCCTTCCAACTACTGGCCAATGGTTCGCGAGATTTGCGATAAATACGGTGTGCTACTGATTTTTGATGAGGTCATCACCGGATTCGGCAGGTTAGGCGAGTGGTTCGGTGCCGATTTCGTTGGGGTCACTCCCGACATCATGTCGTTCGCAAAGGGCATCACTTCCGGCTACTTCCCAGTCGGTGGATCAATCTCGACCCAGAAGATCGCCGACGCCTTTGCTGGTGGACCCGACAAGGTCTGGTCCCACATGTACACCTACTCAGCCCACCCCGGCGGAGCCGCCGCCGCCTTCGCCAATTTGGCGATAGTAGATCGAGAAAACTTAGTAGAAAACGCCCGAGTACGAGGCGAGCAAATCGGTGAAGCGCTCGATGAAATGAAGGCGAAACACCCCATAATCGGCGACACCCGAGGCGTAGGCCTAATCCAGGGCATCGAATTCGTAAAAGACCGTGAAACCCGTGAACACTACGACTCCTCAGTTGGAGTAAACGCTATGCTTACCGAAGAACTCCGCACCCGAGGCGTCTGGATCCGAGTCCCCGCCTACATTCTCCCAATCGCCCCACCACTAACAATCACAGCCGACGAAACTGACACCCTAATGTCCACAATCGACGAAGCCCTTGGTGCCGTTGAGTCGAGGTTGGGGGTTGGCTAAGACAATTGGGTAGTAGCAGTTCCGCTATTTTTTGAGACTACCAAGTGGGCACATGGCGACGCTCATCTGGATGTGTCGACCCAAATTTCATCGGAGTAGGCTGCGATACAGCGTAGTGGAGATACCTTCGGTGGTTGGGTTGTGATGAGGCTTTGTGGCTTGAAATGGATACTCAGTGCTGTCCGTCCGAAGATCTCTCCACATTGGTAGAGAAGTTGACGTCCGTGGTGTTTGTGATCTGAAGATCCCTCCGCTGGCGGTCGGGATGACGAGTTATGCGTGCTCGGATAACCTTCCCACCATGGCTACAGGTAAGGAAGCACAGCAACTTGAAATCCGGCGACTCGGCAAATCCGAAATAAAACCGACGGCGCTCGGGCTAGGTGGTGGGCACCTTGGTTGGGAGCATCTGTCGGAACGGAACTCGATTGATACGATTCATCATGCGATCGATCTGGGCATCAACTTCATCGACACTGCTCCTGCGTACGGTCTGAGCGAAGAACGGATCGGCAAGGCGCTCAAGGGCGAATGGCGAGAAAGGGCCTATCTACAGACCAAGGTCGGCTCCCATCCCGATTATTTGCGTGACTGGTCGAAGGAAGCGACGACCTGGAGTCTCGAGAACAGCTTCAAGTTGCTGCGGGTCGATTATGTCGATTCCGTTCTCATCCACGGGCCTCGCCACGATATCGAAGCACCGCTCGACGAGTGTTTCGGCGTGATGAAAGACTGGAAGGACAAAGGCCGCATCGGCGCAATAGGCGTCGCAGTTCGCCAGCCCGAGTTCCACAAAAGAGCGATCGAAGAGGGTGCCGACATCATCCTGTCGTTCCTGAACTACACGCTCGTCGATCAAACCTACGCCGAAGAAGCGATCCCGTTTGCGATAGAAAACGATGTCGGAGTCATAATAGGAAGTCCACTTGCAAACGGGCTGTTCGCTGGTCCCGAGCCGATTCAGACAGACGAAACACGAACCCACGACGAAGATGGCAAGCTAGTTCCGGCAGCGGCCGGTAGCCACCTCGATCCTGCAGCGTTCCCGCCAGCGCACGCGATTTGGAAGTGGTGCATTGACACCGACGTTAATATCCGCACCCTCGCTTTGCAGTTCGCGCTGCACGCACCTGTCAAGGGCAACGGCATTGTATTGACGGGGGCTTCGAATCCAACCGAAATCGAAGAAACCTACAACGATGCGATCACCACCATCCCGGATGATGTCTGGGATACCTTCGGAGCGGAGTTTGGTGTAAAGGTTTAATGTATCTGATGTCTCGACCCTGCTGTACGGACCTGCGGTGGATGTGCGAGAGTGGGTGCAGCGATCGACTGTTGGACATATATGGGGTGCCCCATTCCCAACCCAACCGAAGAGGCCTCCAGCCCTTCGACTTGCTCAGGATACACAAAGTCGGGAAGTTGATAGGTGCACACGTATTTCGACCGTGATTTGCCCCCTCTCTCTGGGAGGGAGGGGGAAGCGCGCCATCTAGCTCCCTCGGCGTTTAGCTCCGGGCGTCATCGACTTACTTGGTCGCTATTCTCCTATCTCCAGCTCTTTCCAATCCGGATTGGGAGCTATACGACCGGCGCCGCACCGCCGTCCATATTCACGGCTGTGCCGGATATGTACGAAGCCCGTTCTGACGCCAAGAACGCAATCAGATCGCCAGCTTCACGAGCCTCGCCGATCCGTCGCACCGGAACGTTTTCGCAACGCTTCGTGTAGTACTCCTCGGTGGCGTCTACCTCACCCGAAGCAACCGCCGCCTCGGCGTGGCGCATGTTCTGGGCGCTGCGAATTGAACCGATGCAGACGGTGTTCACCAGAATCCCATCGACGCCGTATTCCTTCGACATCGATTTGGTCATGGCGATTCCAGCAGCCCTCGACATCGCAGTCGGGAGTGTCGAGTAGCCAGCCGCCTTACCTGCAGCTGTAGTGGTATTCACGATCCGCCCCCACCTGTTCGCCCGCATGCCCGGCAAAACCTGCTTCGAGCAGTACATCGCACCGTGAACCTTCAAATGAAGATCCTCATCGAGCATTTCCTGGTCAAGAGCGTCGAATGTATTGGCGTTGCCGTGACCGGCATTGTTAACGAGAAGGTCGACATTCCCGTGTCTCTCCAGCACCTTGCCGAACGCCGATTCGACACTTGCCTGGTCACTCACGTCGCAGCTAACCGCTTCGATGGATCCCACAGCAGTAGAGCTGATCTCAGCAACCGCAGCGTCCAACTTGCTCTGCGTTCGAGCTAGGATCACAACGTTCGCACCTTCTTCGGCGAGTATGGTCGCCGAAGCCTTGCCGATGCCTTCGCTGCCGCCAGTTACTACTGCGACGCGTCCTGAGATACCGAGATTCATATTGATTTGCCCTGTTTGAGACTGATCGTTTTAGAGTGCGAAGTGTAAACCCACAATTGCTCATGTCTGTCGTTTCCCGAGTACCAGGATGACACTGGTCGCCAGGTGTTTGTTACGGGCGTCGTCGAACGACTTGGTCGCGCGGCGCATTTCACCTACTCTCAGCCCCTTCCATCAAGGAAGGGAAGTCACATCCTCTCTCCCGCTCCCTGCATCAAACACAGAACCCGTAGGGGCTAGCGGGAAAGACACCGCGATGTGGGAACTTTAGAACGACGGATACGCCGCAAGGCAAGGAACGAAACCGCGCGAGCTCGTGGGCACGAACGAACGCCCTCCGAATAAACCGGATCAAGCAGTTTGCGATCATTACCATCATCGTGGCGGTGATAGTCAGCGGACTCGCCTTCGCAGCAGTCGAGATCGACGATCTCGATCGGACCTCGGCGATCACCACCCACGGTGGGCATGGCCTCGGTTGCTCTGAATGCCGGTCGTCAGAAGTAGGGTGGCGGCAGCTTCGTCGCTTGGAAATTCCGACACGACGATTCCGTCGTACTGGTCCATCGTGACGTGGAAGCTAATCATCTTGCCGCCCATCGCTTCGATACCGGCCCTTGCCGCGTCGACCTGGCTCGGTGAGTTCTTCACATCGGCAGTTCCCTGCGCCGCGTACTTCATTAGCGTTACGTAAGTAGCTATTGTTAGCTTCCTTAAATGGTAGCCAATCAGATGTTGTGGGCGTTTGTTAGACGTAATTCTTCGGAAACGCCGTCTGGATGCAGAGTATAGAAGATTACGCCGAGCGTACTGGGTAGGGGTACACTGCTCTCGCCTTGCCTAATACTGACCCGACAGACAGCACACAACTCGACAGCCCTACCGAAGATCTCTCCACTACGGTCGAGAAGTCGGAAGACGAGGCTCTGAATCAAGCTCAGGATGGCGTTGGAGCGAATGAGAAGTCGGACAGCGCCGCAAAAACTTCCGGACTCGGTCTCATGTACGGGCTGTCGGCAGGTCACGGGATAAAACACTTCGGGCAGGGTGCTTTGCTGGTGATGATCCCGAGTATCAGGGCGACGCTCGGACTCGGTGACGTTGCGATCGGCGGAATGTCGTCTGCACAGTCGATCTCTTCGGGAATAGCGAACATACCAGCGGGCATCCTCACCGATATGTTCCGCAAGAAGATCGCCTGGATTCTTCTCGCCTCTATGCTCATGGTCGGTACCGGCTACATCATCATTGGCGCGTCCCCCGTCTACTGGACCCTCCTAATCGGTGTGACGATCGTCGGATTTGGTACATCGCTCTGGCACGCACCGGCGTTTGGAACGCTCGCTGCCCGATATCCGGAGCGGCGCGGCTTTGCGATGGCAGCTCACTTGACGGGTGCTCAGATAGGCAACACGACATCGCCGTTGATTGTCGGATTCCTTCTTGCTGGAACGATCGGAACGTGGGTCGTGTTTAGCGGAATCGACTGGCGTTGGCTCGCGGTGATCATCTCCATTCCGATGTTCCTGACCGGTCTGGCAGTCGTTGCAAAGTTCAAAACCGCCGGTGCGGAATCGTCAGGCGATGTTAGCCTTCGAGAGTATTTCGGCTCAGCAAAGAGACTTCTCACTAATCCCGGCGTCCTGGGAATGGCATTAATCGGCGCGCTCAGAGGCGCGATTCACAATTCGTTCCAGGTGTTTTTGGTCATCTACATGCGTGAAGAGCTCGACTATTCCGACACGTTCGTAGGCGTACATGTTGCGCTGATCACAATGGCAGGAATTATCTCGACGCCAATTATGGGCAATATGTCGGATCGCGTCGGGCGTCGCCCAGTCATATCGTTCGCAATGACGTCGATGACCGTCTTGATATTCCTGTTCCTGAAGTTCGACTCAGGTCTCTCGATGACTGTATTGATCGCAGTTCTGGGCCTGTTCTTCTTCTCGGTTATGCCGATTATCAACGCAGCGGCCATGGACATGATCGATAAGGGTTCTGAGGGATCAGGCACGGCGTTGATGTTCTCTGGAGGAGCTGTGATCGGATCGATGACGCCGATCGCTGCTGGATTTATCAATCAGGAGAGTGGATTCCACGGCGTGATCATTTTCGCTGGAATCATCGCCGCGATTGGTGCCACGCTGTCGCTCGTCCTGCCTATGAAGGCAAAGCGTTAGCGGTTGTTCCCTCTCCCTAGAGAGGACGGGGACCGCCGAACCAGGTTAGTTTTCGCGATTGTCATTCTAAATCAAGTTCAGAATGACAA
>PVBE010924942.1_pt1 | contig 34511 bp, 35 predicted proteins | sample 1631181 | NCBI WGS metagenome assembly PVBE01 (sample SAMN08397723, study PRJNA350692) | Marine metagenome, whole genome shotgun sequencing project. | isolation source: water | place: Pacific Ocean | collected 2012-04
CCCTCTACCACTTCGACGAAGGCTCCGGAGCAACGCTGACCGATGCCGCCGCGATTGTGGGCGACGCCACCCTCGTCTCCGGCAGTTGGAGCAACGAGTGTCAATAGTCCGCCCGGACGCCCAACCCCTATAGCGGTCCTTCTGGCCGTGGTAGAACCCGGGTCATCCAGGGTCAGGGCACAGCCCAAGCGTCGTAATCTCATGCTGGGTGGGGGCCTCCAACGGTGGAATCCCGACCTGAGCTGCGGTCTCCCAGCGCTGGGTCCCATCGGGGTCCCGGTGACTCACCTTGTACTTCTTGAGCCGAGCTCCCTTGGGCTTCCGCCAGCCACTACGCTTCTTGCTCTGGCTGATGGGGCCGATGGTCTTGCCTCCAACGTCATAGAATTCGTAGACCGACGCCATCCAGGCCTCCCATCACCATTGTTATCCATTTGTTTCCTAACCGCCAGCACGAAATCCAGTAAATGCCTGTTATTCCACCAGAAGTCACCGTCACCCTGGTCTTCACGGACATCGAGGGGTCCACCCGGCTCTGGGAGGAGCGCGAGGACGAGTTCAGGCTCGTGCTGGAGCAGCACGACCGGGTGATGAGAAGCGCGCTGAAGCGCCTGGGCGGCTACGAGGTGAAGACCGAGGGCGACGCCTTCATGGTGGCCTTCGGGGAGCCCGAGGCTGCGGTCGGCTTCTGCCTGATGGTGCAGCAGATGCTGCACGACGATGCGGTGCTCAGGGAGCTGCGCGTCCGCATGGGAGCACACCAGGGCGAACCGATCTGCAAGGTCGACCCGACCACGGGCCGGATGGACTACTTCGGGCGCATGGTCAACCGGGCGGCCCGGGTCAGTCACTCCGGGCACGGGGGCCAGGTGCTGGTGAGCCAGGTCGTTCACGACGCGGTGGTGGACCGCCTCGAAGGCGTCGTGTGGACCGATCTCGGTGAGCATGCCCTGAAGGGCCTCGAGGGGCTCGAGCACATCTGGCAGGTGCTTCCCGACCCGCTGGCGGATCGCTCCTTCCCTCGCATCAACACCCCGGACCTGCGGCGCACCAACCTGCCGGCGCGGATCACCTCTTTTCTGGGGCGGGAGAAGGAGCTGGGAGAGCTCGCGGAGCGTCTTGCCCGCGGTGAGCGCCTGGTGACACTCCTGGGTACGGCGGGGGTGGGCAAGACCCGGCTCGCCCAGCGTTTCGGAGCCGAGGGGCTGGCGGAGTACCCGGGAGGGGTCTGGTTCGCCGATCTGAGTGAAGCGGCGACGGTGGAGGAGGGCCTGTCCGCGCTGGCGCGGACGCTCGACGTCCAGCTGACCCAGTCCGATCCGGCCGCGCAGCTCGAGCACGCGATCGCCGGTCGGAAGCGGGTGTTGATCATCCCCGACAACCTGGAACACATCATCGATGCGTTCGCGCCTCTGCTTGCTCGGTGGGTGGCTGGGGCCCCCGAAGCACACTTTCTCGTGACCAGTCGGGAGCGCCTTCGGGTGGAGGGGGAGTCCGTGCTCCACATCGACCCCTTGCCGTCGCAGGACGCCATGGAACTCTTTGCTGACCGCGCTCGCCGAGCGTCGGCGAGCTTTGGTCTGGAAGAAGGAAACCGGAGCCTGGTGCGCCAGATCGTCAGCAAGCTGGATGGCCTGCCCCTCGCGGTCGAGCTGGCCGCTGCGCGGATAGCGATGCTCGGTCCCGAGGAGATGCTCGACCGCATGGGCGCCCGCGATGCCCTGGCTCCGACCGTCTCCTACTCCGGGATCCTGGCCAGTCAGCGCCGGGATCTGAGGGACCGCGAACGGACTCTGCGCGGTGCCATCGACTGGTCCTGGAAGCTCCTGCAGCCCTGGGAGCAGTCCGCTCTGGCGCAGTGCAGCGTGTTCCGTGGTGGCTTCACCCTCGATGCGGCCGAAGCGGTCCTCGATCTGAGTGCGTGGCGGCAGGCACCGTCTGGGATGGAGATCGTCTCGGACCTCGTGGACCAGAGCCTGCTGCGTCTGAGCGATACGGCCTCCGGCAAGCGCTTTTCGTGGCTTCGCTCCGTTCACGGCTATGCATCGGAAGCGCTCGAAGACCGCGGGGAGAGTGAGGCGACGCGTGCTCGCCACGCCCGGTACTTCGCGCGGTTTGGAGCCGAACCCTTCATCGAAGCGGTCCGTTTTTGCGGTGACCGCAGGACCAATCGTCGTCTCTTCGCCGAGCTGGAGAACCTGTGTTCCGCCAGCGCTGCAGGAGACCCTCCGATCGAGAGTGCTTCGTGTGCGGTCGCGGCCGTCACGGCCATCCGCTTCTGTGGTCCCTTTACGCGGGGCATCGAGCTGGCGCGGGTGGTGCTCGATCGAGACGACCTGCCGATCCATACCCGTCTCCCCGTCATGCTCTCTCTGGGATGGCTCCTGTCCTGTGTTGGCAGGGTGGACGAGGCCGAAGCCGCTCTGGAGGCCGGGCTGGAACTCTCGAGGACGAACGGGGAAGCCAAGCGCTCGGCGGAATTCCTGCTCTCGCTGGGGGCCCACCACTATCGTCGGGCTCAGCACGACCGGGCGCGGGCAGCACAGGAAGAGTCGCTGAGCATCGCGCGGGAAGTCGGGGAAACCTACCTCCAGGCGCAGTCCTTGTTCGGGCTGGCCAACCTGCACGCCGACCGGGGCGAGACGCGAACGGCGGTGGAGTACTACGGCAAGGCGCTGGCGTTGGCCCGCACGCTGGGTGCTCGGCGGTTGGAAGGCCTGGTGACCTCGAACCAGGGCAGCCTCTTGACGGAAGGAAACGACCGCTCACTCGGCCTCGAATACCTCAGGACCGCTCTGGAAATCTTCGAGGAGATCGGCGATCGGCGGCTGCAGGGTATTGCTCTGACCAACATCGGCACGGCCTGCTTCGAGCTGGGCCAGTTGTCGGAGGCCGAAGTCTGCTTTGAGCGGGCTCAGGAGGTGGTGTCGCAGACCGGTCACCTGCGCAACCTCGCGAGCATCGTCGGGAACCTGGGCGATCTGCGGCTGCATCAGGGAGCGCTGGAGCCGGCCGCGGAGCACCTGGAGCGGGCGATCCTGCTCAGTGACCAGGTCTTCCCAACCCTTGCCGGGGCCGCTCGGGGGGCCCTGGCGCTCTGCCGTGCCAGGCAGGGGGACTTCGAGGAGGTTCGGGCGCTCCTGGCCAAGGGAGAAGAGCAACTCCGGGACGTGTGGCCGCTCGAGCACGCCAAGCTTCTCTGCAGGAGAGTCGAGGTGGAAGACCTCCTGGGGAATGCGGAGGCCTCGCACGCGGCGCTCGCCCAGGCCCAAGCCATCGCCGAGAAGCTCCAGTTGGGTCCAGACACCTTTCTCCGACAGTCGATCGCCGAAGCCCAGGCTCTGCTCGCGAAGGACTGAATCCCTAGCGCGCCTGACCGGCGAGCGGCGTCCCCTGCTTGTTGAAGAAGATGGACTCCGGTTCGGCCAGCTCGCCCTCCTCGTTGCGGAAGAGCTTCATCGTGCTGCCGGTCCACAGGCCCAGCTCGTCGTCGCCGTCCTCGTCGATGTCCAGTCCCACCACCCCGACGGTGCCGGTGCCGTCAAGCTCCAGCAACAGCTCCCCCGGCACGCCGGCGTCCACCTTGTAGATCGAGATGTCCGTCCCCGCGCGGTGGACCAGGTCGTCGGTGCCGTCGCCGTCGAAGTCCGCAGCGCTGTATTCGCCCGTTCCCGTCAGCACATCGTGATCGGTCACCACCTGCTCGTCCCAGTGGAACTCGCCCAGATCGTTGGGCAGCACGACGAACCGACCCAGGTTGTTGAAGAGGGCCAGGTCGTCCTTGTCGTCGCCGGTGAAGTCCCCCGCGAAGGCGGGTCGGACGGAGCCGATGCCGGTCACCGGCTCGAAGTCGGGTTGATTGCTCCAGGCCGTGCCGTCGTTGATCCAGATCTTCATGCTGCCGCTGCCGTCAGCCAGCTGCCAGAGGTCGTCCAGGCCGTCTCCGTCGAAGTCCGCCCAGGCGGTCCAGTCGGATTTCTTGCCCAGGCTCTGTTCCCGGCCCACGTCGGTCTGAAGCTCGTGATCGACGTTGAAGAAGACCCGCATGGTGCCGTCGTAGACCGCGAAGTCATCGCCGGCGACCAGGGGCTCGGTGTCGCCGGTCTCCCCGTGCGTGTCGTCCGTGGACGAGTCGGTGTCACTGCCTCGGGTACAGGCCATCAAGAGCAGGAGCATTCTTCGGATGTTAGCTGGGCTCAGGGAGGACTGATGATCCCGAAGCCCGCCGAGACGGACATTGCCGAGCTTGAGAAGAGCCTGAATGAGGCGGACCACGCCACGCGGCTCTCGTGGATGCGCGATCTCGGGAAGAAGGACATGGACGCCCTCTACGAGATGGCGGAGGGGCGGGATGTGCCCCCCGAGTACTTCCTGGACTCGGAAGGTGGCCCGCTGACCTTCGACGGACGCAACAGCCTGCCGGCCTTTTCCAACTTCCAGAAGGCCTTCGCCCGACACCAGGAACGCATTCAGGGCTGGAACGTGAACGGAGGCATCGTCCGCTGGTTCGGTGGTCCCGGCCACTTCCAGGTCCGGAAGGCCGACAACTGGGAAGGACAGCTCATCTTCGACTACGTCTGGGAGTGCACCTCGGCACCGCAGGACTTCCCGACGCCGGAGAGCAACCTGAAGATGCCCTACCGACTCGTCTACGGAAACATGGAAGACGTGGTTCGGCGGGTCTCGAAGGACGTCATCATCAGCAAGGCCTACCGCAAGGGCAAGCCCGAGGGCGCCTTCTTCTCGCTGTGTCGACCGGTCTGATCCTCCTTCTGGCCTGTCGGCCGGGAGCTTCGGACCCCGAGCCCAACGAGGTCGAAGGCTGGGAGTCCAGACCGCTGGTCGACGAGGCCGTGCTGGAGATCATGAGTCGGGACCACGTCCCCGGCGTCGCCGTGTGCACGCTGGTCGATGGACGGACCGACTGGTGTCAGGGTTACGGCTGGGCGGACATCGAAACGGAGCGGCCGGTCACGCCGCGGACCGCCTTTCTGTTGGCCTCCGTGTCCAAGCTCGTGACGGGCGAGGCCGCCCGCACCACGCTGGACGCCTCCGCCGAGGTCGATGTGGACTTCCGCATCGGCCATACCAGCGGGACCGCCATCACGCACCGGATGCTGGCCACCCACACCAGCGGCATCGAAGACAACTGGGACGTTCTGGACGCCTACTACGTCGAGGGTGACAGTCCCGTTGCCCTGGGGGACTTCCTCTTCGACTACCTGGATCCGGCGGGAGCCGAGTACAACCAGTGGGGGAACTTCGGTGCGGACCCGGGCACGGCCTACGAGTACAGCAACGTGGGCGCAGCCCTGCTGGGCTACGCGGTCGAGGTGGAGACCGGCACGGACTTCGCCCAGTGGTGCGCCACCGAGATCTTTCAGCCGCTGGCCATGACCAACACCTCCTGGCGGCTCGCGGATCTGGACGAGGACATCCTGGCGATGCCCTACACCGGCTTCTTCGGTGACCAGGCGACGGGTCACTACAGCTTCCCGGACTACCCGGACGGCGCGCTGCGCTCCTCCGCCCAGGACATGGCGCTCTTTCTGGAGGCGAGCACAGAGCTGGAACACCAGCCCCTCGTCTGGGGCCTGGAGCCGGATCAGGGCTGGATCTGGTACCGCTGGGATCTCGCTGACCACACGGTCTGGGGTCACGACGGCGGGGACTACGGGGTCAGCACCGAGGTCGGCCTGTTGGACGACGGTCGGGGCTTCGTCGTGCTCATGAACGGTGAGGGTGGGTGGAACACACTCCAGGACATCGAGGTCGCGATCCTGGGGCTTTGAGTTAGCGGGGCGCCGTGGACATCGAGCCTCTCTTTCGCGCCTTGCGTGCAGCTGCGAGCGACCGCATCTGGGATGCCGGCGTGCAGATGGCGCGTGCAGGGCGTGTCCAGGGCCGCAGCTTTGACGAGGACGAGGTGGTGCTGGCGGTGAGCTCGCAGGGTCCCGTACCCGTCGAGGTTCACCTCTGGCCCGAGGACGAGGAGTGGGACTGTTCCAGCGGTCACGCGGTGAGCGCCTATGTGGTGGCGAGCGCCATCGCCGTGCGGCAGTCCCTGAAGGCCACCGGCCAGCCTCTGCCCAGCATCCGGGCCAGTCAGCGTCTTGTCTACAGGCTCGAACGCGTGGGGCGCCGCGACCTGTCCTTGACCCGGTGGATTCGCCGGGATGGCCAGGACCAGCCCTTTGACGGGAAGCTGCGCGGCAGCATCGGGATCAGCGCCCACGAGGCCGATCTGGGTGTGGAGGAGGTGCTCTTGCTGGGAGACCGGGAGCTTCCCGCCGTGGGGTGGCGGCGCATCCTGGCGGCCTGGACCGAGAGCGGTGTGGTCGTGGAGCTCGAGGGCGAGCCGCTGACGGCCAGCACGGAGTCCATAGGACCGGTGGTCCTGGTCAAGGATGCCGCAGAGGGAGGCTTTCGGGTCAGCCTGCATCGCGACGGGCGAATCGACGAGAGCTTCTCCTGCGGGGTCTGTCTGATCGACGGGCGGCTTCACCCCACCGAGGGCGGCGGACTGGCGCCTCACGAGCGACGAGCGCTCGCGCAGGGGATCCACTTTCCTTCGGAGCGGGTGCACGAGCTGGTGGGCGAGCTGCTGCCCTCGCTGCGGGAGCGCTTGACGGTCAAGACGAAGACCGACCACCTGCCCGAGATCGTCGAAGTGGAGCCCGAGCTCGTGCTCCGCATGGACTCCTCACCCCAGGGGCTGGAGCTGCACCTGGACATCGTCTACGGTGACGCGGCTCGGGTGGTGGACGGGCGCCTGGTGCGCACCGGTCGCGGATTGCCGAAGCGGGATCGACAGGCCGAGCGAAAGCTCGAGCGGGAGGCGAGCGGGCTGCGACTGCCCATTGGGCGTGCTTGGACCCTCGCCGAAGAGCAGGCATTGGACTTCGTTCAGAACCGCTTGCCCTCCTTCCATGGCCGTACTCAAGGCAAGGCCAAGCACTGGGCGGTTCGCGAAGAGGCGGCATCGCTCTCGCTCGACGGTCAGCGCTTGCGAAGCGACGCAGCCCTCGATCAGCTGGTCAGCGCCTGGCAAGAGGGACGCTCCCTGGTTCCCCTCGCGGCGGGCGGCTGGGCTCCTCTCCCCACCGAACTCCTGGAGCGGCACGGTCACCTCATCGCCGATCTGGTCGCCGCGAGTGGGGCCTCGGGCGAGCTCCCGGCTCATGCTCTTCCGGCGGCGGGAGAGCTGGCCGAGGCCTTGGATTCGCCGCCACCGCCCGGCCTGGAGAGGCTGAGGCCTCTGCTCGAGGACTTCCAGGGCCTGCCGGAGGTCGACCTGCCGCAGGTCGAGGCAACCCTTCGTCCCTACCAGGTCGTGGGCTACCACTGGCTGTGCTTCCTGATGAAGGCGGGCCTGGGCGGCATCCTCGCGGACGACATGGGGCTGGGCAAGACCCTACAGGCCCTCTGTGCGATGGTTGACCGAGGGGGCCGAAGCCTGGTGGTGGCCCCCACCAGCGTGGCACCCAACTGGGTCGCCGAGGCCAGACGTTTCTTCCCGAAGCTGAGGGTCTGCCTGTTTCATGGGCCGGGGCGGAAGATGGACCCCCAGGCGCAGCTCGTCGTGACCACCTATGCGCTCATGCGGCTGGATCCGGCCATCCTGGACAGCCCCTGGACCTGCGCGGTGCTGGACGAGGCACAGCACATCAAGAACCCGGAGTCACAGACCGCTCAGGCGGCTTTCCAGCTGCAGGCGGAGCATCGCTTCAGCCTGACCGGCACCCCCATCGAGAACCGCCTGGACGAGCTGTGGAGTCAACTCCACTTCTGCATCCCCGGCTTCCTGGGTGGTCGGCGTGCCTTCCGGGAGCGTCTCGGGAGGGCGGTGGAGGCGGGAGACCAGCGCGCCGCTCGGGCCCTGCGTTCCCGCATCCGACCTTTCGTGCTCCGCCGCCGCAAGAGCGAGGTGGCCACGGATCTTCCACCCCGCACCGACATCACGCTGCGCTGCGTGCTGGAGCCCCGGCAGCGCGAGGTCTACGAGGCGGTCGCCGCCACGGCGCGCGAGGAGGTCGCGGGTCTGCTGGGTGACGGGAAGGCCTTGAAGGTCCTGGAGCTCTTGCTGCGTCTACGCCAGGCCGCGTGCCACCCGGCGCTGCTCCCGGGGAGCACGGAGGCGCCGAGCGCCAAGCTGGAGCTGCTGGTCGACAAGCTCATCCAGATCACCGACGCCGGCCACAAGACCCTGGTCTTCAGCCAGTGGACCTCGATGCTGGACCTCATCCAGGCGGCGCTGCCAATGCGGACGCTGCGGCTGGATGGTTCCACCCGGGATCGGGCTGGCGTCGTCGCCGAGTTCCAGTCGCCCGGGGGCCCGCCGGTCTTCCTGCTCAGCCTCAAGGCGGGAGGCACGGGCCTGAACCTGACCGCTGCCGACTACGTCTTTCACACGGATCCGTGGTGGAACCCGGCGGTGGAGGACCAGGCGGTGGATCGGGCCCATCGCATCGGGCAGGACAAGCCCGTCCTGTCCGTGCGGCTGATCGCCGAGGACACCGTGGAGGAGGGCATCCTGGAGCTCCAGGAGCGAAAACGCGCCATCGCTCGAGCCGCCCTCGAGGAGGGCGGCCTGGTCAGGGGGCTCTCGAAGGAGGACTTGCTCTCGCTGTTGTCCTGATCGGGGTCTCGGTCACGGTCGCCTGTCCTGCTGGTCGACCTACCGTAGACAATTCCTTGACCGGTTAGCGGGTCCTTCCGGCTCGGAACCATCGCCTACGGAGCGGCTCTCTGCCGCGATCCCGGTGCCCTGATGCTAAGTTGGCGCCGTGCAGCAAAGTGACCTGGCTCTTCCGATCGTCCGGGTACCCATGCCCTCGGGGGAGGTACTGGATCTGCTGATCCGGGAAGCCGAACGCGTGGTCGAGTCCGAGCTCAAGCTCCCAGCCATCGTGATGGCCGGGACCGTGCGTGAGCGCCTGGCGGTCACCCGCACCGGCATGGACTGGACCGACTGTGCGCTGGCGGAGAGCGGACTCAGGGCACAGGCGGGGGTGCTGTGGACGGCTCTGGCCGGCGAGGCGGCCTTGCCCAGCGGAATGGGAATGCTGCGCCATGCTTTCGTTCGGGTTCAGCACCCGGGTCGGCGCTGGGAGGCGGCCTGGAGGCCCTTCTTGTGCTCGGACGAGGCCTCCTGGCTGGGTGAGTGGACCCGGGGGAGCGGGGACGATCCGGAGCAGGGCCCGCTGGCGGCGCTCTTCCCGGAACCCGCCGAAGGCACCGTTCGCTTCATCGCCGAGCTGGAGGTCGGGGATCCCGCAGTGCTCCAGGATGTACCGGAGGGTGCTACCCCCCGCGACGTGGCGGTGTTGGCTGGACACCTCATGGAGTCCTTCTTCGTCCGAAGGGGCTTCGTGCCCCCGGCCGTGGTGCGTCTCACCGCCCAGGGACTCGAGGTCTTCCTCCTGCCCCGCAGCGGACCGGCGCATGCGGCCTCCGACAACGCCATACGCATGGCGCAGGATCCCGAGACTCTGGCGATCGGTCTGTTCGAGCGGGGTCGAGACACCACCATCCAGCCGCCCGCCGAGGAGATCAGTCTGCGTCTCGAGTTCCGCGATGGACCGACCTTGATCTGGCGTCGGCGCTACCGCCTGCTCGACGAGGGCCGCGCGCGCTGGCTGGACAGCTCGGGAAATGTCGGCGAGCCGCCGAGCCGCAAGCGCCGCTGGTTCGTCTGACCCGCTACCAGGCGCAGGGGCCCAGAGGGGGTAGCTCCGCCATCTCGGGTTCAAGGTCCACGCCAAGGCCGTCGGCCAGGCGATTGATGAAGTTGAAGTAGGCGCAGACCGCAGCCGCGTTGAGGATCTCCTCGTCGCTCCAGCCCGTGGTTCGGAGTGCTTCGACGTCCTCCTCGTTCATGGCGGCGGGGGTGCGGGTCAGCTTCACGCACCAGTCGAGCAGGGCCACGACAGGTGGCTCGAGCCCCGCCTGGCGGTAGTCGCGGATGATCGCATCCACCTGTTCTTCGCTGAGTCCTTCGTCACGGAGATCCACCCCGTGCGCGATCGTTCAGTAGAAGCAGTCGTTGGTCCGGCTCACGATCACCGCGATGGCCTCACGGATCCATCGGGGCAGCGCCTTGTCGGCTGCGGTGGTGGTGGACCGGTAGAGACGCATGGACGAGGCCAGCAGATCGGGGTCCAGGCTGTGCAGTCGGACGATGCCGAAGACCCTTCCCGCACGCTTCAGCGCCGCCTTGTACCGGGTGGCGAGTCCGCCCTCGGCTTCGTGGTCGGCGATCGTTCGAATCCAGGCCATCTGGGCACCTCAGGTCGAGTGGAAGAGGAAATGGAACGGTAAGCCTGCAATCGATTGGTAAGCGCCGCGGGTGATCCGGTGGCAAGCTTGGATCTGGTGGCACCTTTTATCACTGGTCTCGCTCTTGCGAGCACGCCCGTCGAGATGGCTTGGACCGAGCGCAGCGCGATGGATTCTTCCACCGTCTACGAGGTTCACCTGTACGGCTTTGGTGAGGACGGGGATGGCGACGGGCTGGTCGATGAGGCCAGCCTCTTCTTCCAGATCACGACCATTCAGGAAGGCCGGCCCGTGATGCGCGAGGAGGGGATCGTGCTGGTGAGTGGTGTCCAGCGGACCTACGCGGACGTGGGCGTCGGAAGGACCATCGTGCTCGAAAACGGCATGCTGGTGCTGGATCACAACGACACCGTCGAGCTGTCCGGTGGCGACCTCTGGCTCTTCGAGAACGACTAGGCCGATCCGAAGTTCCGGCGCTCCATCCACTGGGGAAAGTTCTCGCCCATGCCCCGCCCTGCCCAGTTCTGGGTGATGCGCGCGACGAAGATCCGATCACCGGGCTTCATCTTCTCGCTGAGCATGTCGCGCACCTTTCGTGGCCCCAGGCTGGACTCCAGCACCCAGGCGCTGCCAATCCGATTGGACCAGTTGCCCAGGGTCTTGAGTTCCTCGATGAACTCAGGGTTCTCGGTGTCTTCGGCGAACTGAAAGGTGACGAGCATGATCATTGGAGCCTCCATCGCTGGCGGGCCCTCATACCCCGAGTGCTAGAATTCCGCTCCGTGTCTCGCCCACTCGAACTCATCCTCGCGCGACAGTGGTGTGAGCTCCTGTCGGTCCCCGTGCTGCTCTTCGACGCCGAGCTCCGCCTGGTCTTCTTCAATGACGCCGCCGGCCTCATTCTGGGCCGCAGCTTCAACGAGACCGGTTCGATGGATCAACACGGGTGGCGCGCGGCCTTCCCGCTGGACGATCTGCCTCCCGAAGGCGATGGCTTGCAGGACACCATCACGCGGGGGATTCCCGCGCAGCGGATCCTCACCCTCGAGGCGCTCACGGGCCGTCGTCGGGTCATCCTCACCACGCTGCCCATCGACGGGCTCTCAGGGGCTCGGCTCGGGCTGGTGGCCACCCTCCACCCGGCGCGGTGAAGGTCTCCCTCTTCGGCACCCGCGGTTCGCTGCCGGCCTCCGGCCAGCAGACCAATCGCTTTGGAGGGAACACCTCCTGCGTTCGGCTTGACACCGACGAGGGCCAGATGCTCATTCTGGATGCGGGTAGCGGCATCGTTCAGGCGGGTGCGGACCTGCCCGAGGAGACCTCCCGCGTCGATCTGGTGCTGACCCATCTGCACATGGACCACATCCTGGGGCTGGGCTTCTTCGAGCCGCTCTTCACCCCGGGGCTGGAGATCCACATCTGGGGACCCAGGAGCACCACGCGCACCCTTCGCAAGCGTCTGGCGCGCTACCTGTCACCCCCGGTCTTCCCGGTTCGACTGGTCGAGGTGCCCGCCAAGGTCACCTTCCACGACGTGTGGCGGGACAGCTGGTCCGTGGGTCCCTTCCGCATCGATGCGCACCCGGTCTGCCACCCCGGGCCTACCCTGGGTCTGCGCGTCAGCACCGGCGGCAAGACCCTCGCCTATCTGCCGGACCACGAGCCCCAACTTGGCCGGAGGACCCTGCCGCACACCGAGTGGCTCAGTGGTTTCAGCGTGGCGGAGGGTGCCGACCTGCTCATCCACGATGCGCAATACACCGCCGAGGAGTACCGCGAGCGCGCGGGTTGGGGGCACTGCACACCCGATCTGGCGGTGCGCTTCGCGGAGGAGGCGGCCGTGAAGAAGCTGCTCTTCTTCCACCACGACCCCCAACGCGACGATGAAGCGCTGGAGCGGATCTGCGCTGACGCAGCCTCGACCCATGAGGGCCTCATCGAGATGAAGCCGGCGGCGGATTCGGAGGTCTACACCGTCTAGCCGCGGGCTGGGGTCAGCTCTCGATGGCGGTCTGGCAAGGCACGCAGAAGGGCGACTCGGGCCGTGCCTGGAGCCGCTTTACGGCGATGAGTTCGCCACACTGACAGCACCAACCGTATTCGTCGTCATCCGAGCGCTCCAGGGCGGCCTGGACGGCTTCCAGGCGCCGTGCCTGGATGCGGCGCTCGGCCTGTGCCATGGCTTGCTGCTGTAGAGCATCCACCCGGCTGATACGGCCTACAGCGGTCTGATCCAGCTCCACGGTGGCCTGTCGCGTGGTGTCCGCGAGGCTCGCCATCAAGGACTCGCGGAGCGAAAGCAGGGCGCTCCGCAGTTCAGCGAGCTGCTCTGGACTCAGCTCATCCATCGACCAACAGGAAGCGGTAGCGGGAGAGGCCGACCTGGATCAGCTCACCGCCGAAGAGCCTTCGACTCTCGACCAGGTCGCCGTTCACCAGGGTTCCATTGCTGCTGTCCAGATCCTCGATGACGAAGCGGTCGCGACGCCGCAGGATGCGGGCATGGCGGCGGCTGACCTCGCCGTCCACGCGAACCTGGAGATCGCACCCTCCGGCGCGGCCGATGAGGAACTCGGTGCACTGTGGGGGAATGTTCCAGGCGGGAGCTTCGTCTCCCGCGTCCTCGTCCACCAGGTGGGCAAAGGTCTCGCCGGGCGCAGGCTCTATGGACTCTTCGCGGGTGCCGCGCGGGCGCTCCAGGCCGGGAATCCGGACGTCGGTCGGGTCATCCTCCTCCCACTCCAGGTAGGCATCGTCCGCGTCCTCTGGAGCTGCTTCGGGCTCCTTGCTCGCTTCCTCGTGCTGCTCGGAGTCGACAGGGCGGCCCTGGAGGAGGAGGTCCGCACGGGCGCGGCGTTGGGTGAGATCCTCGGCCCTCTCGTCGTAGAGCTTTGCAGCGAGCTCAGCCCAGGCCTTCGGATCGTCGTAACGGCTCACGCGCTTCCCCTAGCACCGGGTGCGGCCCAGCGCCACGCGCGCCCTATCGTCGACGGAAGCGGCTGAAGGTGCCCAGCACCAAGGCCAGCAGCAGCGCCAGACGAGAGGATCCGGGATTTGTGCTGCACCCGCAGAGCCCGGTTTCGGGCTCGTCGACCAACACCTCAGGAGCTTCCTTGGTGTCGGGCGGTGGAGCCGCGGCCAGCAGCACCTCGACGTGGATGTTGGCGTCTGTGGGCAGGAGCTCGGTCCGAGCCCCGATCTTGGACGCGAGATTTTCGGCGAGGGTGCGGTGACCGGAGCGATGGCGCACCAGGTTGCTGGAGACGGGGGCCTGTTCCTCGGTGGCGGGCTGGATCTGGAGCAGTTGCTCGAGCTCGGCCCGGCGCTCGGGGTCCAGAGCGGGATCCACTACCAGCCGGATCTGGGGACCTGAGGGCCGATCCAGCACCTCGCCGTCGGAGAAGATCGCCTTCATGCGACCGCCGCCCTGAAGGACGCTGACCGTGCCGCCGCCCCCCTTCCGCTCGGCCATCACCAGCCCGTGGTACTCCAGAAAGACGGTTCCGCCGCTGCTCTCCCAGACGAGTTCGGTCTCGGTGCGAACCACGCCACAGGCCCCCAGGCAGCGGAGATCCCAGCCGCTCAGGTCGGCTTGCAGCCCAGCGTCCTGCGCGAGTGCCAGAGCAAGATGGAGGAACATCAGTGCGATGCCCTCCAGGCGCCGCGGTCCTTCGAACCGATCTGGATCCTGCCGCTGGCCGTCTCTCCGACGATGGTGCCGTCGATGATCACGGAGCCTCCCACCCGCTTGCCGACCAGGTGGATGCTGCGGTTGCCCTGTGCATCCAGCTTGTGGGTTCCGGTGACCTTGAGGCTGAGCTCTGCTCCCATGATGTCCAGGGTAGCGGTGCCACCCACCGCTCCTTTCTTGTTGAACATGAGGTTCAGGGTCAGAGGCCGGTGGTTGTAGGTCCCGGTCCAGGTGCCGTTCAGACTCTTGGGATCATCAGCGTCCGCTTTGGGTGTCTTTGGCTGGTTCGACGTCTCGGCCTGGGTGCTGGGCTCGGAGGCCGCGGTGCTCGGCCCCTGGTCCTCGGCACCCGCCAGCTCTTCGTCTTCGGCGCCCGGATCCTCGCCATCTTCGGTGCCTGGATTCTCTTGACCGTCGGTGATTGGGGCCTCGTTTTCCTGCTCGTCCGCGAGCTCTGCTCCGTCCGCGAGCTCCGTCCCGTCGTCTGCCCCCTCGTTGTTGACCTTGGGTTCCGGTTGGGGCTTCGTCGGTGTCGTCGTCTTCTTCGGAGGCGGCTGCGTGTTGCTCTGCGCGACCTCCTCTTCGACCGGCTCGGCATCGGTGGTCACCGCCGGTGGCGCTTCCCCATCGTCCATGAGCGTCTCCGAGGCGAACTCCTGGCTTGGTCCATAGGTGAGGACGAACACGATGGCTCCCACCGCGGCGCTCACCAGCAGCAGCCCGACCAGCAGCCCGGCGGCCACGCCGAGCAGGGAGATGCCCTCCTGGTCGATCGCCTTCTCCGGTCCGGGATCGGTGGGGTCGATCGGGACGGGCACGTCCGTGACATCGGGGAGAGAGGGCAACAGGGTGCCCTCGACCGGCGCTACACCCTGGAGTCCTGGAGGAGGGGGAGGGGGATAGCGGCGTTCCACTGCGGCTTCCACTGCGGCTTCCACTGCGGCTTCCGCCGCGACCCCGACCTGGGCGAGTCCCGTCAAGTTGCCCGGATCGATGGTCTCGCTCACCTGCGAGGGAAGGTCGGGCAGCGCCGCAGGAGCTGTGCCTTCCGGGATCAGCGCCATCGCATCGCGCACGGCCTCCGCCATGGCGGCGGCGTTGGAGTAGCGGTCTTCGGGCTTGTAGCGGGTGGCTTTCTGGATGACCGGACGGATCGCTTCGGGGATGCCCTGCAGCAGCTCCTCGTCCAGCTCGGACGCGTAGAGATCGATGGGCATCTGGGCCGTGAGCGCGGCGTAGAGCGTGGTCCCCACCGCGTACAGGTCGGCGCGCCCGTCCACCTTGCGCGCGCTGATGCGTTGCTCCGGAGCCATGAAGCCCATCGTGCCCAGGACCGCGCCGGTGCGGGTCATCTGCTTCTGCGGGGTCTCGAAGTGTGCGATCCCGAAGTCGGTGACCTTGGGCTTGCTGTCAGCGCCCAGCAGGATGTTCTGAGGCTTGATGTCCCGGTGGATCACGCCAGCCTTGTGCGCTGTCGCCAGCCCGGCGAGCACGCTCAGAATGACCCGACAGGCCCTGTGCGGTGGCAGAGGTCCGTGGGCGTTGACCAGCTCCTGGAGAGTTCCTCCAGTCACCAGCTCCATGACCATGAAGGCCTCGTCGCCGTCCATGCCCACGTCCATGACCTGAACGATGTTCGGGTGCTGCAAGCGAGCCATCGTGCGCGCTTCGTTGAGGAAGCGCTCCCGGACCTTGTCGGACTTCATCAGCGCCGGGTTCAGGATCTTCGCGGCCCGCTCGATGTGCAGCATGGTGTCCCAGCAGGAGTACACCTTGGCCATGCCGCCAGCGCCAAGAATTGCGCGCAACTCGTAGCGCCCGTTCGCGAGAGACCGCTCCACGGATGGAGGTTAGCCCAGAGCCTTTTCGATCCGCCGGGCCAGAGCGCGCAGTGCTGCCTCTGGGAAGCGGGGTGGTTGCTCGTCAGAGAAGCCGCCAACAGGCTTTTCCAGACCGCTCAGCGCCATTCCGCAGGCCGCTTCCACCGCGATGTCAGTGGCCCACCAGCTGTCGAACCAGTCCGCCCCCTCGCCTTCTGCGAGCAGCTGGCCGTCCGCCTCGGTGAACCGGAGCACGCCCACCCGCTGTGGGGCCAGGCGGTGAACCACCTCGGCGACCGCCTCCTTGGCGGGCAGATGATCGGTCCAAGGCGGGCCATCCGCGTGACGAATGACCGCGGCTTCCAGGGCCTGCTCGACCAGCAGGCCGACGTTGCTCTCGGCAGGTGGCCTGGCCGGGGCCTCGGACGCGATGTCCGCGGAGCCCGCAGGCTTCCCGCTCGACTCCACCTCGGCTTCGGCCTGCGCCATCGCGGCGGGCTCCGGCTGATCTTCGGCACCGGGATCCGAGGCGGCGTGCAGCGCGGCATCCACCTCGGCCTCGGCGTCCGTGGGGGCGCTGCGATTCAGCGACAGCGGGTCCGCTTCCGCCATGACCGGCTTGGGCTTCGGTGGAGCCGGGACCTCGATCTGTACGCAGCTGTCGAGCAGATCGTCGCGAACTTCGGAGAGCTCGTCGGTCAGCAGGATGACCACGTTGTCCGACTCTCGGAGCGCGGTGTCAGTGTTCCACGCTGCGAGCGGCGGTGCGTTCAGGTCCAGCGCTTGGTCGACGCTGCGGCGCCGGGGGGCGAGCACTTCGGCGTGGTAGAGGACGATGGCCTGGTTGGGGCCGGGAGTGTGCATCGAAAGCCAGAACAGCCCAAGGGAGCCCCCGGGCTCACGAGGATCGGGGCGAGGCTGCTGGCTGAGGGTGAGCGCTGCTTCCGTGTGGCGCTTGAAGCGGCCCAGATCCTCGATTCCTCCCCAGCCCAGGCGGCCTGCCTTCGGGTCGTAGAGCACCACGATGTCGCGGCTGTGGGTGAGGAAACGGGCCACCAGTCGGCCGGCGTCGAGAAGCTCATCCTCGTAGGGCCAACGGGCGACGCCCACCCCTGGTCCGTGGAGCAGGAAGACACTGCCCGCTTCGGCCAGATAGCGTTGCTTGAGCTTCTCGATCCAGTCAGGCCACATGGTCACTCCTCGGGCATAGCGATGGAATAGCGTCAGGACACCGGCTTCGCCGTCCGGTCGTAGACCTCGTCGTGAGGAGCATGCCCTGGAACTAACGCTTCGTGCTCGGAGTGCTATTGCAGGTCGGGCATCACTCGGGGCAAGCTACTGGTTACAGGGTGATGAAGAGGACCTTGCAATGATCAGTACCCTGCTGGCCCTGGCCATCGTGGTTGGAACGGCCCAGGCCCAAGACGAGGGCGAGGCTCCGGCGGAGGAGGCCGAAGCACCGCTCGAGGACCTGTTGACCCCAACGGACGAGGCCGACGACGCCGACGAGGTCGACGAGGCCGACGAGGCCGACGAGGCCGACGAGGCTGACGAGGCCGAGGAACCCGTAGAGATCTTCGACGAGGACCCATCGGACCAGCCCCTTGAGGTCGAGCAGCCGACCACCAGCCCGCTTCCGGGCGATGACGTGCTCGCTCTGGGCTACCGGGATGGCTACGAGCAAGGAAAGTCCGACGCCACCATGGCGGGGAACTATGGATTGCACGGACTCGCTGGCTTCATGGGAGGTTGCGTCGTCGGACCTTGCGGTTGCGTTGCGGTGCCGGCACTCGAGGCGGTCATAGAGCCCGGTGTACCCCAGGGAGGCTGGCAGGCCTACGGGGCCGAGTACCAGCGGGGCTACATCGACGGCTACCGCCGCGAAATGCAGAAGCGGCGGGTGGTCTACTCGCTGGCTGGCGCCTCGCTGGGTACCGTGGTCGGTGTCGGTGCGGGGATGGCGCTCGGAGCGCTGGCCTTCTAGACGACGGTCACGTGCTCGGACGGGTGCGGTAGGCCTGGAGCAGCCCGTGAAGGCCGAGCAGGCTGAGCTGCTGGTCATCGAGCAGGTAGGCAAGGGGCGTGCTGGAGACAGCAAGGCCGACGAGCATCAGCGCGAGCAGGCCGCCATAGCTGACCCCCATCGTCCAGCGCTTCCACGAGGCGACATCGTTGTAGCCGGGTGGTGGGTTCAAGATGCGGCCCAGGTTCATCAGCCCCATCAGCAGGATGAGGATCAGGATGGGGCTGCGCCAGACCAGGAAGAGGCCGATTCCGACCGCGTAGCCCACGGCCCATAGCCAGCGCCCGAACACACCCACGATCCGCCCGCCGTCCAAGGGGCTGATCGGCACCATGTTGAAGAGGTTCAGCATGAAGCCCATCGCCGCCCAGGCGTACATCATCTCGCTGCCCGTGGCCAGGGCCAGGCCCAGGCACACCGCAGCGCCCAGGGTGCCGAGCAGTGGCCCGCCTATGCCGACGATGGCCTCGATCCATGCGTCCTTGGGCATGTCTCGCATGGCGATCCACGCACCGACGAAGGGGATGAAGACGGGTGCCGAGAAGGGAAGGCCGACCCGCGTCATGGCGATGGCGTGGCCCATCTCGTGCACGAAGATGAGCAGCACCAGTCCCGCGCCCATGGGCCAGCCGAAGAACTGCCCATAGACGAAGAAGCTGAAGAGCATGGTGCCGAGCGTGCCCAGCTTGAGAAACTTGGCGGCGGCCAGCAGCCACTTGCCCTTGCTCAGGAGCCACAGCACGGCTGCACCGGGTGCACCCCAGCGGGCCAGCGCTTTCGCTGCGCGGGAGGGCTCGTCAGGCTTGCCACCAGGCACCTTCGGTAGCTGGGTTCCACGCCACGCGAAGACCGCGATCAGACCGACCCAGAGCAGGTCGAGCCAGGAGACCGAGGCCGCCAGGAGTGGTCCGGCGACCAGGGGGAGATCCGTCAGCGAGAGGGTGGCTTCCCCCAGGGCCTCGGCCATGTTGTTGACCACGATCCAGGCCGTGAGCACGCGGCTGAAGGCGAACATGATCAAGGAGACGGTCACCGCCATGCCCTGAAGCTCGAGGCCTCGCTTGAGGCCGTGCAGGCGGTCCATGGCCTTGACCCCCAGCCAGGGGATGGCGATGGCGACGAGGGCGATGTCCCATCCGGACCAGGCCACGCTGGCGGCGTACAGGGCAGCGCCCGCCGCGGCGCCTGCGGCGTATCCAAAGAGCGCTACCGGAAGCCGGATGCCGCTGCTCATGCGCTCGATCGCCTGCTTCATCAGCACCTGCGTGCACCCGGGGCAGGCCAGGTTCCCGTCGGTCAGCGGCGTCGCTCGCTCCTCCGGACCGATGGTGATGGCGCACACGGCGCAGGTCCTCACCACGTCGCCCAGTCCGTCGGCTCGAGGCTCCGCATGAAGTGGAGCTCGCCGCCCATCAGTTCTTCGTGGGTGACTACGGCGCGGTCCAGCACCTCACCGTTCAGGCTGACGCCCTGCAGGTAGATGCCATCGCCCTGAGCCTGAATGCTCAGCTGCGGAAGCTCGATGGCGTCGAAGAGGGGGGTGGTGAGCACGTAGCGATCGGTGCCGTTGAGGGGGTAGAGCCCGATGGCGCTGAACAGGTACCAGGCACTGAGCGTCCCGCCGTCGTCGTTTCCGTCCAGCCCTGCGGGGTCCAGGCTGTAGTGGGTGCGCTGAATCCAGTCCACCAGGCGCTGGGTCTCTGCCGGCTGTCCGAGGGCCGCGAAGATGAAGGCATAGTGCAGGTCGGGTTCGTTGCCGTGCCAGTAGTAGGGGTCCGGGGCGAAGTTGCTGGGATCCCACGCCTCCTCGCTCTTCTGGAAACACTCGCTCAGTCGCTCCAGCAGGGCCTCTCGACCGGCCAGGTCCGACAGCCCATCCAGGTCGTGCGGGACCATCCAGCTGTACTGCCAGTGGTTGCCTTCCACGTAGACATCGGGCCAGGGCGTGTCATCCAGAGGGACCCAGCTCCCGTCGCTGTTGCGCCCCTGCGCGAAGCCTGTGTCCGGGTTGTAGACGTGCTGGTAGCCGCCGGCCCGCTCCAGGAGCGCCTCTCCGTCCCGACCCATCGCCTCCAGCCATCGACCCAGGGCCGCGTCGGCGACGCCGTGCTCCAGGGTCTTGGCCACGCTGCCCCCCGCAAGGTCCGCCGGAATGTAGCCGTGCTCCAGGTAGAGCTGCAGGTCGTTGCGGGGGCCCGCCTGCTCGGGGTCGGTGGCCTGCTTCAGGGCCAGCTCCAGCGCCGCTTCCTCGGGCCAGTCGTGGATGCCCTTCATGCTCGCGTCGGCCAGGACGATGGTCGCGTTGTCCCCGATCATCGAGCCGCTCTCCACCTGTCCCGCGGGCCAGCGCGGGAGGAAGCCCAGCTGCTCACCCATCGCAGCCAGGCTCGCCGAATAGTCTGCCGCCAAGGCGGGCCAGACCAGCACAACCCAGGGGTGGAGCGTGCGGTAGGTGTCCCACATCGAGAAGTCGCTGTAGAAGGGACCGTCCTCGTGCAGCTCGTAGTCCATGCCGACGTAGCGGCCGTCGACGTCGGAGTACAGGGTGGGCATCATCAGGGCGTGGTAGAGCGCGGTCGCGAAGATCTGCTGCTGCTCGAGGGTGCCGCCCTGCACCTGGACCGATGAGAAGGCCCGGTCCCAGGCGTCTTCGGTGTTCTTCAGGGTGCTGAGCAGTCCCCAGCCGGGGATCTCGGCTTCCATGTTGGAACGGGCGCCGTCGACGCTGACGGTGGACAGGGCCACCTTCACCTCGAGCGGGCCGTCGAAGTGCAGGTTGGCTCCGCTGTCCAGGGGGGCGGAGTCGTCCCAGTCCCGCGAGAGCTCGCCGTAGAAGTAGAGCTTCAGCCCCTCGCCCCGGCCGGTGAGCCCGCCGCCGTAGTGCACGAAGCCGGACAGGCTGCGGCCATCCACGTGCAGCTCCGAGTCCCTCACGCTCGTGTCCACCGAGCCGGTGTGGTCCAGGTCGATGCGCAGCCAGCCGGCTCCCTCGTTCCAGGTGTAGCGGTGGTAGCCGGTGTGCGCGGTGGCGGTCAGCTCCACCGTGCCGCGGTCGGGCAGATCGACGAAGTAGTAGCCAGTGCGGCTGACCTCGTCCTCGTGGGAGAACTCCGCGCGGCCCTGCTCCAGATCGGCCAGGGGCATGAAGCCCAGAGCCCCGCCGTCACCCACGCCGATGCCCGGGAGGCGGTGGTGGCTGAAGCCCTCGATGTGGGTGTCGTCCCAGGTGTAGCCAGCGCTGTGGTTGAAGCCGAGGTTCAAGCCTCCCTCGCTGGTGTCCGGTCCGAGCTTGACCAGGCCGTTGGGGGCGGTGGCGGCTGGGGAGAGACCGCCGTAGCCGAATCCCAGGCCGCCGGTGCCGACCTGTGGACGAACCTCGGGCACGAGGTCGACGGCTTCCCAGGGGGCGGGGGAGCAGGCCAGCAACAAGAGCACGATGGGAAGCTAACCGGAGCTTGGCCGGACCGAGCGCCGTGGGAGCTCCTGCTCGTCGTGGGGTTGGTGCTGCTCGCGGGAGGGACCTGGTACGCGAAGACCGAGCCGAAGGTGCGGGACCAGGGTGAACTCATCGCCTTCAGCATCGACGGTCGGGGTGAGCACTCCCAGCTGATCGTGCTGAAAGCCGGGGCGGAGGCCATGACGCCGGAGCAGCGCGCGGTCTGCGAGCTTCCGGTCTTCGAGGCGGGGCGGAGCTCCATCAAGAACACCGTGATCGGCTACGGACGCTCCGTCATCGCGCAGAACAACTGGGGGGCCGAGTTCTTCGAGATCACGGACTACGAACCGGGTCTGGTCCGGGTGGATGTGCGGGCCGATCACAGCGGCTGTGACCTGGTCTGGGAGGAGAACACCATCGCGTCGCAGGTCCCGCCACGCCTGTCGACCGCCGATGGCCACGTCTACCTCTACTCGCGGAAGCGTGGCACGGACAGCGACGTGCACGCCTGGTACCTGAGCGCCATCGACGACCGCACCGGCGAGGTGGTCTCGGAGCTCTTCGTCGGCAGCGGAAAGCGGCTGGACAGCCCCATGCTGTCGGTGAACTTCTGGCCGGGGCGGGTGGCGGTGGTGGGGTGCGCAACGGCATCGTCACGCTGGCTGACGGGGACTGATCCTCAGCCCTCGCTCAGCTTCTTCCAGCGTCTGCCGAACATCTTGCCCAGTATGCGCTCGACGAAGGGCCAGCTCCCAGCATTGCTGCGGGGAAAGGGCTGATCGGGAACGGGCACGCCCAGCGCTTCGCACAGGGGCTCCCAGCCGTCCTGGACGCGAAAAACCAGCAGCCTCTGGGCGGGGATGACCTGCTGGACCCGGTCGATGTGCGCCTGGTGTGTGGTGATCATCGACGCCGGGTCCATGCTGCCGGCAAAGCTCCGCTCGACGATGACGGCGTCGATGATCTGGACGATCTCCGCGACCCAGGAGAAGGGCCAGGTGAACAGCGGCAGGCGGAAGAGGAAGTAGAAGCGCCACAGGCTGTGCCAGCTCCGGGCCCAGCTCTCCAGCTCGCGTACCGACAACACCACCAGCGCGTCGGGAAAGGCCTCGGCGATCTCTTCGTAGTAGGCGCAGGAGGGAAAATCGACGGCCGCTTCGTAGCCGGTGTAGACCGCCTGCCAGTCCATCTCCGTCTCACCCGACGCGAAGCGCGCCCAGGTCTTGCGCTTGTCCGGGTGCCGAAAGAGCTCCTCGAAGTGGTAGCAGGGGGCGCCCAGGACGGTCTCGAAGGCCACCTTCAGCGAGGCCGTCCCGGTTCGTCCGAAGCCGGCGCAGATGACCTTTATCGCCTCTAGTGGCCCGTCGCGGAGAAGTGCTGGTAGTCCTTCAGGCTCCCCCAGCGGCCTCCCCAGCCCCAGCCGATGGCGTCGAAGGCCTGGGTGACCACGTCTCCGTCCACGATCAGTCCAGGCTGGTTGGGGTCCCGGATCAGGAACTCCTCGCCCTCGGGCGGCAGGATGGTCTCACCGCGAACGTAGGGGTTCTCCACCGGGTTGATGTCGATGGCGTGGCCGTAGCTGTGCTCGCTGTACTTTGTGCCGCCGGTCACCGTCCGGCAGTTGAACGCGCTGGTGTTGTCCGCCGCCATGCTGGCGTCATCGTCGCCTCCAAACTCGCTCGCGGGCCGTATGGAGCGGATGGGGAAGCGGGCCTGGAAGAGCTTCTCGAAGACCGTCGCCAGGTCCTCCGCGTGCTTCTCGGCGATGACCAGGTGGCCCGACTGCGCTTCGCCGTTGAAGTCCCAGTAGGCGGGCTCGAAGAGCACGAGCTCTTCCATCGACACGGGGCACTCGGGGTGCATCGTGGTGCCGTCCATCGCTTGGGCGAGCTCGGGTGGAATGGGGCCCCAGGTGACGGTCCAGGAGGGTTCGGGCACTTCTTCCTCGCTCTCTGCAGGCTGCTCCTGGTCACTGGGGGGAGGCTCGGCCGTGATCTCGGTGGAGGACGTTGTCGTGCAGGCGAGCAGAAGCATGAACTCAGGCTACTCCGAGGAGGGGCGAGGGCTCCGTATCCCGTTAGGCCCATGGTCCAGGAGTACACGCATGGGCCTTCGCAGCTTCATCAAGACCGCCATCAAGGGCACCCTCGGGTTGAAGGAGCGCCCGGAGAGAAGCGATCCCAAGCGGCCTCGTACGCGCACGCCTCCTCGGCCGGGTCCGGCCCGGCCGATGGAAGGGGATGATCACGGCCACAGCCACAGCCACAGTCACGATCACGGCCACAGCCACGATCATGGGGGCGAGGAGCCCGTGGACGTCGCCAACATCGAGTGCGGTGGTCAGGAGTTGTACGAACGCATCACCGCCGGTGAGGAGATCTGTGTCGTGGACGTGCGGACCGACGGCGAGGTGGCTGGCGGCATCATTCCGGGTGCCAAGCACATCGCGCTCCACGAGCTCGATGGGCGGTGGCAGGAGCTGCAGGGCGAGGACGAGGTGGTGCTCTACTGTGCTGCGGGCATGCGCTCCTTCAACGGGGCCCTGCTCCTGCGCCAGAAGGGCATCCTCAACGCGACCTCGCTGGCCGGTGGCCTGCCGGCATGGACCGGCGCCGGCGGTGAGCTCGCTTCGCTCTGAAGCGGCCGTTCAGCGGTACACGTCGACCAGGGAGTTTGCCAAGCGGGCGCGACGACGACGGGCTCTACCCTGCTGGACCAGCTCGTCCAGGCTGAGGGTCACGGCGTGCAGCGCCTCTCGCCGGGCCAGGACCAGGTTGGTCTCCTGACTCAGTGAAGCGACCAACTCCCGGGGCAGCCGGTCCAACACCTGGCTGGCGCTGAGCCCGCCGATGAGGAGCCGTCGAACCCTCTCTCCGAGGCCTCCGCCGCGCAGGACGCTCAGGACCTCTTCGCTCACAGAGGACGCTCTTCCACGATGCGGAACTGCCGCTCGCGACGGTCCTCTGCCCAGGTGTAGAGCGCCAGCCGGTCCAGGAGCACCTCGACCTGCACCGGTGGTTGAGCCTGCGCCCAGGTCATGATGGCCTTGCGGCACGCCGGGCTCGTGCGTTTCGGCGGACGCCCCACGGTGCAGTGGGGCTTGGGAGTCCTGGTGTCCGGTCGAGCCCCGGCCGCATCCCACATCGCGACCCGGTGTCTGCCCATGAAATCAGCGACCTGGTCCGGCGGGATCAGCACTGCGCTGACCGCGCTGGGTCGGCGGGGGTTGCCCATGGGGACCAGGTGTCCGAGTTCCGCCCTGAAGGGCCCTCCTGGCGTCTCTACAGCCCAGGCGCGACGCGCGGCATCCTCGCCGCAGGAGCCGAGGAAGGCCACCGTCAGGTGCAGGTCCCCCTCAGCAAAACGGCGCATCTCGGATGGTGCACTCTGGACGACCCCTTTCAACCAGGGGCCGGTGACCGGAAGTCCGATAAACCAGTTTGCAGACGAACCCATCGACTAGATGGCTATCGTACACACGCCACGGGAGGTTCCATGTTGCTGCTGGCCCTTGCTGCCTGCATCCAGAACACGTTCAGTACAAAGGACGACGCGAAGGCTCCAGAGCCGGACACCGCTGAGCCCGACTGCCCCCCTCAGATTCCAGACTGCAACGACACCGACGACCCCGATCCGGACGACACCGCGGACATCGTCGAGCCGCAGAACTGCGAGCTGGACTACGTGCCCGGAGAGACGCTTCCCCAGGTCGAAGAGTGCCTGGTCGAAGAGCAGACCGGTACCTTCACGCCCGAGGTGGAGTGGACCAAGTCGACCTGGTCCGTGGACACCTCCAGCAGCAACATCATGATGATGCCAGCGGTCGGCTCGCTCACCGACGACAACGGTGACGGGAAGATTGACGAGGACGACGTGCCCGACATCGTCGTCGTGACCTATGGCGGTGCTGGGACCCTACGAGCGGTCAGTGGCGATGGTGGCGCCGAGATCTGGAACGTCACCGGACAGGGGCTCCAGGGCCAGGGTGCCGTTGCACTGGGCGACATCGACAACGACGGCATCCAGGAGATCGTGGCCTGCACCAGCAACGCGGTGAAGGCCTTCGAGCACGATGGCACCCTCAAGTGGACCAGCGACACCATCAGCGGCAAGATCGTTGGCACCAGCGATGCACCCTCGATCTCGGACATGGACGGCGACGGCGACCCGGAGATCATCGTGGGAAGCGCCATCCTGGACAACAACGGAAAGCTGCTGGGCGCCGGCAACATGGGCATCGGCAGCAGCACCAACGTGGGCACCACCAGCTTCGCGGTGGACCTGGACGGTGACGGCGACCAAGAGGTGATCACCGGCAACGCGGCCTACAACATCGACGGCAGCATCAAGTACAGCAACAACAAGCAGGATGGCTACGTGGCCGTCGGGGACATGGACAACGACGGCGACCCGGACATCGTGGTGGCCGGTAGTGCCCGGCTGCGCATCCAGGACGAGCAGTACAACGTCACCTGCGAGACCACCATTCCCGGAGCTTCCGGCTACGCCGGAGGGCCCCCCACCATCGCGGACTTCGATGGCGACGGAACCCCCGAGATCGGGGTCGCGGCCACGAGCACCTACGTCGTGTACGAGAACGACTGCAGCATCCTCTGGCAGCGCACCACCCAGGACGCCTCCAGCGGCAACACCGGCTCGGCGGTCTTCGACTTCGAGGGCGACGGCATCGCCGAGGTGGTCTACAGCGACGAGATCCGCATCTGGGTCTTCGCTGGCCCGGATGGCAGCGTGAAGTTGGAGAGCACCGAGCACACCAACAACACCTGGACCGAGTACTCCGTGGTGGCGGACATCGACGCCGATGGCCAGGCCGAGATCGTGGTACCGAACACCCCCACGTCGAGCGGGACCCCCCGGACGGGGCTCACGATCGTGGGCGACGCGGACGACACCTGGATGGAAGGGCGCCGGATCTGGAACCAGCACGCCTACCACATCACCAACGTCAACGACGACGGGACCATCCCGCAGAACCCGGACATCAACTGGGAGAGCTACAACAACTTTCGCAGCGGTGACCTGGTGTCGGCGACCGGCGGTGAGTGGCCCGATCTGGTGGCGACCATCGACGACGTCTGCGAGACCGAGTGCGACCGCGGTCGTCTCTTCGTGACCGTCCGGGTGGGCAACCAGGGCTACTCCGAGGTCACGGATCCGGTGGAGTTGGTGCTCTACGGGGTCACTCCCGAGGGCACCAAGCGGTTGACGAGCAAGATCGTCACCGCGCCCATTCCCGCCGGCGAGATGCTCAGCGGCATCTCAATGGAGATGGCGGGCCTTGAGGACTGGGTGATCTACGACCTCATCCTCACGGTGGACGAGATCGAAGAGATCGGCGAGTGCGACGAGGACAACAACTCCACCAGTTGGGGTGGGGCCGTCTGTCCGGCGTGAGGGCTGCGCGTTAAGCGGAGCGCGGCACCGCCGAGCGTACCGTGCTCCTCCTCTTCTTCGCCTGCATCGAGTCCCCGGTCGACACCGCCCTGGTGGTCGGCCCCGACGGCCGTGAACCCGGTCTGGACAGCGGTCTGGACAGCGGTCTGGACAGCGCCTCGGACACCCAGGACAGCGCCTCGGACACCCAGGACACTGGAGAGGCGGACTGCCCCGACGGGGTGATCTGCGTCGAGAGCTTCCCCTTCACCCATGCCTCCACCACCGAGGGCGGAGCCCGCTCCTTCGACAGCTACAGCTGTGCGCCGAGTACCGACGAGTCCGGGCCCGAAGTGGTCTACCGCCTCACGCTCGAGGAGGAAGGCTTCCTGTCTCTGGACCTGCGGGGAATGGGCGCAGGCGCGGACGTGGATGTGCATCTGCTCGACGTGCTGGATTCGGATCGCTGCATCGATCGTGGGCACTGGGCCGCGGGAGCACTGCTGCCCGCCGGTACCTACTACGTGGTCGCGGACAGTTGGGTGAACGGTGCTGGCGAGGAGCAGAGTGGTCAGTACACCCTGCAGATGGGTCAGGTGAGCGTGGAGGACATGGTCTTCGAGGGCATGACCGAAGAGGTCGCTGAGGCGGCTCTGCAGGCCCTGGACCGCGCCTGGGAGGAGGACCACACCGAGCACACCGTGCACGGCTTCATCGACTTCTCCCGGCACTCCAGCGAGGAAAGGCTCTGGATCTGGGACACCGCGGGTGAGGAGCTGATCTGGAACCTGCACGTCAGCCATGGCGAGGGCAGCAGCGACCCCAACGACGCGGGGTGGGCGGTGTCCTTCAGCAACATCACCGACAGCCACCAGTCCAGTCTCGGCATGATGCTCACCGCCGAGGATTACACCGGGAGCAATGGCCTCTCGATGCGTGTGGATGGACTGGAGCCCGGCTACAACGATCGGGTTCGCAGTCGCTACATCGTGGTTCATGGTGGCACCTACGCCCGGCCGGAGGTGGCTGACCAGTACGGCCGGCTGGGGCAGTCCTGGGGCTGTCAGGTGGTCGATGATCGCCTGGTCGACAGCGTCATCGCCGATCTTCAGGATGGCTTCCTCTGGTCCTGGTACCCCGACGGGGACTGGTCCGAGAACAGCGTCTATCTGCCCTGAGCCAGGCCTCTCCTCTGGAGCAGGTGTGGACTCAGCGGGTGTTTTAGAGTCCCTCCGGACCTTCACAGGGCGTCGTCAGCGAGATCGCAAGTTCCACCTCGTGGGCGGGATAGTCCTCGACCGTCACCAGCCCCGACAGTTCCGGGTCGGTGCCTGGACGGCAGTGCTCTGCGTCTTCGTTGCGATCCTGCCAGCCATAGACACTCAGGCCGGTCCCCATGTCCTGTGGAACCTGCACATCCTGGAAGAAGGTCGTGGGCCCATCCAGCCAGACCGTATCGATGATCATGTAGTGGGTCTCCAGGCTGTTCTCGCCCCAGTTCGTGTGCAGAAACCACAGCTCGATGGGACCCTCATCCTCCGAGGTCACGGATCCGGTGAGCTCGACTTCGTAGAGGACCTTGGGCTCGAGACAGCCCATGCAGAGCGAGACAAAAAGCACAAAGGGTGTCCGACTCATGGCCTGGACCTCCATGAAATTCCCACGGAGACGGCAGGGATGGCGAAGGTGTTGTCGACGACACCCGCCTGAAGCGCCAGATCCAGGCACAGCTGCGGTTGAACCGGGACGCGCATCCCGAGGGAAGCGCCCCGGCTGGAGTAGCGGGTTCCCGTCCAGGTGGTCTCCTCGCCGAGACGGGTCAGGGTCTGTACGGCCTGCAGGGCGACGAGTTCTCGATCATGCAGTGACAAATAGGGCTCAACCCGACCCGCTCGTGACAGCGTGAGCGCGGCGCTGAGCTGTGGACCCTGGCGAGGAACCCCTCCCACCTGGTGCACCCCTCCCAAGGAGGCCGCAGCCAACACAGACCACTTCGGTGACAGCATCCACGGTCGCTGCAGACCGACCCGGGCCTCTGTGCGCTTCAGGCGGGCAGTCTCGACATGAGCCGTCAAGGCCAGCGAACCCCGTGGGGCATAGGCGGCACGCACACCGTGCCAGGGAAGGCCAGAGTGCACGCCGACCAGGATCTGTCCGGGGTTTGCGGAAACCCAGGGAGCCTCATCGGCGAGAGCCGTCGTGACCCACAACAAGGCCGCCAGCGCACTCACCGCTTCACCCCAAAGACGGTCTCGAAGTTCCCGGAGAACACCATCCGGGCCTCCTCCACGGTGTAGTCCGAGGAGGCCATCGCCTGGACCGTGCGCTCGGTGTAGCTCTCCAGGAAGCCCGGATACTGCGGACCGTCGCTGCCGTACATCAGCCGTCCGACCAGTCCTTCTTCCCGAACACGCCGAAGGATCGCGCGGTAGTTCTCCCCGCTGGGGTCCGAGCCGGCGGAACCCAACGCGCTGGCCTCCAGGTAGACGTTGTCGTAGGAGGCGGCGAGCGCGAGGCAGGTCTCCAGCGTCCCCAGTTCCTTCTGGATGAAGTCATAGCCCACATGACCCAGGATGAAGATCGCATCGGGGTGGGAGGCGATGGCGTCTTCGAGGTAGCGGGGGTCGGTGTAGGGCGCAGCGGACATGGTTCCGGGAAAGGGGCTGGGTCCCGTGTGCACGTACAGGGGCACCTGCAGCTCGGCGGCGAGCGCGTAGATGCTGTAGTAGTCGGCATCGTCCATCCGGTAGTGCTGGTGAGCGGGGGCGAGCTTGATGCCGATCATCGAAGGGTGCTCCAGAGCGGTCTCCAGCGCCGCGAGCTCGGCCTCTTCGTCAAGGTCCCATCGATCCACGCGCAGGCTGGCCAGGCCGTAGAGGCGGTCGGGTGCTGCCTCCACCTGGGAGATCACCACCTCGTTCGTGGCGATCCCCACACTGTGTGGCGCGTAGACGGCAAAGAGCACGCCCCGGTCAAAGCCTGCGGCATCGAGCTGTTCCACCACCCCCTCCGCGGAGAGAGAAGAGGTCGCGAGGGAGCCTGGATCCAGGTTGAAGGGAAAGGGAAAGCGCTCGGCCAGGTATTCCTGCGTGGAGGGGGGCACCTGGGACCATTCACCGGTGTGAAGATGCATGTCGATTGCTGGGAGGGCTGCCTCCTCGTAGTGCACCCCTTCGGGTGCTGTGCAACCCGCAACTCCCATGCCCCAAGCAGCCCACGCCCAGAAACACGCACGTCGCTTCATGACTGGAACCTCCTAAGGAATGGGAAGAACCTACTAACCGGTATATTCTTGGCGCGCTGGCCGTGCGGAACCCGGCTCGGAGCGGCCGTGCCCCCCTCGAGGTGCCTTGAGCTACCCTTTGGCGTGATGAACAGCTTGCGCAGGATGAACGACTGACCCTGGCCTTGCTGTTGGCCTGCGGCCCCGAGCCTCTCTTCGAGGGCCGGGTCGCCGACCGTCACCTGGCGGCCGCGGGCTGGCTGCTTCCGGAGGGTCGCTCGGTGCGCCTGCCGGAGGGGATCCAGGAGGTGACTCTGGTGAGCGTGCCGGAGGACTGTCAGCCGGCACGGGTGGTGCCCGTCGACGGGGCACTCCGGAACGAAGGACCCTGCCGGCTCTACGCCGTGGACCCGCGCCAGCCAGCGGAACGCACCCAGCCGGACGTGGTGCTGATCACCGTGGACACCCTGCGCGCGGACCATCTCTCCGCCAGTCCGCCACTGCAGGCCTTTGCCGAGGCCAACCTGAGCTTCACGCAGGCGCGGGTGGTCTCGCCCTGGACCTATCCCTCCGCCGTCGCCCTGCTGACTGGCCGGGAGCTGGAACACCGCACCCCTCACAACGGCATCTCGGTGGTGCCGGACACCCTGGCAGCCGAGCTGAGGCGGGCGGGGTACCGCACGGTGGCCTTCGTCAGCAACCCCCTGTTGATGGCCAACGTGGGCCTGGAGGCGGGTTTCGATCGCTACGAGCTGGTCGAGAACGACCAGGAGGTGGTCGAACGAGCCCTGGCGGAGCTGGCCAGTCCCGGCCCCGCCCGTTTCGTCTACGCCCACATCATGGGGGGCCACATGCCGTACAGCTCGGGGGACGAGGTCTTTCGGGATCGAGAAGGGGCCCGCGCGGGACGCCACGATCAGGACCAGGAGCGCATCAAGGGGCTGTACCGGGCGACGGTTCAGCGCCAGTGCGCGTTCCTCGAGCCCCTTCTGGACGCGGCGCCGGTCGTGGCGCTTGTGGCAGACCACGGCGAGGAGCTGTGGGACCACGGTGGCTTCGAGCACGGTCATGCCTTCTGGGAGGAGCTGCTTCGGATCCCCTTCGTGTTGAAGGCTCCGGGCTTGGAGCCCGCTCAGGATCCGCGGCCCGCGCGCATCCAGGACCTGGCGCCCACGCTGCTGGGCGTCTTGGGGCGCACCGCTCCAGAGACCTGGCAGGGCGTGGACCTGCTTCGGGAGGACCCGGGCACCTTGTGGGCCCGACACCTGCTCATCGAGGGACCCTACCGCCGGGCGGTGGTGGATGGAGGATGGAAGCTCATCCAGGGTGAGAAGGCGGAGCTGTTGGTGGACCTCTCCACCGGGCAGCCGGTGGAGGACCCGGCGCAGCGTGAGCGGCTGGCGGCGCTGGAGCGACCGAGCTCCGACCTGATGCCTTCTCCTCCGCGGCCCAACGTGGACCACGACCAGGTCTTCCACCTGCGCATGGGAGGCCAGGGCAGCGTGATGCTCAGCATCGAAGCGGAGAGCACGCTGGCCTTCTCCATCCACACGCCGCCCCGGGTCTGCGGTGGCGTGCAGTCCTCGCTCGAGGGCTACCGGGTGGAGATCCAGGTGGACGTTGCGCCTGCCGCGTGCGAGCTGGTCTTCGCGCCGCTGAACCCTTCGGATGCGGTCACGGTTCGGGCCTGGAACGACTCGGGGATCCTGGAGGTGGAGCGCGTGGACACCGCCCCGGCTCGGCCACCGCTCGACGGGGCTCTGACCGTGCGGGTCGGGAAGGGGAGCGCCTGGCACGCGGACCTGTCCGAGCTCCGTGCGCTGGGGTATCTGGAGTGATGTCTTCGACTGCGCTTCAAGCCGGTGACCGGATCTGCGTCACGGGCGCCAACGGTTTCATCGCCAGCCATCTTGTACGGGATCTCCTCCAGGCGGGCTTTCGTGTGCGTGGCACCGTCCGCGACCCGGCGAACTCCGCCAAGACCGAGCACCTGCACGCCCTCGCCAAGGAGCTCGATGCCCAGGACCGGCTCGAGATCGTTGCCGGGGACCTGCTCAAGCCGGGCAGCTTCGACGACGCGCTCGCCGGCTGCGACGGGCTCTGCCACGCGGCCGCCGCCGTCGCCTTCTCGGCGAAGGACCCGCAGCGGGACATCATCGACCCCAGCGTGGAGGGCACGCTGAACGTGCTCGAGTCGGCCCGGAAGGCGGGCACGGTTCGCCGGGTGGTGCACACCAGCTCCATGGCGGCGGTGTACGGCTGGGACAAGCCGCCCGGCCACCTCTTCACCGAGTCGGACTGGAACAGCTCGAGCACCCTGGAGTCGGACCCCTACGGTCTGGCCAAGGTCTCGGCGGAGAAGGCCGCCTGCGACTTTGTCGCGGCCCTTCCCGAGGACGAGCGCTTCGAGTTGGTCCACCTGAACCCCGGCATGGTGTGGGGTCCTCCGATGATCAAGGCCCACTGCAAGGCCAGCCCCAAGCTGGTCCGGGACGTCCTCAGTCGCAGCCAGCCGGGAGTCCCGAAGCTGATGCTCAGCGTCGTGGACGTGCGCGATGTCTCTCAGGTGCACCTGCAGGCTCTGACCCACTCGGATCCGCCTTCGCGCTGTCTCGTGTTCGCGGAGAACCACTGGATGAACGAGATCATGAAGCAGCTGCAGGGCTACTTCCCCGACGTCCGCATGGGCACGCTGCGCATCCCCAAGATCGCCGTGTTGATGGTCTCGCTCTTCGACAAGACCCTGAACACCCGTCAGCTCAAGGCGCTCGTCGGACGGGATCTGCGCATGGACAACCGTCTCAGCCAGGAGGCCTACGGCATCAGCTACCGCAGCGTCGAAGAGACGCTGAAGGCCACGGCCGAGCCCATGATCGCCAAGGGCTGGGCCCGGGTGAAGCGGCGCTAGGGTTCAGGGAGCGCTGGGCTCACCCACACCAGTCCAGGTCGCTGGCGCCACCGATGTCCAACACGAGGACGTCGATCTGGGGCATGTAGGCATCGCAACCATCGTCTGCTCCGTACGCAACGCGCACGCGGAGTTGGTCGTCCTGTTGCCAGGCCTCGTAGCTCGGGCCTTCCTCACACCCGCCATCGACCCAGGAGTTGGTGAAGACGATCTGGTCTTCCCAGTCGATGTCTGGAATGGGATCGGCCACGGCACCGGTGTCCTCGGAGAGGCTCGACAGGAAGTCGGACCACTGGTCCGCATCGCTGTGGACCTGGCGTTCCGTGTCGGCCTCGATGTAGCCCATCACCGTGAGCTGGATGGTGACCTCGTCGGCCTCATCCGGGGCTCGGCCTTCGCAGAGGGTTCCGGTGCAGGCAAGCAACAAAAAGAGCATCTCGATCTCCATCGATGGGTTCTGTCATGGGGATAGCAAGTTGTGTTCCATATCCATGGATCGGCCATACAGGCGGATCGAGCACTTCACCTGATGGATCGGGCCCGACTCTGGTGTCGCGGTTGGCAACGCTCCTTGGGCCCTCAGCCGGCGAGCGGTTCTGACGGGTGTCAGGCGGGCTTTCGCCCCCAGATCAGGTAGTGCAGGTGTCCTCCAGCGCCCGTGTAGGTGGAGGAGTCGATGGCGTCCAGTTCCTGCTGCTGATGCTCCCGGGCGATCTCCCAGAGTTCTGCGTAGCGCTCTGCGGTGCCTCCCCCCGCCAGGAACATGCGGAGGCCGTTCTCGCGGGTACCGCCCGCTCGGACGAGGGCGCCCAGGGCGTGGTGCTCCCGGATCCTGTCGATGGCCTCCCGATCCGCCTCGTAGGGCGGCACGCGGGGCTGGCACTGGTTGTTGAGCCGTGCATCGATGCCGACGCAGCCCAGCCGATCGAGCATCGCCGGGAGGCGCTCCGCGATGCTGTACCAGCCCTCGCCCAGGGCTTCCTTGCCGTGGGCGCAGGTGATGTCGAGCTCCATCAGGGCGGCCATGATGCTCCAGTCCCTTTGGGGCTCCCGGACCAGTTCCGCCGCCGCCGAGCCGAAGTTGTTGGGCTCCGCCGCGAGGAAGAGCCCGCCCGGCCGGAGAACGCGGAGGCCCTCGGCCACCACGGTCTCGGCGTCGGGTACGTGCATCAGCACGGTCTGGCAGGTCACGAAGTCGAAGCTCTGGTCCTCGAAGGGGAGCTGAGTGGCGTCGGCGACCCGGTAGCTGATGCCCTCGAGCCCCCGGGTCCGAGCGCGCTCCCTGGCCTTGTCCATCCACTCGGACTCGGCGTCGATGCCGACCATCACGGCGCCGGGTGCCATGAAGGGAAAGAGCCGCTGACCCCAGTGGCCCACGCCGCAGCCCAGGTCCAGCCCGTGATTCAGCTGGTACAGGCCCAGTTGGCCCGCCATGAACACCAGGTAGTCCTGGTCCCACCAGCTGTCGCGCCAGTCCCCCTCGAAGCCGGTGAGCTTGTGGTAGTTCTCCGGGCTGAGGCCGCTGCGGTGCTCGTCGGACATTGGGCTCCCAAGGGGCTGATCAGTGCGGATCCAGGGCCTGGCGGAGGGGCTTCAGGTACTCGGCGTAGGGCCTGGCCCGACCGACGGAGCTCGTGTAGAGAGGCTGACGCACCTGGGCGTAGGAGGCGCTCGCCACGACGCCCTCGCCCTCGTGGAAGGACAGGCAGGCGGGCTCCCAGGGAAGATCCAGGAAGGC
>PVBE010896078.1_pt1 | contig 34491 bp, 30 predicted proteins | sample 1631181 | NCBI WGS metagenome assembly PVBE01 (sample SAMN08397723, study PRJNA350692) | Marine metagenome, whole genome shotgun sequencing project. | isolation source: water | place: Pacific Ocean | collected 2012-04
GATCGAAGAGTTTGTCATTCGTCGCTTTGACATCGACCATCAAGTCGCCATGCACGGCACCCAGTCGCACAAAGACCGCCGTCGTCAGTGCATTGAGCGCCACCTTGGTGGCCGTGCCGGCCTTGAGCCGCGTGGACCCAGCGAGTAATTCAGCCCCAGTGTCCAGCACGATGAGATGATCGACTCCAGGCGGTGTCGATCGTGGTGAGCAGGAGATCAAGGCTGTTGAGGCGCCCAAGTCACGAGCGGCAGCAAGTCCGCCAAGTACCCACGGCGTCGTTCCTCCTGCAGCAATGCCCACGACCACGTCACTGGCTCCCACGTTGTGCTGCGACAGGTCATCCCCTGCACCATGATGGTCGTCTTCCGTGGCCTCGCTGGACTTTCGAAGCGCCGCATCGCCCCCGGCGATGATGCCGATGACTTGTGAAGGATCGGCACCGAAGGTGGGGGGGCATTCCGATGCGTCCAGCACGCCCAGTCGCCCGCTGGTACCAGCACCCAGATAAAACATCCGCCCACCCGATTGCAGGGCGTCAGCGACACGATCGGCCAACACACCAATCGAGGTGGATGCGTCTACCACCGCCTCCACGGCTCTATGTTGATCACCTGCAACCATGGCAACGAGTTCATTGGTGGCCAGCAGGTCCAACGCTTCAGCGGCGTCATCATGTCGTTGTTCGGTCGAGATGTGGCCGCGATCGGGTGGAAGGTGCATGGCTGTAGAGAGAATGTACCGAGTCGGGCGGCTTCGGCGCGACTGCTGATCGTCTGAGCAGTTGGTTTCGTCGCGAAGCCACGCGCAAGAACAGGGCCGCCGAACTGAGTTCGACGGCCCTGTTATGAGGTCTGAGATCAGGAAACGGTCACACCATTTCCTTGAGTACCTTGAGCGCCGTGAACTTGACGACGTTTTTGGCGGGTTTGGCTGCGAACCACTGCTCTTCACCGGTGAAGGGATTCTTACCGAAGCGACGCTTGGTGGCGGGCTTACGATGCTTGCGAATCTTCATGAGACCCGGGACGGTGAAGGTGCCAGCGCCGCGGCGACCGAGGTCCTTCTTGACTAGACCAGCCATGGCATCAAACACGCTGGCAACCTCTTTGCGAGTCAGGCCAGTGGTGTTGGAGATGTCGCCATAGATCTGGGTCTTGGTACGAGCCTTGACCTCGGTGGAGGCTTTGGCTCTCTTCTTGGTGGTCTTCTTCTTGGCCATGTGCAGGAATCCTTTCTGCTCTCGAATGGTTTCGACACGGACTCCGTCCGGTCGGTGATAGTGAAACACTCGAGCCACATTGCTCGAACTGTGCGAAATGTACCGATGGGCGGTGTGGTGGACAACCGCTTTGCCCCTATAAAATCAGGGTTTTTTGAATACTCTTTACGGCATAACCCGTGAATGTAGGGACTTTCTAGTCGCAACCCCGCCCCAAAATGCTCGCTCGACTCGACCAATCATCCCGCCATACTGGTCACTTTCTCCCAAATGTCATCGATCCAGCCGTGGGCTGTGTGGTCGGCCATGAGTGGCTCGGTCCACGTAAAGTTGGCCCGTAGCACGCCTTTATGGCTTAACAATGGCATCAGGACAGGGAATCCTCCGGCTTGGGCTGCGGCGGTGAGTTCCACCCGGTTGGTCACTAAGGGAGCATGGTCCATATCCGATGGCAGGACGCCAAGATTGGTTGGACAGAATCCGTGGATGTATTGGCCATTGATGTCTTTCCAAAGATCATGCCCATCCAGTACATCCTGAGCGGTCGCATTCCAGGGTGGCAATTGCGACTCGGTGAGCAAAGGGACAAAAGCATCATGGAAGCGACGGGCCAAGTTCCACGGGTCATCAGTTGCCGTGACCTCTGGAAGAAAGACGCGAACGCAGTAGGCGCCCATTTGGATTTCATGATGACCCGATGGTGGTTCAAAGAAACGTCGCATGTCGATGGGCACAATGAAGTCCGTATCGATCACGCCCCCGGCATGGGTTGCATGGCGAGCTTGTACGACGGACAAGGCCCCCACGACTGCTTCCAGTACGGTCACGCCCTCATCGTGACAGCGGATTCGCAGCCGTCCAGATGCCTCGACATCAAGGCAGCGAAAGGCTACTCGTGGGCGGCGACTGGCTAGGTCAGCTTCACAGTCCAACAGCCAACTGGTGATCGGCTCGGGCTTATCTGATTGGGCGGTGGACGCAGCGAATTCGTCGCGGTCTACAGGATGAGCCACTCGTGATTCTGAGTGGGCTGGCAGTGGTATATAGCTTGTCGCAAGGGTTTCGCTGCGAATGTGCGCCGCCGCCAACTCAAGCAGTTGATCCATGGCGCTGGCTAATGAACGACCGTCGGCAATGGCATGGTGCGTTTTGAGAAAGAGTCGCCACGTCTTGGCATCGGTGGTGGGTACCAACCGAAGTTCCCACAGTCGGCGCATGTCTGGCAGTTGTTCATGGAGCATTTGTTCCCAGATTTCCACGACCTCTCGATCTGAGTCCGCCGATTGCATCGTCAGCGGGAGATCGGAAAAACGGACGTCGTCTACGAATTCAGGTATTGGGTCGTCCTCGGTGAGGCGACACCTCAGGATCTGGTGGCGTTCAAAGAGCGCCTTGGCGGCATTGTGTACGGCTTCCTTGGACAATGGTCCGACACCCTCGGCCATGATCAGCATGGTGCCTGCCCCATAGGTCCTTCTTGAGTTGAGGGCGCAACTGGCTTCCCAGAGGCCTAGTGGACGTAGTGGGATGGGGTGAAGGGGGGTGGGCATGCGTAGGGACTCCAGAAACGCTTCAGGTGTACCAAGCCTACCAAGCCAACCATTCCCAGTGGCCCCTCCAGAAGATCATGCCTATCGGAAGGAATGTCTCTTGCCTGAGCCAGTATTTGGGGCATGATGAAGTGAGGGTTTTGCTATGCCACCTGGACTTCCATTTATCACTATTGGCCTCGTATTGCTCGCTATCGGTCTGGTTGCTACATACTTGGAATCGACCGGGGGAAAGTAGTAGGTTTCCTGAGCCTCCTAAGGCCACATAGAACTCTAAGAAGTTATATGCAAGTCAATTGCATATAACGTCGTGATATTTGATATTGGGCTTCACGCCTCACGAGAGAGGGCTGTGGAGGGCCCACGATGTATGCAATTCTGAGTTTGGCAATCTTGACCGCAGCGCCTATGTCGCGACCTGGGGTACCCAACAACCTGATCGTGGTCTGCGAGGACTGGGGCGATGGAACGTGTGATGATGGCCTTGAATCCATTGATTGCATTACCGCTGGGGGCATCCCGCTCGTTGAAGCCACCGACGATGGAGGGTGGATCGTGGCAACCGATTGTGGTGATGGGTGTAGCAGCATCGATCACAATCTCAGCAACGTGCACTATCGTTGGACGCAGTTGACGATCCAAGCTGGCGCCACTGACCCAGGATCGATGATGCGGGATCAATGGGCGGCATTAGACTTGGCCAACCAAGCGGCCCAATGGTTCATGGTCACCTTCACAGTCCGCCGTGGTTCTGCATGACCACACTTCCGGCGGCCGGTGGTCCCCTTCAGCCAGCACCCCAAGAACTGCTGACGACCGTCCTAACCAATTCGCACTGTGATGCGGATCTTCCGCCGACGCTCGTGAGGCTAGGCGAGGGCAACTGGAAGCCTTCGACAGTGTGCTCGGTGCGATGTTCGACAACATGCAGATAGGGGAATACAACAACGGAGTCTTTGAGTTTGATGAGTCAACGATAATTTGGACGTGGATTATTCTTGTTGGCGGGAGCACTCCAGACAACCGCCTACTCGACGCGCCACTTGACGGTGGGTTTGTTGGTTCGCTGTATCAATCACGCCTGTGGGTGCCCATGATGGTGGTGGGACCACAAATGGACCAGCCTGTTCGCAGTTCCGATGCGATGGTCAATAGTACCCATGTTTTTGCATTAGTCGCCGACTTGGCGGCTTGTGGCACCTCCCGTGGTATGGCGATCCGACCGTGGGGTGTTTGACTACTGGAGAGTGAGGGTGACTTCTCTCAAGGGGGCATGCTCATGCAGTCCGATGACCCGGCGAGATGAAACGGGGATCGGCTTGGCTGTGGGGCGTATGATCAGGCGATCAGAAGAGAGAGCGGGGGCAAGTGCTATCAAACGCGCTGCCAAAGACAAACCTCCTTCATCGTGATCCAATGAAGGAGGTTTGGGATTTGTGACAGATTGTCGGCAAGCGTGCTATTCGCAGCCGTAGTCCGACAGCAGGGCCAGCAGGTCGTCGACGTCGTACTGACCGCCAAAGTTGGCAATGAGTAGCAGCAAGTCATCAACCGATGTTATGCCATCGCCGTTGAGGTCCCATTCGCACTCGGACTCGCATTCATCGGGAATGCCGTTGTTGTTGTCGTCATTGCTGCCGCCGCCGGCAATATCACAGGCGTCGTTGGTGCCGTTGTCATTGCAATCAGCCCAGTTGCCAAGCGTAAAGGTATCGCTGGCAGTTTGCTGGTAGTTGACGCCCAAAGCATTGCGACCTTGGAAGAGGGCCTCGACCATGATTTCGCTGCTGTGGTCGTAGAGCGTGAACCGGCCGATGAGTACGCCGTGGGCTGTGTTGCAGTCGTCGGTCATGACGGTTGCAGCTTCTCCCTGGTCATCGATTGGCAGGACGAACCACGTTCCGTTGACGGTTGATAACGTTCCTCCGTTTTCGAAGTTGGTGAAGTCAATGCCAATGTTGTTGAGATTGTTCTCTAAAAACGGATCGCCGCTTGAATCCAACGCGCCGATGGTGACCCGACTGTCGTACACCAGGTCCGGTGCCAGCGGATAGAACGCAGGGTTGACATCCTGTGATGTACCGCCGCCATAGCCATTCTGGTAGAAGCCATGGCTGGAGGAAACAACCTTCTGCTGAATGGAGTTGCCAGCAACGGCGTCAAGTCGTTCGCCTGCGCCCATCATGGCATAAATGTCTATGGTCCAAGTGTCTTGAGGATCGTCGATCAAATTGAGGCCGAGGACCTTGCAGCTCATGCCACTGAACTGTGTGTCTGTGCACGGTGTTCCGGTACACGTGGTGTCGGCTCCAAGCCATGCGCCAATGCAATCGACTTCTTCGGTGATCGTGCAGTTATCGAAATAACAGCAGGCGCCAGTGGGGTCGGGCAAGCACATTTCATCATCGCACGGCACGTTGTCTCCCTGGTAGTCACCGTCAACGAGGTCACACTGACTCTCGGCCACGGTCGCGCAGGCGCCACTGGTCAAGCAGCAGGCGCCAGTGGCATTTTCGCAAGTCACATCGCCGCAGTCGGTGCTGTCGCCTTGGTACAGGCCACCGAGGCTCTCGCACAGGGACTCTGCGTACACAGTGCAAGTTGATCCGATACAGCATGCCCCGGATGGTCCGGCGGTGTGAAGACACGAGGAGATCAAGTTGGCATAACTACTGATGGAATTGACCGACCCGGTCGTAAACTGATTCGCGCAGGTCAGCGAGGGGTTCATCGTGTAGCTAGAGCAGTTGCAGTGGCCGGCATTCCAGTTGTGTCCCATTTCGTGGGCGGAGAGATCCGTCGCACATCCAAAGGATCCGCAACAACTCGACTGCACGACGCCATACTCAAAGGAGGTGCACACCGCGCCCAGATAGGCCAGTCCGATCGTGCTGCCAGTGTTGGCGCCAGTAAAGAGGTGCACTATGTCACGAGCGATACCGGGGTGATTGCCGCTGTTCCAATCCGCTCGGAGTTGGTCGAGTCGAGTCTCAATATCGTTGCTGCTGTAAGGATCTGTATTGCTTGACCGCACCACGATCGCCTGAAGTTCGTGGGTCAGTTGGCACTGGCCCTCATACTGTAGGTTTACGCTGTTGATAACTGCGTTGACGCGAGCCTCAACGCCTGCGGATGAACCATAGAGTTGGTAGAACTCGTAGTCGGCATCAACCGCCATTTCAGCAGCCTCGATGACGCCTCCACGGGTGTCGCCGTAGCCCTGGTCGGCATCCGTAGAGGGCAGGTCGGTGACTCGCCAGGTTTCATCGACCGGGCACGTGTTCATCGGAGAGATGATCGCCTGACCAGCGTAGACGCCGTAGTCGCTGGCGTCTGCTCCGTCGACCCGTCCGATGAGTGGTTCGGCAAACCACTGCGAGCCATCGCCATCGATGATTCGCAGTCGGAAGCCGTCGGACTCAATACCCAAAGCCATTCTGGCATCGCTGTCCAGAATGTCTTGTCCTCGGTAGGTCGTGCATGGACCGATTGGATCGTCGGTGAAGGTGCCGTCCGACTCCTGCACGATCAAGCGGTAGTTTGGTCCACGGACGTCGTGTTCCCAGAAGCGAAGGTTTCGCGTTCGGCCTTGGACGACCAATTCCAAACTCAGTTTACCAAGGCCAGCGTCCAACAAGTGCAGTGACTGAATCGTGCATGATTCAACACTGAGGGCGTCGCAGGCGGCGGGGACGGTCGGTTCAGCGCCCTGGGCGGTCGCAACGACGGCCAGTGAGCCGCACAGTACGCCGGTGAAGGACCGGCGAAACATCGGAATGGTGGACATGAGAACTCCTCTCGGGGACCTATCGGTCTAAAGGCCAGTGGGCGGGAAGGGGCAGGGTGCCCTGTTTGGCCATGAGGCGGAAACAGGACTACAAGCACTACAAGGTCCTCCAAATCATGGCGGACGTCAAGCATTTGTTCGTTAGATTTGAGCTCTGGATCCCCTCCAATCCCTTTTTCATCGCATCAAAGAGGGATGCCGTAGTGGGCCTACGGTACACTGCGTCGCTCTGAGGACAGGTGACCGAGCGGCTGAAGGTACCGGTTTGCTAAACCGGCGTAGGGCGCAAGCCCTACCGCGGGTTCGAATCCCGCCCTGTCCGTTGAATTGGCCCCGCCATCCGGGCGGCCAATTCAGAGTCTGCAATGACGCGCCGTTTGCTCTCTACTGCTTCTACTTGAGTCTCAAAGTTGGATTGAGTCTCAAAGTTAGATGTCCTCTATGAGGCTCGCCAGCCCACGCCAAGACACCACACGATTCGTGCAGCCCCTCACTCGCCCCCAACTCATCTACCGCGTCACCGCCGGCATGGCTTGCATGATGGCGGCCATCGGCCTAGTGCGATACGCATATGGACCATTGCTACCAGCAATGCTGCATGCAAAATGGGTGGACCCGCCTTCAGCCGCTTATATCGCTGGGGCCAATTTTGGTGCAAATCTGCTGGCGGCATTGTTGTGCGCTCGATTGGCTCGACGGTGGACTGCCGGCCGTGTAGCGCAATGGGCACTGCTGCTCGGCGTGATTGCATCAGTCGGTGATGCATTCCCACTGGGTGTGTGGTGGATCGGGCTGTGTCGATCGTTTGCGGGGTGTACGGCTGCGGGCATCATGATTCTCATTCCCGTGATTGCCGTGCGAGGTGTCGCCCCAAAGTATCGAGGCACTGTTGTTGGCCTTCTCGTTGCAGGGTCCGGAGCTGGTGTGGTTATAGCCAGCCTGGTGCTTCCGTTTGTTATCAAGTCTGGACCGCAAGATGGATGGTTGTTGATAGGTGCTGGCACGCTCTTGTGCACAGTCTTTGCTTGGCCGATGTTGCGCCCGGTTCCTGACGAAAATGAGCACGTAAAACCAGTTTCTGTGCCGCGGCGAGCACGCGTTGTGCTCATTTTGATGCTTGCATCCTACATGACGTTCGCGGCGTGTTCTGTCCCACACTCAGTGTTCTTGTCAGCGTACTTGCACAAGGACCTAGGGCTCTCAACCGGCGCAGCGGCGATGGCTTTTGTCTCGTTTGGAATTGGATTGTCCCTTGGCGGTCCAATGCTGTCCGGTGCGGTAGTAAAATTTGTGGGCCTACGCATTGGGGCCATGCTGTCGGTTCTCTTAGGTGTCGTTGCGATTGCGATTGTTTTGGTCACGCGAGACGTGTCATGGGTCATTGCCTCAGGGTGTTTGCTGGGAATGGCTCAAATGGGCACGGTTCCAATTGGCTCGGTGTGTTGCCTTGAACTCGCTGGACCGACCGGCCACGCCGTATGGTGGGCTCGCTTTACTGCTGGGTACACGCTTGGCGTCACAATCGGCACGTTGATCATGGGTGCCATCTTAAGTGCAGGGCTTGGATACATCGACGGATTTTGGATGGCAGCCGGCTTCAGTATTGTTTCGCTGGCACTCCTTGTTCTGGTGATTTTCATTCGTGTGAGTCCAGGAGATCTAGCCAAATCAGCAGAGGCGGGGGCATCCTGATCGACAATTCTTCGCGAATGAGTCGCACGCATACGGGTCTGATTCAAGAGTCTTGATTTTCGAGTTAATGTACGGTGTCAGTTGTGAGCAAACACCACGTTTTTGTCTACGGGACGCTTCGGACCGGCCAACGAAACTGGCAGGCGCTCCTGTCGCCGCAGCGAGGAACATCTGCCACGACCGCGTCGTGTTACACGATGCGATGCGTGGGCAACCGTTCGTCCGGCGGCTATCCCATTCTTGAATGCGGTGGTTCCACGACCATTTGCGGCGAAGTGTTTGAAGTGGACGACACCACCCTACGCGCCGTGGACCAACTCGAAGGCCATCCCGATTGGTATTGCCGCGAGGAGGTCACGGTACGCCTGCTCGATGGCCACGATGCGCGGGCGTGGATCTACCTGATGCCAGAGGGGCAGTACCCCGAAGCGGAAGTGGTGGAGTCGGGGGATTGGGTTGGCCAAGGGTCCTAAAAATGACATCCGCCCCAGCCCCACTAGCATGCGCCCGCAATGACATCACCGCACACCGCAACCCGACTCCAGCCATTCGGCGAAACGGTCTTTGCAACGTGGAGCCGGCTGGCGATTCAGCACGACGCGGTCAATCTGGGGCAAGGCTTCCCCGACTTTGATGGCCCCGAAGAAGTCAAGGAAGCCGCGGCCAAAGCCATGCGGGATGGGCACAACCAGTACGCGCCCATGATCGGTATCCCTTCGCTGGGCACCGGCATCGCAGCGGACTTTTTCGCTACCACCGGGATCCAAGCCAATCCCAATACCGACATCACCGTGACATCGGGCTGCACCGAAGCCATCGCCGCAACGCTGCTTGGGCTGCTCAACGCCGGTGATGAAGTGATTGTGTTTGAACCTTTCTACGATTCGTACCCGGCCACCATCGCGATGGCCGGCGGGGTCATGAAAACAATCACAACCCGACCACCGGACTTTGGGATTGATATCGAAGCAGTTCGCGCAGCCATCACGCCACGCACCCGCGCCATCCTGCTCAACACGCCCCACAATCCGACTGGGCACGTGGCCACGATGGCTGAACTCAAAGGGCTTGCGTCGCTGTGCCAGCAGCACGACCTCATCGCCATCTGCGATGAGGTCTATGACCGCATGGTCTACGAAGGCGTCCACGTCCCGATGGCCTCGCTGCCAGGCATGTACGAACGCACCATCACGCTGCGGTCGCTGGCCAAAACGTTCTCGCTCACTGGATGGAAGATCGGCTGGGCCATCGCGGCCGCACCACTGAGTGATGCCATTCGCGCTGGACACCAATTCCTCACCTATGCCGTGCCAACACCATTGCAATACGGCGCAGCGGCGGCCTTGAAACTAGGCGACCACTACTACCGCACGCTCCATGACGACTACCTGCACCGACGCAATCTGCTCTGCGATGCTCTTGAAACAGTTGGTTTCGGCGTCTGCCGACCAGCGGGCACGTACTTTGTGATGTGCGACCACACGTCGTTTGGCTTTGATGGTGCTCAGGCCTTCTGCCAGCACCTCGTTGAAGAAGTGGGAGTGGTCGCTATTCCACCTGGATCGTTCTACGTCGATCCAAAGGATGGGCATAATCTGGTTCGCTTCGCCTTCTGCAAAACGACATCCGTCCTGAACGAAGCCATCAGTCGCCTCGCTCGCCTTGGCGCGTAGCCCGCGAACCCATCACACAGGTGAGGAATGCGATCGTCGAGGCGATGGTCATGCGCCACGGAAAGGCTGGAGGCGGTAGGGGGGTGTCGCTGTTATCAAACAGGGGCATCCATGCATTCCATGCAAATGGCTGCAAGACAAGCACGACCAGTACGCCAACTACCAAGGCCGCGGCGGCCGACATGGCATTGCCCCGCGGAGTCAGAAGCGCCGTCAAGAACACGCCAAGCAGCCCAGCGTAGGCGAAGATCATTACGCCCAGGGCAAAGTCAAGCAGTGTTTCGCCGCTGGCACTTTGCCAGAACGCGCAGAGGATGGCGAAGATGGTCAGCGCCCCAGCCCAAGCGGCAATGATCCATCTGGCCATGCGCGTCTCGCGTTGGGGCGTCATCCGTTCACGCCCACGGGCGGCCCGCCACGGTCGAATAATGTCCGATGTCGTCGAAGCGGCAAGCGCGTTGAGCGCTGAATCCAAACTACTCATCGCCGCGGCAAAAAGCCCGGCCATCATGAGCCCGCGCAATCCACTTGGCATATCGCGCAGAATAAAATGCAGGAACACATCGCGATCACCTTCGGGTGCCAAGTTCGACACAATGGGGCCGTGCGTCTGAGTTTCGAGCCACAGCAGTACGCCAAGAGCCAGAAAGAGAAAGGTCACGGGCCACGCGATGATGTTGGAGAGAATGCCCGCCCACGCTCCGCGGCGAGGTGTGCGACACGTGAGCAGTCGCTGGGCAAGGTCCTGATCGGTGCCATAGGCCGCGATCAAGAACAGTGTCATGCCAATGGCCGCGCCCCAGACGGTGTACGGCTCCGTCCACGACCATGACCAATCGATCATCCTGAGTTTGCCCGCCGCCTGAAGTTGGTCCATCGCATCGGCTGGAGCGATGTCGACCTTGACCCACAGGAGCCCAACAGCCACGGCGACCGTGCCCACCAGGACAAAGCATTGCAGCACATCGGTCCAAATGACCGCCCGCACGCCGCCAGCCATTGTGTAGATACATGCTGCGATAGCGACGAGCAGAATGGCCACCGCCAAACTGCTACCCGAAGCATTACCAAAGGCCACCAACGAAAAGGGGATGGCCGTCATGAACAGTCGTGCGCCACTGGCAAGAAGGCGGCCCACGCCAAACATCACCGCAGAGCTGGCGCCAGCGGACGTGCCAAATCGCTGCGCGATCAGGCCATAGACGCTGGGCGTGCCGGCCTTGAATATGGCTGGCAGGAAGACAAAGCCCACAACGATGAGCGCCGCCAAGCCTGCGAATTTGAAGATGAGATACGAGAGGTCGCCTCGAAAACCCTGCTGTGGGCCGCCCAGAAAGGTCGCCGCGCTCAGTGCTGTGGTGAGGGTGGAAATGGCCACCGCCCAGACCGGCATAGAGCGACCGGCTAAAAAGAAGTCGTCGCCTTGCTCGTGCCGTCGCGAGGCCATCGCCCCGATCACCACGATGACCCCCAGGTAGACGATCACAACCAGCCAGTCCGCGAACGTAAACATGAGTGGGGGAGGCTACCCGAGAAGTGCTGGGCACCCACCAACATCCAATATGGCCCTCCAGGGCCTATCCGTAGCCTGCAATCGCATTGGGCAGCACGAGCGGATTCCACGCCGATGAGCCCCTTGAGGCGTGGTAATGGTTGGCACAAGGGACGTTTCCCGCTACACTCCCCGATTCCCGCCCGTTCAGGGGCGGTTCTACAGGAGCCCTGCCGTGTACGCCATTGTCGAAGACAGCGGAACTCAAATCAAACTCGCCCCCGGTGCCGTCTTAGACGTCGACCTGCGTGAGGATGCCGCCGAAGGCAGCACCATTACCTTCGATCGCGTCTTGGCCTTCAAGGGCGAAGGAGACGACTCGGCTAAGGTCGGCACGCCATACATCGACGGCGCCTCGGTCACAGCCGAAGTGCTCGGTGAAATCAAGGGTGAGAAACTCGACGTCATTAAGTACAAGCGGCGCAAGAACTACCGCCGCAAGCAGGGCCATCGCCAACGCTATCTTCGCATTCGCGTCGGCGACATCGCCCCCACGACCAAGAAGAAGACGGCTAAGAAGAAAACGACCAAGAAAAAGCCGGCTGAGTCCACCGAGGGCTGAACGGGCCTCCCCCTAATTGATCAAGATCAACCGACCATCCAGCGGATGGTCGGTTGTTGTTTTGGCGAGAGAAACAAAAGTATTTTTCAAGAAAGCCCTACTTTCATGCGTCCTATTGACGCAGTGCATATGAATAACAAAGGCACTAACTGAAAGGGCAATAATGAAAACTTTTATCATCGGATCCGTTTTGCTGTCATTCACCGTTTTGCAATTTGCCGCCGCAAAGGAATGGACAGTTAAAAAAGACGGAGGAGGTGACTATGAAACGATTCAAGCTGCCATCAATGCTTCTAGCGAAGGCGATGTCATCGTTGTTCACCCAGGAATCTATACCTCAACTGAAAACGAAGTCATCGATTTTCTTGGGAAAGGCATCACTGTCAAATCTTTCAAATCTATAGAAGAATCTTCTGACCCGACTTACATCAATGGTCAACTTATGCGAAGAGGTGTGTACTTTGGAAATAGTGAAACTTCACTTTCCATCCTTGAAGGTTTTACAATCACGGAATGTGTTGCACCAAGTAATGGAGATGCCCCAGCCTACGGTGGCGGCATTCTTTGTGAGCACAGCAGTTCACCAAAGATTATAGATTGCATTATTACAAACAACACCGCTCCTGCGTACGAAACTAACTATGGCTGGTTTGCAGGGCATGGTGGCGGGGTAGCTCTTCTTAGTCAAAGCAATCCAACAATAGAGGGTTGCCACATCACGAACAACAACGCTATACCTGTAGAAAATGAAAGTGAAAGTATGGGAGGAGGTATTTTTTGTGATCAAGAATGCACTCTCACGATAACAGGATCATCAATCACAAACAATACTTCAAGCAGTGGCGCAGGCATCTACTGTTTGGGAAATGCCAAACATCCAAGCGAAAGCATTATTGAGAACTGCACTATTTCAATGAACAACGCTATTGAAATTGAGACGCAAGGTGGAGGCGGAATCATGTGTTACTCCTATGCAATTGATCGCATCTCAAACTGCACGATTTCTGAAAATGTTGCCTGGACCGGCGGTGGAATCAGAACAACAAAAAAAGGCGCTGAACCGATTATTGAATATTGCGTCTTTTCAAATAACACCGCAACACATCCTAGTTGGAATGGTGGCGGTCTATGCAGTGATGGGTGGAGTGTATTTGCTGCAGAACCAAAAATAAGCAACACATTATTCTGTGGAAACTTTGAAGTGCACATCTATGGTCGTTGGAAGGATGAAGGAGATAACGAGTTCAACGATACCTGTTGTCAAAGTGATATTGATGGAAATGGGCATGTCGATGTTGATGACATTTTGATTATCGTCAGCGAGTGGGGTTTCCATGTTGCGGATGCAGATATCAACAGCGACGGGTTCGTCGACACTGATGATCTTTTACAATTGATTGCTGACTGGGGGCCTTGTCCTTAGACCGGCTGTTTTTGTCTAGCAAGCTGTTGCTATCAATACGCCATTTGCTCTTCAATACAGTGTTGTTCGAACAGGTGCATACTGTAGAAAACAGTGATACATCACCGCTTCTCCGCCACTTGCTGTCAACGTGTGGCTCATCAACGTTCACAGCGAATAATTCGATAGGTTCGAACTTTACGCCGTCAATTGTCTTCCCAATTACTTGGGGGCGACCAACCGTTCATTCATACCCCTCTCTAAGCCTTATCGCCGCACGTACAACGTCCGCCCAATCGCGTTGGTCACGAATTGGTCGACGCTGTCGGCGAAGCGTTCGCTGATGGCGGTATCACAGTCCCCGCTGTAGATGGCGGTGATTTTGGCGGGACTCAAGAGATCCACAAAGCCATCGGTTCGATCGCCCAGGACCATGCCCGAAGGTTCGATGCGAAGGGACATCGCGCCATCAATATGCGTACCGATGGGGTAGCCGAACCCGCCGCCCTCATAGATGCCAATTTCGTCACCAGAGATCACGATGCAGCGGATCGACAGATTTGTTGCTGCGATATCGATAGGGGTGCTGCCGGCCAGTGGGGGGAAGAGCAGTTCGACGTGTAAAATCATGCCCTTGGTCACGTCGCCCTTTTCGATTTCTGCCAGCGTGAGGTCCGACATCCACAACGATGTATGCACGTACGGATCGGCACCGCAGGCCTGCGTCGTCACGGACATCGTTACCCGGCCACCAGCGCCGCCTGCAGCACGAGCGATTTCGACCGATGGAATGAAGTCGCTCAAGTAATGGCGGCTGTAGTCAACGTATGCACACCCAGAAGTCAGAAGACTACCTGTGGCGAGCAGAAGGGCGGCGCTGACACTGCGTCTGATCATCATGGTGTGGATTCTACGCCCTTGGCCGTTACCATGCCTGTCATGAGTGGCCCCGACAATCGGCCAGCATGGACAGATGCGGACCTGCAAGCCAATCCGCACACCAATGCTGACAAAGCCAGACGCGTGCAGAAGATGTTCGCGGCCATCGCCCATCGTTATGACCTCAACAACCGCCTTCACTCAGCCTGGCAAGACCAAGCCTGGCGACGGCGGGTGGTGGCGGTCGCTGGAGTCACATCTGAGGATCGCGTGCTCGACATGGCCTGTGGGACCGGTGATCTGACGCTGCTGCTCGCGGCATCCCAACCAGCCAGCACGCTGGGCATGGACTTTACGGAAGAAATGCTCGTCCATGCCCGTGAAAAAGCGACGCAGTGGGGGGCGCGCACCGGTCACGCCATGCCCGAGTTTCGTCAGGGCGATGCCATGAAGATAGAACTGCCCGACGGGAGCATGGATTTGGTCACCATCGCGTTTGGCATTCGCAACGTCACCGACCCGGCCGTGGCCATTGGTGAATTCGCTCGCATTCTGGCACCAGGGGGGCGACTGCTGATCCTCGAGTTCAGCGAACCGGCCAACCGCGTCATTCGAGCCTTCAATTCCCTGTACACCAAACACCTGATGCCGTGGACGGCCACATGGATTTCCGGTGATCGCACTGGTGCGTACAAGTACCTCCCCAAGAGCATCCCGACCTTTGCCCAGCCAGCCGAGCTGGCACAGATGATGCAGGGGGCCGGACTGATGCAGATCAGCCAGAAGCAGCTCACCGGGGGCGTGTGCACGATCAGCATGGCCACCAAGCACTGACCTGAGGACGGTGGCTGCGGCAGTGCCCAGCCTCCTGAAACCGAGAGTTTGACATAAGAGTCATTATCGGCGGCTGTGGGGCGATAGCCCCGCAGACGCTGATTGTTCAGGCAATACCCCTGTGATGGCCGCTTCAATCCGAGCCACCGCGGCGGGCGCTGCTGCATCAGCCAGGTGCATGCCAATGGCCTGGGTCACGATGTCAGCATGGTCGGTTGGATGCATCGGGCTCAGGCCCACCGCAATTTCAGGCAGGAGTTCTGGGTAACTCAGTCTCGCTGGCAGCCACGGCAGACAGCCAGCCAACATGGCTTCAACGACGGCGATTCCAAAGAACTCATGTGTGGCTGTCGAGAGCACCCAGTCGCACTCCCAGAGCCATGTTTCATAGGCTTGACGCGGCAGCCAGCCGGCGTGGATCAGTCGGTCGCCCGCCGAGGCCTGCAAGGCCTCAAACGCCTCGGGCTGCTGTTGGAACTGCTGTCCGCACACCACCCACCCCAGCCGATGGGCCGCTCCATATTGATGCTCAATGGCCAGGAGCTCCTCGGGCCCCTTGTCGTGCTCCCACCGATGTGGCCACACCACCAGACTGAGCCCCCGTTGTTTGGCCTCATTTGCATTATGTAAAACTCTCCGATCCGTCCGACTCGTCGCTTCCACCGGTGGCCAGGCGATCTTTGAGTTGACCAGCGACCGATCCAGCACGCCAAGGCCAAGTCCTTCGTGTTCGTGGGTGAGCAATTCCTCAATCCCAGCAACGAATGACTGGCGATTCCAATTGCTATTCCACAGCACACACTGCGATGCAAGCATGCTGGTGAGATTGGTCAGTGCCAAGTGATGGTCACGCTGGTCTTCTCGCCCACTGGCACACGGGTAGGCCGCTTGGTTCTCGTGCATGTACAGCACCCGGGGCACCGTAGATAGATGCGACGGAAGCATCGCGGCCAAGTCCGAGACTGAGCACAGCGATGTCACGAAGATCGCATCCCACTGCTGATCATCGCCCAGTACACCTTGGTCGCGGGCAATCTGCACCAAGGCCGCAGCCCCTAGCCGCATCCGCCATCGCCAATGGCCCCGTGGGAGCGTCACCCAGTGCCAATGAAACTGCCCATGCTGGCTGATCGACTCCCGCACTGCTCGATGGGATCCATCATCCCAAGACTCAAATGCCAGCACACGAGGTCGCCGCCCCCCCGCTATCGCAACGCCTGCCTTCGTGGTGGCTCTATACTCGCTGGGCATGGTTGATTCCCGTGACATGCATGATGACAGTTTGACGCCAGACCCTGACGTCGCGCCCATCTTGGCGCCGCTGTGTTCGGTCTTTCGGCGTCACCTCAAAGCCTTGTCGCTTCGATACACACCCGAACGAGCCGAAGTCCTTGCGGCGGTCATGGGGACCGAAGGCCTCTTTGAAGCCGAATCGCTGCAAAATCAACTCCAAGCCGAACACAAAGATGTATCCAAAGCCACGGTGTACCGCACCATCCGGCTGCTTCAAGACGCTGGCATCATCATGCCCATCATGCTGCTGGATGCCAAACAAACGCACTATCAATTGGCCTATGGACGCGACCCCTACGACCTCATGGTCTGCGTAGAAACCGGGCAAATCCATACCTTTCGAAGCAAGGAGGTCGCGGCGATTCGTGAGTCGCTCGCCTCGAAAGCAGGTTGGAATACGGTCGGACATCGATTCGTCATCTATGGCGTTGCGCCAGACACCGGCCAGGCAAAGTCCGATGCCCGCTGAGCGTCCGCCCAAACCACCTCCACATCTCGGCCACTGGCGACATGCCACAACGTGATGGCGATCGTTGCGTCCCGACCCGGAAGTGGCTGCACACACGCAGACCATTCCATGCAGATGATGCAGGCAGGGTCGCGGAGCCACTCATCCCATCCAAGCACGCTCAAGTCATCAGCGCCAGAGAGTCGGTAGGCATCCAAGTGCAGCAGCCTCCCCCCACTGGCCGTGGTGTGTTCGTGCGCCAAGCCGAAACTTGGACTTCCGATTTCGAGTGTCGGCACCCCCATCGCCTGGGCCATGGCGCGAACAAGGGTGGTCTTGCCAGCACCGAGTTGACCGTCGATGGTGACGATGTCGCCACCGAGAAGCGTGGCGGCTAACGCACGACCCAATTCCGCCGTTGCGTGTTCGTCTGCCAAGTGCATCGTGCTCATTGCCCGTGGTCCCATCCGGCTTGCGACCCATCGATTGACTCACCTTCGGGCGTTCGAACCGTCACCAACGGTTGATCTGCGTCTATTGCCAGGAAGGTACCAATCACCCGCACGCCACATGCCCCATCGCCCCCGCCGAGCGATTCTGGCACCAAAGCGTCGCCCCCGACGGCCATGAGCAGTTCATAGTCTTCGCCGTCGCCTAGCCCCTGCTGCCAGGTTGCATCACTGCGAAGTGGAATCGCTTTGGCATCAATCGTGACGTGCAGACCACTGGCCTCTGCAAGGCGACCGGCATCTCGGCCCAGCCCGTCGCTAATGTCGATCATGGCATGTAAGTCCCTGCCAAAAATTGCCTGAAGCAAAACGCCCTCGGCCAATCTGGGACGAAAGTCAAGATGGTGTCCTTGGCCATTGGACTGAAGCGATCCGCCAAGTACACCCGTGACGACGAGTTGATCGCCCACCTGCGCGCCCGACCGGCATACCGGCGTGCCCGACGGCACGCCCAGTGCCGTCACAGTGATGGTCAATGGGCCAGCAGTATCGTGATGCACTGCGACATCCCCGCCAACGAGCGGGGCGCGACAGGTCGCTGCGGCTTCAAAGAGACCACGGCACAGGGCATCAACGTCACTTTTGGAAGCCCCAACTGGAATCAAGGCCGTGGCAACGGTCGCCAAGGGTCGACCCGCCATTGCCGCCACATCGCTCAAAGCGCGATGAATGGCCTTGTGACCGATTCGATCCCAGGACACCGTGTCCGCGTTGATATGCAGTCCATCGACCACTTGATCGACACCCACGAGCACCCGTGGTGCCCCGGCGATGCCTCCCTCTGGCGGTACCGGTGCGACGCACGCGAGATCATCGCCCGGTCCGATCAGCACCCGGGGATCGCTCGATTCGGGCATGTTCAAAATGGTTGTCAGCACATCATGTTCATGCACGTGTGAAGTGTAGTTTCAGTACCGTCAGGCCTGTGAGGGCTCGTCGCAAGGGCTGGGCACACTATCTTCGACAATGACCGGAACCTCTGCTATGACGGGGCGTATGGACCCATAGAGCCCTTTGGTGGCTCGACACAAATTGGTCCTTTCTCCCCGCATCTCCGCTGCCTGCCCTATTTCAGGCAGCGGTGGTGCTTTTTTGACTGCATGCAGATGCGAGCAGATCCGCACATCGTGCGGTGGCACCTTGCTGCTGGTCGATCACCATGCGGCCCGCCGCGACCAAGGACGCTCGTGCGGCCGGATCCGCCGCCAGTTCAGAAAGTACACCTGGCAAATCCTCGGCGGTGCACTGCACTAGGCCCCCACCATCTGACAGCAACTGCGTGATGTCCTGAAAGTCTGTTACCCGCGGTCCGATGATGGTCGCGGCCCCCCGGGCAACTGGTTCGATAGGATCCGAACCGTGCAAGTCTCCAAAACTGCGCCCCACCACCACGATGTCGGCCAGGGTGTAGGCGTCGGATAAATCGCCAATCGTATCGAGCAGATAGTGATCACCCTGAACCAACTCTCCAGTAGATCGCCGCGTGCACGGTGAGAGTGTCGCTGCGGCAGCATCCCACCATTCTGGACGCCGTGGGGCACACAGCAATTGCGCACCATCAGGCAGGCTGCGAAGAAGCAATTCGTCTTCGCCTGGGGCCGTTGACCCGCCGACAATGAGCAGGCGATTCTGATCCAGCCCCATCGCTTGACGAAGCATCTGGGCAGCATCGTCACGCGTCAATGGGCTTCCAGCGCTATCCCACTTCATGTTGCCGGTCACTTCAATACGGTCTACAGGAACGCCTACTGCTGCAAATCGGCTGGCGCTTGCGTCATCCTGCGCTGCAACTCGTGACACCCTGGCGAACATAGGACGGACCAGCGGCGCAATCCACCCGTACCGGCGAGCACTCCGCGCAGACAGCCGCCCACTCACAACGATCGTATCGATGCCTCGCTGGGCGCATTCCCTGGACATCGTGGGCCACACTTCCAATTCAACGAGGCCCACGGCTGTGGGCGCGATGGCATCGAGAAAGCGGTTGACCGCGCCAGAAAAATCAAGTGGCCATCGCACGACGGTAATGGAGTCGCCAAAAAGTTCCTTGGCTCGCGCAATGCCCGTATCTGTTGTACTGGCCACCACGACCTCGATGCCATCGCGTTGGTGGAGGTCGCGCACGAGATCACGAATGGCTCCGACCTCCCCCACCGATACCGCATGAAGCAGTACACGGTCATTGGTGGGCGGTGGCAGAATGGGTGTATGCCCGAATCGAGCCCGCCAATCGGTGCGGTGTTTCCCCCGAACGATCATCCGTGGCAGCCATATCGGGGCCGAAACGATCGCAATGAGAAGCATTCCGAGATCCATCAGACGTGCCATGGGGCGGAGTGTACGGCTCTCTAAGTGCCCTTGGCCCGGTACAGTGAAAAATGCATACTCAAGACAGGTCAAATTCATCTGATTCGGCTAGGGTAGAGCAGCAGCGGGGATACGCGACAATAGGTGCATCCGATCAACTCTAGAAACGGACCCTCTCGGTGGAATGCAACAGATGATGATGGAAGTCCATGTAGTCAATGCCAAGTCTGGCGAAATGCTGCGAGCCTTTGCGCTCGGCGATGAAACTGAAGTCATCATTGGCCGCGACAGTTCCTGTGACATCTGCATCACATCGCCATCGGTTTCACGCGAACATTGTGTGATCGAACAACTCGAGGGCGAATTCGTCATTCGCGATCTTGGTTCCACAGGCGGCACGCTGCAAGGCGGCCATCGAATCGAGCAATTGCGAGTCGAAGAAGGTCTTGAGATACAAGTCGGACCGACGCTGCTGCGATTTCACGACTCTGGGTACTGAAGCCCAAAGCAACCTGAGGTTCGACTTAGAGTCCGCCGCCTCCACCTGGACGACCGCCACCGCCGCCGCCACCACCGCCACCGCCTTTGAGGCGTTTCTCAATTTGTTTGAGCATAATTTCAAGCTGGGTCAAATTGGTCGGACTTTTACGCTCGATTTTCATGCGAAGCATGACCGCTTTGTCTCGCTTGATAATGGAGATGTACTTCTTGAGCGCCTTGACCGCGGCGCCCAGTTGATACCGCTCACCTGACCCCTGGAATCGGCTAAACGTTTTCCACGCCTCGCGTGCCTGCTCAGCGAGTCGACGCCAGCTTGTCCGATGATCTTCTACCACGCTAGTGGCATCGCCAACAATCTCGAAACTACGAGCGTTGAGCAGGGCCACCAAATCATCGTAAGACTCCGCGAGCCCATCGGCCACCATGAATTCCTCGGCCATTTGACCGGTGAACTTTATCACCATGCGTGGGTCGTATTCAGCGGTCGAATCAAGGGGGAACAGTCCACCTAAGTCTCCAAACCACTTGGCCTCGCGACCAACCCAGCTCGTACTGAGCACCTTTTCAGGAATCACCATGGCTTCGATAAAGGCAATCTTGTCCTTGTGCAGCCAGCCGCCGTAACTCACCAGACCTTCGATATCACCAAAGAAGGCGTCGAGGTACTTGCCATACTTATCGGGGTCCTTGAGTACAGGGGCCGCCCAGAGTGCCCATACGATCCACGCCCGCCCAAGCTCAGCATCCTTGGTCATATACATGTCTGGCCAGGAAAGCGCCAAAAGCGAAGCACTGCTGTACGCATTCTTCACCCAACATACCTGCCTGAAGTCACCGAGTTCTTCAGCGAACATTCGACGCAGTTTGATGGTGTCCTTGATCTCGACCGCGGATTGGTCGGCCCGGTCAGGCATGCCAGTATTGTCCATGATGTCAATGGTGTAGTTATCAACGTCTTTCTCGTCATGGCTCTCGATCACGATGACAATCGTGTCAGGCTTCTTAACCTTGATGTCCTCAACGATGTCCTCATAGACCTCTGGGCGAATGTCCGTGCCGACCTGCCCACGCATCGGAACAATGTAGAGCCGCTCGGCGCTTTGGCCTTTTCGCTCACGGACGCGGTTGACGCGTGTATCGGTCTCATCTTCTGGCGGGGCTTTGTCCGTTGGAATGGTCCCGGGCAAACCTTTTGGCGTCTCGTCAACGGGCGTAACTTCGACTTCAACATCTCGCTCGATGGTGATGATGTCGGTGCGACTGATCGTCAGCGGAGCTGCGATTCCAAGCACAGGATCGACCCATTGGATCACAATGGAGGAGTCGCCCTCTTCAATGATTTCTCCACGGACCTCCCCCCGTGTGCGGGTGTAGACCACATCGACGATTTCTGCCAAGCATGTGGATCCCACCCCCAGCAACACCAGCATCCAGCACAATATCGATGACATACGCAGCATAGCCAGCACTCCTGTGGACGCGTCGAGCCTCTCAGCGGGCACAGCACGAACATCAAGCAGTATAGGGCGTGGCCGCACAGAACCTTGCAGATCAAGAATTTTCCGTCTCACTGGCGAGGGAATGGGCCATGTCCAATGCATCTTGTCGCGTCGTGACCTCTCCCCGGAGCTGCGCGTCGTAGATGGCCTCAAGGATCCGGCCAAGTGCTGGCCCCGCATGCAACCCATCAGCTAGAAGATCGTCTCCGGTGACCAATCGGTCGGGCGCAAGACCGGTTTCCTCCAACATCTGCACATCTGCTGCAATGGCCGCGGCATCATCGGGCACTTCACGTGCGGCCACTGATAGAGCCGCGGAGAACCACCGCGATGACGCCAATCGCTTTCGACCCGCGACATCCAGATTCTTCCATTCATCGAGGCGTGTTCTGGTCATGAGACAAGATTCAAAGCCCTTGGTTTCGGCATTGGTCAGTAGCAGAGCGCTTCGCCAAGCCGCGGCTTCGTCTGGAGCCTGTGCGGTAACCGCACCACGATCCAACGCCCACGCGGCAAGCAAGGCCGGCATCAATGGGACATCCTGCCCGACTTGCGACAGTCGCACCCAGTCACTTGCGTGGCGATCGTCACCGAAGATCGCCTTGTCTAGCGACCACTCCTGAATGAGTTGTACAGCTCGGACGCGACTGTCATGACTCAGCATTCTGCGGACTTCATCACCGATGCGTTCACGAGAGACTCCCCCCAGGCTGCCTGCTCTGGCTCGTATGGCAGCGTCCGTCGCCGGATCTACTTCTAGGTCCAGTGAAGCGGCAAACCGAACCGCCCGCAGCATGCGAAGATCATCCTCTTCAAATCGCGCCCCAGCATCACCGATGGCTCGAAGCCGCCGAGCCTCTAGGTCCGCTTGGCCACCTACAAAGTCGTGCAATGCACCGCTGACAGGATCGCGAAACAATCCGTTGATCGTAAAGTCGCGTCGCTGTGCGTCGGATTGCGCGTCGGAGAACACAACGCCATCAGGACGCCGCCCATCTGAGTACCCACCATCGGTGCGAAAGGTTGCAATTTCCGTTGGGTGGTGATGCCGCAGTACCAGCATGACGCCAAAGGCCTCCCCCACCGCTCTGGCACGTGGAAAGATGGCCTTGACTTGCTCGGGCGTGGCGTCCGTGGCGATGTCCCAGTCCTTGGGGGTGATGCCAAGGAGTTCATCCCGCACGCAGCCACCGGCGAACCACGCAACATGCCCGGCGTTCTGAAGGGTCTTGGTCAGGTCCACTGCGGCGGCTCGGGGCGATCGTGACGCTCGCTCCATCATGATGCACCTGATGCGGGCGGCGCATAGAAGAGCGTTTCGTGTCCCCGTCGGTGCGAGCGAATTTCCGGACCGTCCAGCCCTTCGATGCTGTGATCAATGGTCGTTGGATCAACAGGCGTTCGAAGAACGACCAAGCCGTCTTCTGCCAGAAGCGGGGCCACCCGTGACAATTGGGCAAAGACCCTCGCACGCCCTTCGGGGGTATCCATCAACTTATAGGGCGGGTCGCAGAACACAATGTGCAGCGGCCGCGGGGCGCGGAGCAGCGATACGGATCCAAGGGCATCGCCATGAAGCACGTCGACGTTGTCTTCGCACGCCAGTGCATCCACATTGCGTGTGAGCAATTCGTGAATCTGCCTGTCTTGCTCAACCATGAGCACCATTTTAGCGCCGCGGCTCACCGCTTCGAGTCCGACTGTTCCCACGCCAGCGAAGAGGTCGAGCACGTTGGCGTCCTCCACATGCCCGCGAAGGATGTTAAAGACCGACTCCTTGAGCCGCTGGGAATAGGGACGACTCTGCTCCTTGCCTGGGGGAGAAAGGAGGTGTCGGGACTTATACTGTCCGGCAATGATGCGCAGCATGTCAGAAGGATCGGGGCTGAGCCCCGCTGCGTCAACGCCCGGGGGAGGGAAGAGTGCATTCGCTTCACTGCCCATCGCCTTACAGCGACAAGGACGGCTCGATGACATCGATGGAGTGCCGGTCCTGTTGGTACCCCCAATACACAGCGATGAGCCCCCACCCCTGCTGCTCTGGATGCATGGTCGTACCGCCTGGAAGGAGCTCGATCCGGGTCGATACATGCGACTGATGCGTCGGGGCATTGCCGTGTGTGCGATGGATCTACCCGGCCATGGGGCGAGGTTTGATGCTGATCTGCAGGACCCCAGTCGCGTGCCCGAAGTGGTCGAACACGCGATGCTTGAAATCGATGGGGTGCTCGCTGAAGCGACCGAGCGGCTTGGGGCCAACCCGCAGCGGCTGGCCATTGGAGGCATGTCCGCCGGTGGTATGGCGGCACTTGCCAGATTGTGCCAGCCCCACTCCTTGGCCGCAGCGGCGGTCGAAGCCACCAGCGGTTCCTGGCAAGACCTCCCGATGGCCCACACCATCGACCAGGACCAGTTTGCCCGCATCGAACGCATCGAACCCGTCTCGCATCTGGACGGATGGCAGCCCATTCCACTGCTGGCTACACACTGTCGAGCCGATGAGTGGATTCCCTTTGCATCGCAGTGGCGATTTCTCAACGATCTCGAACGACACTGCCCACGACCCCCGGTTCATCGAGTGGCGTACGATTCCACTGGCGCCCAAGGCGAGCATGCCGGATTTGGTCGTCACGCCGCCGACGCCAAGGAACAGCATTGTCGATTTCTCAGCCGCGTGCTCCTTGACCCTGAATCGAATCAACCAGTTGGATCACCACAGTCATGACAGACACATCGCGCACCGAAGTTCCCATCGATGGATGGTTTGGCTCCTATGGTGGGCGGTTCGTCCCCGAGACACTCATCGCCGCTCTGGATGAGTTGACTGAAGCCTGGGAAGACGCGCAGCAGGACGAGGTCTTTGCCAAGGAATTTGATGACTTGCTGATCAACTACGTCGGTCGCCCCACGCCGTTGACGCCAGTGCCACGACTGACTGCAGCCGCTGGGGGTGCCCAGATCGTGCTCAAGCGAGAGGATCTCGCGCATACCGGGGCCCACAAGATCAACAACACCATTGGGCAAGTGCTTCTGGCGCGCCGGATGGGCAAGCGCCGCGTCATCGCCGAGACTGGAGCCGGTCAACATGGCGTTGCGACGGCCACCGCGTGCGCACGCTTTGGATTGGAGTGCGAGGTCTACATGGGCGCCGAAGATGTACGCAGGCAGGCGCTCAATGTCTTTCGCATGCGATTGATGGGTGCCACCGTGCACGAAGTCCACGATGGCAGCCGAACCCTCAAGGATGCCACCAATGCGGCGATGCGTGACTGGATGGGCTCAGTGGAAACAACCCACTACATACTCGGTTCGGTCGTGGGTCCCCACCCCTTCCCATTGATCGTTCGCACGTTGCAATCGGTCATCGGGCGCGAAGCGCGGCAGCAATGTCTCGACCAATTCGGGCGGCTGCCCAACCACATCGTGGCCTGTGTTGGCGGTGGCTCCAACGCTGCGGGCATTTTCTACCCGTTCATCGATGACCAATCAGTCTCCTTACTTGGCGTAGAAGCTGGTGGCCAGGGTGATGATGCCGGGCAGCACGCCGCGCCGCTGGCTTTTGGCCAACCCGGCGTCTTGCATGGCTCACGCAGTTATGTCTTGCAGGATGACGATGGCCAAACTGATGATGTGCACTCGTGTTCGGCTGGCTTAGATTATCCCGGCGTGGGCCCCGAGCACGCTTGGTGGAAGGAACTGGGCCGCGCCACCTACGAACGTGTCGGCGATGATTTGGCACTGCGAGCCTTCGAACAACTGTCGCGTCTCGAGGGCATTCTCCCAGCCTTGGAATCTTCTCACGCCGTAGCGGCAGCCATGCGGCTGGCAGCGACGCGACCAACCGAAGAACTCATCCTGATCAACCTGTCGGGGCGAGGCGACAAAGACGTCGTCGAAGTTCGCGACCTCCTCTCGCAAAACAGTTGACCACCGGTCAATGTTCAGGAGAGCTTTAGGGATCGCCACCGATGATGCGGCTGCGGAGACTGCCTGTTTGGCCATCAGCCATGTGCGGCAGGCCGGTACCGTCGTCTTCGGGCGTTTCGGCGAGCACCTGACTTCGAATGAGCAGCAATGCCAACTCCAACTGCGGGTCGAACCCATCGGTGATCAATCGGTCAATGTTCGGGGGGCCCGTGTCGGCAGGATTGGGGTCCTCATCGGCTGAGGCCACCGTCTCTTCGGGAATCGGCAGGACCGACACTGCACGCTCAGCGCGAATCAACATGCGTTGCGACGCGGCAATGTCATCGACCGACATCGGAACGATGATGTCTGGAACCACGCCCCAGTCGGTGCCGCCAGGACGCTTGTGTACCAGTCGGCCAGGCGTCACCCCATCGACCGACGGCAACCGGTAGTACTGATTTGTAATCTTGACCCGCGTCTCGGGACCAATGGGATGCACAGTCTGCACGCTACCCTTGCCAAAGCTGCGCTCCCCAAGCACCACAGCAGCGCCGTGGGCCTGCAAACAGCCGGCCACAATTTCACTGGCGCTGGCCGATCCATTATTGACAAGCACGACCGTGGGAACACCGCCGAGCGAGCAGTTGACCGAGTGGGCGTCCATCGCGAAGGTTTGCTGACCATCGCGATTCTCGCCTGTGACAATCTCGCCACTTGGAATAAACATGTTGCTGACAAAGGCTGCCAGTTCAAGCAAGCCGCCCGGGTTGAATCGCAGATCAAGCACTACACCATGCAGCGCACCATCGCGACGCATGTCCACAACTGCTGAAATGAGATCCCGACCTGTTTCCTGATCGAAACCAGCGAGCTTTATGTAGCCAATGCCCGCATCATGATCAATCATCCAATCCCACTCTTCGCCACCATCGTCATCCACGCCGGTCTTTCGCCAGCCCTTGACGGTAGGCATGCGGATGACAGCTCGCGTCACGGGCACATCGACCAGTCCGTCGATACCTTCGCGGCGGATGCCCAAATGAACCATCGTGTCTTCTGGTCCAGTGATGTGACGGACCGCGTCGTGCACCGTCCAGCCTGCGGTTGAAACACCATCCACCTGGGCAATAATGTCGTCGGCGCGAACACCGGCATAGAAGGCTGGCTTGCCCTCTAGTGGTGTGACCACTTTGATTTCGCCCAGATCCGTCTCCTGAATCTGGACCCCTACACCAACAAACTTGCCTTGTAACTGACGCTGGAATTGCTCAAATTCATAGGGCCAAATGACCTGGCTGAATCGGTCAAGTTCGTCCATCGCACCGTCGGCAAATTCACGCCAGAGGACCGCTTCAGGAAGTGCAATGGTGTCTGCATTCGCCGCAGCGAGCCGCTGTAGGAATCGCTCCAGTGACAACTTGACCCCCGGGAGATCAATAACCGCCTCGCATGCGTCAAGCGCCGCGGCCCACCGGGCGCGAACATCGGCCTGCCCAAGCTTCGGAAATGTCTCGGAGAGTGTGTCGCGTTGAGCCATCAGTCGAAGCGACTCTATGCCACCCTTGAGCATCGGACGCACACCCTCAGACTCCACATGTTCCTGGTTGGCCACTCGCAACGCCCGAATCACTTGGGCGCGATCGATGTCACGTACGACTTCCTTCCAGCGATCGATGAGCAACGGACTATATTCGCCCTTTGCTTCTTCCCCGCGTGAGGCGCGATAGGCCACCATACGCTCGTGATAATCAGCAAAGCGATACCGACGAAGCAGTTTCAATTCGTCTGACAATGCGTCATAGTCGTCGGTCAATCGTTCCCAAGCATCCCAGTTGGAGGTGTCCTCGTAGACCGCTCGAAGTCGAAGCAACGCCTGCTGGGCAAAGAAGATCTTGTCATCTTGCCTCCATTGCTGCACCTGCGATTCCGCCTGTGTCAACAGTGACTTCACGCGCGGATCTTCTAGCGGCGCTTCCAGCACGACAGACAGTGTCTGCACTTCCAGCAGCAAGCGGAGCGCCTCGATGAGGTCACCTTCTTCCTGCGCGGCAAACATCTCTTCGCTGGCTGCAGCCAAACGCGTCGATGCGAACGCATCATCAGCAAATTCATGGTCTGACCAACTGGCGACATCGCCTTGGAAGTCGGCCAGTGCCACACTATCAATTCCCATTCGTGGCGGATGCTGCAATAACGCATTGAGCCCCGAGGCATTTCCGTTCTTAGCGGCCGTCCAGACACCGTCCGCCCACTGGCGGGACTCGGGCGACACCGGAGTCGCCCCGGCACCAGTGAGCATTCCACCAAGAACGAGGGGCAGAATCAGAACACTGCGGGCGAACATTCCGTTTTTCAGCATGCGTGATCACCTTCTGGACAACTGTGGACAGCAGCATGGGCGGACTCCAGCAGTTCGCGTGCCACCTGGAGATAATCGGGCCAACTCGAATAGCTATTCAGTGAAATCGAGAAATCCAAGGTTCCTGTCGACCATTCCCGGACGCTACGTTGCGACTGAGAGCAGTGTTCGGAGATACAGCACCCCCACTCTATACTCGGTTCGTGGCCCACTCGCCTCCTTCAACCTTGTCATCAGTCTCTCTGGTGGTGGCCCTGAGCCTGCTCCTGCTCATCGTGCTCATTGTGTTGATGGCGGCAGTAAGGAGGCATCGACGCCGACTCAATATGGCTCGTCAGCGGAGACAATCGGAGATTGACCCTTGGCAAGAGTCCGCCAGACGAATGCCCGTACCCCCTGAATCGCCTGAATCCGAACCCCCCCACCGCACAAAAAACGGCCCTACTCCCCCCTGATCGCCTCGCGAATCTCCTGCTCACCAGCACCGGCCCTCCGAGCCACCTCAACCATCACGGCCATGCGATTCGAATCTCCCGCCTGCTTGGCAGCGGTTGCGGCGTTCAAGGCCCACCGCCAGCGATCCCAACGCTGTGGATTGACCGCCACCATTCGAGCCCACACATCCGCCACCCGATCGAACCGCCCCAATGTTTCCCAACACGTGGCCAGTTCCCAGGCCACGCCCTCCTGCCCTTGCACGTCAGTTGGCAGCGACGAGAGCACTTCAACACCGACATGAGGCTCCCCCAGCAGGCGATGCGAACGAGCCTGCGCCAGCCGCACCACCGTCATGTCGGCACCTAGTGTCACAGCCCGATCGATGGCCCGAATCGCCGCGTCGCGATGACCGGCCCGCGCTTCGAGGACCGCCATGGCGGCGAACGCCTCTGGGACCTGATCATCAATGGCAATCACGCGGTCTAAAAACTGCTTGGCCTGAAGGGAATCGTCGTGCTCGAGCAGTTGGGACAGACACAAAATCGCACGCACATTATCTGGATCAAGTTCAATACACCTTCGATAACACGCCTGCGCATACACGGAATCGCCCGCCATCTGCGCCGTGTCCCCAGCGTTCTGATGCAAGCCGCTGAGTGTGGGTGATATCGCAATCGCACGTCGATATTCCGCCAACGCCCCGGCCGCCTCAAAGCGTGACTGCTCGGTGAGCCCCTGCTGGCCAAGCAGCACCGCGTGGCGAAGCCGAAGCCTCGCCCTCAAGTCGTGCAACCTCCAGTCATCATCCATCGACGCTTCGAGCAGTACAGCCATCTCGGCAGCTTCTTCGTGCCGTCCCGCTGCAAGCAACCGCTCGGCACGCTCTAAGCCACGGTCATCCGGTATGACCACGGACTGTGGCTGCTCATCGTGCTGCCCATCGCAGGCCCCGACCATACCCAAGCCACCAATCAACACCACCAACGCCGGAAAGCGAAGATCGATCGATATGATGGCATGATGTCTACGGCGCACAGCGAAGTCTCCCTTTCCCGATCCTACTCGCCCGAGGAGTTCGAGCCGGCCATCCGCGACACTTGGGCCACCTGTGGCCTTGGCCACGCCATGCCCCCGAGCGACCCTGATGCCACCTGCTACAGCATCGTTATCCCGCCACCCAACGTCACTGCCGCCCTGCATTTGGGCCACGCGCTCAACAATACGCTGCAGGACATTCTCGTTCGATACCACCGATTGCTGGGCGAGCAGGTCTTGTGGATGCCTGGCACCGACCATGCGGGCATCGCCACGCAAACCGTCGTCGAGCGACGATTGCTCCGAGACGGCATTCGACGCGTCGACATGGACCGCGACGAATTCATCGCCGTAGCCCAAAAGTGGAAAGACCAGTACGAAGCAATCATCTTGGGTCAGTTGCGAGAACTTGGCGCCAGTTGTGACTGGGACCGGACGCGTTTCACAATGGATCCAATGTGCGCCGCGGCCGTGCGGCACGCTTTCTTTCAGTTGTTCCAAGATGGCCTCATTGAGCGAGGCAAACGATTGGTGAACTGGGACCCGGTCAGCGGCACCGCCCTGGCCGACGATGAAGTCGAAATGGAAGAGATCGCTGGGCATATGTGGTACCTCCGATACCCGCTGGCCGATGGCGATGGACACGTGACGGTGGCAACCACCCGACCAGAAACAATGCTCGGCGATACCGCCGTGGCCATGAATCCAGCCGATCCACGCGCTCAGTCACTGCGAGGACGCAGCGTGCGTGTGCCCATCGTGGACCGCATCATTCCTATCGTCGAAGACGACTACGTCGTGATGCCAGGTGTGGGCGATGATGCCAAGGCAGCGTTTGCCACTGGCTTTCTCAAAGTCACGCCGGCCCACGACCCCAACGATTGGGATATTGGGCTACGGCATGAACTTGAAGTGATCAATGTCATGGCCCCCGATGCGTCGATCTCCGATCGACACGGCTGGGAAGATGCTTCCGAGGAAGCCAAGGCCTTCGTCGGCCTGACCCGAGAAGCTGCACGCGAGGCCATCGTCCAATGGTTCAAGGAGGCGGACCTCCTAGAAGAAGTCCGCGACTACACGCACAGCGTCGGACACTCCTATCGATCGCACGTCCCTATCGAACCGTATTTGAGCGACCAGTGGTATGTCCGGGTCAGCGACGACCGGCTTCGAGGCGAAGCCTTGCGGGCCTTGTCGCCAGACCAGTACGAGGGTTCACCCCCTCCACGCGATGGCGGTTCGCGCGATGGCGATGGTCAACTGCAATTCTCACCGCCTCGCTATGGGCGCACCTTCCAACAGTGGCATGAGAACCTCCGGGACTGGTGCATCAGCCGCCAACTGTGGTGGGGTCACCGCATTCCAGTGTGGACCCTGCAGTGTCCGCTTGAGGGCGATCTCCCCGACGCGCCATTGTCGCCGCCGCCTACCAACTGCACGCTGCCACTGTGCGACGTACACGATGATGCATTGTGCGTCCGCCTGACCGTTGATCGAGCAGAAAACATCGTGACCATTCTGGCTTGCGTGGAGCACGATCGTGGTGATCTTGAAACGGCCTTGTCAGATGCGGGCTTTGAGCAGGACCCAGACGTACTGGATACGTGGTTCTCCTCAGCCCTCTGGCCGATGAGCACGATGGGCTGGCCAGATGCGAGCGCCTTCCCCGAAACTGAAGGCCTGCTCGACGCCTTCAACCCGACCAACGTGCTGTGTACAGCGCGTGAAATCATCACGTTGTGGGTCAGCAGAATGGTGATGTTCAACCGTTACTTCCTCAACGGACGTATGCCATTCCGTGACGTGACCATTCACCCAATGGTGCAAGACGGCCATGGTCAGAAAATGAGCAAGTCCCTTGGCAACGGTGTTGACCCTCGCGACATCATGCATAGCCACGGCACCGACGCACTCCGTTTGATCATGGCCAAAATCGCCACGACCACGCAGGACGTGCGCCTTCCGGTGGATCTGGTTGACCCGCACAGCGGCGACACATTCACGCCTGACACCATCACCACATCTGCCGGCCACATCGTGGCGGCGCCCGTCCAACAGAGTCCCTCAGTCGATGGGGCCGAGATGACTACCGTCTATGGCACCTTCTCAGGCCACGAGCCAACCGATTCGTGCCCACTGGCCAAGAACACATCGAGCCAATTTGACGCAGGTCGCAATTTTGCCAACAAGTTATGGAACGCAACGCGATTTGCGCTCAGTCGAGTCGAGTCTCCAAAGGAAATCAATGACCTTGCGTCGCTGTCGCTACCTGATCGCTGGATGCTCTCACGAGTGGCCGCGACCGCAGCGGCTATTGAAACGGCCATGGCGGAGTACCGATTTAATGCCATCGCCGATGCCATGTATGACCTGATGTGGCGGGACTTCTGTGACTGGTATCTCGAAGCCATCAAACCCACTGTGGCAGCATGCCCAGAGCAGCAACGAGTCCTGCTCACTGTTCTTGATGCGATGCTTCGACTGCTCCACCCGGTGTGCCCGTACATCACCGAGGTTATTTGGAGCCATCTGCGGACCGTTGGCCCGCGTGGCCTTCCTGGCCTCACACTCCAAGATGGACCGTGCCTTGCCATGTCTCGTTGGCCTGTCATTGACGAATCGCTGACGTGCGAACAATCGCTGTCTGACACAGCCATGTTGCAGTCGGTTGTGGCCGAAATTCGTCGCATTCGATCGGACAATGAGATCCCCAACCGAGCAGATGTGGGACTGTTCGTCCCAGACACGCTCCGCACACTGGCTGATGCGTGTGGACCATTGCTCGCCAGCATGTGCCGGGTTGATCGGGTGATGCCTCTGTCAGATCGCGGCGCGGGCGCCCTGAACTTCACCATCGATGGCGTGGAGTTCGCCGTTGACCCGTCGGGCGCGGTTGACCCCGCAGCCGAACGCACACGCTTGGAATCTCGTTTGGCAGATTTGAACAAACGTATCGGGGGCTTAGAAGGCCGGCTGTCCAATGCCTCGTACGTTGAGAAGGCGCCCCCCCGCCTTGTGGATGAAACGCGACAGCAATTGGCCACGGCGCAGGCCGACCGCGATGCAACGGCGGCCGCCATCGAGGCCATTACGTGAGAGGGCTACTCCTGACGGCGTGCATTCTGGCAGGCAGTTGTGCGCCCAGTCCACGCGACGTGCTGCTCGGATCTGTCCAAGCCCATCAAGCACCCCCACTCGGAACCCCGACCCGCGTGCAGTCGTGGTCGTTTCTGGGTGAACCTGGCCGACGCATTGAAACGCCACGATGGGATATCCGCACCACCATTGACGAACCACTCTTGCACATTCGTTTGCCAGAAGTTCTAGAGGCCGGTCTCGACGGCATGTGCGAACTCTTTGTCGTGGATGGCCAGGAACTTCCCCCACCTCGCGAACCAATGATCACGTGTCTTCTTGGGGATCGCCGGCAATGGTCCAACATGGCCACGTTGCTCCTGCCCCAACATGCAGAAGCGATGCAGTCGCTCGGACGCGGAGGTTTTACGTCTCAGGGTGTCGCGGTGCTCTATGACATCGATCGCCGCAGTCATTGCCGCAATACGATGGCCCTGGCCTTGCATGAAGGCTGGCACCAATACGTGCAGACCGCCCTGCATGGTCCACTTCCTGCATGGATGGACGAAGGTCTCGCCACGGTCATGGAAGGCTTTGTGCTGTACTCAGACGGCGCTGAAATCGATCACGCTGCGAACCGGCAGCGAGAGCGTCGATACTGGTGGATGAAGCGCCGCGATCGCCAGCAACCGCTGTCCGTCTTTCTCAATAGCGATCCACACGTGGCGCTGGCCGATGGCTCACGCTCATTGCTTGATTACTACGCGCAGGCGTGGGCCTTTACCAGATTTATGCTCGCCGACGAGCGGCGGCGCAACGCCATCGCATCAGGTCTTCACCGAGCAGCTATTCCAGGAAGTACTCCTGAATCGGTGCAACAGGCAGTCGAAGTCAGTCTGGGACAAACGCTTGCCTCGCAGCAGGCCGAATTTGATGCGTGGACCCAAGAGAATCTCCAGCCGAATTGGTGGTCTCGCTGAGGCTCTATACTGGCTCCCCTTCCACCTATGACCACCGAAACTATTTCTATCCGATGTGCCACGCCCGATGATGTTCCGGTGCTACGTGAACTGTTCGAGGCGGGCATGCACGAGGGTCAGGTGCAAATCAACGATACCGGGGCGGACATTGAACAACTGCAGGCAGCCTACTTTTCGCCAGAGGCGCAAGGCGGCTTCTGGGTCGCGACCCAGAGTGACCACGTCGCTGGCATGATTGGTGTCCAACGAATGGACGATTCTGTTGCCGAAGTTCGTCGCCTTCGCGTTCGCCCGCAGTTTCGGCGGCAAGGTGTTGCTACGGCCTTGATGTCACACGCGATTCGTTTCTGCCGGGAACATGACTTTCTCAAGGTTGTGCTCGATGTGCGGGTCGAGCGACAGCCCGCAATCCAACTCTTTGAAAAGTTCGGCTTCTATCTTTCTCGCGTCAACGACCAGCAAGGTCGCAAGACGCTTGACTTCTTCGTCGATCTCTATTCCGAACCAGATCACACCTGATCCAGCTTCTCGCCGCGCCACGTTGGTAGAATGCTCTCAGCGGCGGCGGCACTGGCTTCCGCTGCGCGGGCGATTTTGAAATGGGTACACTCTCAACTAGTACATTCACAATGAAGGAGCACCAGCCATGAAACTTGCACACTGGACCGTAGGAGCCGCCGTTGTATCACTTCCACTGTGGGCCATGGCCTTGACGCGTGGGGGCCCCGAGAATTGGTCGTGGGGCCTTTCCCCCGCTGAAATGACATGCACCAGTATGGATTATAATGAATGCCCGGATATATACAACTACAACAACAATCGCACCACGAACATCTTTGCCGATTTCAATCATGACGGTCTGGCGGACTGGGTGGCGGTGGATTTGATTGTAATCAGTTCCGACCCCGGCGACCCCGGCGAACAGGAATATGAACTGACGATCAGCCTGATCACCGGCGATGGATCGGGTCTGTGGGATGTTGGTCA
>PVBE010623496.1_pt1 | contig 34489 bp, 36 predicted proteins | sample 1631181 | NCBI WGS metagenome assembly PVBE01 (sample SAMN08397723, study PRJNA350692) | Marine metagenome, whole genome shotgun sequencing project. | isolation source: water | place: Pacific Ocean | collected 2012-04
ACCGTTTTCGTTCCTGAACCTATATGCATACAAATGACAGTTCCTGTTTCTTCGCATGCTTTAAAGAATGGGTTCCAGTGGTCGCCATGAAGCCCGGGCTGCCCTAACCATGCAGGTAATTCGGACCAAGCAACAGCTCGACAGCCTCTTTGAGCGACTCGGTAGATTTCATCCGCAGCTAGTTTCGGATCCCAAAGTGGGACTATGCACATTGGGATAAGGCGACCTTGACTATCTCCGCACCATTCGTCAATCATCCAGTCGTTATATGCCTGCACACAAAGTAATCCAAGTTCTAGATCATCAGCTTCTGAGAAGAGTTGCCCGCAAAATCTTGGATAGTTCGGGAAACAAAGCGATGCTTCAACGTGATTAATATCCATGTCACCGAGTCTTGCCTTAGGGTCATAGCAGCCATCTGCGATGTCATCGTAGGTCACGCCTTCCATGGTGACTTCTTCCGGCGGTATTCCTGGACAGGCAACCATTTGTTTGATCTGGTAGCGTTTGTTCTCGAAATGCCACCATGCTGCCATTTTTTTTCCTACTCCAGGAGTTTCGACCCATACACCATCGTTTAGAGTCATTTCTCCTTGCGGTGCAATAACTATTTTTGGTGCCTTTTCTTTGTGTTTGGCGGGCATCCGGTCTTGCCAAACATTCGGGGGCTCTATTACATGGTCATCGGCACTAATTATTTTAGGGATCATCTTTATCGTTCTTCTTGTTTAATTCGTTCTATTACCCATGATAATAGCAAAGCACATTTCATCGTCACTTCCATCAGCCCAAACGACATATCTGGGTTCAAGGTTAGATGGCCGAAGAGATCGATCCCACGTGCAATCAAGGCGAATGACGTCATTCTTCTTGATTTCGATTTGCTCTGTTGGGTAGTAAGCAAATTGCCATTCAAAATCCCATTTAGGAATATCTAAAAGAATTTTTTCTTCAGGAGTATCTGGGTTTAGAGTCATTCTGAAAGAAGTTCCTATATTGTGTTGGTGGCCGAGAACGGACACAATAGTTCCATTTAATCTTGCGGACTGGTCGCAAGTTGATGAGGCGATTCCATCAGTCATGTGCGCGAAATCTTCAGGGGTGTATCCGCACATATTGAGGACCATATTGGCTTGCACACCATCTCCATCATAACTGTCGAGTCGGTCTCTGATACTTGCATTCCTGTCACATAATGGGCCATCTTCGTTTACGGAACATGGTATTTCGGCAGGCGCAAAATATTGGATGAGTTCTACAGGCTCAGTGGTTTCATCAGAACTCCATTTGGTGCGGAAGGTTGAATTGTCTGCGGGAGCTTCAACATCAAAATGGTAGTGGATCTGCAGTACGAAAAAGTCACCAGGTTCCATGAGTAATCCCAGCCCTTCTTCATATTGGACAGCGCCTCCTCCAGGACCCCAGACGGTAATCATCTGGTTCAAAGTCCCAATTTGATCTCCACCTAGTCCGGTTCCACCAAAGCAACTCCATCCTCCCTGCCCATCTGAATAATTTCTCTGCTTGGCTACTGAAAGGAGGTCATTGGGGACACGGTAGCCCACCATGTGATGTACCACCTGCAGTTGATCTGGAATGAATTCATATCCGGTTAGATATTTTTTCTCTGTTAATTCTGGGTCGTAAATGAAACAACGGTATTCATCAGTCTGCCCTTTTTCTCCGTCGTAACTACCATCAGGAAACAATTCTTGGTCATATGCAACGAGATGATTGACGCCTTCTGATGCAATGACTTTTGTTGCAGGGTCAATGTCTACAGCGCCTCCGGATCTTGTCCATTCAGTAACTAAGTCTTTATCTTCCTGACTTAAGCTCCAATCGTGACGAAATCCGACACTTAAATCTGATGCTGGCCATGGGGGCATGATCCCAGCTTCTACTACTGCGGCGACTGCAAAAGCATTTGCAGAAACGTCTGCGGCTGTTTCGAACAATGCATGGGGAGTACCGGGTCCAATCCCAGTGTGGCAACGAGCGCAAGAGGATTCGATAATGGGCATTATGTCGTTTTGGAAACTTATTTGATTCGTTGTTGGAGTTTCTTGGACTACTGGGTCCGTAGATTGTTCAACTTCGGTAGTTGATGATTGTTCATCCGAAACGACGGAAGTACCTTCAGTCGTAGTTACAGATTCTTTTGTCGCGTTATCAGTGGAGCCGTTACTTCCGCAAGAAGCGATTATTAACAAAACGAAGGGTAGTATCACGAGTTTTGTGAGTGCCCGGAGGCGGAAGTTTTCCATAGTTGCTATTGGTGACCATTCTGTGAGGTATCCATTCATATCCTACTTGTATTTGATCATTTGTTATAGCACTTGTGGCAGGAGTCTTATCCCTTAATGGGATTGAGCCTTTCGCTAGATTTTCAGAAGCTAGGTGTGAAGCATTTTTTCGCTATCTGCGTAGCGACTCTTGCTAGACGAAGGGTGCTTTCCTCTTCCGTTAAAGAGAGAAGTTCTTTTTGAGTAACCCATCGGAGTTCTATGCTTTCATGGTTTTTTCTAAACTTGCTTCCTTCGGGAGCTCGGATTAAGTATCGAGTATCTAGATGAAGATGTTCCGGATCCGCACCTCTTGATGGTATTACGTGAACGTCACAGTCAATTCCGGGGCCGAAAAGCTCTAGTCCTTCAATTCCTGTTTCTTCAATTGCTTCTCTAAGAGCGACCCGGGAGAGAAGTCCGTCCCCATCAGCGTGACCTCCTGGTTGTAGCCAGATTTGCAATTTCTTATGCAACATTACGAGTAATCTGTCTCCCGTATGATCTAGGATCGCTGCTGATCCAGTTAAATGGCCAGCTATACAAGAACGGTGCAGGGCGTCAGGGTGGCCTTGGATGAAATTAAGTATTTTTTCTCGTGCTGTGTTAGAGGCTTGGCTAGTCGATAGTACAGATTTGATTTCAGACTGTGCAACTGTCAAAGATTGAGGTTGACCGGATTTGATGTCTATACGTCTTGGATTTCCCATAGTTTGATGAACTAGTCCCTAGTTTCCTGCTAGATGTTCTTTGAGATAATTAGGGATAGGAATAGGTTGATAATTTTCGTGATCAACGCAGACATAGGTGACTGTTGCTTCAAAGGTTTTTTCTGCATTGACTGTCCCTATAAAGAATCCATCGAAACTAGTCTTGCCCCAGCGCGTAACTTTGCATTCGATATTTAAAGTATTTGCAAATTTGGCAGGTTTTTCCCAAATGATTGAAGCCTTTTTGAGCATGACCTCGCTCCCAAATTTTTCTTCGAAATTCATATCAATTTCGCGTAGCCAGCAATCAAACGCGTCATCTACGAAGGTTAGATAATGAGCATTGTAAACGACCCCTTGCATATCACAATCAACGTATCGGACACGAACTTTGTGATGGTAGCTCATAGTTTTTCTTTATTCTTAGCGATGTTCTCTTTAAAGTTTGTAATTTGTTGTTCCAATTGGCCGGTCCCACCGGCTCCGTGTGTTTTCTTATTGGATGCAATTGAGTCCAACTGGAGGAGGCTCGCACCTTTAGAACCAAGTAATGGGTGGCTTGTAACAAGGTCTTCAAAGTCTTTACCGTTTTCAAGTGATTCTTGGACTAGACCAGCAACAATTGAGTGAGCTTCACGGAAAGGTATCCCATTTTGTACCATCAATTCTGCAAGGTCGGTAGTTGCCATATAAGGAGAAGAGGCTTCTTCATTCATTCTTTTAGTGTTAAATGTTGCTGTTTCAACCATCCCTTGCATTGCGGGAAGCAGATTTAAAATAGTATCCACTGCATCAAATAGCGCTTCCTTATCTTCTTGGAGGTCTTTGTTGTATGCAAGTGGAACTCCCTTCAGGGTGCTTAGGAAACCAGTCAAGTCGCCTATCAAACGCCCGGATTTCCCTCTAGCGAGTTCTGCTATATCTGGGTTTTTTTTCTGAGGCATCATTGATGATCCAGTTGAATACGAACCATCAAGGTCAACATAATTAAATTCGCTTGATGCCCAAAGAATAGTTTCTTCTCCCATCCTTGAGAGGTGTATCCCAAGTATCGTGAGCGCATAAAGTGTGTCTGCTACAAAGTCGCGGTCTGAAACGGCATCGAGGCTGTTATCAAAAACTGATGAGAAATCTAAACCATCGGCTACCGCCAAAACATCTAGTGGTAACGATGATCCTGCCAATGCTCCAGCCCCCAATGGAGATACATCCAGTCTGGCTCTTGCTTCTAGGAACCTTTCAACATCTCTAGACAATGCCCATCCGTGCGCCAGTAAGTGGTGTGCGAGTGGAACAGGTTGTGCTTGTTGCAGATGCGTGTATCCAGGCATCATTGTAGAACCAACTGAAGTAGCTTTTCTCAACAGCATTTCTTGGAATCCAATAAGAGAGTTTAATATTTCGGTAATCGTTTTTTTTGTCCACAATCGTAAATCTGTAGCTACTTGATCATTTCTGCTTCTACCGGTGTGTAATCGCCCACCAGCTTCTGTTATTTCAGTAACCCTTCGTTCAACCAATGTGTGAATGTCCTCATCAGTAGGCAGGATCTTGATCGTCCCTTCCTCTATTTCTGATTCAACTGTGCTGAGGGCGCTAATGACTTCCGTTAATTCTTCATTAGAGAAAATCTTTATGTCTTTTAGCATCTGAGCATGTATTTTTGAAGCAAATATATCTTCCTTATATAAACGGATATCAAAAGAAATACTTGTATTGAGGTTCTGTAACGCATCAGCGGAAGTTTCTTTGATCCTTCCGTGCCATAACGGTTGAGCTATTTTCCCAGCTTCTTCCGCAGTGTTCTTTTTTCCAAATTTCATGTCATCATTCTTTTCTGGTTCTTTTGGACGCTAACGTTCGTAATCTCAGTGCGTTTAATTTTATGAACCCCTCAGCTTCTGATTGGTCATATGCTCCATCATCTTCTTCAAATGTCGCCACCTTCTCATCGAAGAGTGAATCTGCGCTCTTTCGACCTACGACTTCTACATTGCCTTTAAAGAGTTTAAGTCTGACTTCACCATTGACATGGATTTGACTATGGTCAATAGCGGTTTGAAGCATTGTTCTTTCAGGACTCCACCAGAAACCGTTATAGATAAGGCTTGCATACCTAGGCATTAACTCGTCTTTTAGATGTGCGACTTCCCTGTCTAAAGTCAAACTTTCAATAGCTCGATGTGCTTTGAGCATGAGTGTTCCACCTGGGGTTTCATACGCTCCTCTGGATTTCATTCCTACGAAACGATTTTCGACGATATCTAATCGTCCGATTCCATTAGCTCCGGCTAGTTTGTTAAGTTCTCTCAATACTTCTGCTGGGCTCATTTCTTCGCCATCTATAGCTGTAATGTCACCTTTTGCGTACGTAAGTTCCACAAATGTTGCTTCGTTCGGAGCAGCTTCTGGGCTTACTGACCAGCGCCACATTTCTTCAGGGGGTTGGTTCCAGGGATCCTCCAATGGGCCCCCTTCATAGGAGATATGGAGAAGGTTTGCATCCATAGAGAATGGGGATTCTTTGCCTCTTTTCATTTCCACCGGAATACTATGTTTCTCTGCGTATGCCATGAGTGATTCTCTGGAACCTAAAGACCATTCTCTCCAAGGGGCTATAACCTTGATGTCCGGGTTGAGTGCATAAGCTCCTAATTCAAATCGCACTTGGTCATTTCCTTTTCCTGTAGCTCCATGACTAATTGCATCAGCGTTAGTTTCACTAGCGATTTCTACTAGTCGTTTAGCAATCAATGGTCTCGCTATTGATGTTCCGAGGAGGTACTCCCCTTCGTAGATAGCGTTCGCCCTGAACATTGGAAAAACATATTCCGCAACAAATTCTTCTTGAAGATCTTCAATGAATATGTCTTTGTCTGGGACTCCCATTGCCTGAGCTTTCGCTCGTGCAGGGTCTACTTCTTCTCCTTGCCCGATGTCAGCGGTGAAGGTGATTACTTCACATTGGTATGTTTCTTGAAGCCACCTCAAAATAATGGAAGTATCCAAACCGCCCGAATATGCGAGGACGACTTTTTGTATTTGCGTATCTTTTTTCATCTTATTCCAATCCTGATAATTGTCTTAATGACTCTGCGAGCACAGACCCTTCACAACTCTCACTTGCTACTACCATTACCGTGTCATCTCCAGCAACTGTCCCAAGTACAGTTTCCAAGCCTGCTCGGTCAAGTGCTGATGCAACTACATGGGCTGACCCAGGTGGTGTTTTCAACATTACTATATTTCGAGAAACTCCTACTGCAACCACCCATTCTCCGAGAACTCTCCTTAGGTGATCTTCATGTACGTGGTGTTCGCTCGGCAATTCTGGAATGGCGTAAACCATTGTTCCACCGCTTACCCTGACTGTAACTGATCCGAGTTCATCTAGATCTCTAGAAACAGTTGCTTGTGTTGCCTCGATTCCTTCTGTTTTCAAAAGAGCGATTAGTTGCTCTTGAGAACTCACAAAATTATTAGCAAGCAATTGGGTAACTATATGTTGTCTTTGTCTTTTTGAGGCCATCGTCACTCAGTGCTTTCAGGTAATAGAAACATCAATAAACCGCGTGCGGAATGCATTCGATTTTCCGCTTGTTTCCAGATTCTGCTACTTCGTCCATCCAGTACTTCCCGAGTTGCTTCTTCCCCTGGGTGAGCTGGAAGACAATGCATGAAAATATTTTTACTACTTGCTTTCTGTAGAAGGTCGGCTGTGACAGTGAATTCCGAGAAGTCTTTAAGCCTTTCTTTTCTTTCTTTTTCTTGCCCCATCGAAGTCCATACATCTGTATAAATAACATCAGCTCCTTCTACCGCTTCGTTCGGGTCTCGTGTTTGAAGAATCTCAATACCTGTTTTTTGGATTCTTGCGGTATCACTGTCAGAGAATTCATAGCCCTCGGGTGAAGCAACTCCAAAATCCATACCAGCCATTCCAGACGCGATCGCAAGTGACCTTGCAACGTTATTTGAATCCCCGATATAGGCGATTTTGATTCCTTCCAGTTCTCCGAACTCTTGTTTAATAGTCAACAGATCTGCAAGTGCTTGAAGAGGGTGCGCTGCATCAGACAGCATATTTATTACAGGGACTGTTGCGTAGTCCGCTAGTTCTTTTACAGTTGCATGGTCGAACACCCGTGCTCCGATAACTGCGTGATAGCAAGAGAGTGTTCGCGCTATATCGCCTGTGCTTTCTCGCTTTCCGAGTCCAACTTCATCAGGTCGGATCGTGACTGGATGTCCCCCGAGTTGCACAACCGCCATTTCCATCGAGTTCCTGGTTCTGTTAGATGGTTTTTCAAATAGTAGAGCTGTTCCTTTCCCTTTCAGCTGTTGGCTCGCAGGGTTTTGTGCATGATCTAGGATCAGGCCAATTTCTTCTGGGGTAAGGTCATCAATTTCAAGTAAGTGACGTGGCATTGAGGGTTCCTTTCAAGATTGTCATTGCTTCTTCTATTTGGGGAGTTGTAGTAGTTAAAGGAGGGGTGAATCGAAGCGCTGTAGGTGTGATCGGATTTACTAGTAGGCCGTTCTCCGTAGCCTTTATGGCAACCTCTTTGCTTATTTCGGCGTCTAGTTCCGCAGCGAGCATTGCTCCTTTTCCGCGAACTGAGAGAACATTTGGCATTTCAAGGAGTGACTGTGTTAGAACCTCTTCAATTCTGCGGGCCTTTTCTAGATAGTTGTCACGGTCCATTATCTCTAAGACCTTTCTCGCCACCGCAGTTCCGAGTGGGTTTCCTCCGTATGTGCTTCCGTGATCTCCAGCTTGAAAGTTTGCAGCGATTTCATTTTTGGCCCAAACTGCGCCGATAGGGAAACCATTTCCCAATGCTTTAGCGATACAGATGACATCTGGTTCGACATTGTAATGCTGGTAAGCGAACCATTCCCCTGTTCGACATAAACCAGATTGAACCTCGTCCACCATGAATAGCAAGTTGTTATCTCTAGCATGTTTCTCTGCCCCTGCGATAAATTTTTTACTACTTGGCCAAACACCACCTTCACCTTGAATCGGTTCTAGGTGTATAGCTGCGGTAGTTTCGCCGGTGGATAACTGTAGCGCCGATAAGTTGCCGCGCTCAACGTGTGAGAAGCCTTCCGGCATTGGTGCGAATGGTTCATGTTTATGGGGTTGCCCGCAAGCTGCTAAAGCTGCCAGAGTTCTCCCGTGAAATGAGTCAAAAGTAGTGATGATTCCATACACACCTTGCGGAGCAGTTTTGCGTGCTATCTTGAAAGCCAATTCGTTTGCCTCGGCACCTGAATTACAGAAAAAAACTTGACCTGCCGGTGCATAAGCTTTTTTGCTAGGAGTCTCTAATCTTCCAGTAATAGCTTTGTCTAGAGCAATAGCGACATGATGGGCGTGTTCGGTGGCCCAATAGTTTGATACTTGAGTTAGTTTGGAAGCTTGTGAAGCAAGGACTTCAGCAATTTCTTCGTTTGCATGACCAAGAGATTGCACGGCTAAACCACCGACAAAATCTAGGTATCTTTCTCCGCTATTGTCCCAAAGTTCGGTTCCTTTTCCTCGAACGAACATAACGGAGGGTGCCCCGTATGTCGGCATAATCGGACACGAAGTCAATTTTGTTTTGGAATCCATTATTTCTGAATGTGTTTTCATTCTGTTTCCCCTCCAATGATCATCGTTCCGATGCCACTATCTGTGAAAAGTTCTAGAAGCACTGCGTGATGTATCCTCCCATCAAGCAAGTGAGCTCTTTGGGCTCCTAGTTTGAGCGCTTCAATGCAAGAAGTTACTTTAGGTATCATCCCATCAGAGATCCCACCAGTTTTAATCATTGCGAGGATTTCGTGATTGGAAATCTCAGATATTAGGCTCTGCGGATCGTCTTTATCTAATAATAAACCTGGTACGTCTGACAAATAAATAACTTTCTCAGCTTGTAACGCCCCTGCTAATGCCCCCGCTGCAGTATCGGCATTTATATTGAGGCCTTGCCCCTTCTCATCTTTCCCGATTGTTGAGATGACTGGGATGCATCCGTCAGAAATAATTTGATCAATGACAGGTGTAGAGATTTCCTTGACATCCCCGACATAACCGAGCTTTTCATTGCGTTGTTCAGCGAGGATTAGATTATTTTCTTCACCACTGATGCTGACTGCTTTTCCTCCCAGGTCAACAATGGCGGTTACTATTCCCTTCCCAACTTCTTCTTTGAGGACTTTTTTTACAATTGTGAGCGTTTCTTTGTCGGTGACTCTTAGGCCGTCGATAAACGTGCTTTCTTTACCTATAGCTGCAAGCCTTTCTCCAATTTGTGGACCTCCACCGTGTACGACCACTGGTTTTATTCCTACTGAATGAAGGAGCACCATATCTTCCGCAAAGTGGTGGAAAAGATCTTTATCTACAAGAGTGCTTCCCCCTATTTTGATCAAAACAGTACTTCCTGTGAAGTCTTGTATATATGGGAGAGCTTCTATGAGTACTTGTGCCCGTTCGGTAGGGCTAAAAAATTCTTTTTCTTTATTCTTTTCCATAGTTGCCTTCACGACCTATAGCCGGCATTTATCTCAATGTATTTATGAGTAAGGTCGCAGGTCCAGACCTTGGAGCTTCCATCACCGATCCCTATATCTACATGAATGTTCACATCATCTTTTTGTAAATGTGAAGCCGCCTTGGCTTCTTGATAAGAATGGGATTGTTGACCATTCTCAGCTATTAATTCGTCTCCAATCCATATCTTGAGTAGGTCTCTGTCGGCTCGTTCACCTGCTTTCCCTACTGCCATGATGATTCTGCCCCAGTTGGGGTCTTCTGCCGCCAACGCAGTTTTGACTAGTGGTGAATTTGCTATGCTTTTTGCGATTATTCGTGCTGATTGATCATCTGTTGCTCCAGTTACATTGACTTCCACGAATTTTGTAGCCCCTTCTCCATCTCGAACAATTTGGTGGGCTAGATCTAGTGCTACTTTCTGGACTGCTCTCTCAAATGCGTCCAAATGATCGGAAGATTTAACTTTTGACTGGCCAGTAGCGAAAAGAAGGACTGTGTCGCTAGTAGAAGTATCTGAATCTACTGTTATTGAGTTGAAACTTTTTTCTATCGCATTGTCGAGTACTGCTTTGAGGTCCGAAGCAGGTGCTGAAAGATCAGTAAAGATAAACGCCAACATTGTTGCCATGTCAGGTGCGATCATTCCACTGCCTTTAGCTATGCCGACGACAACGGCATCAGTTCCTTCAATGACGCACGATGACCCCTTCGCAAAAGTATCTGTCGTTTTAATAGCGTTTGCAGCTTTTTCCCATTCGTTAGAGTCCGATTTTTGTTGATTTGAGAATAAGTCAGGAATATTTCTATTGATTTCATCCGCTTCGAAGGGTTCACCTATCACTCCAGTTGAAGCTAGCAATACATCCTGTGGGGCTACGTTAAGTTCTTCAGCGACGCAAGCAGCGCTTGCTTCCACAACCATCTCTCCGGGTTGCCCTGTGAAAGCATTTGCGTTACCTGCGTTGCAGAGAAGCGCCCTTGCTTTACCTAAGTCTATTATTCTCTTGCACCAGTCAACTGGCGCCGAAGGACAAAGAGATTTCGTGAATGCTCCGCTAACTGATGTCCCTTCTGACATAGTAATTAGACAGAGATCTGTTCGGCCTTGATAACGCATTCCGCTTTCTGCGACAGCAATCTCCACACCTTCAACGTGAGGAAGATCAGGAAATGCAATTGGGGCTAGGGGTGAAATAGTCATTGTTCTGCCTAAGGGTAAAGTCCCGCTATCGGCAACCCCATTGTTTCTTCTAAACCCAGGGCTATATTCGCATTTTGGATTGCCATTCCTGAAGCCCCTTTCATAAGGTTGTCTAGCGTGGCTATTGAGACCATCGTCTGAGTTCTTTGATCCACTCGTGCTGTGATATGAACCGTGTTTGACCCGAGAGTTGATTTAGTTGAGGGTGGTCTTTCGTCAACGACAACAAATGGTTCATCTTTGTAGAAAGAAGTGAGTTGGCCTAACGCGTCTTCTGTAGTGCATTCTTTCGTTAAATTTCCGTAACAAGTTGCGATGATGCCTCGATTCATTGGAGCTAGATGCGGTGTAAACAGAACTGTGGTTTCTGTACCCGTGAATTCAAGAAGAGCTTGCTCTATTTCAGGAGTATGCCTATGCGTTAGCAAGCCATAAGGAACTACATTTTCATCAACTGCGCAGAATGTCGTATTATCTTTCGGTGGCCGTCCAGCTCCACTAACTCCTGTTATGAGATTAATAACTATTTGATTCGCGTCTATGAGCCCTGCTTCTAGCATTGGTGCTAGTGCGAACAGCGAAGCTGCTGCATTGCATCCGGTTGCAGCTATAAGTTCCGCTCCAACAATCTTGTCCCTGAATAATTCGGGCAATCCATAGACTGCTTGTTGTAGATACTCAGGACTGGTATGTTCTGCGCCGTACCAATCAATGTAATCTTTAGGGTTTTTAAGTCGGAAATCCGAACCTAGGTCAATTACCGCTTGTGGCTTCTGAAGAATGTCAGGCATAATATTTTGGCTCAATCCGTGAGGTAGAGCACAGAATATTGCGTCTAGTCCTGTTAATTCGTCTATTTTTAGTTCGCTAAATTCCATATCCGGGTAAGCCACTGCCAAACTTGGATAAATGTCGCAAACTCGTTCGCCAGCCATTGTGTCGCCTGTAGCAACTTTGACATTCATTTGAGGATGGTTTGTGAGCAATCTAAGTAGTTCGGCACCTGTAAAACCAGACGCGCCGATTATTCCTATATTTTTCATGTAGCAATAATACCACCAATTTGCATAGATATGCACTTATTTGCATATCTATGCACTATTCGCGTATTTTCGCCTGAGTTTTCTTTTCCACTTCATCAATGCATTTTTGGCGTAAATCTTTAATTTCATTATCATTCAAAGTAGTTTCAGATGACTGGAATCGAAGACGGTACGCAAGATTTCTTCTCTTCTCCCCTAGTGATTGCGGCTTAAAGGAATCAAATAGTTGGAGATCCTTAAGGAACCGCCCACCGGCTTTACGCAAACAGCCTTCTATTTCAGCTGATCGTACACTTTCAGGTACATCAAAAGCTAAATCAATATCGCTTGTAGGATATTTTGAAACTTTGGTGTATTTCCTTTTCCCATGAGGCCCGTTGAGTAGTCTCCCAAGGTCCAGTTCAATCCAAGCTACCCTTCCGGCGATGCCGAATTTTTGAAGCGTTCTTGGATCGATTTCTCCAATTTGGCCGTGTTCTTTTCCAGCTACGATCACACTCGATGATCGCCTTGGGTGGAGTCCTTCTATCTCCTGCTCTCTAAGTTGCAGATTTGGGAATGCAAGAGCATTCCCGAGAAGATTGAGGACTTTGACTGCTGCAGGGGCTTCTTCGCCTACAAGAGCGACAGAGAGGTACTCTCTCTCATCAGGCAACAAATCCCCTTTTTTCGGAGAAAGGAATACATGCCCTATTTCAAAGAACTTCAACGCTTCAATTCTGTGGGATTGATTGTATGCGATTAATTTCATTTGGCCAGGCAATAATGATGTCCGAAGAAGTGATTCCTCGTGAACCAATGGATTTGAAAGCGAAATGGCCTCTTCAGACAAGCCGGCCAATTTTAAATCACCCGGAGCTAGGAAAGGCATGGGCATTGTTTCATCAAGGCCAGCTCCTATCAGCACATCTCTTACGAGTCTTCGGTCTTTTTGATATTGCGAAAGTTTTCCTGCTTGTGCCCCTCGTGGCACTGTTCTAGCAATATTTTCATAGCCATGAATTCTGGCGACTTCTTCAGCCACATCTGTTTCAGATTGCGTATCCCAACGCCACGTGGGAACAATCACATGCAAATTTCTCTTTTTCTGAGTTGTTTCAAAACCTATTGACGAAAGGTGTGATTCCATCGTGTCAGCGGTTAGATTCGTGCCAAGCAGTGCATTAATTTTCTCTGGACGGACAGTAATCGGTGAACGGTCTGGTAGGTCGCCTTTTGATTCTTCTATTCCCGCTGTTGAAATCCCTCCGCATTCTTCAAGTAACTCAGCGACGCGATCAATAGCGCGTTCCATGTTGTCACCAAAATCAGCTCCTCGCCTGAACCGCATAGAAGCTTCGCTCATAAGATTCAATCTTTTGACGCTTCTTGAAATTGATGGCGGATCCCACCAAGCAACTTCGACGATGATATCTTTAGTCGTTTCAGAAATTTCAGTAGATTCTCCACCCATAATTCCTGCGATACCTATTGGTTGATCATCAGCGTCTGTAATAACACCATCGATATCAGTTAATTCTCTTTCTGTTCCATCAAGAGTTGTTATAAGTTCTCCGTTATGCGCACGGCGGACTCCAAGAGTTGATCCAGTGACTTTCGCCATGTCGTATGTGTGGTTCGGTTGCCCAAGTTCCAGCATCACGTAATTTGAAATATCCACGACGTTGTTTATGGGCCGCATTCCAAGGTGAACTAGTCTATCTTGTAGCCATTGCGGAGATGGTCCCACGGAAATGCCCTTCACGACACGAGTCAGGAATCTACCGCACAATGATTTATCTTCTATGTGGACCGACACTTTATTTTTCGTAGTTTCCTTATCCTCTGTAATATTTACCTTTGGGAAAGCAAATGAGATTTGCAACGCTGCTGCAAGGTCACGTGCTACACCTGCGACACTCATAGCATCAGGCCTATTCGCATTGACTTCTAGGTCCCAAAGAATGTCAGTCTCTATCCCCAATGCCTTTTGAAGCGGCGTTCCTGTTTCGAGAACCATATCTGGATCTGGAATGATCATTATCCCCTCGTGATCTTCTCCTACTCCAATTTCGCTTGCAGAGCAGCACATTCCATTGGATAACTCCCCTCGGAGTTCCCGTTGAGCTATCTCTATTCCTCCTGGCAGAGTAGTTCCTATAGTGGCTACGGGGATTAAATCTCCTATGGACATATTGAATGCCCCACAACAAATCTGGGTTTCTTCTCCGTCGCCTAAATCTACATCAACGAGTTGAATACGTTCTGCGTTTGGATGTTGCCGCAAGTTAAGAACTTTCCCGACGACTACCCCGTCTAGTTCTTCTCCAATTATTGACATTGATTCAACAGCTAAACCCAAGCCGCTTAGTATCTCTCCCAGTTCGATAGGATCGCCTTCAATATCTGGGGCAAATTCCCTCAACCATGACAATAGAACTTTCATTTTTCTCCTAGAACTGTCTCAGGAAACGAGCATCATTAAGTACCAGCTCTCGAATGTCATCTAATTGATATCGCATTGATACCAGTCGGTCAATGCCAAATCCAAATGCGAAGCCTTGCCATTCCTCGGGGTCAATGCCGCAATTCTCGAGAACGTTGGGGTGCACCATTCCGCAACCTCCAAGTTCAAGCCAACTGCCATCAGGTCTAGAAATATCAAACTCGGCAGATGGTTCAGTAAATGGGAAATAGCTGGGTCGCAATCGTGATTTAACTTCTTCTCCAAAAAATGCTTGAACGAATGAGTCAATTGTCCCTGCCAAGTCACCCATTGTGATTCCCTTATCGATAACGAGGCCCTCTATCTGGTTAAAAGCAGGTAAGTGTGTCGCATCCGCACTATCGGTTCGGAATGTCCGACCGGGAGCGACAATATATATTGGGGGGCGTTGCTCTTCCATTGTCCGAATTTGGACTGGAGATGTATGTGAACGGAGCATTACCTCTTCATCTTCTCCAAGATCAACAAAGATTGTGTCGAAATTTCCCCTAGCTGGGTGCCAATCTGGAATATTGAGTGCTTCAAAGTTATACCAAGCTGTTTCGACCTCAGGCCCCTCTGCAACTGTGAAACCCATACCTACGAAAACATCCTCTAATTGATCCCTAGCCTGAGTGATTAAATGCAAGTGCCCTCGAGTGATCGGGTTTAATACCTCAGTCAGATCAGTAACATCACTTGCAAAATGTGTTTCCCATTCAGCTTCTTCGATGCCCACTCTCCTCTGGTCCAGAATCGATTCGATGTTGACTCGTGTTGCATTGATTTCTTTTCCAGCAGTTGCTCTTTCGTTTTCCGGGATGGAACCAAGAGCTTTCTTTGCAGCAACAAGTTCTGATTTCTTTCCAAGGAACTGATTTTGCACTTTTGCAAGTTCATCAACTGTGGAAGCTGCTAGTGAAGCTTCTTCTGCGTCTTTAGATAATTTAGTTAAATCAATCATTGAACATTTCCTCTGGTAACTCTATTCTCGCAGGTTGCTTGGGGACCTTACAGGGATTTAATGAAAATACTTTTCGTTTTCAATGGTTGGGGATTTTCCGATGCCTTCAAGCGCGTTGACGTTTCGCTTCAAAGGACACGACAGATGCCGCTATAGCCACGTTTAAAGATTCGACTCCAGCATCCATTGGTATCACTACAAGATGATCCATTTCTTGAAATAGTGTTGGGTCTAGCCCTCTGCTTTCGTTTCCTAAAAGAATCGCAAATGGGGTTGAGTAGTTGATCTCGGTATAGATTTTGCTTCCTTTACCTGATAGCCCTACAAGAGTAATCTGTTTTTGCTTTATGGCGTTAAGGATAGAAGAGGTCTCTACCCCTCGGACGACTGGGATCCGGAAAAGAGCTCCGGCCGAAGATCGCACGGTTTTAGGGTTGTAGATGTCTACAGAATTGCTCGAAAAAATGACTCCATGAGCTCCTGCAGATGCAGCGGTACGAATCATTGAACCTGCATTTCCTGGTTCGTTTATTCCTATCCCAACAAGCAAAAACGTTGATTCGTTGGTTATGACGTCTTCCATTGCCATATCTAGCCTCGGCAATGTAGCAATTATTGGTTGAGGGGTAACCGTTGATGCAATGGAGGAAAGTAAATCATCTTCTATTCGCCAAAGTTTTGCATCAGTTTCTGAGATAAGTTTTTCAATCACTCCACTCATGTCGGAAGACTCTGAAAGGAAAACATCAACAGGGTGATGTCCGGTAAGAATTGATTCACTGAGGAGTTCAAGTCCCTCAACAGCAAACTTTCCAGATTCAAGCCGTTGCTTCGGGTCTTTAATAATTTTCCTGAGTTCGCGGATTCTCGCGTTGTTCTTTGACAGCCCGCTCATGGGTGGTTAGTTAGCTTTCGCAGCAACTGCCTCGTCAGCTAGTTTCACAAGGGCACTAAAGGCCGCAGCATCATTAACGGCAAGATCTGCTAAGTTTTTTCGATCTACTTCAATCTCAGCACTCTTTAATCCATTAATAAACCGACTATACGTTGTACCATTTTGCCTACAGGCTGCATTGATTCTCTGAATCCAGAGCTTCCTGAATTCTCCTTTTCGTGCGCGGCGATCGCGGAAAGCGTAATTCCCACTATGCATTACTTGTTCATTCGCTGCCCGGAAGCTTCTACTCTTATTGCCGTAATAGCCTTTAGCTCTTCCTAGTACTTGCCTGCGGCGTTTCTTACTATGAACAGAGGATTTTGTTCTTGCCATGTCATTTCTCCTGATTAATGTCCGAAGCCTTTCGGATCTGTTGTGTTAAATACCTAAATTCTTGCGAACTGTTTTCGCATCAGCTGCGCTTACTTCTGCTGGTCCTCTAGCTTGCCTTTTTCGTTTTGGGGATTTTGCTTCAGCTAAGTGATTTCTGTGCATGCGCCCTCTTTTGAGTTTCCCGCTTGCAGTTTTCTTAAACCTCTTAGCTGAACTTTTGTGTGTTTTCATCTTTGGCATATCTCATTATCTCCTTCGGAAATAGTTTTAAAATTCTGTGACAAGTTTAAGCTTCGCTATCGCTTTCTTTTTGAGCTTTTACTTTTCGAAGATTTTCAATTGCTTTTTTATCTGGGCTGAGAACCATAACCATGTTCCGTCCATCAAGTTGCGGGTATGACTCCTGAACTGCTATATCTTCCATCTGTTCTGACACTTCATCAAGAATTCTTCTCCCAAGTTCGGGGTGTTGAACTTCCCGTCCCCGAAACATAATAGTTAATTTGACTTTATGGCCATCTTCTAAAAATTTTCGTACTTTGCTCGTTTTCGTATCAAAGTCGCCTCGAGCTATCTTTGGTCGATATTTCAGTTCCTTAACTACAATATTTGTGCTTTTCTTTCGGGAATCTTTCGCCCTTTGTGCTGCTTCGTACTTGTACTTTCCGTAATCCATAATCCGGCAAACGGGGGGGTTAGCATTCTCAGCTACCTCCACAAGATCTAAGTCAAGTTCTCGGGCTTGTTCCAGAGCCTCAGACAATGGTGTTATACCAATCTGTTCCCCATCTGGCGATACTAACCGCACCTCATTGGCACGGATTTGTTCGTTGATGCGAGGCTCCTCATTCCCAGCTATGTCAAACTCCTTGTCAAGTTATAACTCCTTAAGTTGATTTTTTAAATTAATTTTTTGAACTTTGAGAAAAAACAAGGGTGCTGAGAAATCAGCACCCGAAACTGTTAAACAGTTGCGATGTTGCACCCGACGCACTTCTACTTTCTACAGTGGTAAGGCGACTGCCTCTCGACAGCACTTTCTCAACCTATTTTTTCTCATAGGTCACTAACTAGATTACAGGGAAAAATAACTGTTCTGACAAAGTCATCTATAAAGTCATAGTAAGAGAAAGAGGAGAACATATGAGTTTATGGACACCCGATGGTGAGCATGAGGTAAATAAGGAACAACCACAAGTTGATGAGCAGAGGGTTCATGAGAGCGAAGACATAAATGATGTTCCCGGATTTGAAGATCTAACTCCTGAACAGCAAGAACAAGCAAAGGCCATGGCAGCAGAACTTGCAGAAGCAAGGCAACGACTTGCGGAGACACCAGCTGCAGAAGTTATCGCTAATCATGTAATGGGAATTTACGAATTGGCTGCGATTCATTTAAGCAGTCAGCCACCCGGACTCGACGAAGCAAAGGTAGCAATTGATGCTATGGCCGCCATCTTAAGTTCTCTTGAGAATCGGCTAGGACAGAATGAAGCTGTCCTGAAAGATGCTCTTTCCCAAATGCAAATGGCGTTTGTGCAAATTAGAGATTCTGCGATAACAGAAGAAAATTAGCTCCACCAAATGTCATAAATGTATTCAGATTACTAAACTACAAAGCATCTGAGAATAGGAATCCTTTGAGCAATTTAGATAATTTCGCTGATGTTAACGGAGTGAGAATCTGTTATAGAACCTTGGGCGACCCTAACCACCCGCCTCTCCTTCTCATCATGGGGCTCGGTGCCCAATTAATTGGATGGCCGGAAGGTTTGGTACAAAAATTTGCTGACGAAGGCTTTTTCGTAATTACGTTTGACAACCGCGATTGCGGCCTATCAAGCAAAACTAAAGGAGAGCCAGAAGACTCTGGCGAACTTCTTGTACGAGCAGCCGTTGGCGAGGAAGTTATCCAAAAATACTCTCTGTCAGATATGGCTCACGATTCAGTCTCGTTATTAAAGAAGTTAGGATTTGAATCTGCTCATATCGTTGGGGCTTCTATGGGTGGAATGATCGCCCAAACCATAGCGATAGAGCATCCTTCGAATGTCCTTTCGTTAACTAGTATTATGTCAGCTACTGGCAACCCGGAAGAGTTTACTCCGACTGAGGAGGCAATGAATGCCCTTCTGACTCCTTCAGAAGATGACAGAGACCAAGTCATTGAAGCTAATGTGAGTGCATCAAAAACTCTAGCAGGCCCGCATTGGGATGAAGATTATGCTCGGGATCAGGCTATACGAAATTATGAGAGAAGCTTCTATCCCAAAGGTATCGGATTTCAGATTGGCGCTATAGCCATGAGCGGAGACAGGACAGAAAAACTATCTAGCCTTGAAATACCTTCGTTGGTTATTCATGGATCGGTTGACCCACTGCTCCCGCTTCATTGCGGAATTTCAACAGCAGAGGCAATACCAGAAGCAGAATTACTAATTTTTAAAGACATGGGACATGACCTTCCCGAGTACCTCTGGGAAGAAGTTGTAACAAAAATAAAACTGCTCAGCGAAGAAGCATAATTCCGAGCCTCTGGATTCGTGCGCTAAAGAAAGAATTCTCCTACGATAAAGCCATGACAGAAAAGGAACGATTCAACCCCTTTTCCCCAGACGCTTTAGAAAACCCGTTTCCATTTTATGAAAACTTAAGAGAAGTTTGCCCGGTTCACAAATACGAAAATTTCACTTACCCGCTATATACATCAACAAAGTACGAAGATGTTGCCGAGATGCTTACCAATGTCGAATTATGGTCTAGCCACTATGGGCAAATGCCAAGATATTCAGTTCAGGGATGCCTTTTCAGTGACCCCCCTGAACACACCTGGTATAGAAAACTTATACAGAAGAGTTTCGCACCCCGACATGTGGCCGCTATGGAGGGCGAAATAGAGCAGTTAGTGAAAGAGTTAGTTGACGAAATGGCAGAGAACTCACAAGCAGACCTACATGACGCTTTAGCATGCCCACTTCCAGTAATTGTAATAGCCAAAATTCTTGGGATCCCTACGAAAGACATAGACCAATTTAAGGCTTGGAGTGATGCCCAATTAGCTGCATCTAAATCCTCTGATGATGGCCGAAAAGGCCCACGAGAAGCCATGAACGCATACTTACTTGAGCATTTAAATATTAGGCGTTCCCTAATTGCGGATGCTGGGTTTAAAGAAACTGATAATCCCGAAAGCTTAATCGGAGACATAATCCCTGACGACGTTATCAGCGGCATTTTGTTAGCTGAGGTTGATAATCGAGTTCTTTCTGATACTGAGCGTTTAGTGATGCTCAACCAACTTCTAGTTGGCGGCAACGAAACTACAACGTCTTTGTTAACAAATCTTTTCTGGCGGCTTCTTTCTGATAGGTCTCTTTACGAACAAGTCAGAGACGACCCTTCCTTACATCAAATTGCCGTAGAGGAAAGCTTACGTTTTGATGCTCCTGTTCTGGGGCTATACAGAACAAATACAGTTGATATTGACCTCTATGGAGAAGAGATTCCCGAGCGTTCAAAGGTTATGGCGACCTTCGCAGCAGCTAATCGCGACCCTGCAGTCTTCACAGACCCTGAATCCTTTCGTCTTGATAGAGAGCCAGAAGAGTTACGCAAACATCTCTCCTTTGGCTTAGGACGACATTTTTGTCCAGGCGCCCAACTCTCAAGGCTTGAAGCGCGCCTTGCATTGAAAGAAATCACTGAACGTTTTCCTAATCTTCGACTTACTGAAAAACCTGAAAGGATAGAACCTTTTCTTCTATGGGGACGAAAGACTCTTCCAGTGGCTTGGGACTAATGAACTATTTTTGAAATAGGTATTTCAACAATATCAGTAGCACCCGAACCTCTAAGTTCTGGAATAAGAATATTTATTTGGTCTTTTGGAACAACTGTTTCAATGGCATAACCTTCACCACCGAAGAGTTCATTAACCGTTGGCGCCTTCATAGAAGGCAAAATTCCTATTACCGAACCGAGATCAGCTTTCGCGACGTTCATCTTAACCATCACTTTCCCTCGAGCTTCAAGAACTCCTTGCAGCAGAGTCTGAATTTGCTCCATTGCTTGACGCTTCTCTGGGTCTGCATATGAAGCAGGGTTAGCGATTAACTCCGTGAAACTAGTAAGCACAGTTCCTATTACTTTCAATCCTGCTGCTCTCAAAGCTCTTCCAGTCTCTGTTATATCTACGACCGCATCAACAATTTCTGGCGCTTTTGCTTCTGTAGCTCCGTACGATAATTGGAGTTCAGCCTCAACCCCATTCGCTTGAAAGTAAGATTTTGTTAATTCAGGGTATTCCGTACTTATTCGCACACCTTGAGGCAAATCTTCGACTTTTTCCCATGGACTCTCTTCTGGAACAGCTAAGACAATATTTACAGGGCGAGCTGTGTTCTTGCTGTAATGAAGTTCTCCAAGCGACTGAACGTCACTTCCTGTTTCTTCTATCCAATCCCGTCCAGTGATCCCAAGGTCAAATAGTCCGTCTGCTACGTATCTCCCGATTTCTTGAGGGCGAAGAATCCGCACCGCATCTATTCTCGGGTCATTAACGGAACCTTTATAATCAACGGAGGAACCTCGCTGAATAGGAAGGTCAGCATCTGCGAATAATTGGAGTGTAGATTTCTCTAATGACCCCTTTGGAACTACGAGTTGTAACATATCTTTAACGGTACAGCCTTTCGGAGGCTCACTAATGGTATTTATTGATCTTCTGGAGTTACCGTGACCTTTATATCTTCCCCAATTTGCTTAACTTCTTTAATCTTCCCTCTCCAAATTTCAGCAATAGTTTCTGCTGCGTCCCCTGAGAAGATGGTGGTAGCGTTATCCCCGCCAAAAAAAGCAGGCGCTAGGAAAATTTCGTATTGATTTACCAATCCCGAATCATGAAATCGTTTATATGTCTTTGCCCCACCTTCGACCATTAGTTGAAGTACGCCTTCCTCCCCCAATTGATCTAATAGTTCTTCGATTCCTGCTTCATGTTCCAAACAAGGGTGAATAGCTGCTCCTTCTGGTGCTTTTCCTAGAACTACTCTTTTGGGGTCAGTGACTATCACGTCTCGGTTTTCTGGAGCCCAATCACGCACAGTTAATTTAGGATTATCAGCTATAACTGTGCCTACTCCTACACAAATAGCATCTGATTGGGCCCGTAATTTATGAGCTTCTACTCGTGCCTCTTGGCTTGTAATCCACTGGCTTGTTTGGTCCGGAGCAGCAATGCCACCATCTAAAGAAGCTGCGATTTTGAGGACTACGTATGGGTGGCCAGTTTTTCGGTGGTGCAGGTAAGGCTGTAGCTGATCGGTGACGAGATCCTGTTGAACCCCAAGGATTACTTCAATACCTGCGTCTTTAAGTTTACTAACCCCATTTCCGCTTACACGTGAATCTGGGTCAAGTATGCCAATCACAACTCGTCTCACTTGCGAAGAGATGATTGATTCCACACAAGGCGAGGTTCTTCCTGTATGTGAACATGGCTCTAGCGTTGTGTAGAGCGTTCCTCCCTCTGCCTTTTCCCCTGCTGCTTTAAGGCACATAATTTCAGCATGCTCTAGACCGGGTTCTTGAGTCCATCCGTCGTATAGCATCCCGTCCACTGATTCAAGGACAGCGCCAACCCATGGATTCGGCGAAGAGATCAATCTCGCATTCGCCCCATTTGAAATTGCCCGCAACATTCGCTCTTTGTCTCGCTCAGTGAAGTCACCCATGTTTGTGTTGTCCGTGCTCTGGATGAGGGTCACTGTTATCTCGGAGAAGCCTTACAGCATGACCAAGAACGTCTATAACTGATTCGATGCATTCGATACTTCCTTTAGTCGATCCGGGAAGGTTTATAATTAACGTCTCTCCAAGTGTTCCTGCAGTGGCTCTTGAAAGTCTCCCGAGTGGGTTAACAAGCCGGATAGCTTCAGCTATTCCTGGTGCAGCTCGTTGAATAACTTTTGAAGTCCCTTCTGGTGTCTGATCGCGTGGCCCAAAACCTGTTCCTCCGGTAGTGAGTATCAATCCATGGAAATCCTTGGAAAGTTCAAGTAACGCACTTGAAACATTCTCCGTGCCGTCTGCAACAACTTTGCTTGCAACAACTTCCCACTCCTTTAAGGTCAAGTAGTCTTTGAGTTTTGCTCCTGATACATCATCTCTGTGTCCAGAGAAAACGCCATCTGAAACGGTGACTATTTTCGCTCGCAGTAGGTCTTTATTTTCCATTCTTAAATTCTACCGAGGCTTTAGATACGACTCACCCCTAAGAGAATTTCTAGTATTTAAACTTTCCATTTAAAAACGGTCATTCCATCGGTTCCTGCATCCTGAGGAAGAACTTGTAATCCATTCCCATGCGCCCTCCATTTTGGACTTTGTAGCTTGATCGGCTCCAATTGAGGGTGCATGCGTTCAAGTTCTAACGCAACATCAATAGTTTCAGCATGAGTTACTGTACAAACACTGTAAATTAGTTCTCCTCCAGATTTCACTAGTTTCAATGCTGCGGAAAGAAGCTCTTTTTGTAGTGCTGATAAATTCTTCACATCAGATCTCAAGATTCTCCATCGTGCATCTGGCCTTCGGTGAAGTACCCCCAAACCAGAGCATGGGGCATCCACTAGCACCTTATCGAATGAACCCAAAGAGAACGGGGGCAGTTTCCCGTCTGCTATGACCTGTCCTACGTTCTCTAATCCCAAGTTTGCAAGATTTTCCGTTATTAATTTTTGCCTGGATGGATTCACTTCAGCAGCAACTACGTAAGATGAAAACCTTGCCAAGGCAGTTGCTTTCCCTCCGGGCGCTGCGCAGAGGTCAAGAATGCGGTCTTTCTTTCCCGCTCCGACAAAGTCAACTATCCACTGGGAAGCTTTGTCTTGTCGGTACCCGTCTTCACGAATTGATACTTCTGGGGGTTGATTCATTTTTTCCAACATTGAAATGGCTTGGGGAACACCTACATCCTCTGATAGTTGGTCCAATATCCAATTTGGGTAACTCATTCGGGTCGCTGTATCGGGCCATTCCAGAGAACTTTCTCTAGAGATTTTTCGAAGAACTGCATTCACGACTCCTTTATTACGCTTACTGCTCGCAGAAACAGTTGCATTCACCGCTGCATGATCAGGGACCCGCATAAACAAGAGTTGATATGTCCCAACACGAAGTGAAGCGCGAAGTGCAGGTGGAGGCGGCTCAGCCAGATACCTATCAAATGCCCAATCAAGGGCTCTTTTCATTCTTGTTGAGCCATAAACAATTTCAGTAACGAGATTGCGGTCAATGTTCTCTAACGATGTTTCCTCAAGGATTTTAGGGACAATAATATTTGCATAACTTTCAGATTCTTCTATACGTTGAACGCATTTGATTGCGACTTCTCTTGCTTCAACACCCGGAACTTTTTTCATCCCCCTAAACGGTCCCGGCCATTGAGGTGCAGTCCGTTGGTCCACGAATTAGCATCCATTTGTTTGCGACCGGACGGCTTTACGGAAATAAGCTCTATTGTCCCTTGTCCAGTACCAACTTTTGTTCCTTGTAGCTCCCCGATATTTAACTCTGGACTGAGGGAACTTATTGCTTCTTGTATTCCTAACCGGTTGCCTTTGATAGTCGTCCAAGCATTTCCTAAACGAATAACACGGAGTATCTGATCAGCAGAATCTTTCCAATCTACTTTAAGATCATCGCTACTTATCTTTCTCGCATACGAAGGTTCCCCTTTTTGGGGTGTGGGCCTACCAAAGCCATTAATTAAGCAGTCAATTAATAACGCATTTCCTTGTTTCGATAATTTTTCTCTCAAACTCAGTAAAGATTCGTCTCCAGAGATAGCGACTTCTTGCTTTCGGAAGATTCCTCCACTGTCCAGTTCTTTCTCGACCTGCATAATACAAACACCAGTGCGATCATCTCCAGACAGAATAGCCCTTTCTAAAGGTGCCGCTCCACGCCATTGAGGAAGTAGCGAGAAATGTATGTTTACCATAGGAAGTCGCCTCAATATCTCTTCCGGTATTAGTTTTCCATAAGCTACAACTACACCAATATCAGCAGCAACGCTATGAATGTCTTCAAGTTGATGCGAGACCGGGATTCCCAACTGTTGAGCTTCTTCTTTGACTGGGGTGGGACTCTTCCCTTTACCCCTCCCCCTGCGCTTATCTTCACCAGTGATAACAAGCGTTACTTCAATTCCAGCTTTGTGTATTTCCTTTAACGGGGTAACTGCGACTTCTGGAGTTCCGAGGTAGACGACCTTTCGAACTCTCTCCGGAATTTCAAGTAAGGCCATTGAATTCTGACGAGAGGTGATTTTTTTGTTCCTCAAGTTCCATCATTCTCTGTCGAAGAAATTTTTTAGCTTCTGAACGTTGGCTATCATCAAGATATTCAAGAAGTAATCTTCCATCTAAGTGATCCATTTCATGCTGAAATAAACGTGATTCCAGCTCGTCTGCTTCTATAGATAATTCATTACCATCTAGATCAAAACCGACTAGATGAATCACTTTCGGTCTCACGATATTCCACGAAAGTCCAGGTACGCTCAAACAGCCTTCCTCGTATTCCCATTCCCCTTGACTTTCTTTGATCACAGGGTTTATAAGGACTTTTGGTCCATCTCCATAGTCATAGACAAAAAACCGTTTACTTATTCCTACCTGTGGTGCTGCAAGCCCAATACCAGGAGCCCCATACATTGTTTGGAGCATTCGATCGCATGTCTTTACGAGGCCTCCGTCAATCTCCTCTATGTCTTCAGCAACCCTTTTCAGAACAGGATCTCCGAAGACTCTTATTTGGTATGAATCCATTCTTCTAGGATATAGGAGGTTAAACACCTTAGGAAGGCTGTACTGTTCCTTAAATGGAAAGTCAGTCACATTATTTTGATAATGACCCTTCATCTCCGTCTCGTGAAAGCTCTGTTGATCTCGTGTTGCCTGACCTCACAAGGTCATTAAAGACAGATACTGGTATCTTCTCAAGTAAAAAAATTGATACCGGAACAAAATTCCTTCTCTTAGAAGCACCTACCCCCATAGTTCCTCCAAAACATGTTCTAGATCTTGGTTGTGGATACGGGCCGATTGCCGCAGTCCTTGAACATCGTTTCCCAAATGCGAATGTGTGGGCTACAGATATAAATAATCGTGCACTAAAATTATCAGCAGAGAACCTCACAGGGGTAAACACAACCGTTTGTCGACCGGAAGATATACCAGAAGAAATATCTTTTGATTTGATCTGGTCAAACCCTCCCGTGCGTATTGGGAAGAATCAAATGATGAACCTACTTTCCTTATGGTTAAAACGGTTAACAACTTCTGGCTCGGCTGTATTGGTAGTAAACAAGAATCTAGGGTCCGATAGCCTTCATACATGGATGGAAAGCGAAGGTTGGAAAGTAACCAGGCTTAAATCATTTAAAGGGTTCCGACTGTTAGAGGTGAAAAGAAATGCATGAAAATCTTTCAAGTACAGAACTTAAAAGGCTTCACCGCCAATGGCGCAAAGAAACTAGTAGAAGAGTCTCGTTGATAATAGCTGGGATTCAAGGGCCATATAACATAGGTTCAATTATTAGAACGGCAGCTGCAGAAAGAGTCGATCACATTTGGTTTCTGGAAGGATCAACTACCCCTGAGAATGCCAAAACAGGAAAGACTGCGTTGGGGTCTGAACGTTTCATAGAGTGGAGTATGGCCACAGATGGGAGTGCAGCTATAAAGTCCGCGCGAAATCGGGGATACAGAATAGTTGGTCTAGAGCTCGCTAGCGGCGCTGAACCTATCCACATTACGAATCTGAAAGAGGATGTGTGTTTCGTTCTCGGCCACGAGGACAGAGGAATCCCAACCGCTTTACTTGATCAATGCGACTTAGTCTCCTACATACCGCAACTTGGCAAAATAGGTTCTCTAAACGTGGCTATTGCTACATCTATTGCCCTATATGAGTTCCGGCGTCAAGAATGGAACGAGGTCAGTGGATAATCTCTACCCACTAAGCGAGTTCACAGCTATTCTCAAACGTTTAGAGGGTCTTGGAGTTTCTGATAGAACTGAGATCAGGTCACTATGTTGACTTGACTTGATCATCCATGAACCTTCTGACGGTCCTAGAATCTCCAATTTTTCAGATAGAGGAACTTGGCTAACAAATTCTTCTGCACCTGGTCCGGAAATAGCAGCATATGATCCAAAAGGTGGTAGTGAAAGTAGAGATCTTCTATTAGTTTCCATTTCAGCCCATTCGCTGATTTCTCTTTTTCTAATCACCTCGACAAGTTGATTGTTAGGTGATCTTGTCTGTATAAATACGCTGCCTGCTTTTTTCCCAACAGCATTAGTTATCCGAATAGCCCTTACCATCGATGTGAGAGCTTGTTCTTCACTCCGATACCCCTTCATAAATAAATCTTGATCAAAGTCGGCGAATACGACTAAATCAGCCCAATCGACTCTATGAAGAGCAGCTTTAGTTCCAAGAAAAACACGACTTGCATCTAAGTTCAATTCTTTTGTTCCTCTTTGGATTTCTTGCACATTCTCATGCAACAGATGCTCAAGTTCCTCAATAGCTTTACTGATACCTATTCGTAGATTCTTTAATCGAGTTGACAAGCAGTGGGCGCAAGAAACTGGACGTTCGTGATTATTTCTTGCGCAGATCAAGATGTCTTTATGCGATTGGTGCATTCCTGAACCACATTCAGTGCACATAGCTAGCTCGTTACAAACAGCACATGCAAGTAATTTTGATCGTCCTTTCCTGTTTAAAATAACTATTGCCCTATTTGAATCTTTGATGGCATCTACGGTTACTCGTGGCCATAGACCTCCCCGAGAAGTTCCATCTTCGCGAGGATCAACCACTTTTATATTTCCCCATCCGGCTTTTTCCTCATCGGGTGCAACATTTTGCATCGCTGCCTTGGCCCGAAGCTCGGGTGTAGGTATTGGAGATGTGAAAATAGCGGGTATTCCCAATCGTTTTGCGCGTTCAATGGCAACATCTCTCGCGTGCCACGTTGGTGCGGACTCACTTTCGTAGACACTATCGTGTTCGTCAATCATGAGTATCCCCGATAGGTCATGGACAGGGGCGAAAGCTGCTGACCTAGTTCCAACGATTGTCCCGCCGCGAGCGCCAAGTAACCAGTCTCGCCCATGGAGGCCTGCTTCAACACCTATTTTTTTTAAACGTCCGACTAAAAGACGAGCTTGATATAGGGACGGGACAAGAATAAGTGCGTTACCTTTTTCAATTACTTGAGTAATTTGCGGCCATCGATCCCCAGTAGGGGGAATCCGCACGAGTGTGCAACTAAACGAGGGTAAGGTTTTTTTGCCCAAGTATTGTTCTGCTTTGTGACCTGCATGATAATTGGCTTTAATCATTGTCTTTGGGCTAGCTATTCGAAGAAATTTAGCTAGTGAACCTTGCCAGTGATGGGCTGACCAACGCGCTAGTTGAATTATCTCTTCTGTCGGCCCCATCCCACTTATCTGTTTAAGCGGCTGTAGTTCTTTATCCGTAGTTACCAACGGGTCAATTTCGCTGATCCAACCGCGTATTATTCTATTCCTGAATCGGAACCGTACGATTGTTCCAATTTGAATCTGTTCAACTCTCTTATCACCCATCCAAGATTCAGGAATTTTGTAATCATATTCTCCTGAAACTGCGTCAATATCTGGGATGACCCGAACCACACTGGTTCTATGATCCAAAGTTAACCTCATATTTTCTAAAGTAGTTTATTATTTCTTCGTTGGTTTAAGAAGTCTTTATTCTTAAATACTTAACACAGATTTTAAATCTTCAACCTTGTCTAAGTTTTCCCAAGTAAAACCATCGCCTTCTCGGCCAAAATGACCGTACGCCGACGTTTCAGCATAAATTGGGCGACGAAGGTCGAGATTATGGATAATCGCTGCCGGCCGAAGATCAAAGATTTCATTAATTGCTTTAGAAATAGATTCTGGTGATACCTTTTCTGTCCCAAAAGTTTCTACGAGAACTGACATTGGGCGAGCGATCCCTATGGCATATGCAACTTGGACTTCGCATCTTTCAGCAGCACCAGAAGCGACTACATTTTTAGCCACCCATCGTGTAGCGTACGCCGCACTTCTATCAACCTTTGAAGGGTCTTTCCCGGAGAATGCTCCACCTCCATGGCGTGCCATACCACCGTATGTATCAACAATTATTTTGCGACCAGTGAGTCCAGCATCACCAACAGGGCCACCGATAACGAACCTTCCTGAAGGGTTTACATGCACGTCATAATCATCATCTTGAAATTGCTCTGGGATCACTGGCCTTATGACATGTTCTATGAGGTCAGGTTCAATTTGGTGAGATCTATCGATACCCGCATTATGTTGAGAAGATACCACCACATTCTTCAAGCGAACAGGTTTCCCATTCTCGTAATCAATTGTGATTTGCGTTTTGCCATCCGGGCGAAGGTAAGGCACTACTCCACTTCTTCGAATCTCGGTTAGTTGCTTTGCCATCTTGTGTGCGAGATCAAGTGGCTGTGGCATAAAGTTCTCTGTCTCGTTTGTTGCATAGCCAAACATAAGGCCTTGGTCTCCTGCGCCAACCGAATCCCATTCATCTTGGGCGATTCCTGACCGTGTTTCAATTGATAAATCAACTCCCTGCGCTATATCAGTTGATTGTTCATCAATAGCTATCATCACACCACATGTATTCCCGTCAAAACCGAATGAAGGCTTGTCATAACCTATTTTGCAGATTGTTTCTCGAACTATGCCTGGGATATCGACATATGCATCTTCGGTAGTGATCTCTCCAGTTACAAGAGTCATTCCTGTCGTAACTAAAGTTTCGCACGCAACTCGACTTAACGGATCCTGCCTGATCAGAGCGTCAAGAATCGCATCCGATATTTGGTCAGCCATTTTGTCAGGGTGGCCTTCAGTAACTGATTCAGATGTAAATGTGAATGATGGGTTCATCAGAGTACCTTCTTATTCTCGCTGATGCGCCCTTGGCGAATTTCAACTATCGCATCAAGAATTCCGTCAGCGATGATTCGTTTATCCGACAGTGGTAATGTCCATTTCGCATCCTCTCCAATGATCGTGACCTCATTGGTGTCATGGGCAAATCCCACCCCAGGGAGCGATACGTTATTAGCCACGATCAAATCAAGCTTTTTTCTTTTAAGTTTCCCTGTGGCATTTTCCTCAAGATTCTGAGTTTCTGCAGCAAATCCGACAAGGGTCTGATCTGGTTTTTTTTCGGTTCCAAGATCTACGAGAATGTCATGAGTCGGCTCAAGGTCAATGGTAGTAATAGTTTCAGTTTTCTTAATTTTTTGTTCTGCTATTTCTGATGGTCGATAATCTGCGACTGCTGCAGCCATAATGATGACATCAGCATTTGAGCTTTCTGCCATTACAGCACTCTGCATCTCTGACGCTGTTTCAGAGCAAAGTATCTGTACCCCAGAAGGCGCTTGGCTTTCCATTGTCGTTATTAAAGTGACATCGGCGCCTCGAATTTTTGCTGCTTTTGCCAGAGCGTATCCTTGCTTGCCTGAGGATCTGTTAGATATGAAACGAACTGGGTCGATAGGTTCCCTTGTCCCTCCCGCTGTAATCAAAAAACGGAGTCCTCGAAGGTCATTTTTTCCTAGAACAGACTCTGTGTTATCTAGGATTTTCTCCACTCCTGCTAATCTGCCTTTTCCAACATCTCCACCAGCTAATATGCCATCATCAGGGTCAACGATGTTTACACCTCTTCTACGAAGGGTTTCCAAGTTCTCTTGAACTGCGGGGTGCTCCCACATTTCAGTGTGCATGGCTGGGCAAATGACCACTGGAGCGCGAGTCGCTATAAGAGTCGCTGTAAGTAAATCATTAGAAATCCCAGCAGCATAGGTACCTATTAGATTTGCAGTCGCAGGGACTACCAGAATTAAATCTGCTTCTTGACCAAGTGTTGTATGCGGAATGGGATCATCTCCATCCCAAAGAGAGCTTTGGACAGGTTCACTGGCTAGAGCGCTTAAAGTTACTTCACCGATAAATTTTTTAGCCGCATTTGTCATGATGGGAGAAACATGTGCACCGGCATCAACGAGCCTTCTAGAGATTTCTACCGCTTTGTAAGCGGCGATCCCACCCGTTACACCTAATACGATACGTTTTCCAGAAAGCATTTTTCAGGGAAACCAATTACTCGGTTTCATCTCCCTCTTCTTCAGATTCTCCAGATTCTTCTACCGCAACTACAGGTTCGGGTTCTCTCTTCTCACCTGCCAATACTTTATCCTGTATGATTTCCTCAAACGAGATTGAAAGCGGTTTCGCTATTCCTTCTGCTGGAACTTGCGGTGGAACTGAACCGCCCAAGCCGCCATCTAATTGATTTCGATAGGCGTTGATCTGACGCGCTCGTTGTGCTGCCAGAGTCACTAAGCGGAATTTAGATTCTGATCCTTCATCACCTTGCTTCATTGATCTGTCAAGCAATCCTTCGATCTTGGGGTAAATCATTGAATTGTTTTCGTTAGCCATTAGTTCTCCCAACTACCAAACCTTTTTGGAACTGTAGATTTCTTCTGTACATCGTAACCTTAACCTCGGCAAATATAACGTTTGCGCGAGCAATTCAAATAGTTTGCTTTCAGGCCATTCTAACGGTGCATGTTTATCAAGTTAGAGATCTCTTCTATTGCTCGGTTGAGGTCGTCATTGATTACTACTATTGCATTTAGCTCGGAAGCGATCTTTCGTTCTTTCTCTCCTTCAAGAATTCTTCTATTTACTTCTTCTTCTGGATCACCTCTACCGCGGAGCCTTCTCGCCTGATCTTCTATAGACGGAGCATCCACGAATATAAGAAGAGCTTCAATTGATTGTTCTACTAGCGAAAGCGCTCCGTTTACATCAATTTCTAATAGAACGTCGAAGCCCTCCGGGGCTTCAGGCAAAGGTGTCCCGTACAGATTTCCATGAAATTCGGTCCACTCAAGGAAACGATTCTCTGCGATAGCTTGTTCAAACTGACTACGCGAAACGAATACATAACTATCTTCGTCTTCTCCAACGCGAACTTCACGAGTCGTCCAACTTCTAGATAGCCAAAGATTATCTAGACTCATTACTAATGATTCAGCAATTGTACCCTTACCGACCCCACCGGGACCGGAAACGACGATGACCATAACTAAAAATCAGCTAAACTCTGCGAGGAGCGCTGCTCTTTGTTGATCTCCGAGTCCTCTTAGGCGTCTGCTTTCGGCTATTCCAATTTCTTGCATAATTCGCCTTGCTTTAACCTTCCCAATCTTGGGCATTGACTCGAGAATTGCAAGAACTTTAGTTCTACCAATAATTTCGTTGGTATCTGAGAGTTCAAGAACATCTTGTATGCTCCGTGACCCCATTTTTATTAAAGCCTTTAATTCTGCCCTTACACGCCGAGCTTCAGCCGCTTTCTCCAAAGCGGCTCTTCTTTGCGCATCGGTAAGTTTCGGTGGTGCGGGCATACCCAAATATTAATTCTCACTTATTGAGAATTGGTGAATGCTAATCACTTTTTGGAAGGATTTGTGAGATTTCCATAAGAATTTCTCTAGCTGCCCTTCTAGGTTCGGGCGATTCAGTTACTGCTCGACCTACCACTAATAGATCCGCCCCTTGTTCCAACGCCCCCAATGGTGTAGCAGTGTTAGCTTGATCATGCGATTCAACACCTGCGGGTCTAATACCTGGTACTACAAAACGTAAGTTAGGTATTTCTTTTGAAGCCGATGGAAGGTTTTTCGCAGAACAAACCACGCCACCGCATCCAGCGCTATCTGCTATGTGGAATCGTTCTCTCATTAACTCCTCTGGAGTTTCTTTTTGGCTAGTTAAGATAGTTACTCCTAAAGCAATTGGATTTTCAAGTCCAGCATTTCTGGCACCCTCGCTAAGTCCCTGCACGCCTGCTTCGACCATTTCTCTGCCTCCAGCAGTGTGGAGAGTCAAATAGTCAATCCCGAGTGACCCTAGTACCCTTGCTGCTTTTCCTACTGTATTAGGAATGTCGTGTAGTTTCAGATCTAGAAATACTTTGTATCCCATATCTGTCAACGTTCCGAGAATGTCAGGCCCTGCTGCGCTAAAAAGTTCTAACCCGACTTTTGCGACCCCAAAATAAGGCTGAAGCTCCTTCGCTAATCGAACCGCAGCTACTAAGTCATCAACGTCAAGCGCTAACGCTAATTTGTTTGTGATCTCAGGTTTAATTTCCATTTCTTCTAACATGATTTCCTTTTCTTTTACATATAGTTCGGAGGTAGCTAGTGAGCTGCTCCAATGATTTCATCAAGATTGCTTATCTCGTTTGCTTTGCACCACTTTGCTAAATCGTGGATAACCGTTTCAGAGATTTTCGGGTTTGCGAAATTTGCGGTTCCGATTTGTATAGCAGAAGCTCCAGCCATCATGAATTCAATAGCATGCTTTGCCGATGCGATTCCCCCAACCCCAATAATGGGAAGGTCTGGTAGCGCTTTGTGGACATCGTACACTGACCTGATAGCTACCGGCCGAATAGCTGGGCCGCTCAGACCTCCACCTCCAGCACCTAGTAATGGGGATTTATCATCAATATTGATCACCATACCCATTAACGTGTTAATCAATGTGATGGCTTCTACACCAGCATCTTTCGCTGATGTGGCGATCTCAACGAGGTTGGTTACATTTGGGCTTAATTTTGCCCATCGCGGCTTTGAGATACTCTCTGTTGCCCTAATTACTGCTTCTGTGGATTCAGGAGAGTGAGCAAACATATTCCCGCGGTCTTCAACGTTAGGACATGAGATATTCAACTCAACAGCTATTACTTCGTCCGGCAGGTCATTACACATTTCAGCTGCTTCGTAATAGTCGCTAAGTGTCCGCCCCCATATGCTCAAAACAACTTTAGCTCTATGCGTTATCAGGTCAGGGAGGATTTCTTCAATCCAATATTTAAGCCCCGGGCCTTGGAGGCCAATACTATTTATCATTCCTGATGGTGTTTCATGGAGCCGAGGAGCGCTATTCCCTTCCCATTGAAATGGTGCAAGGCTCTTTACAACGAGCGCCCCAATGGATGACAGATTTATTAACGATGAAAGTTCTGTTCCATGCCCAGCTGTTCCTGATGCCAGCATCACAGGATTTTGAAGAGCAACCGATCCAACTTGACTCACAAGCGTCCTTTCGAAATTGGGGTTGGAATTGGTAGATTCGTTGATCATCTATTCAGAATCCTGACCTGGTTGACTTACTATGTTGACAGAATGAAACTGTTGTAATGGTCGGACTCTTAAAGGATGCGTTCTCCAGTCAACAAGACCTTTTGCTAAAGCCAAACCAGAGGATGCTGTTGTTAAGAGAGGGACTCCACGCTCGCCAGCGGCTTTACGTATGTGAGCCCCATCAGCGCGCGGACCACGGCCTCTAGGAGAGTTAATAACTAGTCCTACCTTCCCTGATTCAATAAGTTCAATTGCGGTTATCCCCTCTTCGTCTCCTATCTTTGCGACATAGTCGGCGACTTGGATTCCATTTGCGGACAATACAGCTGCTGTTCCGCTAGTTGCGGCGATCGTGAATCCTAAGTCAGTTAGTATCTTCGCTGTTTCTATCCCGATTTCTTTATCTCGGTCTGCTACCGAAAGAAAAACTGTGCCAGCCTCGGGCAAAGACATTCCAGCCGCTATCTGACTTTTGACAAACGCTAGACCTGGAGTTATATCTATACCCATTACTTCTCCGGTTGATCTCATCTCTGGACCGAGAATCGCATCAGTTTTGGGAAATCTACTGAATGGAAGGACAGCTTCCTTCACGGCAGTATGGGATTGAATTTGATCAACAACCAACATGCCGGTTTCCCTAAGATCACTCAAGGTTTCACCAAGCATTACTCGAGCAGCTATTTTCACCAAAGGAACTCCT
>PVBE012796065.1_pt1 | contig 34476 bp, 28 predicted proteins | sample 1631181 | NCBI WGS metagenome assembly PVBE01 (sample SAMN08397723, study PRJNA350692) | Marine metagenome, whole genome shotgun sequencing project. | isolation source: water | place: Pacific Ocean | collected 2012-04
AGAGCCACGTCAGCCGTCTCGAGCGCGGTGTCGCTGCCTGCCGTGCCCATTGCGATCCCCACAGTGGCGACGGCTAGCGCAGGTGCGTCGTTGACGCCATCCCCGACCATTGCCACGCTCTCGTACTCCGCGGTCAGCTGCTGCACGGCGGTGACCTTGTCCTCCGGCAACAACTCCGCGCGCCAGTCATCGACCTCGAGCGCTTCGGCTACCATGCGTGCGGTCGGCCGGTTGTCGCCCGTCAGCAGCACCGTCCGCTCGACACCCGATTCCTGTAGATAGTGAACCGCCCGCTTGGCTCCCGCTCTCAAGCTGTCACCCACGTGGATCGTGCCGAGGAAGCGATCCCCCGCAGCAACTCCGACCGCGGTGTTCGGCGCACCTTCGTGCGGACAGGCCAGCTCCGCCGGAGCGCTGACCCGCTGCTCGATCAACCGTCTGTTGCCGACCACGATCGTGCGTCCCTCGACGCGCCCCTCGACGCCTCGCCCGATGATCGCCCGAAAATCCTCGGCCACCGGCACCTCGATCGAGGCGGCCTCGGCACTGGCCAGAATCGCCCGGGCGAGCGGATGCTCCGACCCACGCTCCACCGCGGCCGCGACGCGCAGCACCTCTTCGGCGCAGACCCCTTCGGCCGGACAGACCTCGAGCACCTCGGGACGCCCAACGGTCACGGTGCCGGTCTTGTCCAGCGCGACGGCGCGCAAGCGACCCAGCGCCTCGAGGTGCACTCCACCCTTGATCAAGATCCCACGCCGAGCAGCGCTGGTCAGTGCGCTGATGATCGAGACCGGCGTCGAGATGACCAACGCACAGGGGCAAGAGATGACCAACAGCACCAGCGCGCGGTAGACCCACACCGCCCAGACCCCGCCGAACAGCAGCGGTGGCAGAACCGCCACACCGATCGAGCCGAGGATCACCAGCGGTGTGTAGATCCGAGCAAACTTGTCGACGAAGCGCTCGGTGGGGGCCTTCTCCGCCTGAGCCTGCTCGATCCGATGGATGATCCGCGCCAGCGTGGTGTCGCGAAACGGTTTCGTCACGGCTACCTCGAGATAGCCATTCTGATTCAGGGTCCCGGCAAAGACCTCGGCTCCCGGGCGCTTTGCCACCGGCTTCGACTCACCCGTGATCGGAGCCTGATTGACGTGGGAGTCGCCCGCGATGACAGCGCCATCGAGCGGCACCTGCTCTCCCGGCCTGATCCGAATCGTCTCACCGGCCTGGACTGTCTCGACGGGGGCCTCGACCCACTCGCCATCCCGCTGGACCGAACTCTTGGGCGGCACCAAGGTCATCAGGCTGCTGATTGCGCGCCGTGCCCGGTCGATCGTGTAGGACTCGATCAACTCGGCCAGATTGAACAGCACGGTGACTGCCGCGGCTTCTACCCACTCGCCGAGCAAGGCCGCGCCGATGACCGCAATGGTCATCAGCACGTTCATGTCGATCAGCCTGTGCCGAGCCGCATTCCAGGCCCGACTGAAAAAACCCAGGCCGCCGATCAGAATCGCCGCGGCGAACAGCCATTGGTTGACTCCCGGCAGCAGGATCGCACAGATCAATAGCACCACACCGACAAGCAGTGAGACCCACTGACCGTGCCGCCCCCACCACCCGAGCAGCACCTCTTCGCCCTGAAGGTGGGCCTCCAGGCCCAGACCACGCACCGCCTCGACCAGCTCGCCGCCGCTGATCTGTCCTGGCTGGTGGTCCACCTGGACCAGATGCTCGAGCACCTTGATCTGAAAACTCTCGACTCCGTGGAGGTCCGCCAGAACCTGGCGGATCGTCTTCGCCTCGCCCTCTCAGCACATCCCCGGGACGCTGATCCGCGTGCGCAGCTGGCCTGCGGCCACGTCGAACCCGAGATCCCGCAGGCGGCTCTCGATCCGCTCCGGAACGAGCTTCTCCGACTCGAAGGTGATGCGCACGCGCGAGCGCTGGATCTGCACCTCGATCTGGTCCACACCGTCCAGTTGCCGGAGCCCGGCCATCACCTTCTCGGCACAGGCGCCACAGTCGACTCCGTGCAGCGGGAGCACGACGTGGCTCATCGTCTGGCTGGTCATGCGCTCGCCCCTCCCACACGTTCCTGCACGTGCTCGATCCCCAAGCCGAAGATCTGCTCCACGTGGTGGTCGCTCAGCGTGTAGTAGGCCATCTTGCCCTGACGCCGATACTTGACCAGATCCGCATTGCGCAGCAGCCGAAGCTGGTGGCTGACCGCGGATGAGGAGACCTCGAGCAACCCCGCCAGATCGCAGACGCACAGCTCCTCGCGAGCCAGTGCCATCAACATCTTGGTCCGGGTCGGATCTCCGAGAAGCTTGAAGGTCTCGGCCAACCGCATGATCGTGTCGTCCGCCTCCAGCCCCTCTCGAACCCGCTCGACGCGGTCCTGGTCGACATAGAGGTCCTCACAGGTGTCTGACTGCATCCCCACTCACCCCAACAAGTAATCATATGAACATCTGTTCACACGTTATACGGCGCAGCCGGGCTACGGTCAAGACCCGGATGGGGGGGAAACTGGCTGGTCTTCACGCTGACTCAGAGCAGTTCGCGACGTGTCGCGGCCGGGGAGCCGATACACCTGAACCGGATGGGGGGGAGCTGGCTGGTCTTCGCGCTGACTCAGAGCAGCTCGCGAAGTGTCTCGGCCGGGGAGCCGATGCGCTTGAGCTGGAGGCAGAACTTCTCGCCCATCTTGCCTGCCTCACCCGCACCGATCTTGCGGTCGCCGACCATGAAGTCGAGCAGCTCGTCACTCGACTTCTCGAACTCGATCACCGAGCCGATGCTGATCCCCATGATCTCGCCCAGGGTCATCTCCTTGCGCGCCAGCAAAACAGCGAGCGGAATCTTCAACCGCAGGACCCGCTCGATATCCGCCTTGCCCCGAGACTTGCCTGCGGACTTCGACCCCCCACCTGCAGCGTCCCCGCCCGAGGCGAGCTGCTGAACCACACCGAGCGGCCAGAAAAACACCGCCTCGCTCGGGTCGTAGCCAGCTATCTGGAGATCGACCTCGATCATCAGCATCCGTGAGCCCGCGACGAGATCGCCAATCGACTCCGGGCTGGTCACGAAATCCGCTGCGCGTGTCTCTACATGGCGTGTCACCACATCGCCATCACCATCGTAGGCGTCCGCCAGAACGGAAGACAACGCACCAAACGCCTGATTGAAGGCCTCGCCAAAAGCGTCCGCGTCATCCTCGGTGAAGCCGCCTTCCAGCTTGTCGAGGATCTGAGCTTCGTCCATCATGTACATCAGGCCAACGATGACCAGCACGTCGACCAGATGGAACACCATCACCGTTTCGCCCTCAACGCCACCAACCGCCACCTCGCCGCAGGTCACCACACAGGGAGCGTGAAAGGACTCGGGCAGCTCGCCCGGATCGACGACCCGCTGCTCACGGATATCGATGCTGACTGCCCGCTGCGACGCCAGGATCTCCAGCGTGTTGGACAGAGACGCCAGATGCCACTTCAGGATGGGGGTGAAGCGCTCGATTAGCTGGTCGTCATTCATCGTCGGCTCGTGGTTGCTCCCGCAGCTTGTTTTCCTGGGCCTTGGCCCGATAGAAGGCGGCCTTGGCCTCCGCTCCGGTGCTCGCGACCTCGTCGCCAAACACGTGCGGGTGCCGCCGGATCATCTTCTCCAGACTTCCCTCGATCACCTCATCGAGGGTGAAGTGTCCATCTTCTTCGGCAAGATTAACCAAAAAGCAGAGGTTGAAAAGGGTGTCGCCCAACTCTTCCTTCAGATTCTGGAAGTCTCCGCGCTCGATCGCAAGCACGGCCTCGCGAGCCTCTTCGACCAGGCAGTAGCGGAAGGACTGATAGGTCTGCTCCCGATCCCACGCACAGCCACCAGGGCCCCGCAGCGTTCTCACAAGCTCCAGTAGACGCCGCATCAGCACTCAGTTTACTTGATCCGCTTTGCCATCTCCAGCGTCTTGTCGGCCAGGATGGTGAACAGTGTCGAGGAGTTCGTGAGAACCAATGCCCGCATTCTTTCCCGATTGCGGGCCACCGGAAGCAGTCGAACCGAATCCTCCCGGCGCACCGAGGTCACTCCCAGGAGCTGGCCCGTCGGCACGTCGAACAGCGCCGCTTCCAGCCGGGAGTGAATCTCGAGCGTGTTCCCCGGCGCGATCAGCCAACCGACGAGCGTCGGGTATAGATTGCTCCAGCCGTTGTTGTAGTCATAACGTTCGCGGGCTCGGGTCAGCACCAGCAGCCGGCCGGCCCCCGCGCGAGCAGCGCAATGGCGTAGACTGGCCAGGCTGAGATCGTTCGGCAGCCGCTGCTCCGGCGGCGTCTCGACCACCCCAAGCGGACTTGCCGATCCCAGCCGCTGGCGGAATGCCGTCAGGTCTGCGTCGTCGATCGAACGCGCCACCTGGTCGTTGGCGTGATCGGCGAGCTCGAGGATCGTCAGCCGGACCGGCTGCCCCCCTCTTACATGACGCCGAACCTGCGCCTGGATCTGTGCCTCCGAGACCGGCTGGCTGGCTGGCGTCCCGCCCGGAGTCGGCTCTCGCTGTGGATCGTGTACCAGCCCGAAGTCGCCCAGCGAGGCCCTGGCCTCCCGGTAGCTCGGCGGATTGCTGCAACCCGGCCCCAGCAACAGACCGACCCAGACGACCAGCAACGCGCGGGTCATTGTTTCTTTCGCTTCCGGTCCACAATCAACTCGGAACGCCGCAGCCACTCCGGCAGCGGCAGATCCTTTCGAGTCGCACGCGGCTTGCGCTCGCGGTAGGCGTACACCGCGCCGAGATGCAGCACCCGGACGCCATCGACAGGCCACGCAATCGTCAGCCGCAGGCTGCCCGACAGCCCGGCGCGCACCTCCTCGGTGATCCCCTGCTGGGACCAGAGGTAGAACAAGCGCTCGCCGACCCGCTCCTGCGCCGGACCGTGGATCGGGCGGGCGGACCAGCGAACCCAGAAATCGGCGAGGCGGCCGGCATCGGTCGTTCTCGGTCGACGGCCCGACTGCAGCTGCACCGCGTGGTCGCGCATCCAGTCCAGCTCGGCGGCCAGCGGGCGCAGCCCCGCCCGGATCTCTGGGCTGACGCCGGCGCGCGACAGGCTCTGATCGAAAGCAGCAACCAGAGCACCGAGCCTGGCATAGAAATGGGGCGTTGGTTCGAGGACGATCTGGGTCGGCCGCCCCGCTTCCGTCAGCACTCCCCCCGTCAGCGGCAAATTACGCAGTCGCAGCCAGTAGCCCAGCGCGCTGGAGATCGCGCGATCGCGCCAGGCTAAGCGCCAGCGGGGGAGCGGCCCGCCGCGAGGCGCAGGCAGCAAGAGGGCCTGCATCGCATGGATCCCGGCTCGATAGAGCGTATGGACCCGTTCGCTGACAATCGTCCCGGGCAGCGGCAGGTGTTGCTTGCGCGCCTCCCTCAACCGACTGACGAAGTGTGGGGTGCCGGCGTGCTCGCCCAGCAGCAGACCCGCCGCGCGCTGCGAGCCGAAAACGGCCGCCAGGTCCAGCCCTCCCGGATCGGCCCGGCGCACCGAGGCCGTGCCGACGTTGGGCCAGCCCAGCTCGGCGATCCAGCGGAAGTCGTCGATCCTCCGTCGACCGAGAAGCGCCAACCCCGCCCGCCCCCCCGGGCCCCGCAGTCGCTGCAGCGACTGTCCGAAGTCCCTCCATCGTTCGGCGTCGGCCAATCGGGCGAGGGGTAATCCCTCGCCAAACACCTGCCGGGCGGACGCCAGGAAGCTCAGCGAGTCACCGGCCTGCTGCCCTCCCATCAGCATCGAGATCGTCGCGCGAAGTCGCTCCCACGCCTGCCTGGCGCGGATATCTCCGAGCAGCGTCCGGCCAAGCAACAGCGCGGCGGTCTGGCGTGCATCGAACGGCTCGAGGTCGATCGCCGAGACGTCCGGGCGGCCGACCTGCACCTGGGCCCAGGCCAGCTGACGGCGATAACGCCCCGTCACCGTCTCGGCGCTGCGCCCTCGGAACCGACCGTAGTCCAGCGACCGCCCATGGAGCACAGACTCGGCCCGACGACCCGCGACAATTCGGCTCAACTCTCCGGCCACCAACGCGTCTTTCGACGCCGGCCTGGAGCGGCCGAGTTGATCCAGGACATCCGCGTAACAGCGAGCCAGCCGCAGTCCTTCCTCCAGTTCCCTGGGCATGTTGCGCACCGACGCCAGCCCTTGCCTGAGCCGACGCCCCAGCTCGAGCAGCTGCGGCGCGAGGAATCCCTGCTCCAGGCCACGCACCAACCAGCCGATCTCCAGCCAGGTCAGCTCCCCGACCAGATCGCTGGTCAGCATCACCGGCCGGCCGCTGGCGATCGCCCGGCGCGTGACGCCGAACAAGGAGTGCGGCGTCAGCTCTGCGACCAGGCCGTTGCGCTGCAACCGGGCCAGCGTCTGCGGATCCAGTCCGTCGACACCGGCCAGCCGACCTGTCTGCCAGACGACTGGACGGTAGCTCAGTTCCCGAGGGCGATAGTTCTCGAAGCGACCGAAACGTGGCGCCTGCTGACCGAACAGAGCCGACTGGCCGGCCCCCAGGACGAGCACCAGAAAAAAACAGGTCAGCCGCATCGGGCCCGCGTCAGGGACGCTCCAGCCGGGGTCTTTCCGCCACAGCCTGAACCATCCGCTCGAGCAGGACCTTGCGCACCCGCGAGAGCGTCAGCGAGACGCGAAAGGACCCGACCCGCTCGGGGCGCAGCAGAAAGACATGATCCCGGCGCGCACCGACCTTGACGACATGACCTACCGGCTCAAGTCGACCGCCCGGCGGCGCGGAAAGCGCCAGACGGACGGGCTGCCTGGCGGCCGTGTAGTCCCATACGTGCACATCGATGCGCTTTTGGCCGCGAGGGTCGAAGACGGCGGGCAGGACGAGCACGGAGTACAGGCCCGGCCCGGCAACAAACAACATGCTCCGCTCCGGCGGGGGAAGCTTGTACTTGCGCCGCCGGAGTTCCAGCTCGAGCAGGTCGCGGGCGACCCACCGACGGTGCTGGGTTTTCTTGATCTCGCTCAGCCGCAGGCCCCAGCGCGTCCCCAGTCGCGCCACCAACACACCTGGCTTGTCAACGTAATCCCGCAGGCCGCCGGCTTCCTGCGCGACGCTCCGATCCGGCCCCGCAGCAGCTGGGGCTCTCTTCGACGAGCGCACCTGTCGCTTCTCCATGCTCGAGCCGGCACAGCCAACCAGCGCCAGCATCCCGATCAGCATCAGCGAACGCCTCATCGCTGCTGCAGCGCCTTTCGCGCGACCTCCCACTCGGGACTGCCGACGGCGTTCTCGAGCAGCCATCGCCACCATTTCTCGGCCTCCTGCTTGTTCTTGGTCCGCTGAGCGCGACGGGCCAGCTCGAGCGCCGCGCGATACGCCTGGGGAGACTTCGGAAAACACCGCGTCAGCTCGACGTAGCGCGCGCTGTCGCCACTGATCCGGGCCACTCGCGCCAGAGCCGCGGGCGCCAGCTTACTTGCCGGAAAACGGTCGAGCAGCGTGGCAAAAGCTCGCAGCGCCAGCAGCCGACGGGACTCGTCCGGGCTGTTCGAGCGTAACTCACCGACCCAGAACAGCGCCTTGTCAGAGATACCGGGCTCGCCCGGCACCTGGGCCAACAACGACTCGAAAGCCTTGATCGCCTCGTCGCTGCGGCCTTGCTGGTGAAGTTGGTAGGCCCGGGTGTATCGCTCCAGCGGAGGGTCTGTTACCATTGAGGGGGCGCCGACATCAGTCAGCCCCTGGTCGTAAGGGATTGCCGTGTTGGAGGCCACTTCCGGCTGATCCATCGTGCTGCGCCACATCACGCCGAGCAGCAGACAAGCAAACATCACCGAGGCCGCGAGAGCTGCCCGGGGGAGCCTCGGCAGGCCCAATGGACGGGCCGGCCGAATCTCGGTCGTCCGCTTCGACTCCAGCGCCTCGAGGCTCAGCCGCTGATCCAGTTCCGGACCGGGGTCGGGATAGCGCAGCCCAGCGACCAAGGTGTCGTAGGCCGCCATCCGCTGTCGCTCCCGCGCGCAGACCTCGCACTGGGCCAGATGACCCTCGAGGTCGGCCACGCGGTCGGCGGGCAGCTCGCTGTCGGCTGCAGCATCCAGCGCTTCCTGTGCGTCGGTACAGTTCATCGATCCAGATATCCTGAAAGCTTCTCGCGCAGTCTTCTGCGCCCATAGTGGATGCGCGACATCACCGTTCCCCTGGAAATGTCGAGCAACGTCGCGATCGACTCGTAGCTCTGGCCCTCCAGGTCACAGAGCACCACCGCCACGCGCTGCGCTTCAGGCAGTTCGTCCAGTGCCGCATGCACCATTTCACGTCGCTCCTTGTCTCCAAGAGAATGCGCCGGAATCGGCTCACCCACCCGCCCCGGCGACTCCTGCTCCAACAGCCCCGGGCCCTCTGCTTCCTTCACCCGACCGCGCTTGCGAAGCTGCGAGATCGCGCAGTTCAGCGCGATACGATACAACCAGGTCCCGAAGAACTCCGGATTCCGCAGGTCTTCCAGCTTGCCCAGGGCCTTGACGAAGGTCTCCTGGCTGACATCCAGAGCGTCGTCCACCGAACCGGTCATCTTGAGCGCGAGACCATAAATCCGGTCTTGATGCCGTCCGACCAGTTCACTGAACGCATCACGCGTCCCGGCCTGGAATGCTCTGACCGCCGTCACGTCGGCTTGGGTGCCGGTAGCTTCTTCCACTCGAGGCTCAGTCATCAGACGGACACGGTCCGCAATGATTCAAACGTTCTGGGAGCGAAATATCGCTCAGATCGGCTCGTACCGCAGCTTGAATCGCGACTCGATCTTCGGCCCGTCCTCGGTGACCACGCTGACCACCTCGCCCAGCCCGAAGTAGTCGGAAGGACTCCAGACCGTGATCTCGTTCTGGATCACCCCCGTGTCGTTGATCTTGGTGCCGTTGGTGCTCCCCTTCTTGAAGGTCCCTATGTCGTGATAGCACACTTGCTTTTTCTCGTTGAGGAACACCAAACCGTGCTCACGTGAGACATAGGGATCCATGTCGGTCGCCTGATCGGCCAGGAACGGGCGAAAGTGGTTGTGAGCGTATCGACCGACGGCCAGACACATCACCCGGTCCAGGCCACGCAGATCATAGAGGAACTTCTCGAAGACCAGCAACTCGGCATATTCGGCGGAACTGTAGGCGGTGCGGTCGGCGCCCCCCTCGTAGATCTTGGTCTTGGGCTCCAGCCGGGTGAAGGTCACCTTGCCGATCGGGTCGGAGTTCTCGATGACCCGCTGCACCTCGCTCTCGTCGAAGATCAACAGATCCAGATAGCTGTTACGCGGAGCGCGCAGCTTGTCCAGGTCATGGATGGTGATCGAGGTCAGGTGCTCCCCGCCCATAACTAGCGATTCACTCCGTGGATGTGACCGAGAGAAAGATGAGCAGTCATTCTAACACGCTCAACTCGATATATCACGCTCACAGGGGAGCCCTCAATTCCCATCCGCTATCTCACCTGACCCTGCCGCCTGGCCGGACGGCTCGACCCGCACAGCAGCCCCATAGGTCACGACCTCTGAGAATCCCGTGCCGAGCTGCGTCGTCGCCACCCGGAATCCGACGATCCCATTGGCTCCGCGTTTTCGGGCCTGATTTCGCAACTTGACGGTGGCGGCCTCGAGCGAGTCCTCGGGCAACTGCTGATAGTCGGTAAGCGTCCCACCCAGAGCACTCTTCAGTCCCGCAGCCAGATCCTTGGTCATGGAGTTGGTCTTGACGGAGACCCCGCGCACCAGCCCAAGGAACTCGACCACCTCGAATCCGGGCAAGTCATCCGTGGTGGTCACGGGAAAGTCCACGACCGCCCTGGCGCCCCGAGCCGCTGCCTTTTTCTGGGCCTGTCGCCTGATCACGTACTTTTTCTTGGCCATCCGGATCATCGCTCCTCGTCCACCAAGGGACAGCACGACTCGCACAACGCCACGGTGCTGGGCAAGACGCCCACCACACTCCCTATATAGTAGCCAGTCACGTATAGTAGCCAGTCACGACCTCTTTCCCAAATTTCGCTTAAAACCCCCTCCCAAGAGTCACGGCGAGCCCCACAAGCACACGGCTGGAAAGAGCATCGAACCGGGCGGCCGAGACAAAATCGGAGTGATTTGACATCAATGCATATGCAATGTTATATATATATGCACATGCAAACTATCAATGTTCGCGAACTTCAGCGAAAAGTCCGCCACACTCTGTCGGTCGCGCAGGGGGAGAACGTCGTCATCACCCGACACGGCAAACCAACCGCACTGCTGGTCGGACTGGCCCACATGGACTGGGAGGCCGTCTTCGAGTTCATCGGCAGCCGCTACCGGCGGCCTCGCCCGAAGGCTCCCGAGCCAGACGAGGACCGCCCCGAGACACCCCCAACACCCCCGCTCCCACAGGACGAGTGGCGCAACTGGTGAGGGGCCGACTCAGGGGCGACAAGGGCCACGCGCCGGACCAAGCGGTGGACGAGCGGGCGCTCCCGTTGGTGCGGGGAACGCCGTGGGAGCAGAGACGCGTCACGCGCATCCGCAGTGTGCGGTCCCGGATCAGGTAACGCCGCCCCGACCCGCCGTCAGCTATCTCCCGCACCCGCCGACGGCGGACATTCGCCGCTGATCTGCGCCGGACGACAGACCCGCCGTGCGCGTCGCGGACGCCCCCCGAACAGGAACAGCCCACGGCAGCTACCCCAGGCCGACCGAAGGCCGGGGCGGGTCCCCCTCGAGCCTGCGCCGCCTGAGAAAGGCCATCATCGATCGGTCGATGCGCTCGGTCGGGGCATCCTCGAGTGCACCCTGCCTCGCCCAGCCGAGCTGGCGGGCATCCCGCTGATCGTCGTCGCTAGCCCCAACAAGCCATCCAGCAATGATGCGTCTGGTCATTTTCGGCTCCCTTCTTCGAGTTGTGGTCGTATGGGAAGACACTCGCCACGGCCTCTGATCCGGCAGTCCGGCAGGGCTTTGCGCAGCTTGCGGATTCTCGCCTCGGTCACCCGGGTCCCACCCAGGTCGAGTTCTCGCAGATTGACCAGCCCCTCCAGCTGAGCCAGCCCCGCATCGGTGATCAAGGTGCGTCGCAGATCGAGAGCGACCAGCTTGACCAGCCCCTTCAGCGACACCAACCCGGCCCCGGTGATCCGGGTGCGACCCAGGCTGAGCCACCGCAGCCTCGTCAGCGATTTCAGCTGGCTCAGCCCCGCATCGGTGATCTGGGTGCGCTCCAGGTCGAGCACCCTCAGCTCTCCGAGCCCCTTCAACTGCATCATCCCGGCGTCTCCCACCTTGGTGCGAGACAGGTCGAGCTCTTCCATCGTCTTATCCCTCACTCTCTGGGCCAGCTGCCTGGCCGTGATTGGTTCCTGCTCGAACGGATCGCAGAGAAACTGGCACTTCGGCAGCGCCTTGCGCAGCTGTTCGGCTCCCGCATCGGTGGCCAGGGCGCCGTCGAGCCGGAGCAATCTCAGCTTGCTGAGCCCGCTCAAGTGCCTCAGTCCCGCATCGGTGACCAGCGTGCGTGCCAGGTCCAGCCTCTCCAGCTTCCTCAAGCCCTTCAGGTGGATCAGGCCAGCGTCGGTGACGCGTGAGTCAGACAGCTGGAGCTCTTTCAATCTGCCAACCGCCCTCAGGCGCGCGAGCCCCGCATCGGTCACACCGGTCCCACCCAGACCGAGCCACGTCAGCTTCTTGAACGCCCGCAGCTGCACCAGTCCGGCATCGGTGATCTGCTGGGCCAGCGTCAGATTGAGCGTCTCCAGCTTCGCCAGCCCCCTCAGCCGCGCCAGCCCCGCATCGGTAATCCGAGTACTCCCCAGGTCGAGCAGCCTCAGCCTCCTCAGCCCCCTCAGGTGCACCAGTCCGGCATCGGTGATTCGGGTGCCGCCCAGCCCCAGCGCCTCCAGCTTCGCGAGGCCCCTGAGGTGGACCAACCCGGCGTCGGTGACCTTCAGGTCGTACAGGTAGAGCTGCTTGAGCTTCTCGCGCCCTCTGAGCTGCTTGCCCAGCTGCTGATCAGCCGTTCCTTGCTTGTCTCCTCGCCGCGAACTTCGCTTGCGAGGATTCGAGAAGATCCCGGCACTCAGGTCGAGCACCTCCTCACCCCACGCGGTGGGCGCCAGCAGCGCCGCCACCAGTCCAGCAATTACACATCTGCGCATCTCTACCTCCGGGTATCGGGCCCCGCGACATCGCGAGCACCCAGTCCCAACCCCTGCCACCTGACCGATCGACGTGGCAACCGCGTGCCGCACCGAGGTAGCGCTACCAAGTGCAACAGCTGTGCCGGAGCACGCCCGCACCCGAGCCACGGAGGTCATCATCGACCGCAAAACAGCCTGGAAGACCCCAAGGGCGAAAATGGAGTCATCGGGCGACGAATCAGTGGCGGGACGGAGGTGTCAAGCTGGCCTATACACCTCTGGAAACCAGGGTACCGGGGGCCAGAGCCGTGGACCGTCCCCCTCACCCGTGGATTGGCGCACCCTGAGTAGAGCGCGCCAGGGAACGAGTGCGGCGCAGGGCCCTCGCAGACGGGGCTGGTCGGCGATGGGGCCTCTAGTGAGGCAAGCAAACTCACCGCGCGGGCCTCCAGCAACCGGGGGTGCTGCATGAGCTGATCAAGCACCGCGACAAGGCCCTCGCAGACTTCAACGAGGCCATTCGCATCGCCCCCCGCCTGGCCCAGGCCGACATCAACCAGGGGAACCTGCGGCAGAAGATGATCCGCCCCAACAAGGCGCTCGCCGGCTATAGCAAGGGTCGACATACTTCTTTCAGCAAGGGTATCGCCTGGCCCTCGCCGACTGGCAGCGAGCACACTCACTGCTGCGAGGAACAGCGTTGGAGAAGCAGCTCACCGAGTACATCCGGCAGGCTCGATTGCGGATCAAGTAGCCGGGAAGACAAACCGCGAGTCTGTCCAACTCCAGCACGCGCTCAGCCGAGCGAGCGACCAGCCATCAGCGACCGTTTGCCGGAGATGGAACGTACACTGAATCGAACTGCGCCCAGGTCGATCGATTCGCCAAAAACGGAGTCAGGGAATCAAATCGGGGTGTGCTAGGATAACTCCCCAATGACACTAAGAAGTATGGTCAGATCGTTGTTCGGGGCACTTGGATACGATCTGGTGCGTCGAGACGCCGGATTGACTCAACCCAATCCGTATATGGTGAACATCCCCTATGGCTACGCCACCTTTGCGCCGTGGTTTTTGCCTGAGTTTACGGAGCTGTATGCCAAGATTGCGGACAATACGGTCGTCCGAGAAGATCGTGCCTACAGCCTACGACAGCTCGCAAACTACGCCTTACAATTGCCCGGTCAGTTTGCCGAATGCGGAGTTTACCGGGGCGGCACCGCGTGGCTGCTGGCTGATACGTTGCGTCCGACCACCAAATCGATCCATCTTTTTGATACGTTCGCCGGCATGCCCCAATCCGCCGATGCGGATCCAAGCTCTCATCAACGGGGAGATTTTGGAGACACGTCGCTTGACGCGGTCAAAAGCTACTTGGCCGAACACCAAAATCTACAGTTCTTCCCGGGCTATATCCCCGATACCTTCGGCGGTCTAGAAGACCAAACCTACGCCTTTGTTCACGTCGATGTGGATTTGTACCAGAGCGTCAAGGACTGTTGCGAGTTCTTCTATCCCAGACTGACTGATGGCGGGATTATGGTTTTTGACGATTACGGTTTTAGAGGCTACGTAGACGCTGCCAAGAAGGCGGTAGACGAATTTTTTGGCGATAGACCGGAAACACCGTTGGCATTGCGTACTGGCCAATGTGTGGTGATCAAATTGCCCCACTCAGCTGCCGAAGTCTGACTTTTGACCGGCGGGTAGGCACAGTGCTGGCAAACAGATATGGACCTCGAGAGAGCACGGGTCACCCGCTCACATGCCCGCCATCCACCCCGCACTTTCACCGAGCGACCCCAGCGCTAAACACCCCCCGATAGATACCCGTCGGCCAGCAGCACCGACTCGTAGGGCAAGGCAACCACCCGCTCGGCCGCCTGCTGAACGGTGTCACCAGGATAGAGGATCACCCCGAATGGAGCGCGATCGGGGTGTTCCCGGAGGAAGGCCTTGATGCCACTGATGTTGCGCCGACCGATGCGACTGCTCCAGCTGATATCGAGCGGCAGGAGGCGCTGACCGCGCCCCACCACGAGATCCACCTCCGCCCCGGCGTGGGTCCGCCAGTGGGCTAGCTCCACCGGCCCGGACAGGCGGCTGACGATCTTGGCCACCTCGAGCGCGATGAAGCTCTCGGTCAGGGTGTCCCCCACCCCCTGCCGCTCCACGCTCTCCCAATCCGGGCAGCCCCCGAGATGGGCCGCCAGACCACTGTCGAACAGAAAGAGCTTGGGCGCCTTGACCAGCCGCTTGGTGGTCTGGCCGGTGAACGCCGGCAACAGCCAGACCAGATGAGTCGCCTCGAGGTAGCCCAGAAAACGCCGGGTCGTCTCGAGGGGGAGATCGGCCTGACGCGCCATGTTGGCTCCCGAGAGAATCTGCCCGGAGCGGCGGGCGACCAACCCGAACAGCCGGATGAACTCGGAAACATTACGTAACCTCACCACATCTGGAAGTTTACGTTCGAAATAGGTCTGGCAGTACGTGTCGAACCAGGTATCACGCAATACGCGAAACCGCTCGCGAGCCGGCACCGGGAGGCCGCCGCCCAAAATCCGCTCGTGCAGTCGCTGTGGCCGCCAATCCTCGAGGGCGCCAAAACGGGCCAGCACCTCACCCACCGAGCTAGCACCCAGCAGTGTCTCGATGCCCCCCGGGGACGGATGCCCCTCCAGCTCGGCCCATGAGAGGGGGTACAGCCGGTACAGCACCAGCCAGTCCCTGGGCAGCGCATCACAGAGGGTGTCCAGGTCGACCGATGAACTGATCAAGAAGCGCCCGGGAGAAGAATCCAGGGCGAGTGATCGGGTGATTGCCGACATCAGCTCGGGCGCACGCTGCACCTCATCGAGCGAGCAGGGCCCTGAGATCCCGCGGATCAGCTGATCGGGGTCCCTCAGCGCACGCTGACGGGTGGAGTAATCATCCAGTGTCAGCAACTGACGCCCCTCGCATGAACGCACGAGAGTGGTCTTTCCGGTCTGAGCAGCACCCGAGAGGCCCACAACCGGAGTTCTCAGCAGGGCTTGGCCGAACCCTGTCGCTATGTGGCGCCGAAGGGTCTCAATAACATGAAATTACACTACTTATCCGCCAATTTTCAACATGTTATTTTTTACCCGCTAACCTTTGCGAAGGAAAGCGAGCCCCTTCTGCCGCACCCAAAAAGCTTCTCCCAGAGAATACAGAGATGTAACTCGTTTCTGAGCCGAAACATCGGCGGAACCGTACAGAAACCGAACAGTTCTCTGCTGACCGCCGAGCAGAGTGGGCCAAGGCCCTGGTGACTCCAGGAGTGGGCAAATAGTACTCATCCCTGGTGAAGCATACCCCAAACTCATTGCAGGTCAAGCTTTATGCCCATCTCGGCTGGAGGTCGAGCAATCCGCCGCCGTGCTACCCGAGACCCGACACCCAATGGCAGATCCCGAGAGCGACCTGCTGAGGGTCACCTCGGATGTGCTCGGCGAGCGCCAGAACAATGCCCCTGAACAGTCCGGCAGCAGGTCTGCCACGTCACGAACAGGCCGCCTCGAGTGCGACAGGGAATCATTCGAACTCGCCCGGCCCGGCCCGCTGGGCAGATCAATCTCACCACACCAAGGGCGCGCCACCCGCCACCGGGACAGCGAGCCGCTTCGACCGGATCGCGGCCGACGTGAAGGCCGCCGGCCAGGTACCCCCCGAAAGAACTGAGACGACTGCCCCCCAGTGCTTCCTTTGGGGGTCCCACTCCGCCCCGATGCACCAGTGGATCGACCGAGCCGATTCCACCTGCACGCAGGGTGCTGGCAGGGCCAGACCGGGCACCTGGAGGCCCTCGGCGGCAACCCGTTTAATATGCTTGGATCGCTTCGGCCAGACGGGTACCATACGAGCCTTCCCATGGCACAGCAACCCGTGGAGGCTAAAGAAGTTGGCCTGACCCGGATTTGTTTCCGGTCCTCTGCCAGCTATACCCTGCTCGACGAGATCGGGCGCGGCGGAATGGGCATCGTCTATCTTGCCGAAAAGGCCTGCGGTGATGTGGCAGACCTGGTCGCGCTCAAGACGATTCGCACCGCATCGGTGGAACACACCGACATCCTGATGCGAGAGGCCCACCTTGCCACACAGCTGCGCCACGAGAACATCGTCAAGACCTACGGCCTCGAACTCTTGCCCCTGTCTGCGCTTCCCCCCGGAATTGCCGCCTCCTTCAAGGAAGCAATCGACGCAGAGAAGTCCTCGCACGGGACCGAACAGATGCCGTCGACGCCAACCACGCCCCCCAGCGCCACGGCCGCCGTCTCGCGCCTGCGCCGCACCGGGCTTCAGCGGCGGCGCAGAATCGCGGCCTTCAAGCGCAAGGAAGAAGAAGCCGCACCCGACCCGGCACCCGAGGTAGCCAGCCCGCCTTCGCCCGAAGACGACAGCCAGATGCTGTTGATCGCGATGGACTACATCGAAGGCACCGACATGCTTCGGCTGCACAACGAGCACCTGAAAGCGGGTTACCTGGTTCCCCCGATCTTGACCGGCTTCATGATCAGCCGCGTTTGCCGCGCACTGGCCTACGCACACAACTTCGTGGTCCACCGCGACATCTCCCCGGAGAACGTACTGATCAACAACCAGGGCGTGTGCAAGCTGACCGATTTCGGCATCGCCGTAGCGGCCAAGGAAGGCAAGATCAAGTGGGGGGGGAAACTCGGGTACATGGCCCCCGAGCAGTTCCTGAGCAAGCCGCTCGACGAACGCGCCGACATCTACTCGCTCGGCCTGGTGGCATATCTGCTCTGCTCCGGCATCCCGCTCCAGGCGCCTCCCAAACGGGGCTCGCTCAAGGAACGAATGCTGCACGTCAAGCGGCAGATGGACGAGGGCTTCCCGGCGCCGCACCAGGCGATCTCGGACATCCCGCGCGAGTTCTCCGACATCATCATGAAGATGATCGCACCAGACCCCGACGACCGGTATGTGCGCGCATCACGAGTCGCCACCGAGCTGGAGCAGAAATACCTCTACGCCAAGGGATTCGGCCCGACCAACAACAGCCTGGCGGCCTACCTCGACATTTTTGACAGCGGCTTCACCAAATACGACGAGGACCAGCTGGAGCAGCTGGCCTTTCTCAAGGGTCCGTCAGGCGGACTGACCCTCAAGCGACGCCTGAGCCTGGACAACTTCACCCGCGTCGGGCGGAAGATGATTGCCGAGCGAGAGCAGTACTACATCTACCGCCGGCTGGCCGAGTTGGAGCAGGAGCGCGCACAGCGGACGGTGGTCACGGGGCGCCCGGTACTCAAGGTCCGGGTGATGGAGAACGTGGTCGAGACCTACTCGGTCGACAGCGAAGCGGTGATCGGCAGTGACCCCGACTGCGGCATTCTCATTCCGAGCGACCAGGTGGCTGGCACGCATGCCAAGCTGGTTCCGGGCACACAGGTACGCCTGGTCTGCCTCGGGGAGAATCGGCTGCACCACAACGGCCAGGAGGTCAGCACGGTGGGGCTCCAGGAGGGAGACCGCATCTCGATCGGAGACACACGGGTCTATTTCCTGCATGATCCGATCCTCCCTCCGCCGAAGACCAGTTTCCAGGTGATCGACGGGCCACCGCCCGCGGATCTGATCAGCAACGTCAGTTTTCAGATCTGCCTACGGCCCTCGACCTCCGAGATGCTGTTCGATTTCTGGCACGAACTGGCAGTCCAGACCGGGTTCGGCGATCAGAAGCGCTTTCTGCTGGCGAACTCACTGGTCGAGTCGATCGGGCTGATTGCGGACGAGGACCTGCCGGTCACGATCTCGACCTACCAGGAACCCAACCGACTGCGCTTCCAGCTCACCTGCACCGCCTCGGAAAAGGGCTTCGCCTCGTTTGCCGGGAAAATGCGAGAGCAAAAGCAGTCCGGCAAGCTCGGCGATCCGCGATTCCTCGCAATCGCTCTGGTACGAAAGACCTTCGAGCGCGTCGACCTGGACATGTCCAACCAGACCTTTTCTCTGGTCAAGACCTACTGAGCCCGAGCGATAAATGAGCGACGAACCCGAGATCGGACTGCAAAACCTCTCGTTCGACTCGGTCGCGCGATACACCATCCTCGAAGAGATCGGACGTGGAGGGATGGGGATCGTCTTCCTGGCCGAGCGCGGCAGCGAGGGGGTGACCGAGAACATCGTCCTCAAGACGATCAGGGATATCTCGTCCGAGCGAGAACAGGAACTGCGTCAAGAGGCCAATATCGCCACCCGCCTGCGGCACCCCAACATCCTCCGGACGTATGGGCTCGAGTCCGTCCCGGTTTCGCGGCTGCCGGCCCGGCTGCGGAAGGAGTTGACCGGCATGGGCAAGCAGGCAAGGCCCAAGCCTTCAGATTCGGCGGACGACCTGTACAGCACCTCGAAGCGACGGGCTCGCCGGGTTCGTCGAAGGGGTAGCGGCTCGCCCAAGCGCCGCGAACCGCGCGGGCGAGAGCAGCGGCGCCAGTCGAACAGGCAGATGGCCTATTACAAACCAGACCGACCCGACGACACCTCCAAGATGTTCTTCCTGCTGATGGAATATGTCGACGGGGTGGACCTACTCGGACTGCACCTCGAACACCTGAAGAAAGGAACGCTGATCCCGGTGCAGTTCGGGGCGTATATCGTCAGCCGAGTAGCCCGCGCCCTCGAGTACGCCCACAAATCGATCATCCACCGAGACGTCTCGGCCGAAAACGTGATGATCGATGACCAGGGCATCCCGCTGCTCTCTGACTTCGGCATCGCGGTCGGCACCGACACCGCTCAGGAGACACGAGCGGGCAAGCTGACGTATCTGGCCCCCGAGGTCCTCGGGGGCGACCCGGCGGACGAGCGCGCAGACCTCTACGCGCTAGGGCTGACCGCGGTGCTGATCGCCAGCGGCATCACCTACCAGATGGTGCCCAAGGCGGACACACGACAGGAGCAATACGCGATCATTCGCGATCTGGCCCTTCGCGGCTGGCCGGCACTACACGAGGTGATGAACGACATACCGCCGGAATACTCCCGCATCATAGCCAAGATGATCGAGCCGGATCCCGAGATGCGCTATGCGCGAGCCCAAACCGTGGCCAACGAGATCGAGCAGGAGGTGCTCTACGGAAGCGGCTTCGGCGCGACGAGCAACAGCCTGGCCAACTACATCGATATCTTCGAGGGTGACTTCGAGGAATACGACGATGCTCAGCTGGAAACACTCGCCTTCCTGAGAGACGACGACGGCCAGCTGACTCTGCGCCGCGACCTGTCATACGACCTCTATAGCAAAGCGGGTCGGCGCATGGTCGACGCGCGCGGCGGCAGCTCGCTCGGCCGCGCGCTGACCGCGCTGCCCAAGAAGAAAACACATACGTCCGTGGTCGATGGCAGGCCGGTGCTCAAGGTTCGGTTTGGCGACAACTGCCTCGAAACGGTGCACTGCGAAGGGGTGATCGAGATCGGCCGCTCGGAGCTGTGCCAGATCGTGGTCCCGGACAGCCAGGTCTCCCGCAAACACGGACGCGTCCGGGTCACCCCGCAGGGCCCGCTGGTGGAAGACGTGGGTAGCGGCAACGGCGTCATCCTGGACGGTGAGAAGATCGAGCTCGCGATGCTGCGGGAGGGCAGCCACTTCAAGATCGGCCGGACCTCGATCTACTTCCTTCACGAACCTCGGGTGCTTCCCCCGGAGAAAGTCGTCCGAATCGAAGCGGAGAAGCTGCCCGAGCCCTCGAAGCTCGACCGCAGTGAGCTCCCGATACTCATCCTCGGCAAGGACCGGGGCGGGGTACGAGGGCTCTGGGATTCACTGGCCAAGATCAACGGCTTCGCCGAGCGAGCGGAATGCGTCTTCTCACAGGCGCTGACCGAGTTGATCGGGCTGATCGCCGGTGAGGATGACGGGCTGCGCCTCCAGATCCTCCGCGACCGCTCGCGCCTGCGAATCTACATTCACACACCAACGACCTCCGACCGCCTGGAGCAGACGCTGAATCTGTTCAAGCAGCTCGCGTCCCGAGGGGAAGTCGAACTAGACACGGAAACCGGCGATTACGATTCCTTCGACCTGGCGATGGACACCCAGATCATTGCGGCGATGCTGGTTCGCAACGTCTTCGACCGCATCGACTTTCACGTGAGAGACTCTTTCCTGCTGTTGAGCAAGAGCTTCTAGCGGAAACCCGCCTCGCAGCCCTCAACCGCGCTGCAGGCTGAAATGCAGCACCTCGCCGTCCACGACCAGCGCAGCGGCGGCCAGCTTCTCGCGCTCGATGCGCACGGTCTGGCCCTGGCCGACCGAAGGAAAAGCCCGCCCCTCCTGTTCGGCCACCGACTCCAGCCAGTCGTAGACATCCGGTACGCCGGAACTCGGTGCCTCACCGTCACACAGCAGATCGAAGGCGAGGCTGGTCAGGATCCTCTTCCTGAAACGCTCGAAGGTCTCGACCCGATCGAACAGCTCGCAGCTGACCAGCTCCTCGCCACGGAATGCCGCAAAACCACAACAGTCGCGCAGCGCGGTGAAGCGGTCGACGAACTGATTCAGCGCTTCGCGATTGGTCCTGTAGGCGTCGGTCAGGCAGCGTGTGCTCGAAAGGGAGCGGCTCTGCTCCAGGCAGACGTCCACTGCGGACCAGACCGCCGTCTGGTCGGAGCAGTAGCTGCGGTCCTGGCGCAAGCTTGCGGTCACCGACTTCTTGAGCTCGAGAGTGAGCTTCCGCGGAGCCCTTTCCCCCTTTTCGAAGCCTGCGCCCTGGTAGTGCCACCGATCCTGTTCGACACAGCTGACCGGCACCAGGGTTTCGGAGCGCGGCTCGAGCAGCACCGAGAGGTTGACCACCCGATTCTGCTTGGCCCCCCGAAGCTCCTCGCCCTCGAGAATCAGCAGGCTCCGACCTGACTTGTTGCGCACGCGACACTCTTCAACTGTGCCGTTGGGACAGGTCTCGCCGACCTCGACCAAGCCGCGGTCGAATGCCTCGTGAAGCGTCAGGTAGTCTGTCGAGCCCCTGCGGCCCTTGAGGCCAACCAGCGTGATTCGGCGGTCGCGGATGGACTGCGCGATCTCCTGCGACTTGAGGAAACTCTCTACGACAGCAGTGCTTGCGCGCATGCTAGGACCTCTTCATCATGCTCAATTCACTCTCTGGGAGCAGGGGGGTGACCCACCGCGGAAACACAGTGTAAGGCTGGAATGCGACCACTGCCAACCGGGGCCGGCTGGCTGGCGAGCCGGTATTCAGGGTCTCCTGGCGAAAGCGAGAAGCGCGAGGACGGGCTGTTCACGACGCCCCCCCCCCCTGCCTGCCCCGAGAGCGCCAGGCCGCCCGGGAGCCACAACCCACTCAGACCAGGCAACTTGCGGCGCATAAAACAGAACCTCGGCGGCCACTGCGACCGTCGGTGGGCACTCAGGGCGTCACGAGATTCTGCTAGCGCCTTATTCCAATCTCGATGGTCATTCCCATCGGGTCCATGACCCAGAACTGACCGTGTTCTGTGGGTTCGGGCGAGAAGCTCCTGGCCCCACCATCGATGCAGTGCTGTATCACTTCTTTGTGCTCTTGTTCGTCGTAGCACAACACCAATGAAGAACTCTCGTGAGTTCCACTGGCAAAAGAAGGTGTCCTGGCCCACTGTTTTTGCACCGGTAACTCAACCGCAGCCCTGATGAACACCAACTGCAGCGAGCCGACCTGGTAGGTCAACCAACCCACGGCCTCATCACACTTGAAATAGGTTTCCTGCAATCGGAGGTTCCGGGTGTAGAACGACTTCATCGCGGTGACATCGTTGCACCAGTAATAGAGCGTATTTATCGCCCCAGAATGACTCAACTGCTTGTTCATCGTTTCCTCCCTGCTCGTGAGCGCCCCGGCAACAACCCCGGGACCCAGCCCGACCGTCAGCGAGAACCTCCCCCCTCCCGTCCAGCACCCACCAGCTCGTGCGTCTTTGCCCACACCAGCTTGCACCAGACTAACAACTTTGCTGGCAAACGGCGATGGTGCCCCCACCAAACCCCGAGCAAAGAGCACGCCCAAACTGAAGCCGGGATAATGGCTTTCAAGGAGAGCGGGACACACTCGGAACGGCCCCAGGCAATCCGCTTTCCGCTGGAATTCCGAGCCGGCACAAATCCTGCCGGGTGTTTCCTGTCCTCCCGACATAGAATCGGGATGATGAAGCACCTCGCCCTCTCGATCTGCCTTCTGCTGTGCCCCCTTTCGCCAGTGAGCGCACAGGGCCGAAAGGCGACCGATGGCATGTCGATCGAGCAGCTGGCCACCCGACTGCTGGCTCGCCTCGAGATCAAGGCTCGCCGCAGTCCGCCGGCCTGGTCGGTACGCCAGCAGGCGCCACGGTTCACCTTCGCAGTCGTCAGCGACATCCACCTCAGCCGGACCGATCGCTGGATCCGTCTGGCGATGCGCGAGCTCAACCGGCTCGGGCCGGCGTTCGTCGTCATCACCGGGGACAACGTCGTCCGACCGACCATCACCCAGCACCGACGCCTCAAGCGCCTGCTGGACCAGGGACTGCGTTGCCGCTACCACATCCTCAAGGGAGACAACGACGCCCGCAACTACTCCCAGGTCTTCGGGCCGACGCACTGGAGCTTTCTCTACGGGGGAGTGCATTTCCTCGGCTCAGGGCTGGACGTTGACGCCGAGGGGCACGGCATCGGCTTCCTCGACGACAGTACCTTCTCCTGGTTGCGGACGCGGCTGAGAACCCACCGAGATCGCCCGACGCTCTATTTCCAGCACGAGAACGTCTGGCCCCCGACCTTTCTCCACGCGCCCCGGCTGGGTCTGATGCTGCTGCTCCAGCCCCAGGTGGCCGCCACCATCACCGGCCACCTACATGCCGACCTCGGCTTTCGGGTGGGAAGGACGTACCACCTGATCGTCCCGGCCCTCAAGAACGAGCGCCACGCTTTCAAATTCTGCCGGGTCTACCGTGATGGGGTGGTGGTTCAGACTGCCGAGTGGGCCGACGGGCGCTATACCCTGGTCCAGAAATGGCAGCACCTCCGCTTCACGGGCAGGCATCAACTCGCGCAACCGCCCAAGGGGCTGACCGACTACCTGGCGCTGCCGCCCCGGCCAACTCGCTTCGACGACAACCTGACCCGTCGCTGGCAGACGATCCGGCAGGCGGTCGACCGCTGGAGTCGCCGGCTGCGCCGCTAGCCCCCCCGAGCTCGACGGCGATCCGCTCAGGGCTCGTCGGGCAGATCCGGTTCGTCGTCGATCTGCCCCGCGGCATAGAGCGGACTGCCCTCTTCGAGCATCAGCTTGTTGTCGATCTCCGCCAGCAGGTGCTCGAGCGCCTCCTCCGAGAGAATGCCCTGTCGCGCCCCCTCCTCCACCGCGGCCCGCTCGGCCAGCAGCATTGCGTGCGCGACCTTGCGGTACTCCGTCTCCTTGAGCTCGTAGTGCTGGTTCAGCAGACTCTCGGTCGAGCCGGACAATGCGGTCAGCTGGGCGTCCAGCTGCTGGCGCAATCCCTCGTGCAGTTGCGGTGCCACCTCCCCCTTGGCAAACAGCTCCTCGAGCTGATAGCTGGCGGCCTTCAAGCTGATCGTGCGCCCGCGCAACAGCTCGTACTCACGCTCGATCTTCGGCACCCGGGTGAAGCCGAGCGCGTGCAGCAGCCAGCTGATCGACAACCCCTGCACCAGCAGCGAGAGCAAGACCACCCCCGAGATGATCTGGGTGATCTCCTGCTGGCTGAACGACTTGTCGCCGGCCTGGAGCACAAAATTCGTGGGCAGGCCGAGCACCAGCGCGATCGGAATCGAGCCCCGCAGCCCACCCCAGTTGATCACGTGCTGCCAGCCGCGACTGACCGGTGTCCGGTAGCGGTTGAGCAAAGCGAACGCGCCATAGGTCACCACCGAGCGGATCAGCAGCATGCCGACGAAGATCGCGATGATCATCCCGGCCCGATCGAACACCATGTCCATCCGGGTCGCCAGGCCCATCATCAGGAACAGGAACGAGTTGACCAGAAATGCCGCGACCTCCCAGAAGCTGCTCAGGGTCAACCGGGTCGTCGCCGACATCGAGAACACTCGACCGTAGTTGCCGATGATGATGCCGGCCGACACGACGGCGATCACACCGGACGCGTGAAAGACCTCCGCCAGCACATAGGAGCCATAGGCCAGCACGACCGAGATCATCACCTCGATCAGATGCTCGTCGATCATCCCCAGAATGCGGTGCGCGGCGTACCCCAGCACCAGCCCCACGCCGCCACCCAGGAAGATCTTCTGGCTGAACTCGGCCAGCCCGCTGGCGACGGTGACCTCGGTCCCCCTGCACATCTGGAGGAAGATCAGGAACAGCACGACCGCGATCCCGTCGTTGAACACCGACTCTCCCTCGACCACCGTCGAGAGGTCCTTGTTGACGCCAGCCTCCTTGAACAGGGCCAGCACACTCACCGGATCGGTCGGCGCCAGCATCGCAGCCAGCAGCAGAGCGCCGGCCAGCCCGAAGCCAAAGGCCGCCATCAACGAACCACCGATCAGGCCCGTGGTGATGAACGTCCCGACCGTGGCCAGCAGCAGGACCGGCCACATCTGGCGCCGCAGGATCTCCAGATCCATGTTGAGACAGCCCTCGAACAACAGCGGGGGCAGGAAGATCAACAGGATCAGATCGTGTAAATCGTCGCCAGTGAGCTGCATCTGCTCGAGCAACTCGAGCCCCTCGTAGCCCGCTTGTCGCAACACCCCCAGGCACAAGCCCGCGACAACCAGAAAAACGGTGTAGGGAATCTTCAGGCGCCGCGCCAGCAACGCCACAACGGTAGCGACCGCCAGCAGGGCAACGGCCAGTTCGATGACTTGGAGCATGGGCAGCACGATATCGGGCGACCCCACGTATGGCAAGCAACTCCGCTGGACTGAACCGCCAATCCACCCGCCGATTGCCCGAACCCTTCTTCATCGCAGGTGGAGGGAGGCAGCGCCCGGCGCGATCCACTTGAGAATAGCGATCACGGCAGATCCGCTTCGGCATCTCCCGAGGGGCCGCCAGCAAGGGGGGGGGCCGTGGTTCGGCGCGCACCCGGCATACCCGCCCTTTATTCGCCGCCGGTCATGCCCAGCGCTCCAGCTCGAGCGCCAGCGTGGCAACCTCCTCGAGAGCCTCTTCCAGCGTCGGTGCGGCAGCGCCCGGCACGCGTCCTTCTCGGTCACAACGAGCCAGCTGCATCAACTCCTCATACCATTCGGAGTGGCGCAGCTGCACCCGCTTTTTGTGTCCGAGCGTCCCGTCGAGGATCTTCTGCGCATCCATGTGGTGCGCGATCAGGAAGGCGGTCTTCTTCGAGATCGCCCCCTCGAGCGCCAGCAGACCGGCCTCCACGTGATGCGACGGATCGAACGCCTTGCCCACGTCGTGCAGCAGCGCCGCCAGCAAGAAGTCGAAATCCCAGGGGTTCTCTTTCCGCGCCAGATCGAAGACCTGCAGCGAATGGAACAGCGCATCTCCCTCGGGGTGGTAGTCAGGTCGCTGCTTGACCTCTTGCAGCGCTGCCAACAAACCACGATAGAGGTCCAGGTCGTCGAAGGGAGACTCCTGCTCTCCCAGCTTGGCCTCCAGGTCGAGGTCCGGGTACTCCCTCTCCATCAACTCTTCCAGTTGCTCGAGGTTGGCCCTCTCCATCGTCTTGCCGGTGATCGAGCTCTTGAATCCATAGCCGCGTTTGTCCGGAGCATACACCGTCAGCTCGATCGGATAGCGTTCGAGGACGTGGATATGAACGAAGATCCGCTCCTCGTTGAACTTGACCACCCGTTTGCGCTCCACTTCGTAGAGCATCCGCAGATCGTCGAGCACCAGACAGACCGACTCGGCGGATGCCGCAAAGACGTGCAGGTCGATGTCGGAGCCGCTGCGAATGTGGCCGGTCAGGGTCGAACCGATCAACCGTGGGTCGAAACGCCGCAGCGCGCGCATCAGCGACAGTGCCCGCAGCCGCATCTCGCAGAGCCGATCCTCGCGATCAGCCCCCTCGAACAGCGAGGCCATGCCGAGGATCTCGTGCCGGATCTCGGCGTTCGAGGGGAGGTCCTGGGGCTTGGGATCCACGCCCATTCGCCGGGCGGCCTTTCGCTTGGCGACGTAATACTCGGAGACCTGGCCTTCGTACATCAGCCGCGCTGCCTCGAGCGTGATCCGCCGCCGGATACGACTATCTGCCATTTCGCTGCGCCCCGTTAAGTGCGAAACCAAATGCGAAACCGGATGCTGGGGCAGTCATGGGGACGCGGCCCCGCAGCCCGGCATTGCTGGTATAATACGTTCTTACCCGTGATGAGCACACTGCTGATCAACAATATCGACCACCTCGCCACGCTGGACGCGCAGAGGACGACACTGCGCGACGGCTACATCTATTGCGAGGACGGCCGGATCGCCGAGCTCGGCAGCGGTACCTTCCAGGGAAGCGCGGACCGAACCGTCGACGGCACCGACCGGATCGCGATACCTGGACTGGTCAACACGCACCACCACATGTACCAGTGCCTGACCCGCAACACCCCGCGCGCTCAACTGGCCGGACTGTTCGACTGGCTGGTCTGCCACTATGACATCTGGCGCGAGCTGGATGAGGAAGCGACCTATCTGTCGGCCAAGGTGGCGATCGGCGAGCTGCTCCTCTCTGGCTGCACCACCTCGACCGATCACTTCTACCTGTTCCCGGCCTCGGCCAGCCCCAAGCTGCTGGACGCGGAGATCCGCGCCGCGCGCGAGCTGGGGATCCGCTTCCAACCCTGCCGCGGCTCGATGTCCCGCGGGCAGACAGACGGCGGCCTGCCGCCCGACGACACTGTGCAGACCCCGGAGGCGATCCTGGCCGACTGCGAACGGGTGCTCTCCGAGTACCACGACAGCAGCCACGGTGCGATGCTGCGGATCTCACTGGCCCCCTGCTCCCCGTTCTCGGTGGAGGAGTCGCTGATGACCCGCTCCATTGCGCTGGCGCGCGAGGCAGGGGTGTCGGTCCACACCCACCTGGCCGAGACCGCGGACGAGACGGCCTATTGCCTGGAGTCCTACGGCTGCCGGCCGCTCGAACTGATGGAACGTCTCGACTGGCTGGGACCCGATGTCTGGCTGGCTCACGGGGTTCACTTCGACGACTCGGAACTCGAGACGCTGGCCCGCACCGGAACCGGCATCGCCCACTGCCCCACATCCAACCTGCGGCTCGGATCCGGCATCGCCCGACTCCCGGAGATGCTCGCCGCGGGGGTGCCGGTTGGCCTGGGCGTCGACGGCTCGGCCAGCAACGACCGCGGCAACCTGCTCGAAGAGTGTCGCCAGGCGCTGCTGCTCCATCGACTCCGGCCCAGGTCGGAATGGCTCGACGCCGAGCAGGTCTTCCGGCTGGCGACCGGCGGCGGAGCGCGAGTACTCGGACGGGACGACATCGGCGCGCTGGCCCCCGGGATGTCGGCCGACGTGGTGTTGATCGACCGACTGCAGCTGGCGCTCGCCGGCACCAGCTCCGACCCACTGGCTGGACTGCTCTACAGCACACCGGCCACGCCGGTGAATACCGTGATCGTCGGCGGCCAGGTCGTTGTCGATGGGGGACGGCTGCCCGGACTGGACGAGAGAGACCTCGTCCGCCGAATCAATCAACTCTCCGAGGAGATGATGGCACGCGCCTCGGAGAAGACCGGAATCGACTACCAGGAGCGCACCTGATGCTGCTCAACTTGACCCAGTATCATCGCCCGGGCACCGTCGAGGAGGCGCTCGATCTGCTGGACGACCAGATCCGACCGCTGGCTGGCGGCACCCAGCTGATCGCCTCCCAGGATCCACTGCTCGAAGGCGTGGTGGACCTGGCCAACCTAGGACTCGATGGCCACCAGCTAGAAACGGATGGACGCCTGCGTCTGGGCGCGACTCTACGACTGGCGGACCTGCCCGGCCTGGAAAACCTCAGCCAGGCCTACAGCGGCACCCTGCTCGAGGCCGGGCGTAGCGCCTGGCCCAGCCTGGGCAAGCGACACCTGGCCACACTCGGCGGACAGTGCTGGGCGGTCAACCAGCGGTCCCTGCTGCCAGCGCTGATGATCGCACTGGACGCCTCATTCACGCTCACCGGCCAGGCGGGCAGCGACTCGCTGACCGCCCAGGCGTTCTATCAGGCAGCCCGCCCGACGCGTCAGTTGCTGACCGGGATCACGCTCTCCCCCGAACCGGCCGCCGCTGGCACCGCCATCGAAACGGTCCGCTCGCTCCCCACGGCCATCCCTAGCCTCGGCGTGGCGGTGCACCTGGCCGTCGACAGCGGCCGCCTGACTCATTTTCGCGCCGCGATCGGACCCGGCGTGGACCAGCCTTTGCTGCTCGAGACGCTGGGGCAGTCGCTTGATGGCCAACCCGTGGGGGAAGTCGCTGAGCGCCTGCTGCAGACCCCACCAAACGATGAGATCCATTTGCTCGGCGACTCCCGCGGAACGTCGCTGTACCGCAGCCGAATCCTGCCAGTACTTCTCGGGCGCGCAACCCGCAGGGCGCTCGAGCTCGCCGGGAAACAGCCATGACGCAGATCAAACTGACCATCAATGGAGTCCCGCAGACCTTCGAGGTGCCGGCCAACCGGCTCCTGCTGGATCTCCTACGCGAACAGGGAAGCCACAGCGTCAAGCATGGCTGCGAGACGGGGGACTGCGGTAGCTGCACCGTGCTGCTCGAGGGCCGACCAACCCCGAGCTGCCTGGTGCTGGCAGCCTCGACCGACGGCCAGGCGGTGCAAACGCTCGAAGGACTGGGCCAGCCCGATGACCTCCACCCGCTGCAAGAAGCGTTCGTCGACTGGGGCGGGATCCAGTGCGGGTTCTGCACCCCGGGGATGATCATCGCCGCCCAGGCGCTGTTGAGCGAGAATCCCCAGCCTACCGAACCGGATGTGCGTGACGCGCTGGAGGGCGTCCTCTGTCGGTGCACCGGATACGTCAAACCGGTCCAGGCGATCCTCGCCGCCGCTGAAAAAATGAGAGCCACGCCATGAAACCAAGAGACCAGTACCAGCGAGTCGGGGTGCAGACACCTCGCGTCGACGGCGAGAAGCTCGCGCTCGGGCGCGGCACCTTCACGGCTGACATCCGGCTCCCGAACATGTTGACCGCCCGGATCTTGACCTCCACCGTGGCCCACGCCCGAATTCGCCGAATCGACGTCTCGCGGGCCCGCGCTCTGCCCGGCGTCGCACTCGTGCTGACCGCCGAAGACGTCAATCAGATCCCGTACACCACCGCGGGCCAGGGGCATCCCGAGCCCTCCCCCTACGACACCTACATGCTCGATCGAACCGTGCGCTTCGTCGGCGACCGCGTCGCCGTCGTGGCGGCCGAAACAGCGGAGATCGCGGCACGAGCGCTCTCGCTGATCGAGGTCGACTACGAGGAGCTGCCAGCGATCTTCGACATCGACCAGGCCCTCGAAGGGCAACCCGTGATCCACCCCGAGCCGGACAAGAGCGGGATTCACGACGTCTCTCACAACATCGCCGCGTACCTGCAGGCCCAGATCGGCAACATCGAGGACGGACTGGCCGATGCCGACCTGACGCTCGACCAGACCTACTCGGTGCAGGCGGCTCAACACTGCGCCATCGAGCCCCATGTGGCAGCCGCCTGGATGGACGAGGACAACCGCCTGGTGATCCGAACCGCGACCCAGGTGCCATACCACGTGCGCCGCATCTGCGCGCGTGTGCTGGAGATCCCGATCCGCCGGGTGCGAGTGATCAAGCCGCGCATCGGAGGCGGATTCGGTGGAAAACAGGAGATCTTGATCGAGGATCTGGTCGGCAAGATCGCGCTCGAGACAGGGCGGCCGGTGATCCTCGAACTAACGCGGGACGAAGAGTTCCACGCCTCACGGACCCGCCACGCACAGCGCGTGCGCATCCGACTGGGCGTCAAGAACGGTGGCCAGCTGACCGCTGTGCAGCTGACCGTCACCGAGAACACCGGAGCGTATGGCAGCCACGCGCTGACGGTGATGTGCGTCACCGGCGAGAAGGCGCTCTCGCTATACCGCTCACCAAACGTGACCTACGAGGCGACCGCGGTCTATACCAACCTGCCGGTGGCCGGAGCCTTCCGCGGCTACGGTGCGCCGCAGGGCTACTTCGCGCTGGAAAGCGCAATGGACGAGCTGGCCGATCAGCTCGGCATCGACCCGCTCGATTTGCGGCGCCTCAATGCGGTCAAGGACGGTGACGAGCTGGTGATGTCCAAGGCGCTGGGAGAGGGGAAGGAGGGCTTCGCCCAGACCGTTCGCAGCTGCGGCCTCGAACGCTGTATCGATCGGGGCAAGGAGTTGATCGGCTGGGACCGTCGCGAGCAGCCGGTCGGATCGGGTTCTGGCACCAAGAAACGCGGCATCGGCGCGGCCTGCATGATGCAGGGCTCGGCAATTGCCGGCATCGACATGGCCTCGACCAGCCTCAAGATGAACGAGGACGGTAGCTTCAACCTGCTGGCCGGAGCGACCGACATCGGCACCGGCTCGGACACGATGCTGGCCCAGATCGTCGCCGAGGCCCTCTGCGTCCCAACCGATCACGTCATCGTCTACAGTTCCGACACCGACATGACCCCATTCGACACCGGAGCGTATGCCTCGTCGACGACCTATCTGTCCGGCGGCGCAGCCAAGAAGGCGGCGGAGGACGTGCTGGGCCAGATCCTGACGGTTGGCGCCCGAATGCTGGGTGTCGAACGGAACACGGTGGAAGCCGTCGAGGGCGCGGTGCGGGCTGGCGACCAGTCGGTCAGCTATCACGAGATCTGCTGCAATGCGCTGTATTCCGAGCATCAGCACCAGATCGCGGCCTTCGCCAGCCACATGTCCTACGACTCACCGCCGCCGTTCGCGTGCCAGCTGGCCGAAGTGGAGGTCGACATCCTCACCGGCGAGGTCAGAGTCCTCAAGTTCGTCAGCACGGTCGACTGCGGCGTAGCGATCAACCCCCAGATGGCGGAGGGCCAGGTCGAAGGCGCCGTGACCCAGGCGCTGGGCTGGGCGCTGTGCGAAGAGATGCCGCACGATGGCCGGGGCAGCATGACCCTGCGCAGCTTTGACGAGTACCCGATCTTCACCGCCACCGACATGCCAGAAATGATCAGCGAGCTGATCGAGACGATCGAGCCGACCGGGCCCTACGGGGCCAAGGCGGTTGCCGAGATCCCGATCGATGGGCCGGCACCCGCGATCGCCAATGCGATCTACAACGCCACCGGGGTCCGCATCCGGGATCTCCCGTTCACCCCCCCCCAGGTTCACGACGCGCTGCTGCGCTGCCTGCCGACCCAGCGCTTGGCGACAGTACCGGCGAGGTCGAAAGCTTAGCGATGGTCGACTTCTACCCCCAGCCATTTGGTCAGCTCTGCGAACGTGTGTTTCTCGAGCTCGAGCAACACGACCAGATCTTCGACCTGCCCCGGCGTAGCTTCTACACCGGCGACCCGGATCTGGACACCACGGTCCTGTTCCAGGGCAAGCCGGCCGGAACGCCGCTGGGACCGGCCTCGGGACCACAGAGCCAGCTGGTGCCCAACATCATCCTCTCCTGGCTCGGCGGGAGCCGAATCCTCGAGCTGAAGACGGTCCAGATCCTGGACGAGCTGAAGCTCCCCCGCCCCTGCATCGACGCCACGACCATCGGCTATAACGTGGAGTGGTCTCAGGAGTTGCGGGTTGAGCAGTCGCTCCACGAGTACGTCGCCGGCTCGATGCTGATCGAGATCCTGCAGGACGCCAACGTCCTCGGGGTGGACGACCCGGACGCCAAGAAGGGTTGCCAGCTGGATCTATCGCTGGGGTACAACCTGGAGGGCATCACCTCGGAGAAGATCCGCAAGTTCCTGCACGACATGCGCAACGCCGGCCCGGTGATCGACCTGTTTCGCGCTCAGCTGCCCCCGCGGCTGAAGAAGTACCGGGATTTCCCGTTCCAGGAAAACCTGCTGCACAACATCACCCTCTCCACCTTTCACGGCTGTCCGGCGGACGAGATCGAGTCGATCGTGCGCTTCTTGCTGTTCGAGGAGGGGATCCACATGACGATCAAGATGAACCCATCGCTGTTCGGCCGCGAGCGAACCGAGCACCTACTGCACGACGTGATGGGATACACCCAGATCCAGACCCACCGGGTCGCCTTCGAGCGGGACATCCAGTGGGACATGGCGGTCCAGATGGTGCGCGACATCAAGCGGGACGCCGACGCGGCCGACATGCGGCTGGCCTGCAAGTTCTCCAACACGCTCGAGGTGGTCAACCAGGGCGGGATGTTCGACGAGGAGATCATGTACCTCTCGGGCGAGCCGCTACACGTGATCACCACCTCGCTGGCCAAAGCCTGGCGTGAGGTCGTGCCGGAGGTTCCGATCTCGTTTGCCGCCGGAGTCGACCAGAAGAACTTCGCCGACCTGGCGGCCTGCGACTTCAAGCCGATCACCACCTGCACCGACCTGCTGCGTCCCGGAGGCTACGCCAGACTGACGAAGTACATGGCCCGCCTGGAGAAGGAGATGATTCGCCTGGGCGTCCGGACGATCCCCGACTACGTCCTGGCATACGGCGACAATGGCCAGCAGGCGGCCGAGATCGCGCTCGGCGAGCTGCGGACCGAAGGCGGTCCGGACGAGGTGCACCTCGATCTGCTCGAGTCCGAGCTGCTCAGCGCCGCCGCCGCGCCGGGCGGCCTGAAGCGGTTCGTCGACGCGCGACCCGACATGACCTTCCTCCCGCAGCTGTACACTCGGGCCGTCGAGCTGGCCGGGATCGCCAACACGCCCCCGATGGCCGAGAAGGTGCAGTCCGACCCCCGCTACCGACACGAGAAGACCAAGAAGGCACCCCGCAAGATCGACAGCACGCTCGTGCTGTTCGACTGCATCACCTGCGACAAGTGCATCCCGGGCTGCCCCAACGACGCCAACTTCACCTACTCGCTCGGACCGTGGGACGTGAGCTACGTCAACTACCGCTTCGACGGCAGCGGTCTGGAGCCCGCCGAGGGAGGGCAGTTCATCCTCGAGCAGAGCCGGCAGATCGCCAACTTTGCCGACTACTGCAACGAGTGCGGCAACTGCGACGTCTTTTGTCCCGAGCTGGGCGGCCCTTACATCGAGAAGCCGAGCATCTTCTCCAGCACAACCTCCTACGAGGCACATGCCACTCACGACGGTTTCCACGTCGAGCGCAGGGGAGCAGTCGACACGATTCGGGGCCGGATCGGTGGACAGGAATACCGGCTGGAGATCGACGAGCAGCGAGCCCGTTTCGACGACGGGGCGCTGGAGCTGGAGTACGACCTGGCATCGGAGCTGCCGGTCTGCTGCACTCCGCGAGAAGGCTGCCCGGCCGGCCACCTGGTCGACATGCGGCGCTTCCATCAGCTACGCGCACTGCTCGTCGGACTGCTCAGGCCGGACAGGGTGCACTACGTCAACATCCCGTATCTGGAGTGGGGGGAGTAAGACACCGGCTTGCTGGCGTTTGGCGGTCGGGCCGTCGTCGATCCTCCAGGCCAGATCCACCGGCCATGCCAATGAACAGGACTCGATCCTGCTTTCCAGTGCGGCCAATCGGTAAAGAACCTTTACCCCCCGCAAGCCAATGTCAGCGGCCTTGACAACATGCGCCTCACGCCCCGGCACGCCAGAACAATCGCAAACCCTTGCTCGCAAATTACTTGCAAAAAAACCAGGCCATGTCAGGTTCATGGCAAGATGTTTGCTCTAGCTAATTAACCGCCCAGCCATGCAGTCAACACAGAACTAGAGGAGAGCAGTCGTGAAACAGAGCATCTTGATCCCCATCGCAGTCTTGGTCTGCGCAATCTTTTGTATGCCGGCAATGGCCGACAAAGATGGCAAGACACCACCACCCAAGCGCGCTGACGGCGCCAAGAAACCCCCCAAGAAGGGCGCCAAGGACCACAAGAAACGCCCCCCCTGCCGCTGCATTTGCCACAAGAAGCACCAGCGCCGCAAGATGGATCACAAGGGCAAAAAGGGTGAAGGCAGGCCCGGACCCGACGGTAAGCCCGGACCCGACGGCAAGCCCGGACCCAAAGGCAAGCCCGGACCCGACGGCAGACGCGGACCCGACGGCAGACGCGGACCCGACGGCCGGCGCGGCGGACCTGACGGCAGGCGCGGACCCAAGGGCAAGCCCGGACCCGACGGCAGGCGCGGACCCGACGGCAAGCCCGGACCCGACGGCAAGCCCGGACCCGACGGCAAGCCTGG
>PVBE011725575.1_pt1 | contig 34445 bp, 24 predicted proteins | sample 1631181 | NCBI WGS metagenome assembly PVBE01 (sample SAMN08397723, study PRJNA350692) | Marine metagenome, whole genome shotgun sequencing project. | isolation source: water | place: Pacific Ocean | collected 2012-04
CAGCCGTCGTCGTCCTTCCACCCGTCCTTGTCCTCGGGATCGTCCGGGCACTTGTCCACGGCGTCGGCGAGCCCGTCGCCGTCCCGGTCGTTGCTCTCGTCCGGGCAGCCGTCCTCGTCGTTGTCGCCGTCGTAGTCCTCGGGGACGTTGGGGCAGGCGTCCTCGAGGTCGGCGATGCGGTCCTTGTCGTTGTCCAGCTCCGGGCAGCCGTCCCGATCCTCGAACCCGTCGAGGTCCTCGGGGTGCAGCGGGCACTGGTCGTCCTTGTCGACGATGCCGTCGCCGTCCTTGTCTGAGGCCTTGGGCTTGGCGGCGGCCTTGGGCAGGCACTCCTCGCCCCGGGACTCGACGTCGGCCTTCTTGCTGTTCTGCTCGGCGGTGTCGAAGTGGCGGCGGGCCCGCAGGAAGTCGCCCTGCGACAGCTCGCGAATGCCGAAGTCGGTGTGCGCCACGCTCATCGCGAGCGCGGTGGGCGCGCAGCGGTAGGCCCGGTCGTGGATCAGCTCGTTGAGGGCCCGAATCTCCTTGCCGCGAGCGAGCTCCTTCTGCCCGGCGGTGCAGCCGGTGAGCAGCGCGGGCGCGACGGCCAGCAGGACGACGATGGAGCGGCGCATGATCTAGTTTCCGCCGCCGCCGATCGACTTCGGCCGTGGCGGCTGTGCGGGGCCCGCGGGCGTGGAGGGGGCGCGGTCAGGGTGGCCCAGCGCCCTGGCGCGCGCCTTCTCGGCGTACTCGAAGGCCGCATGGGCCAGCTCGATGGCGTCCTGGTACTCCGAGTAGCTCTGCTCCTCCCGCGCCTTGTGCAGGTACTCCTCGGCCGCCCGGTACTCGAACTGGGCGAACCGCGCGGCGTCTGACACGCGCGCCGCCTCGAGCTGCACGCTCGCGTCGCGGATGACCACTGAGCTCTCGATGGGCCCGCACGCCGAGACGAGCGCGGCCAGCAAGACGATGCTCATGGGGATGAGTTGGGAGGTCTTCATGGGTTCCCTGGGCGGATCCGGCCCCCGGATCAGCGGGTCCGCGTCGTAGCAAGGCATCGTCGTCGCGTCAACCGAGCGAGGCCGCACCGGACCAGCGTCTACACCGTCTTTCGCGCCGTTGACGCAGCCGCCCGGACAGGTTTGGATCCGCCCGTGCCCCGCCCCACGCCATTCCACGATCGCACGGCCGCGCTTTGCGACAGCTGGCGCTACAAGGACTGGGCGGGCTGGATCGCGCCGTGTCGGTACGGGCACAGCATCGACGCCGAGTACAACGCCGTGCGCCGCGGCGCGGGGCTCCTCGATGTCACGCCGCTGTACAAGTACGACGTGATCGGACCGGACGCCGGGCGGTTCCTGGCGCGGGTCATGGTCCGCAACGTCGGCAGGATGAAGTCCGGCCGCATGACCTACCTGTGCTGGTGCGACGACCACGGCAAGGTCCTGGACGACGGCACGTGCGCCCGGCTCGAAAAGGAGTGGTACCGGGTCACCTCCGCGGCGCCGTCGTGGTGGTGGCTGGCGCGCCACGCCGCGCCCTACGACTGCGAGGTCCGGGACGTCACCGAGGACATCGCGGCGCTGGCCCTGCAGGGTCCGACCTCCAGGGACATCCTGCGCGAGGTCTGTGACGCCGACATGGACGCCCTGAAGTTCTTCGGCGTCACGGCCTGCGACCTGGCCGGGGCGCCGGGCGTCGTGTCGCGCACCGGCTACACCGGTGACCTGGGCTACGAGCTGTGGGCGCCGACCGACCACGCGCTCAAGCTCTGGGACGCGCTGATGGAGGGCGGCAAGGCCCATGGCATCACCCCCATCGGCCTGGACGCCCTGGACGTCACCCGCGTCGAGGCGGGCTTCATCCTGCAGGGCGCCGACTACCACCCGGCCAACGAGGCGATCACCGAGGCCCACAAGTCCTCGCCGTACGAGCTCGGGCTCGGCTGGACGGTCAAGCTCAACAAGCGCGACCCGCCGTTCATCGGTCAGGCGGCCCTGCAGGCGGAGCTCGAGCGTGGCAGCGACTGGGCCCTGGTGGGGCTGGACATCTCGTGGGAGGCCCTCGAGCAGATGTTCGACGAGGTCGGGCTGCCGCCGTCGATGACCGCCGAGGCCTGGCGCTGCAACGTGCCGGTGCACAAGGGCAGCCGGCAGGTCGGGCGGGCCACCTCCGGCACCTGGTCGCCCGTGCTCAAGCGCAACCTCGCGCTCGCCACACTGGAGGCCGCCGACGCCACGCCGGGCACCCAGCTGACCATCGACTGGCAGGTGGACTGGCAGGTGCGCCGGGTGCCCTGCACCGTCGTGGAGACGCCGTTCTTCGACCCGCCCCGCAAGCGGAGCTAGCCAGGGGCCATGGCCAAGCAATACGACAGCATCATCATCGGCGGCGGCCACAACGGGTTGGTCTGCGCGGCGTACCTCGCCCGCGCCGGCCGCAAGGTGCTCGTCCTCGAGCGGCGCCACGTGCTGGGCGGCGCCGCCGTGTCCGAGGAGGTCTACCCCGGGTTCACCTACAGCGTGTGCTCGTACGTCGTGAGCCTGCTGCGGCCCCACCTGGTCCGGGAGCTGGATCTGCCCAGTCACGGCCTGGAGATCCTGCCGCTGGAGTGCTCGTTCACGCCGCACCTGCAGGGGCCGGGGCTGGTCCGCTGGCCGGATCCGGACAAGACCCGGCGCGAGATCGCCCACTTCTCCAAGCGCGACGCCGAGATCTACCCGGAGTTCGGGCGGACGCTGTCCAGGCTGTCCCGGCTGGTCAAGCCGATCATCGACCAGGTCCCGCCCGATCCCACGAGCCTGGACCCGCGGGAGCTGCTGCAGCTCTGGCAGCTGGCGCGCCCGTTCCGGGATCTGTCGTCGGACGACATGGTCCGCATGGTCAAGCTGATGACCATGAGCGCGGCGGACTTCCTGGACGAGTGGTTCGAGTCCGATGTGCTGAAGGCGCCCATGGCGTGCAGCGGCATCATCGGCACCTACCAAGGGGTGCGATCGCCAGGCACCGCCTACGTCCTGCTGCACCACTACATGGGCGAGATCGACGGCGCGATGCGTGCGTGGGGTTTCGCCCGGGGCGGCACCGGCCAGATCAGCATGTCCATCGCCCGCGCCGCGCAGGCGGCGGGCGCAGAGATCCTCACGGACGCCTCCGTGGCCCAGCTGAACATCCGCGGCGGGGAGACCTCGGGGGTGGTGCTCGAGGACGGCCGGGAGTTCCGCGCAAAGACCGTGGTGTCCTCGGTCGACCCGCACCTGACCTTCTTCCGCCTGGTCGGCCGTCAGCATCTGGACGCCCCGTTCCTCGAGGACATCGGGCGGTACCGGATGCGGGGCAGCTCCGGCAAGGTGAACCTGGCGCTGGACAGCATGCCCACCTTCACGTGCCGACCCGGCGACGGCATGCACGTTCGAGGCGACCTGGCCATCGCCCCCGGCATCGACTACCTCGAGCGGGCCTACGACGAAGCCAAGTACGGGGCCTTCAGCCGGCGGCCGTACATCAACGCCGTGTTCCCCTCGCTCATCGATCCGACCGTCGCGCCGCCGGGCAAGCACGTGATGAGCTGCTTCGTGCAGTACGCCCCCTACCACCTCAAGGAGGGGCCGGCGGACTGGCCCAACCAGCGGGAGGCCTTCGGCGACGCCGTGGTCGAGACCCTGGCCGAGTACGCCCCGGACCTGCCCGACAAGATCCTGCACCGGCAGGTCGTCACCCCGTGGGACATGGAGAAGGACTTCGGGCTCACCGAGGGCAACATCTTCCACGGTGAGCTGTCGCTGGAGCAGCTGCTGTTCATGCGGCCCGCGCCCGGCTGGGCCTGGTACCGCACGCCCATCCGGCGCCTGTGGATGTGCGGCAGCGGCACGCACCCGGGCGGCGGGATCATGGGCGCGCCGGGGTGGCTTGCGGCCCAGACCATGCTCCAAGAAGGCGCCGTCTGATGAAGGACGTCGTCGTCATCGGTGGGGGTGTCAACGGGCTGACCACCGCCTGTCTGCTCGCCAAGGCGGGGCGGCGGGTGATCGTGCTCGAGGCCCGCGATCACATCGGAGGGCTGGCCGCCCGGGACAGCTTCCATCGGGGGTACAGCGCTCCCGGCATCCTGCAGGACACCTCGGGATTCCGCGGCGAGGTGGTCCGGGCGCTGGACCTCGGCAGGCACGGGCTCCGGCGCAGGGCCAAGCCCGCCGCCATCTGGGGACCGTCGTCGGACGGGCCAGGAGTCTGGATCCGCGGCGAGGAGGTCGACGGCGACCTCGCCCCGACCGACGCCGCCCGCTTCAAGGCCATGCGAGCCCTGGTGGGGCGGCTGCGCCCGGCGCTCGCGGGTGTGCTCGACAGCCCCGCCCCCGACCCCCTCGGGCCGCTGCCGCCGCTGGTGGGCGCGGCCTGGGCCGTGCGCCGCCTCGGCGCCGCCGACCTGACGGCGCTCACGCGCATCGTGCCGATGTGCTCGGGCGACTGGCTGCGCGACGCCCTGGACTCCGAGCGGCTGCGGGCGCTGGTGGCGCTCCCCGCGCTGACCGGCTCGTACATGGGGCCCTGGTCCGCCGGATCGGCGGGGAATCTGCTGCTTCAGCAGGTCACCAGCTCGTCCGAGGTGGTCGGCGGTCCAGGCGCCATCGTCGACGCCCTCGAGCGGGCCGCCGGGGCCCTGGGCGTGGAGATCCGGCCCCGCACGGCGGTCGAGTCCATCGTGGTGCGGGGCGGCAGCGCCCAGGCGGTGGCGCTCAAGGGTGGCGACGAGATCGCTGCCCAGACGGTGGTCTCGTCGTGCGATCCCCGGTCCACGCTGCTGGACCTGGTGGGCCCCCAGCTCCTGCCGGACAGGCTGGCCCAGGCCCTGCGCAACTGGCGGTGCCGGGGCGTGACCGCGAGCGTCCGGCTGGCGCTGTCCGCGCCGCTGACCACCCCGGACGGCGAGCCCGTCGAGGCCATCGGCTTCGGGGAGAGGCTCGACGACCTGGAGCGGTCGTTCGACGCCGCCAAGCACCGCAGCCCGTTCAACGAGCCGCCCGCCATGCAGGTGCGGCAGCCCAGCCTGGAGTCGCCGGAGCTGACCCCCGGGGAGGGCCACCACGTGGCCACGGTGCTGGTCCACGGCGTCCCGCACGACGTGGAGGGCGGCTGGACGGATGCCATGCGCGAGGCGCTGGGCGACGCCGTGGTCGCCGGCATCGCCCGCCACTGCCCGGACGTCGAGGCCCACGTGGTCGGCAGGCAGGTGCTGACGCCCCAAGACCTGGAGCACCGCTTCCGCCTGGCGGGCGGACACCTGTTCCACGGCGAGCACGCCCCCGATCAGCTGCTGTTCCTACGCCCCAACTTCGACTGCAGCCGCCACGCGACGCCGATCAGCGGCCTGTACCTGTGCGGCTCGGGCGCGCACCCGGGGGGCGGCGTCACCGGCGCGCCCGGGCTGCTCGCCGCTGGGCGGATCCTGTCGGACGCCGACTGAGCCAGGAGGCTTGAAGCCTAGCCCCGAAGCGGGTTGTAGCAAGGGTGCCGCACAGCGTCGTACAGCTTGACGTACTTGATCTTCCGGTTCTCCTTGGCCCCGTTCTGGAAGAAGTCCGTGGACAGCAGGAAGTCCTGGACGTCTTTGTGCAGCACGCGGTGGCGGGCCTTGAGCGGGAAGGGCTTGTGCTCGTCGTAGTCGTCGACGAAGCGGATGAACGCCTCGTCCTCGATGTCGAGCATGTACAGCTCCTCCTGCAGCCCCTCGATGGTCAGCCGCTGGGCCCGGGACAGGCCGTCGGCCCAGCCGCCCTCGGCGGACTCCACGCCGGCCGCCTCGGGCACCGCGGGGTCCGCGGGCGACGGCCTGGCGAAGAGCGCCGAGTACAGGGTGCCCGCGGCGGTCAGGACGAGGCCGGTGAGCCCCGCCATGGTCAGGAATTCGCGCCTCTCCATGTCGACTACCCCAGCTTCGACGCCGCCCAGAGCGACAGGGCGGCGATGGTGAGGGTGGGCCTGGGCGGCGGGCTGGTCGGGAACGCGCTCCCGCCGAGCACCAGGAGGTTTCGGACCTGGTGGTGGACCAGGTTGCGGTCGACGACGCTGTCCGCCGGGTCGGCGCCCATGCGGGCCGTGCCCTGGATGTGGCCGGCGGTTGGGTGGGTCTTGCGGATCTTCACGGACTCCACTGGCAGCGAGGACACGATCTTCTTCACGTCGGTCCTGAAGGCCTTCAGGGCCTTTTCGGCGTAGGCCGACCGCTTCTTGAAGACCACCTTCGGCTTGTCGCCGTCGGCCTCGACGCGGTTGTCCACCTGCGGCAGGTCCTCGATGTAGCCGACGACGCGGAACGCCTGGCGCCAACGGTCGGTCTCGAAGCGCAGCTGGGGGCGGTTTGAGACCTCCAGCAGCATGGCGCCCCGCTCCTTGCGCAGATCGCCGCGGGCATAGCCGTAGTCGTGGCCGGTCCGGCTGGTGCCCCCCTGGCACGCATCGAGGCCCTTGAGGTTGACGATGGCCGTGGTGTTCGCCTGCTCATGCAGGTAGCGCCCGACGGCGGGACCGGACAACCCGGACTTCAGCAGCAGGAAGGGGTTGAACAGGCCGTTGGCGCCGAGGACGACGAGGTCGCCCTTGGCCGACGCCCCCTTGCCACCCGACCTCCACGACACGCCCGAGGCGACGCCACCCGCGTGGTCCACCGCGGTCACCCGGGCCTTGAGCTTCAGCTCGACCCGGGGGTCCTTGAACACCTGGCCGATCCCGTTGGTCACGGTGAACTTGGCGCCGACGGGGCAGTAGCCGCACGCGTGGTTGGCGCAGCACGCCGGTCGTGGGTTGGGGCCGGCGACCGGTCGGCTCGCCCGAGCGGCGGGGAGCGCGTAGAACTCGCCCGGGCGGGCCTTCTTGAGGATCTTGCCCGGCTCGCTGAACCCATGGGGAGGGAGCGGGTAGGGCCGGCTGCGCTCAAACGGGCTGTCATCGCTCGGGCCGGAGACCGACATGATCTCCTCGACCGTGCAGTAGAACGGCTCCAGGTCGGCGTACTTGAGCGGCCAGTCCCAGCCTTGGCCGTACCGGGTCTTCAGCTCGAAGTCCTCGGGCAGCATGCGGGGCGTGGTGCCGTACCAGCCGTTGGAGGTGCCGCCGAGCGAAGGCACGTACATCCAAGGCTTGTCCTTGGAGCCCTTCTTGAAGGTCCGGTTGCCGAACCGGAACACGCGGGACCGCTCCTTGAGGAACCACTTCTTGGCCTTGCGCTCCCCCCGCTCGAGCACGAGGACGCGTGCATCCTTGCTGGCCTTCTGCAGCCAACCGTGCAGGAAGAACGACGAGGCGAACCCCGTCCCGACGACGATGAGGTCATAGGTCACGGCGTGCCTCGTAGCAGGATTCTCGAGCGAACTCCACGGCCGGTTTGGGCACTCAGACGGGGCGCTGGACTGAACCTGGCGGGGAGCTAGTATGCGCCGATGCGCAAGCTGCTCGGACAGGGCGCCGTCGCCGTCGCAGCGGGCGCCACTTGGTTTGCGGCGCTCGAGCGTCTCCTCGCGCTCGCCGCCGGAGCCCCGGCGACGTTGAGCCCGTCGGCGGCCGCGCTCCTCTGGTCGTTCGACGCTGTCGCGCTGGCCGCCGTCGGTGCGGTCGGCGCGCTGCTGCTGCCCCTGCGATCGCACCCCTGGCGCCACGGCCTGGTGCTCGCCGCCCTGTCGCTGGTGGCGACCCTGCCCGTGGGCCGCCACCTGGCCTCCGGAGACTGGATCGGCGCCCAGTCATGGGCATGGGTGGTCGTCTGGGGGCCGGCAGCCGCGGGGTTCGCGGGGATGGCGCTGTTCGGCCGTCTGCTGGCCTCGTTCAGCGGGTCGGCGTGGCTGCCCATCGCCGCCTTCGGCCTTTCGCTGGGCTGCTCGGTCGCCGACCACTTCGTGCTGCCGGGCCAGCACAGCACCTTCCACGTGCTGATGCACGCCCTGGCCACCCTGTTCCTGATGACGGCCGCGGCCGCGCTGCCTTGGTCGCGGCTGCCGCGCGCCGGCACGGTTGCGATCGCCGTGGCGGCCTGCGCGACGGTGATCGTCAGCCTGACGACAGTGTCCGCGGCCACCCGGGCGGAGCTGGTCCACAGGTCTCCGACGGGCAGGCGGATGCTGGGCCTCCTCGGCCCGCCGGCGCCCCGGGGCTTCATCCGCTACGAGCTGGAGCGGCTGGGCGAAGGCGACCGCCCCCAGCCGGCGAGGAGGCCCGGCCCGACGGCCCAGCCCCCCAAGGCCCCGGACGGGCGCCCGTGGAGCGTGCTGTTCGTGACCGTGGACACGCTGCGGGCGGACGCGCTTGCGCCCACGCGCGAGGCCGGAAGGGCCTTCGCAAAGCCAGGCGACACCCCGTTCATGGACGATCTCGCCGCGCGGTCGACGACGTTCCGCACGGCCTACGCCCAGGCGAGCATCACCCACCTGTCGCTGCCCGCGATGTTCCGGTCGACGGAGGCGTTCGAGGGCGACGCCATGGGCCGTCCCCTGGCGATGGTGATGCGCGAGCAGGGGCTGGCGCCCGCGGCCGTGGTCAACAACTTCTTCCTGGAACCCCGCCTGCGGGCGGCCCATCGCCTGATGGAAGGCTTCGAGCACGTCGAGGTCTACGACTTCACGTCCATGAGCTCGACGGTGCCGCTGGCCGCCAAGGTCCTCGACGCGGTGCGGGGCCAGCGCTTCTTCCTGTGGGTGCACTTCTACCAGATGCACAAGCCCCGATACGCCGGGAAGTACCTGTACGCAGGCAAGGACGGGCGGCTGAGCACCCGCTACCGCAAGGGCCTGAAGTGGCTCGACGGCCAGATGAAGGTGCTCCTCGGCGAGCTCGACCAGCGGGGGCTCGGCCAGTCCACCATCACCGTCCTGGCGTCGGACCACGGCGAGGGCCTGGGCGACAACAGCATCAAGGGCCACGGGACCTCGATCTACGAGGAGGAGATCCGGGTGCCGCTGTACATCCACGTCCCGGGCCTGGAGCCCCGGGTCGTGGAGGACGTGGTGGGCAACGTCGACGTGCTGCCGACGCTGCTCGACCTGCTCGGCGCCCCGCCGGACCCCATGCACCGCGGGCGGAGGCTCACGCCCTTGCTGCTCGGGCGGGCCGAGGACTGGCAGCCGCCCACGTACTACCTGCAAAGCAAGCGCCGGAAGTACTTCGGGCTCGTCCGGGACCGCGACAAGCTCATCCACGCCCGCAAGTCGGGCGCGTTCCTCCGGTTCGACCTGCGCGCGGATCCCAAGGAGGACCTCAACCTGTACGCCTCGAATCCGAGCGCGGACCTGCCGCCGGTGCGGCGCCTGCTGGGCCTGCGACCCGGCCTGTTCGACGCCGAGCTCGACGACGACGACACCCGGGACCAGGTGGCCCGGCTGCTGGGCGAGGTGGGCCCAGCCACCGACCCGGAGGACCTCGAGTTCCTCATCCGGCTGGCGGCGGTGAGCAAGGATCCCAAGCTCATCGCCCAGGGCAGGCGGCTGTTCGACGAGGCCGACGACGACCGGACCAAGCTGATGGTCCTGCGGCGCCTGGGCGGGGCCGACCGCACGCTGAGAGGCAAGCTGTCCGCCCACCTCAAGTCCCTGGCTGGGACCGAGCGGGAGCAGCCGTTCGTCGCCGGCCTGGCCGCGCAGCAGCAGGGGCCCTTCTCGGGGGTCGCCTTCCGCATGGGGCAGCTGCTGGACACGGCCGGGCCGGAGCAGTGGGCGCCGTGGCTCTGGCTGACCCGGGAGTGGAAGCGCAAGCCCGCGGCCAACTTCGCGCCCGTCCTCGGCGGCATGCTCGCCAAGGCCGGGCCCGAGTCGTCCGTGGGCAGGCTGGCGCTCGAGGGCCTTGCGACCATGTCCCGGGCGCCTTCGGAGGTCGCGCAGCACGTGCGACCCTGGCTCAAGCATGCGGTCCCCGGCGTGCGCGCCTGGGCTATCGGCGCCCTCGGCAGCGTCGGCGACGACTCGGACGCCCCGGTGATCCTGGAGGCCATGCGCACGGCCAGCCCGCGGGAGCGCCAGGCGGCCGTGCACGCGGCGGCCCGGGTCATGGGGGCCGAGGCCCTACCCGCTCTCATCGAGGCGAAGGCGGACGTCCGGCTGACCCTGGACACCGTCGAGGCGTTCAAGCGGATCGGCACCGCGGGCTGCGTCGAGCCCCTGCAGGAGGTGGCGAAGAAGTACCCCAACCCGCGGATCCGGAACCGGGCGAACAAGGCGCTCAAGGTGGTGCGGGCCAAGGTCCGGAAGCGGGCCAAGCGGGCCAAGCGGGCCAAGAAAGGGTCGGGCGCGCCCCCTCCGTAGGGCGCCTTGCCTCTGTGCTATACGTCCCGCAACTCGTCGGCCTCGGGCAGCACCGGTGTACAAGGGCAAAAGCGTCGGCGTCGTCGTTCCTTGCTACAACGAGGAGACCCAGATCACCCGGGTCCTCGAGACGATGCCCGAGCTCGTGGACGTCACCATCGTGGTCGACGACCGCAGCACCGATCGCACCGTCGAGATCGTCGAGCGCTTCATCGCCGACAACGACGCCTCTGAGTGGGTGGTCCTGATCCAGCTGGAGAAGAACCAGGGCGTGGGCCGGGCCATCTCAACCGGCTACCACGAGGCCCTGCGCAGGAAGATCGACGTGACCGCGGTGATGGCCGGCGACGCCCAGATGCCCGCGGAGGAGCTCGCCCTCATCGTCGATCCGGTCGCTCTGGACCAGGCCGACTACGCCAAGGCCAACCGGCTGTTCTACCGGGGTGCCTGGGGGACCATCCCCAAGCACCGCTTCCTGGGCAACTCGTTCCTGTCGATGCTCACCAAGATCGCCAGCGGGTACTGGCGATCGGCGGACTCCCAGACCGGCTTCACGGCGATCAATCACGAGGCCCTCAAGCTCATCGACCTGGACTCCTTCTACCCCCGCTACGGCTACCCCAACGACATGCTGGTGCGGCTCAACGTGTGGGACCAGCGGGTCGTCGATGTGCCGACCGAGCCCGTCTACAACGTGGGCGAGCAATCCAAGATGAAGATCTGGAAGGTCGTGCCCACCATGAGCTGGCTCATCTTGAAGCGGTTCCTCTGGCGCATGCTCCACAAGTACGTCATCCACGACTTCCACCCCCTGGTGTTGTTCTATGGGCTCGGAGCGACGTCTTTCGGAGGCGGCTCGGTGCTGGGGCTGTACCTGCTGTCCCGCCGGATCGCGACCGGCATGCCCATCGCGACCACGAGCGCCATGTTCAGCACCCTGCTCCTCATGAGCGGCGTCCAGCTCCTCCTGTTCGGCATGTGGTTCGACATGGAGCGCAATCGCGAGCTGGCCATCCGGTACAGCCGGCCACGGGATCTGGATCCGGTCGCGTTGGCCAAGCCCCGGCAGTTGGCGCCCCACACCAACCAGGAGGCGGCCGACGACACGGTCGGACAGCAGGTCGATGAAGCCGCCGCCACGGCCGACTGACCGCGGCCCTGCAGCGCTGGCCTGACCCCGTGCGGATCCTCATCGACATCACCCACCCTGCGCACCTGCACTTCTTCGCCGGCGCCGTGCGCCGCCTGCGCAGAGACGGCCACGAGGTGCTGCTCACCGCCCGCCACAAGGACGTGCTCATCGACCTGGCGGCGCGCATGGGCTTCGAGCTGGACGAGGTGTTCGGCGGCGCTCCGAGCGGGACCCTGGGGCTCGCCAAGACCCTGCTGAGCCGTCAGCTGCGGCTGGCCCGCATCGCTCGGCGGTTCAAGCCGGAGGTCACCGGGGCCATCGGCGGCACGTTCATCGGCTTCGTGTCCTGGACGCTGCGGATCCCGACGGTGGTCTTCTCGGACACCGAGAGCGCCCACCTGTCCAACGCCATCACCTACCCATTCGCCACCCGCCTGGTGACGCCGCGGGTGTACGGGCGGCCCGATCGCCGAGGCCAGGTGCGCTACGACGGCTACCACGAAAACGCCTACCTCCTGCCCAGCGTGTTCACCCCCGACCCTGCGGTCCGCCAGGAGCTCGGCGTCGCCGATTCAGAGCGCTACTGCGTCGTGCGCTTCGTGGGCTGGGCGGCCGGCCACGACATCGGGCGGACGGGGCTGTCTGTCGCCGGTCAGAAGGACCTGGTCCGCCGCCTGAGCGAGCACGGCCGCGTCTTCGTGTCGTCCGAGGGGCAGATGCCCGAGGAGATCGAGCACCTGCGCTTCAGCTTGCCGGTGGACCGCATGCACCACGCGTTGGGCCACGCCAGCCTCATCGTCGGCGAGAGCAGCACCATGTCCCACGAGGCCGCCGTGATGGGGGTCCCCAGCGTCTACCTGTACCCCAGGGTGCAGCTCGGGCCGACGACGGACCTGTCCGAGCGCCTGGGCATCGTCCACTGGTTCGCCCCGGAAGAGCTCGACGCCGCCGTGGACTGCGCAGTCGACATCTTCGCCGGCGGTGACACCGAGCGTTGGCGCGCCATCGGCCGGACCATCGCCGAGGAGTCCGCCGACATCACCGAGGTGATCTGCGACCAGCTGCTGTCGGCCGGCCGTGGGGAGGCCCTGCAGCGGTCTACTTCCGCCGGAACTTGAGGTCGTCGAACAGGCGGCCCCTGGGCGGGCGGCCCTTGGGGCGAGCCTTGGCGTCCGCGTGGCGCAGGGTCACCTTCTGAGTCCCCGACAGGCTCTGGACGGTGTGTCTTCCGGCGTTCAGCGCCACGACGTCCCTGGGCTGCAGTGGCTTCCCGTCGATGGAGATCGCCCCCTTCGCCTCGATCACGTGATCGCCCTCGATCACCACGTTGAAGGCCTTGGGCTTGCTCCCGCTCAGCTTGCCCAGGGCCTTGCCCGCGACCCAGAGCGGGCCCCAGTGTCGGACGAAATGCTTCCGCATGAAGGCGTGGTCCTTCTTGAGGTAGCGATAGGTCTTCGGCCGCACCTTCGCCCAGGGCCTCGACAGGTCCAGCGCGCCGTTGTTGTTCAGCACGAACTTGGGCTGCTCATCCTTGACGAGCGCGGGCACCCGGGCCTTTCGGGCCCTGCGGTACCGCTTCATCGTGTTCGTGCTCATGAACAGCCCGATGCGGGGGAAGGTCGACACCATCGAGCATCGGTCGAAGTAGGCCGCAGGCTCGGGGAACACGGCGTGGACCGCCTCGAGGACCAGCCGTTGGGGCTTGATGCGGTCCACCGAGTTGAACCGGTGGAACCGCGCCGCCTGCCCGATGAGCGGCCCGGTCATCACGACGACGAGGACCAGCGGGACGACCCGGCGCAGCCGGCGGGGAGGCCCATGGGGCGCCTCGTCTCGTGGCCCTTCGCGTGGCTCTCCCAGGCGGCTCACCGCCGCACCCAGCGCCCCGATGAGCACGCTCGCGGCCGGCACGATGGTGACGTAGAAGTAGCCCCAGGCGTTGCGGTACACGACGAGCCAGAGCAGCGGCATGCCCATGGCCAGCAACAGGGCGGCCCGAAGCCGCTCCTCGCCCCGGCCGTAGCGCAGATCCGAGAAGGCCAGCAGGGTCCCGAAGGCGAGCATCACCCACCAGCCCAGGTCCCAGCGCAGGCTGACCAGCAGGGTCTCCCACTGGGGGAAGGGCTTGGACAGCAGGATCAGGTGATGCCAGGCGACCCCGAACACCTTGATGCCCGTGCGGGTGGACTCCGGGGCCAGGGTCGCCCGGTGGAACAAGTACAGGAGCAGGGCGCTGATTGCGGCCACACCGGCGAACACCAGGACCCGGCGCGTGTGCCTGCGGGTCCGGTCGCTGACCAGCCACTGGGCGCCGAGGATCACGGCGAGCGACGGCGCGTAGATCACCGCCTTGATCGAGAACATCGAGGTCAGGCCCATCGCCAGCCCGGCGACCGCCGCCGCGCGCCAACAGCCGGGCCACCGGATCAGCAGCGTCGCCGCCAGCATGAACCCCAGGCTGATGGTGGTGTCCGACCGGAACGCCCCGCCGTGGCGCAGCACCAAGGAGAAGCTGAGCGCCGCGATGACCGCGATGAGCGCGCCGGTCCGCCCCACCAGACGCTCACCGACCAGGTAGACGCAGATCGCCACACCGATGAGCAGCAGGAGACCCACGGTGCGAGCGGCGAGCACCTGGTCCACCTCGGTGGGCCCGATGGACGACAGCCAGCCGAACAGGTGCACGTGGAACACCTGCAGCGGACGGGTCAGCTCATCGCGCAGGTGGGTGTGGACGAGGGACAGGTAGTTGAACTCGTCCCAGTTGATGTTGAGCCTGCGATCGAGCTGGAGCTTCGCTGCGAGGACCGTGAGCGCCATCGCGGCGAGCAGCCCGTCCACGAGCCGCCGCGCCCAGGGGGACGGCCCGCGAGGGGGCGGCGCCGCGGTCGGCGCCAGGGGCGGGTCGGCGGGCTCGAGCACGCGGCCCCTGTATCATGGCTGCAGGCCGCAGCGTAGCGATCGCCTTGCAGATCATAGGTCGCGGCGCGGGCCGGCGAAGCCGAAGGATGCTAGGGTGCATCGCCTTCGGCGTCGCTCGCGGGGGTCGTGGCGGTCCACACGGGACCTCGAGCGGCACCTCGACAGGAGAATCCTCGGAGTGGGTGGTGCCAGCGCTGTCATTGCCTAGACGCATTGGTCGCGCGGCGTCCCGCGTCCTCCTGCGGCCGGCCAACTCCCTGCTGCATCGGCTGGAGACCTCCCCGTCCGCGGACGACGACGCCCTCGCCACCCACCCGCCCATCCTGCTCATCGGGCCGCCGCGCTCGGGGAGCACGCTGCTGTACCAGCTCATCGTCGAGGCCTTCGAGCTTGGCTACCTGTCCAACCTGCACGAGGTCTTCTACGGCGCGCCGTCGCTGATCTCGAAGATGGTCCGGCCGTCCCGGCACCGCCCGACGCCGACCTACCGGTCGCAGCACGGGCGCGTCGCCCATTGGAGCTCCCCCAGCGAATCAGGCGATTTCTGGTACCGGTTCTTCCGTCGCCGCCCTCAGGCGGTGACGCTGGCCGACTCGTCGGCAGCCCAGCGCGAGGCCCTGCGCCGCTCGGTGGCGCAGCTGACCGCGACCGAGGGCCGGCCGATCGTGTTCAAGAACCTGGTCTGCGCCCTGCGCCTGGCGCCCATCGCCGCCGCGCTCCCCGAGGCGCGCTACGTCGTCATCGAGCGGGATCTGCAGGGCAACGTCGACTCCATCGTCAAGTCGCGGGAGCGCGTCCTGCGCGATCCCACCCGCTGGTGGTCTGTGGAGCCCACCGGGTTCGAGGCCTGGGCCGGCCTGCCGCCCAGCGAGCAGGCGGCCCACCAGGTGCGCGCCATCCTGCAGACCATCGCCGCGGACGCCGGGGACATCGGCGAGGACCGGTTCTGCAGGGTCGACTACGGCCAGCTGTGCGCTGAGCCCCACGCCGTCCTCGGCTCGCTTGGCGACTTCTTCAGGGCGTCCGGCGGGCCGGTCGAGCGCCGGGAGGGAGCGAGCATCCCGGGCACCTTCGCCCGCCCCGCCAGCGCCGGCTTGGAGGCGGGCGCGTGACGGGCACGATCCCCCAGACGGACTGCCTGTTTCAGCAGCCGTGGTGGCTGGACGCGGTGGCCCCGGGCTCGTGGGATGCGGTTACCGTGGAGGAGGGCGGGCGCATCGCCGCGCGCCTGCCGTACGCCATCGTCCGCCGGCTCGGCCTGACGCTCATCGCCACGCCGAAGCTCACCCAATGCCTGGGGCCGTGGATCGAGCCTTCGGAGGCGCGGTACGCCAAGCGGCTCGCACGCGAGCGCGACCTCATGCACGCCCTCATCGAGGGGCTGCCCAAGGGTCACCTGTTCTGGCAGAACTTCCACTACAGCCGCACCAACTGGCTGCCCTTCTACTGGAAGGGCTTCTCCCAGACGACGCGTTACACCTACGTCCTAGACGATCTGTCCGACCCCGAACGCGTGATGGCCAGCTTCCAGGACAAGACCCGCTACGAGGTCCGCAAGGCGCTCAAGAAGGTGTCCGTGCGCACCGATCTCGGGCTCGACAGGTTCCTCGAGCTCAACGCGATGACCTACCGCCGCCAGGGCCGCGATCTGCCGTACTCGACGGACCTGGTCCGACGCCTCGACGCCGCCTGTGACGAGCGCAGCGCCAGGAGGATGTTCTTCGCCGAGGACGCCGACGGTCGCTGCCACGCGGCCCTGTACTTGGTGTGGGACGAGCGGTCGGCCTACTACCTGATGTCCGGCGCGGACCCCGAGCTGCGCAGCAGCGGCGCTGGCAGCCTCCTGCTGTGGGAGGCGATCCAGTTCGCCGCCGGGGTCTCGGCCAAGTTCGACTTCGAGGGGTCGATGATCGAGCCCGTCGAGCGGGTCGCCCGCTCCATGGGGGCCGAGCAGCGGCCGTACTCGCTCATCTACAAGCCAGGCCGGATGATGCGTGTGCTGCTTGCGGGGCGCGAAGCGGTGCGCGCCTTGGGCGCCGGGCATGATCGCCCCTCGTAGGATGGCGGCGAACGAGCGAAGGTTGGGCCGGAGGTCCGTCGCGTATTACGCGATCGGCGGCGGCCTGTTCCTGATCCTGACGTACGTCGCGCTCCGCTCCGAGGCCGCCCAGCTCGTCCTGAACGTCTCCCCGGCGGACGTGCTCATCACGGGCTTGGCCGGCTGGTCGGTCTGGCTCACCAGCAGCACCCGGATCGCCCTGATCGCCCGCCGGCGCTTCGGGGTGCGCATCCACCTGGCGGACGTGGTCACCCTGCCCCTTTCGATGAACCTGTGGAGCTACGTCATCCCGTTTCGAGGGGGGCTGGCCTACTCACTGTTCCTGCTGAAGGTGAAGTACGGGATCTCCCTGAAGGGGGGCCTGGCCCTGCAGGTCCTCAACCAGTCGGTGTCCGTGGTGATGATCGGGCTGGGCGCCATCGTCCTGGCCGGCCAGCTAGGCGGCTCCATCCCTCTGGGCGTCGCGGGCGGGCTCCTGATCGCATCGCCGGTGTTCATCGCGCTCGGGCTGGCGGCCGTGTCGAGGCTCCCCGGCGAGTCCCGGCTCATCAAGGGCGCCCAGTCGCTCGCCGAGAGCGTCCGGACGAGCCTGGTGGACAGCCTGCGCGACCCGGTGCTCGTCGGGAGCCTGCTGTTCCTCGCCATCCTCCGCTTCGTCCTGCGCGGGGTCTTCATCTACGCCGGGCTCCGGGCGCTCGCGGCGGGGGCGGGGTTCGACTCGACCGTGGCGCTGCTGGTGCTGCAGGAGGCCGCGGCGCTCATCAAGGTGGTCCCTGGCAACCTGGGTGTCAGCGAGCTCGCCGCGGGGCTGGCCTACGGCCTCATCGACAGCCCCCCGACCGAGGGGGTGATGGTGCAGCTGTTCATGCGGGGGATCGCGCTGTCGATGGCGTGCACCGTCGGCTTCTTCGCCAGCTACGCGAACATCCGGAAGCTGGATCTGGGTGGCCTCCGGGCGCTCGTGGCCAAGATGCGCAAGGTGGCGCAGGGCGGAGAGGCCGCCGACGACGACGACGACGACGAGGCCCCGGCCGGGCCCAGCGCTGACGGCCCGTCATGAGTCTGGGAATTATGGTATCTGGGGGCCGCCTGACGGGCGGGGCCTCCGGCTGCGCGGCGCGGGCGGCTGGCGTAGGCAGACCCGGGACATGGAGACGGACACGTGAGCGACCTGGCTGACCGGCTGTTCGGGGCGGCCCGCTACGAGAGGGTGCGCCTGGCCAAGATGGCCGGCCTGGTGTCGGGGCGGAAGATCCTCGACGTGGGGTATGCCCGTCGGCCCAACGAGACCCTCCTCGGCGACGGTCGGCACATCACGGGCCTCGACCTGCGGGTGCCCGAGGGCCCGTCCGGCTACGACGCAGAGGTGGTGGGCAACGTGTTCGACGTGGGCGAGCTCGCCCCGGGCCCGTACGACACCATCGTAGCGGCGGAGTTCATCGAGCACGTGGAGAACCCGTTCGAGCTGGTCCGGACGCTGCGCGACCAGCTGGGCCCCGACGGACGCCTCATCCTCAGCACGCCCAACCCCCTGTCGTTTCCGGTCGTGGCCTTCGAGCTGGTGCGCAACCGGCGCCGCTTCTACTCGCCGGCGCACCTGTACTACTTCGCCCCCCGCTGGGTGGAGAAGATCCTGACCGACTGCGACATGACGGTCACCGACGTGGTGAGCGTGGGCCTGTGGCCGTACGCCCTGCCCTGCCCCGTCGGCCTGTCCTACCAGGTCATCTACGTCGCCACGCCGGACAGCCCCGCGTGATCGCCCGGCCTCGGCGCCGGGCCCTCCCCCGATGACCGGCCCGTCCGACGGCTCGGTCTGGCCCGCCGGCGCGCCCTATGCCCTCTGCCTGACCCACGACGTCGACCGGGTGCGCAAGCAGGCCTACCACTACGCCTGGTACGGGCTGTCCGGGGGGACGTCCAGCGCCGCGACCCAGCTCCGGTCGCTGGGCCAGCGGCTGCTCCGCGGCGAGCCCTACTGGAACTTCGATCGCATCATGGCGGCGGAGGATCGGCTGGGCGTCCGCTCCACCGTCCTGTTCCTGCACGAGACGGCCAAGGGTCGGGGGCCGAAGTTCTGGGGGCGGTACGACCTGACGTCGCCCAGTCTCCAGGAGGCGGCGCGCACGCTCGACCGGGGCGGGTGGGAGGTGGGTCTGCATGGCTCCTACCACTCCTTCTCCGACATCGACCTGCTGCGTAACGAGAAGGACCTCTTGGAGGACATCCTGGGCAAGGCGGTGCGGGCCACCCGCCAGCACCACCTCAACCTGACCGAGCCGGACACCTGGCGGATCCAGCGCGAGATCGGGCTGGAGGTCGACTCGACCGTGGGCTCCAGCACGCGGACGTGGCGCCCCGAGGACGGCGTGCTGCCGTACTACATCGAGCCCGGCGGCGTGCTCGAGCTGCCGATCACGATCATGGACACCCTCGGCCTGCGGGACCCCGTGGTCCGGCGCGGGATCGAGGAGACGGTCGACGGCTTCGCGGCGGCCGGCGGGCTCATCGTCCTCGACTGGCACCAGCGGACGTGGTCGCCCCACGAGTACACCGACGCCGTGCAGACGTACGAGTCCATCGTGCGGCGGGCCAAGGACGACGGGGCGTGGATCGCGACCATGGGCGAGGTGGCCGACCGCTGGGCCGCCCGCGACGACGGGCCGCCATGATCAGCGCCTGGATCGCCGCCGTGTGGGCCGCCGTGCTGTCCGCGGGCCTGGTGCTGCACGTCGCCGAGCCGGGGGGCGCCGGCGACCTGCCCTGGAGCCTGGGCGCCGTCGTCACGCTCGCCGCCGGGGCGGCCATCGTATGGGCGGTGTTCTGCGTGGTGACGATGGTGGTCCGATTCGCCGCGCGAGGCCGGCTGACCATCGAGTGGTCCTCGGCCGTCAGCACCGGCGTCGTCGGCGCGCTGCTGCTGGTCAACGGGACGTACCGCGAGCTGTTCAGCGGACACCTGGGCTGGCACGCCCTCGTCGAAGCCTGGGAGGCGTTCAGCACCGGGATCCTCACGCCGTCCTGGTCCGGCGTCGCCTGGGCCGTCCTCGGCCTGGGGGCTTACATCGGAGTGACCGGGGTGCTCCTGGGCGTCGGGACCCGGATCGTGGAGCGCTCGTCGTGGACACCCCCGAGCGGGGTCCTCGTCCCGCTGTCGCTGGCGCTGCTCTGCCTCGTGGGCCTGCGCACCTGCGCCGTCAGCGGCCACGACGCGCGGGCGAGGCACATCCTGCAGCGGCTGCCCTGGGAGCGGGCCGGCGACGTCGGGGCGCTCCGGGCGTCGACCGCGGCGCGCACCGGCGGCCCCGCCGCGGGTGGACCGATCATGGACGAGGCGGACGAAAGGCAGCAGTTCGCCGGCCTCGTCGCCCGCAGGTCGGGCCTCCTGAAGGACGCGCGGGCCGACCGGACGCCCCACATCCTGATCGTGATGATCGAGTCGCTTCGGGCGGACACCGCCAACGACGAGGTCATGCCCCAGCTAAGTCGGTTCACCGAGCAGTGGCTTGGCCGCACGGTGCACCTGACCACCGGGGCCAACACCGGAACGTCGAACTTCGGCGTGCTGACCGGGCTCGACGGCTTCTACTACCCCTGGCAGCGCAGGACCCGGCCCGGGGTGCTGCCGCTGCAGCTGCTGGGAGGCCTGGGGTACCGCCGCACCCTGTACGTCACCGTCAACCCGGCCTACGACGACCACCACAAGGTCCTGTACAGCGACATGGACGAGCTGGTGCAGACGCCCACCCACGGCAAGGGCCAGGCGGAGGCGACGCGAAAGTCCATCGACCGGGTCTTCGCGGACATCGCCAAGACGCCTGCGGACGTGCCGCGGCTCGACATGATGATCCTCAACGCCACCCACTACACGTATATGTACCCCCCCGAGATGGAGCGCTTCACGCCGGTTGCCAAGCAGGACTTCAGCATCGCCAGCGGGGCGCAGTCGCGATTGTCCGAGCACGCGGTGATGATCAAGAACCGGTTCCTGAACTCGGCCTGGTTCACCGACCACGAGCTGGGCCGGATCGTGGCGCGGCTCGAGGAGCTGGGCCGGTTGGACAACACGATCCTCGTCATCGCCGGCGACCACGGCGAGGAGTTCTGGGAGAAGGGCCACTTCGGCCACACCCACCGGCTCAACGCCGAGCAGGTGCACACCGCGTTCGCCATGCGCCTGCCGGGGCTGCCCAAGACGCGCTACGGCTACACCTCGCACGCAGACATCTTCCCCACCATCTTCGATCACATGGGGCTTTCGGCGCCCTCGGAGCGGTTCATGACGGGCAAGTCGCTGCTCGAGTACGACCCGGCGCGGGACTACACCATCGCGGGCCAGGGGGTCGTCGGCAGCCGGCGGACGTACAACTTCGTGCTCGCCGCCCAGGACCGCAAGCTGCACTTCCGCAACTACGGACCGCTGGTGCCGACCGCGGTGACGGACCTGGACGATGCGCCCATCGCAGACCCGGACCCGGATCGCGTGGCGCGCATGCTGCGCATGATCGAGGGCGCCAAGTCGCTGCCCCGGGGCACCCCGGCCAAGCTGACCTCCGAGAGCTACGACCGCCGGCTGCAGGCGGCGCTGCAGGTGCGGACCAAGGAGGAGCTCGTCGCCCTGGGGGCGCGGCAGTCGAAGGTGATCTCGGACCTGCTCAAGCTCGGCCCGAAGGCGTGGAACCCGGCGACGGCGAGGCGGGGGATCGTGTCCGACCGCGATCTGCGCGCCAGCGTCTGGCAGCTCAACTGCGCGGGAAAGAAGGGGCCCCTGGAGCTCATGGGCGACGGCGACGTGGGCTGGGGGCGCACCCGCCCCCGGCACCGCTGGAGCGAGGTGGGCGGCAACCTCGTCCTCTCCGACGCCGACGGCGTGCACGGAGAGGTCTTCTTGTCGGACGAGGCCAGCGGCAGGCTCGTCGGGCGGTCGGTGGCCGGCAAGGCCTGCGTGATGACCCGTCGCAAGGACCTGGGCGCCGCCGCGCTGCCCAAGCGGCTGTGGGGCGCCGACGCCCGGCCGGGCGCGCTCACCGAAGAGGTGCTCCTCGCGCAGCCCTGGCGCATGCGCCTGTGGTCCAAGGGCATGAAGAGGTCCAAGCGCTCCGACTTGGTGCAGTTCGTCCCCGGGGGAGCGGTCGGCGAGGGATCCACGGCGGAGTTCGCACGCTGGGAGATCCACGGTGGCCGGCTGTACGTCCTGTCCGCCGACGGCGGCAGCCGGCACCGGTACCACTTCGACGCCGACGGCCAGCGGCTGGTCGCCGGCGGGCCCGGCCGGCGCCCGTCGCTGCTGTCCCCTTGGCTGCGCCGCTCCGTCGACAGCATCCCCGACGCGCTCTGGGCGTCGGACGCCACCGACACGCCCGCCGACGAGGCGTCGGTCACCGCGGCCCCCTGGCGGACGCACGTCGCCCGGCCCGGCGGTGATCTGGGCAACCCGGGCGTGGTCGAGCTCGCCCCCGGCGGCGGCGTGGAGATCGGCCGCCGCTACGCCTGGTCCAGCTGGAAGGTGGTCTCGGGCCGGCTGACGATGCTCGACGGCGAAGGCCGGGAGGCGGCCTGGTTCCGGCACGACGCCGAAAAGCGGCGTTTCGTCGGGGTCACGGCCACCGGCGAGCTCCACGTGCTCGACTCGATGGCGCCCCAGCCCGAGCGCTGGGCGCCGGCCGCCCGCGTGGCAGCCGACCCACCGGCGCTGGGCCGCGCCGAGGTGGTCGAGCCTGTCGCCTGGCGCTGCGCCTCCGCAGGCGACGCCCCAAAGCCGTTTTCGCTACGGCTGCGCTCCGACGGCCGGGTCGCCAAGGGCAACAGGTTCGAGAAGTGGACACTGGTGGGCGGCCGCCTGTACGTCGTCGACCGCCGCCGCAAGGAGCCTCTGGCGTTTGTGCGCGGGGGCGCCCCCGGGGGGCTCGTCGGAGCGGCCTTCGACGACGACGCCCTGCACGGTTCGGGCGCCTTCGGGCTGGGCGGGTCGAAGGCCGCTGTCTACCGGTGCTCCTCGGCACCCTGAGGGAGGGAGGGCTAGTGCCGCAGGGCAACCGACGCCAGGACCTGTACCTGGCGATCATCTTCTTCGTGTCGGGCTGCCCGGCGCTGCTGTACCAGCTGGTCTGGCAGCGGTCGCTGTTCACCATCTACGGCATCAACATCGAGTCGGTCACCGTCGTGGTGACGGCGTTCATGCTCGGGCTCGGCCTGGGCAGCCTCGCCGGCGGCAAGCTGTCGGAGAACCGGCGGGTGCCGCTGCTGCTCGTCTTCGCAGGCGTCGAGTACGGCATCGGCGCCTACGGGCTGGTGTCGCTCGATCTGTTCCAATGGGCGGGCGCCTACACCGCCGGCGGGTCGACGCTGCAGACCGGGTTCGTCACCTTCCTGCTGGTCCTCGTGCCCACGCTGTTCATGGGCGCCACGCTGCCCCTGCTGGTGGCCCACCTGGTGCGCGGCACGGGCAACGTCGGCCGGTCGGTGGGCCTGCTGTACTTCGTCAACACCATCGGCTCCGCGGCGGCCTGCTTCGTCGCAGCGTTCTGGTCCATGCGGGCCCTGGGCATCAGCGGGACCATCGGGCTGGCCGCGGCCATGAACGCCATCGTCGGCACGAGCGCCCTGGTGCTGGGGCTCTGGGCGCGCCGTCAGGCCGCCGCCCCGGACAGCGCCGACGACGCGCAGGGGGCCGAGGAGGCGCCTGGGCATGAGGCCGATCCCGAGGTGCGACGCCGCTTCATCGTGGCGTCCGCCCTGGTCTTCGTGGCCGGCTACATCTCGCTGTCGTACGAGATCCTGTGGGTGCGCGTGTACTCGTTCACGTCGGGCGGGATGGCCGCGGCGTTCGCCCTGCTGCTGGGTGCCTACCTGCTGGGCATCGCCCTGGGCTCGCTGCTCAGCCGCCGGTTCTGCAAGGAGCGGGGCGTCGACGGCGACCGTCGGCACCTGCTCTGGCTGGCGGCGTTCGTGGCCGCTGCGAACCTGACCGGCTACCTGGTGGTGCCGTCCGTGGCCACGCTCGTCGGCCAGATGACCTTCTGGTGGACCCTGTTCGTGGTCGTCATCGCCGCCGCCGGCCTCGGGGCGACCTTCCCGCTCATCTGCCACTTCGGGATCCCCGCCGACCACCGGGCCGGCGCCCGGCTGTCCTACCTGTACCTGTTCAACATCCTTGGCTCGTCGTTCGGCAGCCTGACGACCGGCTTCATCCTGCTGGACCTCTGGACGCTCAAGCAGATCCTCGTCGGCCTGGCGCTGTTCGGCCTGGTCGTCGCAGCGGCCATCGCCGCGCTGGCCAAGCCCGAGGGACGACAGCGCACCGCCCTGGCCGTCGCCACCGTGGTGTCGGCGGGCTTCGTGCTCATCGCCGCCGACCCGCTGTTCCATCACCTCTGGGAGAAGCTGCAGCGCAAGGAGCACTATGTCGCCGACGAGCCGTTCGCCAGCATCTTCGAGTCCAAGGGCGGAGTGGTCACGATCAAGGAAGACGGTCGGATCTACGGCAACGGCATCTACGACGGACGCGTCACAACGGACGTCGTCAAGGAGGACAAGGGCATCGCCCGGGCCTACTCGCTCAGCGCCTTGCACCCCGCGCCCAAGAAGGTCCTGGAGATCGGCCTGTCCATGGGCGCCTGGGCCCAGGTGCTGGCCCACCACCCCCAGCTCGACAAGCTGACCATCGTCGAGATCGACGAGGGCTACCTGGGCCTGATCCCCAAGTATCCGGTCGTCAGCTCGCTGCTCGAAAACCCCAAGGTCGACATCATCATCGACGACGGCCGCCGGTGGCTGGTCGCCAACCCGGATGAAAAGTTCGACTTCATCGTGCTGAACATGACGTTCCACTGGCGGGCCCACGCCAGCAGCCTGCTGTCCGTCGAGTTCCTCGAGATCGTGCGGGAGCACCTCAACGAGGGCGGGATCATCATGTACAACACGACCTCCTCGGGCCGGGTGTACAGCACGGGCCTGTCCGTGTTCCCCCACGGCGCCAAGGTCTGGAACAACCTGGCCTTGAGCGACCGCCCGCTGCGGCCCGACAAGGAGCGCTGGCGCAAGGTGCTCGCCGAATACCGGATCGACGGCGAGCCGGTGTTCGACCTGTCCCGGCCCGGGCACCGCAAGAAGCTGTCGAAGATCGTCCGCCGGCTCGACGGCCTGAAGAGCAACAAGCGCCGGGGCTACTTCCGGAACGACAGGGTGCTCCGCCGCCGGTTCGGCAAGAAGCGGCTGGTGACCGACGACAACATGGGCACGGAGTGGGACCTGAAGGTGGCGCTCAAGAGCGGCCGGCACTTCTCGAGGTAGCCCGCCCCCGGGCGCTCACTGCATCAGCGCCGCCTGCACCGCCCCGTTGATCGCGTCGACGTCCAGCACGGCGGACATGAACCTGATCCGGCCATCCCGGCCGACCACGTACTCCCGGGGGTACGGCGCGAACGACTCGCTCGTGACGAAGCGCCAGTCGTCGTAGATGGTGGTGTCGTAGTCGCCGATCACGGTCATGGTCAGCCCCATGGCCTCGGCGAAGTCGCCGAGGCGGGCGGGATCCTCGGGGCCGATGGTCGAGCTCGACACCGCGATGGCGACCACGTCACCGGCGACCGCGCCAGTGCCGCCGTCGGCCACCGGGCGATCATCGCCGCCCTTCCAGCGCCCGCAGACGTCCGTTTCGAGCAGCGGCAACTCCGCTGAGCAGGCGGGTCACAAGCTGGAGAAGATGGTCATCACGACCACCTTCCCCCGATGGGCCGACAGGGTGTGCAGCTCGCCGTGAAGGTCGGGCAGCGTCCAGTCCGGAGCTGGGTCGCCCAGGGACAGCCCCTCCGGGTTGACGACGATCTCGACCTCGGCCATCGGCTCGTCCGGATCGGTGCTCCAGAAAGCGCAGGTCGTCCGCCACTCCCTGTCCCGGTTGCGGCCGCCGCCGGCCACGAGGTCCACCTGCAGCGGGAACACCGCGACGAGGGCCGGCGGGATGGTCGCCTCGGTCATCGTCGGCGTGACGGCGTCCGAGGCGCACGCCACGTCGAACACGTGCAGCTCGGCGTCGCCCTCCGCCTGGTTGCCGACCACCACGTAGGCCTCTACGACCGGGGTCTCGTCTGGGTCTCCGAGGACGGTCAAGGTGCGCGGGAGCTCCAGCTCGGGCGCCTGCAGCGAGGCGTCCACCCGGAAGGTGCGCAGGTGGTCCCAGTCGCCGACGGTGAGCAGATCGCCCTGAAGATCCACGCTCATGGCGGCGTCCACCGAGTCCTCGAGGGCGACGAGGCGGGGGCTCGCCGGGTCGGCCACGTCGTACAGCCGAGTGTCGCTCCAGTTGGCCAGGGCCAGCAGGTCGCCGTCGGCCGCCACAGCGGTCGCCACGCCGCCGGGCCGGAGCTGGGCCGCCACCACCGGCGCCGCGGGATCGGCCACATCCACCACCGCCAGGACCGCACCCGCAGCCACGTACACGTGCCGCCCACCGGGGGAGACCTCCACGTGCTGCGCCAGCCCGCCGTCGAGAGCGACCGCGCCCAGCTCGACGATGGGCGAACCCCGCGCGCCGCCGGCCAGGACGCCGGACACGTCGGCGATCACCAGCCCGCGCTCCCTATCGCCGATGTAGGCCACGCCCGAGTCCACGGCCACGTCGATGGCGTTGGGGGCCCCGCCCCACGTGGCGACCTCCTGCAGATCGCCCAGATCGTGGATCAGCAGGCCCTGCTCCTGCCCGGCGATGAACACGCGCTGGCCGCTGACCGCCAGCCCCTCGGGGGTGAAGTCGTCGTGGGCGTGGCCGGCGTCCTCCCGCCACCGGCCCCCGCGATTGAGCCGCAGCCGCCGGACGCCGTCGTCGCGGCCCGTCGTGAGCAGCCCCTCGTCGGTGGGCGCGACCCAGTACAGCTTGCGTCCGACCAGATCCCCCAGCTGCTCGGGAGCGGACGGATCGTTCAGGTCGACCGTGAACGCCCCGGAGTAGGTGGCGAGGTATGCGACGTTGCCGACGACCGCGAGGTCCATGATGTGGATCGGCCCCCGACGTCCCCCTGATCGGGTGGGACGCACGTCCCCCAGCGGCGTGATCGCGTCGCCCCACACCGGCGGATCCGAGGGCGGGTCGGGGTCCGGCTCGGGCTCGGGGTCGGGCTCGCGGTCCGGTGCGGGGGCGGGGGCGGGGTCGTCCCCCGGCGCCGGCCCACCACCCGCGGGCTCGTCCGGCGAAGCGTCGTCCCCAACACCCGCCTCGGGCGCCCGCGCCGAGTCGCCGTCGCCCTGCCGTGGCCGCTGCTCCAGGCAGCCGCCGAGCAGCAGCAGGGACGCAGCGGCGAAGAGGGTCGTCTTCATCTGCAACCATTGGACACGCCACCGCGCCAAAGGTCGAGACCCTGCGGTCATGGCATCTCGGCCACGACGGCGTCCCGCGCCGGGATCAGCAGCTCGAGCGCCCCGGCCTCGGTCTGCACGACCCGCTCCCGCGGGAGGTCCGAGCGGTTGAGGCCCACCACCACGGCGCCCGGACCCGTGCCCCGCTGGTACACGTACACGTCGTCGCCGACGTGCAAGGTGCGCAACGCGCCCCGCCGCAGGGCCGGCGTGTCCGCCCGCCGGCGCCCCCAGGTCCGCACGTGCTCGAGCAGCGAGGCCTCGCGGGGGTTCATGTCGCCCTCGAAGCGCATCATCCGTCGGTTGTCCGGGTCGCCGGCGCCGGGCATGCCCACCTCGTCGCCGTAGTAGATGAGCGGCGCGCCGGGCTGGGTCAGGAGCCAGGCGAACGCCAGCTTGGTCCGCTCGAACGGGCCGTCGTCATCCGGCCGGCCCGGCGGGTCGTCGAAGCCCTGCTCACCGGCGTCGCCGCGCAGGTCGCCGGCCGCCCGCGACATGAAGCGCTCGACGTCGTGATTGCCCAGGAAGGGCGACATCCAGCGGGTGGGGTAGGCCTGCGCGCTGGCGTCGACCGCCGCCGCCAGCGCCCCCATCCCCTCGGACTCGCGGGCGAACACGGCCACCGCGGTCCAGAACAGCGGGAAGTCGAACTGGCCGTGGAGCCTGCTCGGCCCGACATAGCGGGCCACGAGATCGCGGCCGTCCTCGCCGGTGAAGGTCTCCCCGACCAGGTGGAACGTGGCGTTTCCGCCGCCCAGCTCCTGCTGCACCGCCGCCCGCAGGGTCGTCACGGCGATGTCCTCCATGTGCTTGACCGCGTCCACCCGGAACCCATCGACGCCCAGATCGGTCAGCCACCACAGGGCGTCCGCCCGCTGGGCCGCCACCGCGCCCATGTGCCGCCAGTTCACGTCCGGCAGGTAGTCGGTGAACCAGCAGTCCAGCGCCCGCTCGTCCCAGCCGCAGTCCCGCCCGCCGCACACGCACGACCCATCCCCCCGGAACCACTGCGGGTGCGCCTGGAAGTACTCGTGGTCCCGGTGCACCTGGTTCCAGACCAGGTCCACGATCACCCGGATGCCGCGGCCGTGGGCCTCGGCGGTCAGCGTCTTCAGATCCTCGACGGTTCCGAACCGCGGCTCGATGGTGCGCGCTGAGATCGGCCAGTAACCATGGTAGCCGCTGTACTGACGCCCGCGCTTGCCCGCCCCGCTGCCGTCGAACGCCTCGTACACGGGCGACAGCCAGAGCGTGCGCACCCCCAGGGCCTCGAACCAGCCCTCGCGCAGCGACGCCAGCACGCCGGCAAGATCGCCGCCCTGCCAGTCGCCCTGGGCCACCACCGGGTCGCCCAGCGGGTCGTCGTTGCCCGGATCCCCGTTGCGGAACCGATCGACGAAGACGAAGTAGATGGCGCCGTCCCGCACATCGAACGGCTCGTCCTCGATCCACACCGGCGCGATCCCCTCCCCCACCGCCAGGTCGTGACGGCCGGGGCCCAGCCCCTCGAAGCGGTGGCGCCCGCCCGCGCTGTCGGTGACGACGGCGACACCGCCCTGCACCTCGGTGCCCACGGGCCGGACCACCGGCGCCTGACAGTCCGTCACGTCGAGCCGGCTGTTGACGGTGCCGTCGACGTACCAGGCCAGCTCGTGACCGGGATCGACCACCCACTCGCCGTCGATCACGAGCTTGTAGCCCCAGCTGCCCGGCGGCACGGGCAGCGCGGTCTCGTAGACGCCCTGCCCGTTTCCGTCGGTCATCGGCCCCGCGGCCGGGTCCCAGCCCGCCCACTGTCCGGCGACCTGCACGGTCGCGCCGACCCGGCCCAACGCCAGCCGAAACCGCGTGTCGCACTCCGGCGCCGCCACCGGGTCCGGGCGCGGCGCGACCTCGGGGGGGTCTTCGGGGCCGGGCTCGCCCTCACCCTCGCCCTCGCCGCCGGGGATCCCCGGCGGTGCGTCAGCCTTGCCCCCCGGCCCCGGGGCGTCCGGAGGCCCGACGTCGTCGACCCGCCAGGGCGCCGCTTCGTCCCCGGCGTCTGCGGCGCCCGGGTCCCCCGACTGAACGCCCGACAGGTCCGGCGCCGTGTCCCGGCAGCCCAGCGACACGGTCAGCGCAAGGAGGAGCCACCTCATGGCGCACCCCCGAAGCAGGCGGCGAGGTGGGCCGGGTCCTCGCCGGCCTCCCGGGCGAGGATGGCGAGCTGCCACGCCCCCGCGCCGAAGCCGACCATCGGAATCGCCCCCCGGTAGGTGGCCGCCCGCGGGTGCAGCAGCTCGGCGTGCAGCCCGTGGTTCCGGTCGGCGTACAGCGTGAGCCGGTCGAGCACCCGGTCCGCGTCGGCGTCCCGACCCATCCGGCGCAGCGCCGTGGCCAGGCGGAGGCCGATGAACACCCACTCCTGCCGGTCGTAGCCCCCGCCGTCGTCGTTGCGCATCAGGCCTGCGCCGTGGGGCGCCAGCAGGGTGGTCGTGAGCTGCTCCACCGTGGCATCGGCCAAGGGGCCCTCTGGGTCGATGAGCCCCAGGTTGATGGCCTCGAGGACCGCGGCGTCCACCGCGCCGGCCCCATCGCCGCCGCTGGCGACGAGCTCCTCGTAGCTCTGGGCGAGCCAGCCCCCGTCCGCGACGAGGTGCTCCACGATGGCGTCGCGAAGGGCCCGGGCCTCCTCCGTGCGACCGGCGTCGCACAGGCCGCGCGCCGCCACGATGGACGTGTAGGCGAAGCGCTTCTGCCGCCCCTGCCAGTGCACCTCCCAGATCGACGAGTCCGCCGACACGAGGCCGGTCTCCAGATCGATGAGCGAGATCAGCGTGTCCGCCGCGGGGTCCATCGCGTCGCTGCCGGCGAGGTGGGCGGCCCACAGGGCCAGTCCAAAGCCGTCGAACTCGATGTTCGGCCCGAACTCGTTGGCGTCGCTGTCCTCGCCGCCGTCGCCGTAATAGCGGGTGACGCTCACCGGGTAGTCCACGCCCACGTACTCCCGGTATCGCCCCGCCTCGGCGTTGACCCAGAACTCCACCCCCGCCCGCGCCTCGGCGTGGTGACCCGTGCGGGCCAGGGCGGCGAGCGCATAGGCCATGTCCCGGACCCAGGCGATCCACCAGATCCCGGGCGGCAGTGACGCCAGGACCGCCCCACCCGCCGGCGCCGCCGACCGCACCTGGGCCATCCGCAACACGGTCTCGCTCTGGCGCCACACGCGCAGCTCCATGGGGGACAGCCCCGCCGGCGGCTCGGTGCGCCACGCCTCACTCGCCGCAAGCTCGTCCTCGAGCAGCCTCTCCGGATCGTCGATCTCGGAGTGGCCGCCCGCGGTGAGCCGGACGCCGACCCAGCGGGTCTCGCCGGCGGCCAGATCACCCAGCGGCCACCTGGGTCCCTGCGCCACCCCACCCAGCCAGGCGGCGGCGTGGCGCTCCACGCGGCCGGACGTGTTCGACACCTCCAGCAGCAGGACCACCTCGCCCGCCTCCGGCCCCGCCGCGGCCTGCGTCGACCACGGCGCGAACGCGTACGTCTTCGCCCGCAGGGTCGTGTACCGCTGGGTGACGCCGATCACGTGGCTCTGCCGAACGTACCCGAGCTCTGCAACGGGCTGCTCCGCCAGCGAGCGCTCCTCGCCCATCGCTCGCAGGCCGAAGGCGACCCCCCCGTCGGGCAGCAGGTTGGCGGTCTGCGCGCCCTCGCTCGGGTAGCGGAACGGCTGGACATACAGGGCGGTCAACGCCGCCCGGCGCCACACCCCGAAGCCGTGGCCGTTGCCCGTGGTCAGGGGGTCCCAGGACGCCACGGGGCCGGCGGCCCACGCGCCGCCATGGGCGACGATCAGCAGCGCCGCCACCCCCCCGAACACCCGGCCTGCCTTGCCCATCAAGCGGCATCTTACCCGGGGAAGCAGACGCCGCTCACGCGTGTTGACGTAGGCGCCCGTGCTTGCCACCTTACCGCCCCCGTGAGCCGCAACGCCGCCAAGTACGTCCTGCTGGGCCTGATGCTGCTGGTGATCGTGGTGGCCGACCAGTACACCAAGCTCTGGGCGGACACCTGGCTCGCCAGCCCGTACACCGACCCGCCCAACCCCGTGGTCTTCCAGATCTCGGCCGACGGCGAGGGCAAGCCGCTGGCCGAGGCCATCGGGCAGGTGCTCACGGCATCCAACGGCGAGGAGATCGCCCGGATGATCCGCCGCTACACCAAGGTCGACGGCAAGCGACCCAAGGGCGCGGACCAGGTCGCCAAGGCCGGCCAGCAGGTCCGCATCTCCTACCGCGCCGTCGAGGTGGTCCCGGGCTTCTTCCACTTCAAGTACGCCCGGAACCCGGGGGCCGCATTCGGCCTGATGAACGACATGGACCCGCGGTTCCGCCGCTGGTTCTTCGTCGGGGTGTCGCTGCTTGCGGTGGGGCTGATCGTGACCCTGTACCGCAACGTGAGGGAGGACCAGCGCCTGCTGCAGGTGAGCCTCGCGCTCATCCTCGCCGGCGCGGTGGGCAACTTCATCGACCGGGTGCGCTTCCAGTACGTGATCGACTTCATCGACTGGCACTGGAAGGACGTCTACCACTGGCCCACCTTCAACGTCGCCGACTCGGCGATCACCGTCGGCGTGGCCATCCTGTTCCTCGAGATGTTCTTCGGGACCCAGGAGGGCGAGGAGGGCGCGCAGTCCGACACCGGCGACGGGGCGAAGGCGGACGCCCAGGCGAAGGCCGAGGCCTAGGTGCACCCCATCCTCGTGCCCATCGAGGTGGGCGGTCAGGACTTCTCGCTACACACCTACGGCGTGATGATGGCGCTGGCCTTCGTCGTGGCGATCTGGGTCGGCGTGCGCGAGGCCAAGCGCACCGGCCAGGACCCAGAAGACATCATGGACATCTCGTTCTGGGTGCTCATCGCGGCGATGGTGGGCGCCCGCGTGCTGTTCATCATCGTCAACGCCGACGAGTACTGGTACGCCTGCGTCGACTACGAGCACTTCAACGCCACCTTCGATCCGCCCGCGCCGCTGGACGGCCCCCACTGCTTCGAGATCGCCAAGGTCTGGACCGGCGGCCTGGTCTTCTACGGGGGGTTCCTCGGCGCCGTGGTCGCGGCCGTCTGGTACTGCCGCAAGCAGGGGCTGTCGTTCCTGCGCATCGCCGACACCCTCATCCCTTCGGTGGCCCTGGGTCAGACCTTCGGCCGCATCGGCTGCCTCGCCGCCGGCTGCTGCTGGGGCAAGGCCTGCTTCCTGCCCTGGGGCATCCACCTGCCGGCCCGCTCCATGGCGTGGAAGGGGCAGGTGGACGCCGGGCTGATCGACAAGTACGCCGAGACGTCGGCGATGATCCACCCGACCCAGCTGTACGAGGCGACCGCCACGCTGCTCATCTTCGGGCTGCTCGTGTGGTACCGGCGGCGCAAGCGGTTCCACGGCCAGGTGCTGCTCATGTACCTGTTCGTCTATCCCCTGGCCCGCTCCTCCATCGAGGTGTTCCGAGGCGACAAGGCCCGCGGCTTGGTGGTCGAGTGGGGCAACGACGCCCTCAACGCCTTCCTAGGCCTGCCCATGGGCTCGAACGTGCTCCTGTCCACCAGCCAGCTGATCTCGCTCCTGGTGGCCGCGGGGGCCGTCTGGCTGCTGCTGACGGTCCGGCGGGACACGCCGGGCGCCCCGCCCCCTGCTGGGGCCGCCCAGGCGTCCTAACCCTGCACGCAGTACTCGCAGGGCGCCCACCCATCCGGCACGCAGCTGTCCGGGAAGATGAGCTTGTCGCCCGTCGCCGGGTCCTGGGCGCAGGTCTCGGCGTCGTCGCAGCCCTGCTGGTTGCTGACGCAGCCGCCGAAGACGCTCATCCAGTTGTCATAGTTGCCGGCGCAGACCTGCGCGGGCGGGGCGCCCATGGCGGGCATGCACTGGTTGTTGCGCTGGGCGCACGTCGCCGCGTCCATGGCGGCGCAGTCGTCGGGGTCGGGGTCGACCGGGTCTTGGCGGACCTGGCTGCTGTCTGAGCAGATGCCTTCGTCACACACGGGGAACCTGCGGCCACAGTCCAACATCGTGCAGGCCACGTCGCCGCACTCGGCGCGGTCTACGACGAGGGCCGCACGGGCCTCGTCCTCGTAGTCCTTGTTCACGGAGACCAGCTGGCCGCCGTTGCACGAGTCGCAGCACTGGGTCTCCATCACCATGCAGTCGTCGTCGGCCTCGCAGGCGTACCAGCTTCCGTCCGGGACCGGGACGGGGTCCACCTCCGGGTCCGGGTCCACCTCCGGATCGGGGTCCACCTCCGGGTCGGGGTTGGGCTCGGGGTCTGGCCCCTCCGGTATGTCGCCCTCGGTCGCGGCGACGCACAGGCCCTCAGAGCAGCTGGGCACCAGGTTGTCGCAGCCCATCAGGGTGCACCCGATGTCGGCGCACTCGCCGTCGGCCGGACCGAAGCGCGCTCGCGCGTCGTCGAGCAGGTCGGCGCGCACGCCATACATCTGGCCGCCGTTGCAGTGGTCACAGCACTCGCTCTCAAAGACCGCGCAGTCGGCGGTGTCCGTGCACATGAGCCACTCGATGGGCAGCTCCTCGCCCGGCTGCTCGCCCTCTCCCTCCACGCCGCCACCGACGCAGTGCAAGGCCCCGTCTGCGGTCTGAACGCAGTCCCGGCCGTCGGCGCAGATGTCGCCCCCGGCGCAGGCGCAGTCGACGGCGTCGGCCGCACAGGCGGCGGGCTTGGCGATGCACGAGGTCGCGCCGTCGTCATCGGTGCAGGACAGCCCTTGCGCGCAGTCGTCCCCGCCGGCGACGCAGAGGGCGAAGCCCGTCTCACGCACGGCCTGACCACCGCCCTGCCGGTCCCCCTGCGAGTCCAGGCAGCCCGACCCGGCCATCACCAGGGCGATCCCCAGCACCAGCGCCCGACCGGGCATCCGCGACGTCACGTAGTTCAGCGTTGTCATCGATCTCTCCCTACAGGCCCGTGCCGTCCGCAGGCAGGGGCGCAAGCACCAGCGTGGCCGCATAGCGGTCCGACCCGTCGGACGACAGGGCGTCCTCCTCGGCGTCGGCGCAGCGGTAGCGCAGCTCGTGGACAAGCTCCTTGGTCAGCACGCGCATCGTCTCGTCCGTTCCGATGAGCGAAAGGGTCCTCGCCACGGCCGGCCGCGGATCATCCCCGGCCAGCCGCGCAAGCACGGCCGCCTCGACCGTGCCCAAGATGTGATTCAGGCCGTCGACGCGGCTCTTCAGATCGCTGCGTACCAGCGACACGAACTCCCGACGGGCCAGGAACCGCCTGGTTCCCGCGCCACCATTGCCGTCGGCGGGCCCATCGGCCGCCGCCCGGGCCCGACCTGCCGCCACGAGGCCGTCGAGCACCCGACGCACACGACCAGCGCTCCCCGGGATCCCCAAGTCCTGCGCCAGCTGCCCGGCGGACATCCCAGGGGGTGGGCCGTCCCCACCGGCCGCCTCGTCGTCGGGCAGCGCGTCCTCCACCTGGCGGGCGAACTCAATCTCCTGCTCCGGCGCGAAGAAGCCGCTCTTGAACTGGCTCTCCAGCGTCGCCACGGTCCGCTTGGACACGCCCATCGCCTCGGCGGCCTCGCCCTGGGTCAGCCCTCGGCGCAGCTCCTCGAAGTAGGCCAGCCTCGCCAGCTCGACCATCCCCTTGAGGTCGACGCCGAATCGCCGGGCCAGCCGGGCTGCCGGTCGCATGAACGAGTACAGCAGGCGCCG
>PVBE012861658.1_pt1 | contig 34444 bp, 29 predicted proteins | sample 1631181 | NCBI WGS metagenome assembly PVBE01 (sample SAMN08397723, study PRJNA350692) | Marine metagenome, whole genome shotgun sequencing project. | isolation source: water | place: Pacific Ocean | collected 2012-04
CTGCTCCCTGGCGACGTGGCGACGGGGGTCATGGTTGGCCGGGGAGCTTCGTCAAATGGTCTGGCCCTGCTTGGCGCACTTTTTCCCCATCCAGTGGTTGATGGTCTCGCTCGCGTCTGAAAGTGACGCCGGCAACGGTAGCCTTCTGTCGACGTCTCCGCAATGTCGTTCGGCGTGGTCTCGACCAGGCTGCTCGTCTGCGCAAACCAACTTGGCACGACAACTACCCCTCCGTGTGCCACACTGTTTCATTGGTTCTATTGGTGCACGTGAGGATAGGAGTGGTGGCATGACCAATGAGCAGCAGGAGTGTCAGGACGCGGGTCTGCTGAACCGGATCCTGCAAGCATTGACAGAGTGCGTCTGTGTGACCGACGAGGGTGGGCGGATCATCCTGGCGAACCTGGCCTTTGAGGCCATGCTCGGCTACGAGCCGGGTGAGCTCACCGGCCAGGAAGGGGGCGCCGTCTTTGACGATCCTGTCCTCCCGCAGCAGGGCGAGGTGCGCTGCCTCAAAAAGGACGGCACCACCCTGGAGACCACGGCGCGGGTGACCGAGGACCTCCAGGACGGCCGGCGGGTGTTGATCACCACCCTCAGACCCACCGCCGATGGCGTGCAGGCCCAGCTGGCGCTGTCCGTGTCGGAGTCCCGCAGCCGCACCTGGCTGGAGAACTCGCCCGTCTGCACCAAGATTGTGGACGGTGACTACAACCTCCGCTACATGAGCACAGCCGGTATCAAGGCCCTCATCCTCGAAGAGATCGAAGCGTTCTACGGCAAGCCCTATCCGTTCAGCTTCTACCCCGATGACCTCAAGCAGGAGATGGCCAGCAACCTCCGGCGGGCCTGGACCTCGGGGCAGGTGGTGGAGCAGGAGGCAGCGGTCTGCGATGTGGACGGCAACGAGCTGTGGTTCCACTCCACCATCGTGCCGTAAGCGGCGACGGCGGGGCGGTGGAGTACCTCATCGTCGTTTCGCTGGAGACCACCCAGCGCAAGCAGGCCGAGCAGGCGTTGCTCGAGCTGAACCGCGACCTGGAGGGCCGCATCCAGGTGCGCACGGCCCAGCTCGAGCAGGCAAACGAAGAGCTCGAGGGCTTCGTGCGCAGCGCCTCCCACGACCTGAGGGCCCCGCTGCGGACCGTCAAGACTTTCACCCAGCTCATCGAGCGGAAGTTTGGTGGCGACCTGGGCGAAGAAGCCAGCGAGCTTTTCGGCTTCATCCTCGACGGGGTCGCGCAAATGGACGAGCTGGTCCAGGAGCTGCTTGCCTACTCCCAACTGGGGAGGGAGGCCGTCTCGCTGAAGGCCATCTCACTGGATGCGGTCTTCGACCGGGCCATCGAAACCCTGGCGAGCCAGATCGAGCAGACCGGCGCCCGGGTGAGGGTGGATCGCCCGCTGCCCGCCGCCGTCGGCAACCAGGCCCTGGCGACCCACGCGGTGATCAACATCCTGGAGAACGCGATCAAGTATCGCAAGCCGGACACGGCGCCGGCGATCGAAGTGAGTCAGCGGTGCGAAAACAGCCGGGTCGTGATCTCCATCGCGGACAACGGCATCGGCATCGACCCCGAGCATCAGGGCCAGATCTTTGCCGCGTTCCGGCGGCTGCACAGTCAGGCGGAGATCCCGGGCACGGGCATCGGCCTGGCCTCGGTTCAGAAGGCGCTGGAGATCATGGGCGGCGAGATCGCGGTGTCCTCGGAGCCGGGCAGCGGCAGCACCTTCCGCATGGAGCTGCCCGCTTCCTGACGGCCGGGCTATTGCGCCCCGGTCTGTGTGCAGATTTTTTTCGCCCGGGCCGCCAGGGCCTCCACGTCGCCGGCGCTGATCAACGCCGGCGCCTTTCGCCGCATGCGCCGCACCATGGCGGCCCAGCCGCCCGCTGGCTGCTCGCGGCACATGGTGCGGTGCCGGAAGCTCACCGTGTGGCACGTCCCGCAGGCTCTCTCATAGAGCAGCTCGCCAGGGTTGTCGACGCCGCCGGCTCCGCGTGCCAGCAGCGCCCTGGCGATCAGGCGCCCCTCCCATGTCTGCACGACATGGTTGTACTGCCGTGTGTGTTGCTTGACCAGCAGCGACAGCGCCGCTGGCGACAGGTCCTCGTACGGGTCCAGGGCGGAGGTGGAGTGACAGGCTCCGCATCGCGTGCGCAACAGCAGGTCGCCGTCTGCCGAACGGCGGCGGATCAGCAGCTCGGCAACCCTCTTTGCCTCGGCGGGGGGAGACGCGGAGCGGTCTGCGGCGAGCATGCCAGCCACGGTGCGGCGCCAGCCCCAGTTGGACTTGGCGAACGCCCGGGGCAGATTGGGATCGTGGCACTTGCCGCACAGCCGCTGCTGCAGCGCCAGGTCGTCCTCCAGTCGCCAGGAGAGGGCCTCGTAGGAGAACAGCGCCACCTGGCCCGCCACCAGGACCAGGGTCAGGCTGGTGGCGAGCCGCAAGGGCCAGGTGGAGGATCCTCGCCGCAGAATCCACCGCCTGCCCCAGGCGAGCCCGACGAGGCCGACCAACAGGGGCAGCGCGGTGCTGAAGAACAGCTCCGCCATCTGCACCCGCTTGGCGTTGAGCAAGTCATCGGTGGAGGCGCGGAGCCACAAGAGGTAACCGATCCGCAGCAGGGTGTCGGAGCCGGTGAACTCTCAGATCAGGGCGTGGGCCCCCGCGGGCAGCAAGAAGCAGAGGGCCAGCGGCAGCGCCTTGATATACCGCTGGTTCATCTCGCCCCCACGCGTGCGGGCTGGAACTGCAACGGGATCACCACCCGGGAGCCCCGCAGCACCAACTTGCCCGCCGCCGTGGCCGGCTTGCCCGCGGCGTCCTTGCCCTCCACGAACACCGTCACCTCCACCGTGTCCGACAGCTTCTTGGACGCCGGTCCGGACAGCAGCCCGCTGATGATTTTTCGGTAGTTGTCCATGTCCGGATTGGGCGCGAGGCTGAGGAGCCGTGACCACTGAGGCTCGCCGGCGCTGCCGTCGTGGTCGTGGAGGTTGGGGTACTGGGCCATGAGCTCGCGGGGGAACACCCGCATGGAGAACTTGCCGTTTTCGAGCTTCAGCACCCCCTGGTCGAGGAGGATGCCTGGCGCCACCACCGAGTAGTGGGCGCGGCCGCGGATGATCGGCGCCACGCTGCCGGACACTGTCAGCGGCCCCGCCTGTACGGGTCCGGGCGAAGGCCGCGAAAAGCGCAGGTGGTGGCGGCTGTCTCTGTGCACCACATAGAACTTGTAGCGGCCGCCCCGGGCGCCGACGCAGGTGCCGCGCCGCTCGCCCTGCTCGAAGCTCGACTCCACATGGTAGGCGCCGGCGAGGTCCAGCTTCAGCGGGCCGGCGGGGCAGGCAAAGTTGCCCACGGCGTCGGCGCGCCCGCGGCAGCGGTGCACGGCGCCCCCCGGCAGGTGCACGTCGATGCGCGCGTCGTGGGGCACCATCGGCACGGCCACCGAGCCGACCCCCTTGACCGCGCCGGTCTCGTACACCGTCCCCGGCGCGGGCCCCACGCCGGCGTAGATGCCGAGGTCCTCGCCGTTGATGCGGGCCACCGGCCTGCCGAAGGCCGGCCCCGAGTGATGGTGCTCGTCGCCCCGGTAGACCGCCACACCACCGGAGCTGTAGCGGCCGTAGAACGCGCGCCCTCGGGCGCGGTCGGCGAACATGCCGGAGATCACGGACCAGTACACGTCATTGGGCTGGTCTCCCCGCTGGGCGGCGCCCACGGTGTTTTCGTAGCTGGCGTACTGGTTGAACCAGTAGTTCTCGGAGATTGTGGAGTCCGCCACGGCGAAGAAGATCGGGAACCCCGGCCGGGAGGTGGCCAGGTAGAAGTAGCCCGCCCGGTCCACCAGCTCAGGGTACTCGAACGGCGAGTAGCCCTTGCTCGTGGTGCTCATCAGCGGCAGGCCCCCGCTGCTGCCCGTCGAGTAGGCCTGGATCTGGCCAACGGGCCCCGGGAACACGTCGTACTGCTCCACTTCGTGGCGGGCGTCGCCGAGCCGCACAAGGCTCGATCCGAACTGCTTCTTCAGCGTCCGGGCCAGCGAACCGGATGCCTCGCTCACGGACATCGACGGCTGGATGAAGCTGTTGTAGCGCCCGTTGCCGGCGAAGTAGAGCATATCCCCCGACCTCCGCGGGAACTGCTGCGGGCCGATTTTGCGGTTGTTCTCCGCGCCGTCGAGGGAGAAGGCGTTGACGTCGGTGTCAGCATGCGGCGCGCTGTCGGAGAGCCCCCGCAGGGTCAGCCCGGGTTTCGCAGGCAGCACCACAGACGCGTTCTTCATGTGGCCCATGTACACGCGGCCCAGCCGGTCGCGATAGGTGGCGAAGATCTCGAAGAGGTACTCCCCGGCCTCGGTGAAGCGCAACGGCTCCTTGGCCGGTGGGAGGTGAAAGTAGCCGAAGCGCTGGGCTCGCCCTCGGTGCTCCCAGCGCCGCGAGTCCCGGGGGCGTCGCCCCGGAAAGAACCTCACCGTCGCCACCACGTCGGCCGGAACCGGCGGGTTGATGGTGGCCGCCACCGGATAGTGCGAGCCGATCTATCAGCGGAGTGCCCGGCTTGGTCCCCGTGGCGAAGGTCAGGGGGTAGGCCACCCAGACCTCGTAGGTCCCCCCGGCCTCGTAGCGCGTGCCGAAGCGGTCGTACATCTCGCCGGCCATGGTGATCTCGTACTTGCCGAACTGGCGGAAGCGATAGCGCGGGCCGCCCCGCAGGGAGAAGCCGCCCGTGGTGTCGGGCCAGTACCACGGGGTGCCGAAGTGGTGCGTGCCGAGATCGTCAACCACCCCGTCGGGCCGCCTGACCCTGAACCGGGCGTGGCCGCGCCCGCGGTCCGGCTCGAGCATGCAGTTGCCGTAGCGGCAGATCTTGGCCGCGGGCAGATCCGGTCGCAGCTCGTACTCGCAGGTTCGGTGTCCGGGCCGGCACGGCAGGGTGTAGCGCACCGGCAGCTTCACCCGGGTGGACAGCGCGAAGTGCGGCGCGTCCTCCCGGGCCACGGCGCCGGCCACGCCGTTTTGCGGCGGCGATGAGAACAAGGTCCAGATGGCACGGGGCGTGGCCATGGTCCCCACGCGCACGGGCGGCAGCACCAGCTTGGTGTAGAACACCGTCTCGTAGCTCAGATCGCAGCCTGTGGTCTCGCGCCCCCCGGACGGGATCATGTGCAGCGGCTGCCAGACCTTGTCCAGGCGGCCGAAGAAGGCCAGCTCCAGGCGATAGAGCCCCCGCGGGAAGTCCCTGGCCAGGCGATGGCGCACCCGCGCGCTGAAGCGCACCGCGCCGTCCTCGTGCCTCAGCGCCCCCCGCGGCACCGGCACCTGCAGGTCCAGGGGGGTCTTGTACGGGCCGCCGATGTGGCTGCTGGCGATGAAGTACTGCAACCCCTCCACGGGCAGGTCCGACGGGGTGAGGTAGGTGGAGAAGAAGTAGCCGTCCTGGCTACGGAAGCGCCCCTTGTGATCGTTGACCCGGCGGGCGGCCACCACCAGGCGTACCTCCTTGAGCTGGCGCATCATCGCCTCCAGCTCCTCGCTCTCCAGGGCGTAGTCCACCGCCAGGTCCAGCGTCTCTCCCGGCGAGATGGCCCGACGGTGCCCGACGACGCGCACCTTCCAACGGCCGCTGGGGTAGCTCGGCGCGTGGAAGGTCACGGTGTGGCCGTCCAGCTCCATGGAGGTCACCACGTTTGATTCCGCGGCGAGGCTCTGTGTGTAGGCTGCCGTGGCCGCCACCGCCAGCAGCGCCAGGCTGGCGAGCACCACCCCCGCCACGGTCAACACTCGCCATCTGGCCATCACTCGGTCACCACTCTGGGGGTCGTGCCTGTGGAGCCAACCCACTTCTCAAACGTCCCAATGGCATCAGCCGCCGTGCCTTGAGGACACCGACCACAACAAAACCGTGCCCCCCCTGCTTTTGGCCGTGCCGAAGAGTACTGAAATCCCGCAGGGTTGGCAAGTAGGAGGCGCACAGCGCCGAGGCACTAGAACTCGATTATCCGCTGATCCTGATTGTCGCCGGAGAAGCTCGAGTCGGCGCGCCGCGGTCGTCGTGAGCCTGGACATCGAGGTCGGGCCGATGAGTAATTGGCCAAAAGGAAGACATCACCTTGCCAACCAGGTTGAATGCCCCTACCTTTCGCGTTGGCAAGAGTGCCAATCCTTACTGGTCACGCTCCATCGGCTTGACGCTTTCGGCACCTGTTGAATTTTCAACCCCGAGTAGGAAAGAGAGAAATCATGGCGAACATGAAGGTCGAATGGTCAATCAATATCAAGCAGATCGGCGCCGCAACTGTCGGCTGTTCCTGGGACCCCACCACCAAGGCGCCCGCGTGCTCGTGGACTCTGAATTACCTCGGAGACCCGCTGAAGATTCCGGCTGACGTCGCCAAGGCGATGATCCAGAACAACCCGGCGAACGTGATCTCCAAGAAATAGTTCGATCCTCTCGGGGCCGGTTGACGCCGCGGGTCGGCGCCCCGGCCTCTCCAAATCAATGGCGGGGCAGCACGATGATGACCTCGGTGTAGTCACCGTCCCTGGTGTCGACGGACATCTGTCCGCCGTGGCCCTGAACCACGATGTCATGGCTCAGCGAGAGTCCGAGGCCGGTGCCCTCGCCGGGCGGCTTGGTGGTGAAGAAGGGGTTGAAGACCTTGTCGACCACATCGCGGGGGATGCCCGTGCCGTTGTCGCGAATGCGCACCTCGACCTGGTCGCCGAGGGAGCGGGTCGAAACCGACAGGGTGGGCGTGTAGTCGCTGCCCGCGGTTTTGCGACGCTTGACCGTCGCGTAGCAGGCATTGTTTACGACGTTGATCAACACCCTTGAGACATCGCCGCGCGACAGGGTGACCTGGCCCGTATCCCCGTCGTAGTAGGACTCGAACTCCAGCTCCACCTCGGCATCACGCGCGCGCACGCCGTGGTAGGCCAGAGCCACGCTCGACTCGACGACCTCGTTCAGATTGCAGCGCTCGCGTTCGGACTGAGACTTGTTCGCGTGCTGCAGCATGTTGTCGATGATGTTCGCGGCCCGTTTCCCGTGGCCGTTGATCTTCGTGCTGGTCTCCTTCATGTCGGCGAGCAGCTCCTTCACCTCGCCGTCGACCTCCTCCGCGCTCTTTTCATCGAGTGTTTCGCCGAGTTCGTCGACGAGGTCGATCTGCACCGTCGAGAAGTTGTTGACGAAGTTGAGGGGATTACGCAGCTCGTGAGCGATTCCGGCGGTCAGGGTGCCGAGCGACGCCAGCTTCTCCTGGACGATGATCCGCTCCTGCATCGCCTGGATCGTATCGAGACTCTCGCGCAGCTCACGGTTTGCCGACTCCAGCTCCTGCGTGCGCTCCTCGACCTTCGATTCGAGCGTGCGACTGTGCTCCTCGAGATCCTCGTAGAGCTTGGCGTTTTCGATGGAGATCGACACCTGGGCCGACAGCAGGTTCAGCACCTCGAGCCGGTCGTCGGTGAAGACGCCGGTCGCCAGGTTGTTTTCGAAGTAGAAGACGCCGGTCACCCGGCCCGAGTGCACGATGGGGACGCAGAGCACCGAGCGCGGCAGCTTCTCGGCGATGTACGGGTCCACCGCGAAGCGCGGATCCTTTCCGGCATCCTCGAGTACGATGGGCTTCCCCGTACGCTCGACGTACTGCACGATGCTCACGGGCAGCTGCTCGAACTCGACGAGCGCCACCGACATCACGTCGATGTTGCTGCTCGTGCTGCTGCCCACGGCCTCGACGAACAGGTGGCCGTCGCGCGGCAGCACGAGCACACCGCTCTCGGCCCCGACGTTCTCGATCACGATGCTCATGAGCTTCTCGAGCAGGTTGGCGTGGACGATCTCGCCTGCCAGGGCCTGGGATGACTTGACCACCGAGAGCAGGTCGAGCGCGCCGCCGTCGGTGGTCGTCCCGAGCGTGATCGGATAGGCCGCCGACGAGGCTCGCGTGGCGCGGCTGATGGAGAGGTAGGGGAACTCCTCGGTCATGGCGGCGCACTTGCCCAGCGCGCCCCAGCGGGCGTAGGTGGCGTGCGCCAGCGTGCGGTGGTGGCGCGCCAGGTCGTCGTTGCCCATACCAGCGTAGAGCCGCGCGGCGAGCTCGTAGACGAGGCCCTCTTCGTGTATGTAGCCGTGCCGACGGGCGCCCGCGGCGGCGGTCTCGTACAGCTTCATCGCCTCGAGGTGCTCACCGTCGATGCGCTTGAGCTCCGCGAGCACGAGGTCGAGCTTGTGCCGGCAGTTCTCGGGCTGGTTGTCGGCCCAGAGGCGCAGATTCTCGAGGTTGGCTGTCACCTTCTCCCGCGCGGCCGCGCGCTCCGTATCCTCGAGATCCTCGAAGCCCGCCAGCAACGACAGGCAGGTGTACCAGTTGTTGAGCACCGGCGTGACGAAGCCCGCGACGCCCATGACGAGCTCTTCAGCCTTGCGGCAACTCTCGACGGCGCCGGCAAAGTCGCCATAGAAGTAGCGCATCATCGCGCGCGCCTGGTTCATCGAGAACATGACCGGGAGCATCTGTCCCAGAGGCTCGGCGTCGGTGCGCTCGTCGAACGCCTCGCCCACCAGGAGGTCGTGGTCGACGTCGGTTCGGCGCAGCGCGATCACGAGTTGCCGCCAAACGCGAATGTAGTTGTAGCCGTACTCCTGCTTCAGCTGCGCCGAGAGGTCGACGTACTGCTCCAGCCGGGCGTCGGCCGACGGCAGCTCGTCGCCCGCGAAGAAGTAGTAGGTGGAGTAGTGAACGGCGTTGTAGCCAGCGTACTCGACGTCGCCCGTGTCGATGCCCACCTTGATCCCGTGGAGCAGCGGCTCGAGGGTGTCGCGGACGTGGCGGCTCCAGTGGTGAACGAAGATGTAGACCAGCGCGTACACCTTCGACTCCAGCTCGACCGCCTGCCACTCCTCCTGCTCCTCGAGGGCCAGCTGGGCGAACTTGAAGCCGGTCTCGAATTGGGCGAGCACCCCGGCCGTGATCAGTGCGTAGAGCGAATAGGCGTAGCACGCCATCCGCGAGGTGCCGTGCTCGACGGTCAGCCGGACCATGGTGAACGACACGGCCGGCAGGATTTCGGGAGCCGCGATGTAGACCGCCGGCATCGACGACATGAGGATGCGCATGGCCGCGAGGTATCGCGGGTCGGTCATGTGGGGCAGGTCGCCCAGCGCGTCGACGTCCAGGCCCTCGGGCAGATCCGCGGTGAGGGGGACCTCGAGCAGCTCGAGGACCTCCTTCACGGTGTCGATGGCGAGCTGCATGCGGTTCTCGCCGACGTAGTACTGAATGCGAATCTCGAACACGCGGATCTGGTCCAGCACGTCGCGAGCGTTGTCGATGACCGCCTTCGAGGTGAGCTCGGCCGCCTCGAAGTCGAGCGTGAGGTACTCCAGGTCGACGAGCTCGCTCTGGATCTCCTGGAGGGGCCGTTTGACCGCGTCCTGCTGGCCAACGTGGTTCATCTCGAGTCGCCCGAGCGGGTCCGCAGCCTGCTCGCGCGGGCCTCCGCGTGGGCCGGCCAGGACGGCGAGGTCGTGGTCGTGGACGCCCTGTTCCCCGGCGCCGGCGACGCTCTCTCCGTGGCGACCTACGCGCTGCACCTCGGGCTGCGCATCAGCGGCGCGCGCGTCCACGATATCGACGCCCTCGAGGGTTGGTGCGCGCCCCTTGGCCTGAAGGTCCGCGCCCGCCACGTGCTGGATCGAGCGCGCGGTCTGGGCGCCCTGGTCCTTGCCCGCCACGCCGCGCGGTCCGGTGGGGTAAACCCACGGACGTCAGGCACGGGGGCCGGAACATGATCCCTCGAACCCTGACAGAAGCCCGTGACGAGCGCACGTTCGGCGGCAAGGCGGTGGCACTGGGCGAGGGCCTGCGCCGGGGCCTCCCGGTGCCCGATGGCTTCGCGCTGTCGGTGCGCCTGACGCGCGCGGTGGCCGAGGACGAACCTGGCGCGCTGCAGAACATCCAGGACCTGCACGAACAGCACTACCAGCGGGTCAGGGTCGCCGTGCGGTCGTCCGCGGTGGGCGAAGACTCCGCCGGCGCGAGCTTTGCCGGCCAGCACCTCACGCGGCTGGGCGTCTCCAGCGCCGGGGGCCTGCAGCGAGCCATCGCCGATGTCTGGCGATCCGGCCGCAGTGACAGCGCCCTGGCCTATCGCCGGAAGATGGGCCTGCTGGAGCAGCCCGAGGTCGCGGTGGTGATCCAACAGCTGGTGCAGCCGCTGTGTGCCGGCGTGCTGTTCAGCCGCGATCCTCTGGATCGGTCCGATCGGCGAGTGATCGAGGCTTCATGGGGGCTGGGCGAGGCGGTGGCGTCCGGCATCGTCACGCCCGATCGATTCATCATGGATCGCCAGGGGAGGGTGCAAGAGCAGGTGGCCGGCCTGAAAGACATCGCCATCGCCCTGGGGCAGGACGGCGAGGCAGAGGAGGTCGACGTCCCCCGGAATCGACAGACCGTGCTGTGCCTCGACACCACGCAGCTGGCCGCGCTCAACGAGCTCGCGCTGCGCTGTGAAGCTGCCTTCGATGGACCGCAGGACATCGAGTGGGCCTGGGCTGATGACAAGTTGTACTTGCTGCAGAGCCGCCCCATCACACGTTAGAGCTACCGAGCAGCGAACGCGTTGACGACGCTGGCCGCGATGAAGATCAGCCAGGCGTGGGTAAATGCTATTTCCATACTACAATCTGGCTCTGCCCGGCGGCTCCGGTTTGCCCCTGCTTGCCCGGCGATCCTGAAGAGGCCCGTGCCGCCTTGCCGCCGCTGCCACCCTTGCCGCCGACTACGCCGCCGAACTTGATCTTTGAAGCCGAGAGCGACATCTTGCCCGTGAGCTTGATGATCAACCGACCGCCGGCGCCGCCCGCGCCGCCGCCGCCGCCGCCGCCGCCCCAGTTACCGTCACCGCCGGCGCCGCCCGCTCCACCAGCGCCGCCGCTGAGGTCGATCTCGCCGGTGCCGCTGACATTACCCCGGACCTGCAGAAGCACCGCCTGTCCGTGGCAGCCGCGGAACCCTCCTCCACCGCCGGGCCCCGCGTTTGTGAGCCCCTTGATGCCTGGCTTGCCGGCCGCGCCGCAGCTCGCGCCGCCGAGGCCGCCCTTGGTCGCGCCGGAGTTGCCGCCGCGGCCGCCCTGGGTGGCCGTGGCGGCCGATCCGTGGCCGGAGTAAGAGGCGCCGCCGCCGCCGTTGCCGAACGCCGCCTTGCCGGCGCCGTAGACCACTTTGGAGATCAAACCTCCCGCCCCTCCTTGCTGCTGGACCACGGCATGAGAGACGGTGCCGGGGCCGCCCTTGTTGTCGGGCAGGTTGACCGTGGACGTCCCGCCGGTGTGGTTTCCATTCCTGGCGACAATCTTGCCGTCGATCTGGACGTTGCCGTTGACGCCGATGATGACCCACTTGGACCCGGTCTCGATCTCCAGCACGCCGCCCGAGTCGATGATGATGCCGGAGTAGTCCTTGATCTGGCCCGGCTTGATCTTCACGACGGGGAAGCCGTAGGACAGCCCCACCTTGAGCACGCCATCATTGCCGAAGGGCCAGGCCTTCGGTGCCATGTCCGGAATGCTGCTGTCCGGTAGTATGCTGTCAGGTGCGGTCAGGTCCGGCACGGTGAGGTCGGGCACAGGGAGATCCGGCGCCGGCAGATCCGGCGCTGCCATGTCCGGCGTTGCGCTGTCCGGTACGGCGAGGTCGGGCAGCGGGAGATCCGGCGCGGCGCTGTCCGGCGCCGGGAGGTCGGGCGCGGCGCTGTCCGGCGCCGGGAGGTCGGGCGCTGCGCCGTCTCGTACGCCGTGGTCCAGATCCACCGCAGATCCGGCCTCGCAGACACCGGCCTCGTCACAGGGAGAGGTGACGGCCTCCAGGTCGTGGGTGCAGCCCACGGCGAGGAAAAAAGCCGCCATCGCGCCCGCGGTAATTGCGGTGCACCAGTTCAACCTCGATTGTCTCCTGTGAAGTACCGCCAGGGCGAGCATCACCCCCAACCAAGATGATTTCATCCCGGCCTCTCCTTTCTCGATCTGTATTTGGGCTCGCCCGCCGTCGCGACGTGACGAACTGGAGCCCCCCCCTGTTGAAGAGCTTATTTCCTGCCGTTGTTGGGCCGGCAGCGCTTCCCCTTCTTTTTGAGCGGGTGGTAGTGGTGGGGCCTGGGCCGCCGAACGCAGCGCTTGCAGCGCTTCCTGTTCTTCTTCTTCAGCAGGGATTTACATCCCTTGACGGTCCGGCGCTCGTTTCCCGTGCGGTGCGCGATGGCGGGAATGGCAATTAACAGTGACAGACATGCAACGACCAGCAGCTTCAAAACGGTAAACTTCACGGTCTCTGACTCCTTTCTACGTCGGTTGAAATTCCCCCCTGGTGCGTAAACTTGTTGGGGCTCAGCTCACCTCTGGCTCAGGCTCGGCCTCCACGCCCGGCGTGGTGCTGTCGCTCTCGGGCAGCTCGCTACCCTTGATGTTCGCCTTGTTCTCGGCGGTGTCCTCCTTGACGTAGGGCACCTCCTCGGTGGCGCCGTCCTCGTAGCGCACGACGATCACCGTGGGTGACTTGATGGCATGGACCACGGCCACGCGGCTGGCGATCATCAGCTCCCAGCCCACCACGACTCCTACCGGAACAATCAGGGAGCGTCGCCCTGCGACCACCCGCCAGGCCACCCTGCGCCGGATCCTGCGCCGGATCCGCCTGCGCCTCCTCCTGCGACGGCGGCGGCGGCGACGACGACGCCTGCGTCCGCGCACCGGGGCGACCACCACGCGACGCCGCCTGGGGCGGACCACGCATCCGTCCCCGACCACCAGCAGCAACCCGAGGGCGGAGAGACCGACCATCATGTCGCGCCGTGAGGTCGACTGCTGTTCCTTGTTCACGGGCGCGTTTTCGCCCTTTCCTTCCTGCCGCTTATCCTGGCTCATTCAGACTGAACTCCAGTGCCGCCCCCAATTGCCGATAAAAGGTGTGAGAATAGTGATATTCTCTTTATAAATGAGAGTAGGTCAATATAGTTAATCGACACTGGGGACAATTGGCAGGCGCTACGCGCCGGGCTTGATCTCCACCACCACCGAGGCGCCCTCCTCCGCCGAAAAGAGCAGCAGCTCCTGATCGGCGATCCAGCTCCAGTGGGCGCCCTGCACCGAGATGACCGGCTGCTTGCCCAGCCGCCGCGCCGGCCAGTAGACCTCGGACACACCGGCCCTGGCCGGGTTCAGCTCCAGGCGCAGGGTGCGGTCCGCCTTGCCCCAGACAAAGCGCGTGACCTTGCCGGCCACCGCGCGGGGGTAGCCCCTGACGGTTGCGGCGGCCCAGCTGCGGGGTTTTCCCTGGGCGTCGAAGGCAGAGAAGTCCTCGTTGTTCCACAGGCGGCTGGAGATGGAGCCGTCCCAGATGGCCGCGCCGACGTACTGCCTGTCCAGAACGTCCAGCACGAAGGCGACGTACTCGCCCTTCTTCGTGTTGCTGTTGGGCGCGCCGAACTCGCCGAGGAAGCCGGGGACGCCCCACGTGGTGGACAGGGCGAAGGCGCGGGTCAGCCCGTCGCGGACCACGGACTCGGCGAACATCGGCATCCCCACGAACATGGCGGCGTCGTAGTAGTGAGGCGCGTAGACGAAGCCCTCGAGGCCGGGCCGCTCCAGGTGCTTGGCCAGCGCCTCGGGATCGCCGGCCGCGCCACCACCGAACACGGCCACCCTGGCCCCCGCGGCCTGCTGGATTGCCCGGCCCATGCGCGCGTAGAACTTGGGCAGGGTCTTGGAGGCGAAGGTCTTCTCGTCCACCGAGCCGGCGCCGGGTTCGTTGATCACCTCGAAGGCGGCCACCGCCGGGTGGTCGGCCAGCTGCTTGGCCACGTGCCGCCACATGGCCTCGAGCCGATCCTGCAGGCCGTCGGTGTTGTTCCACAGCCGGTCGAAGGCCCGGGCCACCGGACCCTTGGCGTCGAAGTACTGCTGGCCCCACTTGAGCCGGTCGCAGTCGTAGCGCGGCTTGCCGTGGGGCTGGTTGCCCAGGGCCCAGAGCGGGAAGCCGTCTCCGCAAAACGGCGAGGCGAACACGTCCTGGTGGAAATCGACGATGACGAACAGTCCCCTGGCGTGGGCCGCGTCGAGCATGGCCAGGAAGCGCTTCCAGTAGGTGGCGTCGTAGGAGCCCCTGGTCGGCTCGAGGGCCTCCCAGGAGAGCACCAGCCGCACGACGTTGGCGCCCAGGTCGCGGTGGGCCTTGAAGAAGCTGTCCGCCTGCGTGGCGAAGTCGCCGGAGCCGATCTCGAACGGCAAAAAGGGCGGCATCTTGGCCCTGCCGCCCGCGGAGAAGCCCCGCAGCAGGACGCGCCGGTTCAGCGCGTCGCGAAGCTCGTGCCCCACGACCTTCAGCCGGCGGCTCTTTAGCTTCGGCGGCTCCAGCGAGGTGTCCTGTTCATCGGCGCAGCCGGCACCGGCGCAGAGGCACAAACACAGCGCCAGCATCGTCCCCTGTCGGTTGGTTCTCATTGGTGCTCGATGGCGTGTCCGCGTGCTGGTCGAAGCTACGCGTTCTTTGCCCCGGGCCGGTTCGCTCCGTAGTACCTGTCCCATTCCGCGGTCATCAGGCTGTACGGTATCTCGGCGAAGGCCCCGTAGTCGTGTACGTACTCCATGAACAGCCCCCCGGCGCGGTCGTATTGCTGGAAGATCGAGTCTGTCTTGCCGTCGAAGTCGAGGGGCGCCACGCCGAGGTGCTCGCATAGCTCCTTGTTGAAGGCGGGGGTCGCTGCGACCCAGCGGTCCGCCAGGAAGAGCTCGACGTAGCCGTGGAATACCAAAAGGTCGGTCCCCAGCTTCTCCTCCAGTTTCTGCGTGCCGATGTGGTTACGCACGTTGGCGAAATGCAGCCGGGACGGGATCTCGTGGATTCGAGCGCAGGCGGCCAGCAGGGTGGCCTTGTCGATGCAGTGCCCTCCTCGCGACCAGGAGCGCGCGGCCACGTCGCTGGCGCGGAAACCCTCCGGGCTGCCCGCGACCTGCCAGGGGTTGTAGCGGAGGCCGTCACGAATCGCGTGGTAGAGGTTGACCGCCACGTCGATTTGCGAGGCGCCCGCGCCGTGCTCCCGGGCAAACCGGGTGACCTCCGGGTGCTCGTGGTCGACAAAGAAGTTGGGCTCCAGGTACTGCGAAAGATCAGCCATGGCAGTGTTTTTACCACGGGCTACACGTTCAGGACACGGTGTTCGTACGGGGCAGAGCTGCCGCTGGCGGCCTGTTCACCTCGGCGCCAGGCTACGGCGTCGCGCCCACCGCCCCGTCCGACGACCCACCCTTTTTGCACTTCGTGATGCAGGCCGTCACCGCGGTGCCGCCGTCGGCGCAGTCGTAGACACACTGGGGATCGCCGGTGTAGCCGAGGCTCGCGAGGTACTTGCCGCACTCGTCCCCGTGGGTCTGGCAGTAGTCGTGGCACTTGGTCGTCGCGTCCGAGAGGCACGAAGGCGGCTTGACGGTGTTGTCGACGTCGTCGTCCGAGCAGCCCGCGAGCGCCACAGCGAAAATGGCCCCGAGCAACAACATCCACACGTACCTGATCTGTCTTCTTTCCATCTGGTCCTCGTTCGCCGGTAGTAATTGAACCAATGTAGCAGGCACCACGTTGAGCTGGGGCAGGCGCTCGGCCTGCGGTACGGCCAGGCCGAGGCCCATGGCCTCCAGCCCGGCGGCCAGAGCGAGGTGGCGCCGGCGGTGGCGGTCCCAGGCCTGCTCCAGGCCCTCCTCTTGCAGTATGACCAGCGCCTCGTGCAGGCCGTAGAGCGCGTTGATCGGTGCGGTGTGGTGGTACGAGCGTTGCTGCCCACTGCCCCAGTAGCCCATCACCAGGTTGGCGTCCATGAACCAGCTCTGCACCGGGGCGTCGCGGCCACGGATCCGCTCCACCGCCCGCGGGCCGATGGTCACCGGCGACAGCCCCGGCGCGCAGGAGAGGCACTTCTGCGAGCCGGAGTAGACCGCGTCCATCTCCCAGTCGTCCACCTTGAGCGGCACGCCGCCGAGGGAGGTGACGGTGTCCCACCAGCGCCAGGCAGTCGTGCTCGTGGGCCAGGCGCGCCAGGGGCTCGGCGTCGGAGCGCGCACCGGTGGAGGTCTCGGCGTGGACGAAGGCCAGCAGCGAGGCCGCCGGCGTCCGGGCCAGCACCTTCCGCACCGCGTCCGGATCCACAGCGCGGCCCCACTCCTGCTCCACCACAACGGCCTCGGCGCCGCAGCGCTGCACGTTCTCCTTCATGCGCCCGCCGAAGACGCCGTTGACGCAGACCACGACGGTGTCGCCCGGCTGCACCAGGTTGACGAAGCAGGCCTCCATGCCCACGGAGCCGGGGCCGGAGATCGGCATCGTCAGCTCGTTGGTGGTCTGAAAGGCGTACTGCAGCAACCCCTTGAGCTGGTCCATGAAGGCCACGAAGGCGGGGTCCAGGTGCCCGATGGTGGGGCGCGCCATGGCCTGCAGCACGCGGTGCGAAACGTCGGAGGGCCCGGGGCCCATGAGCGTACGTTGGGGCGGATGGAATGACGGGGTCATGGCTGCTCCCTGGATGAGTTGGCCAAAGCATAACGCGCGATCTCTTGCCGGCAACATGGAGTGGCGCGCCGCCTAGCATGATCATCCAGGGCAAGTAGCCCGCGCCTCGTGATATCCTCCGGGCATGCGTGCCCCACACCTTATCCCAGTCCTGATTGTTTTCCTGCTCGCCGCCTGCGACGAGCGCCACGTCTCCACCGACACCGGTTCGGCCGCGGCTGACCAGCGGGCCGACACCAGCCCCGCGGACCAGCAGGCGCCCGCTGACGGGCCCCAAAAGCTGGACACCGGCGTCGTGGTCACCGACGCCCAGGCGATCCCGGACAAGGCAGCGCCCGCCGACATCTCGACCTGCAACTGCAAGGCCCCGCAGGTCTGGCGGCGCGGCGCCTGCGTGCCCACCGAGAAGCTGGGCTGCGGCCCCACGTGCACCAAGGGCAGCTGCGCCAAGAACGAAAAGTGCGACCCCTGCGCGGCGGCGCCGTCATGCTCGGCCAGCTCCTGCCGGCCGGCCTGCGTGCCGAACATGGCCATGGGATTCGCCGGCGGCTCCCTGCGCGTGTCGCCCACCCAGGGCGTCGCCGGCAAGGTCGTGACCCTCAACGTCTCCGGCGGCGCGTTCTACATCGGGGCCATGTTCTGGCTGATGAACCTCGGCACCATCCAGAACAACGTCAAGCACGTGGGCACCTGCACGGTCACGGCGACCTTCGTGCCACCCAAGCCCGGCCTCTACCCCGTGACTGTGCGCTACGCCAACGGCTCCACGCCCGCCCTCGCCGGGTTCTACCTGGCCTCGGGCGGCTCCATCCCGCCGGCCACGGCCCAGCCCGGCTACCCCTGCTCGGCGTCGTTGAAATGCGCCCAGGCCAAGCCCTACAGCTGCAGCTGCGTCAAGGGCCGCTGCAAGTGCACCAAGTAGTAGACCTGTATCGCGCCTTGCAGATGCTTTGATTGTCCCTCTGCGGTCCTCGGCGCCGCTGGCGGCGTCGCTCGTCGGTTACATAGCACCAGCGACGCCGATGCCTCGCTGATCATCCAACCACGCATCTGCAAGTCGCTCTATCGCAGCGGCCGCGGCTCCCGGTCCTTGGCGCACTCGACCTTGAACAGGCAGAAGGTGCCGCCGTTCTCCGCCTCGCAGCGGCCCTCGTGGCAGAGGTTCTTCAGCGCCCAGCCGTCGCACGCGCCGTTGCCGTAGTAGACCAGGGCCTGGGTCCCACCGCCCGCCTTCCGTGGCCGGGCGTGGTCCACGTACTTGAGCAGCCCGCTCACCGGGCAGCCGCACTGGGCGGCGCTGATCAGCGGCTTGACGGCGTGGGTCGTGATGGCCGCACCCGCCGCGGTGGGGTCCTGCCAGGCGGTGGTGGAGCACAGCGGCACCCCGCCGCCGGGGGCCGTGACCTGATCGTAGAGGCTCGACATGGCGTCGTCGTCCAGATCTCCACAGGCCACCAACATCAGGGCGGTCATGCCGACAGCCGTCATCATCGTCTTCCTCATCGTCTTCTCCTCGCGTTCTGGTCCGGTGCGCCAATTGTAAACCAAACGCCGCCCGAGGCGAAAGGAGGTCAGAAGCAGGGGCAAACCACGCAGCGCGTGGCGTACTTGTTTTTGTCGTTGGGGAAGGTGCCGTGGCCCATGGACGTGCCCTTGGCGCACTTGCCGTAGTAGGCGCTGCCCTTGTAGCCATAGCCCAGGGTCTTGTAGCCGGTCCCGCCCCCGACGGAGCTCCAGCCACAGGCGTTGCCGTTCTTGTAGAAGTGGGTGCTGATGTCGTCGCTCTTGGGGGCGCTGCAGTGATCCGGCCAGGCGCTGGTCGCCTTGTTGGCCAGGTTGCTGCCGTTTAGCTCGGCGCACACCGCGTCGCAGGCGACGCCGATGGCGCCCAGGTACCAGCAGAAACCGTACTTGGCCACCACGGCCAGGGACTTTTTGCCGGTGTAGCCGGGGCAGCCGCAGGTGCCGTTGGTGCACGTCTTGGCCGCGCCGCACGTGCTGCCGCACTTGCCGCAGTTGGTGGCGTCGGTCTTGAGGTCGACGCACTTTCCGGCGCAGAGGGTCTTGCCGGTGGAGCAGGCCACCACGCACTTGCCGGCCTTGCACGCCTGGTTGCTGCCGCACGCGTTGCCGCACTTGCCGCAGTTGCTGGCGTCACCGTCGACGTCCACGCACTTGCCGCCGCAGTATGTCGACCCGCCCGTGCAGGGGGAGACGCACGTGCCGGCCTTGCAGCTGTAGCCGCTGGTGCAGGCGTTACCGCACTTGCCGCAGCTGGTGCTGTCGGTCTGCAGGTCCACGCACTTGCCGCCGCAGGCCGTCTGCCCGCTGAGGCAGGTCAGCGCGCAATTCCCGGTGGCGCAGAGCAGGCCCGCCTTGCAGGCGTTGCCGCATTTGCCGCAGTGATAGAGGTCGGTCTGCACGTTGACGCAGGTGCCGGAGCAGTTGGTCAGCCCGCTCTGGCAGCTGAGCGTGCACGCGCCCGCCGCGCAGACGTGCCCGGCCTTGCACAGCTTGCCGCAGGCGCCGCAGTTGAAGCGGTCGGTCTGCAAGTTGACGCAGGCGCCGCTGCAGTTGGTCTGCCCCGCCTGGCAGGTGACAGCGCACTTGCCAGCGGCGCAGACGTATCCGGCCTTGCAGGCCGTGCCGCAGGCCCCGCAGTTGGCGTTGTCCGCCTTGAGGTTGACGCAGGCGCCCGCGCAGATCGACAGTCCCGCCTTGCAGGCCACGCCGCACTTGCCGCCGCTGCAGGCCTCGCCGGTGACGCAGGCGTTGCCGCAGGCGCCGCAGTCGGCGTTATCCGATTTGAGGTTTGCGCAGTAGGGCGCGCCGCCGTCGCCACCGCACCTTTTCTGCCCGGAGGGGCAGAAGAGAGCACACGCGCCGGCCGAGCAGAGGTGGCCAGGATCGCATGCCTTTTTGCAGGCGCCGCAATTGGCCGTGTCCTTGGCCGTGTCCACGCAGGCGCCCTGGCACAAGGCCTTGCCCGAGGAGCAGGTCATGGCGTCCGGCGCGGCGGCGTCAGCGCCGGCGTCCTGGACCTGGCCGCAGCCCGCACAGGCGCCCCAGCGGGTCCCGTCGTCGGCGCAGGCCTGGACGCCCTCGCCGCCGGAGGCGCAGGGGCAGCGTTGTAGGGAGCCGGGCGTGCAGGTCCCCCCGCCGCACCCGGAAAGCATCAGCGCGACCAGCGCGCAGGTCAATGACACCGCGACAACTCGACTAATGGCATCCTCCTCGCACCTGACATTGTAAACCAACGAGCCGCGCCCCAGCTTGAGGATATTCTCAAGCACCGTCCTCCAGGACTGAGACTATTCTCAACGCGGGCCAGGCGCCAACGACGTGGCCAGTGCCAAGGCCTGAAAATGATACAGGATTGATCGCCGCCCGGGTTTGGCACCCGCCGTGCAAGACCACCCGGCGATGACTGCCCACACCCCAGTACGAACCCCAATAAAGCGATGGTGGATCACCGGCCTCTCCCTGCTGCTGCTGGCAGGGAGCCCGGCGGCCCTGGCCCAGACCTCCAGGCCCGTCGACAGCGCGGCCCGGCTGGCCGATCTGGCGGTGAAGGTCAACCCCGGCCTCGCCGCGGTGACCCTCCGCGTCAAGGCACTGCAGCAGCGCGTCCACGGCGCGGGGGCCTGGATGGACCCCATGGTGTCGCTGACCTACATGAACATGCCCGTGGACCGCTGGGCCCCCGGCGGCTCTCCCATGAGCGGCATCAAGCTGGCCATCAAGCAGCCCTTCTACTGGCCCGGCAAGATCAAGGCGCGCCAGGCCCTGGCCGAGGCGCAGGTGGCCGAGCAGCGCGTGACCATCGCCGAGCGCAAGGTACAGCTGCGGGCCATGGTCAAGCGAGCCTACTACCGACTGGCACTGGTGCGTCACATGCGCGAGGTCACCGCGGAGCACATCAAGCTGGTGGATCAGCTCCAGGACGCCGTGCGCATCAAGTACGAGGTGGGCAAGGTGGGACAACACGACCTGCTGCGCCTCAAGGTGATGCGCTCCAAGCTGGCCGACGATCTGAAGCGCTTCGACCGGGACGACGCCGCGTTGACCTCCATGATCAACGCAACCCTGCGGCGCAAGGCGGACACGGCCATCGCCACGCCGGCGCGCATCATCACGCCGGCCCCCTCCCAGGACGCCGCGGCGCTGGTCGCGGCGGCGGTGAGCGCGCGCCCGCTGCTCAAGCGCTACCTGGCCCAGGCCAGGACCCGCCGGGCCATGGCTCGCCGCGCCACCCGCGAGGGCTACCCCAACATCAGCGCCTGGTTCGCCTACACCATCCGCGTGGCGGCGGGCATGGACCCGGGCACCAACTTCATCACCATGGGCGTGGGCATGCCCCTGCCCCTGTCCCGCGAGCGCCGCTGGGGCAGCAAGAAACGCGAGGCCGAGCTGGGGGCGAAGATGGCCGAGCAGATGCGTCAGATGGAGCTGGACCGCATCCGCGCCAACCTGGGGCGGGTGGTGGCCACCTGGAAGCGGGCGGTGCAGGAGGCTCGGACCTACCGCACCAACCTGATGCCCGCGGCGCGCAAGACCCTCGACGCAACCTTCACCGCCTACCAGGTGGACCGGGCCGGCTTCGCCAGCCTGTTCCAGGCCGAGGTGCAGCTGCTCAAGTTCAAGCGCACCATCCGCCGCGCCGAGGCCACCGCGGCCCTGGCCCGAGTCGAGGCAGAGGCCCTCATCGGGGCGCCGGTCCTCGCCTCTGCCGGAGGCTCCGGGATGAAGCAGCGGCGCCCCCTGAACAAGCTCAAGACCGAGGAGAGATGACATGCCCCGGAAGACAAAATTAGGCCTGGCCCTTTCGCTGCTGCTGGCGCTGGTGCTGGTGGCCAGCGGCGCCCTGACCTGGCACCTCTACCGTACGCGGACCCCGGGGTGCACGCACCACGGCCACGGCCACGTCCCCGGGCTGGCCCACGCCCAGGCCAAGAAAGGCGGCAAGCAGCTATACACCTGCGGCATGCACCCCAACGTGATCAACGAGGGCAAGGGCACCTGCCCCATCTGCGGCATGGATCTGACGCCGATGAAGGCCAAGGGCGGTGGCAAGTCGGGGGGCAAGGCCGATCCCGAGGGCACGGTCACCGTGGACCCGGTGATGGTGCAGAACATGGGCGTGCGCGTGGCCAAGATCAAGAAGGGCACCCTGAGCCGCAAGGTGCGCACCATCGGCGAGGTGGTGGTGGCCGAGGACCTGGTCAGCGTGGTCAACCTCAAGTACTCGGGCTGGATCGAGCGCCTCTACGTCGACCAGACCGGTGTCAAGGTGCGCCGCGGCCAGGCGCTCTTTTCGGTCTACTCGCCCCAGCTGGTCTCGGCCCAGGAGGAGTACCTGCTCGCCCTGCGCACCAGCGAAAACAAGGACAGCCCCCTGGTGCGCTCGGCCCGCCGGCGCCTGGCTTTCTGGGACCTCGGCGCGGGCACGCTCAAGCGCATCGCGCGCCGCGGCAAGGCGGTGCGCACGGTGACCATCACGGCCCCGCGCTCGGGCTACGTGCTGCACAAGCGCGTGGTGGTCGGCACCAAGGTCAACGCCGGCCAGGACCTCTTCCGCATCGGCAAGCTGGACGCCATCTGGGTCCACGCCCAGGTCTACGAGTGGGACGCCCCGTGGGTCCGCGTGGGCCAGGAGGCGAGCATGGAGCTGTCCTACGAGAAGGGCAAACGCTACGAGGGCAAGGTCTCCTATATCTACCCCACCCTGGACATGCACACCCGCACGCTCAAGGTGCGCCTGGAGTTCGTCAACCCCGGGCTGCGGCTCAAGCCGGGCATGTTCGCCACGGTCTGGATCAAGACCCGCGAAAAGTCCGACGTGCTCATCGCCCCCACCGAGGCGGTCATCCACTCCGGCGCGCGGAACCTGGTCTTCGTCGCCCTGGCCGAGCTCGGCAAGTACGAGCCGCGGCAGGTGACCACCGGCATGACCGGCGATGGCCACGTCACCGAGGTGCTCGAGGGGCTCAAGGCCGGCGAGACGGTGGTGGTCTCGGGGCAGTTTTTGCTCGACTCCGAGAGCCAGCTGCAGGAGGCGATGCAGAAATTACTGGCCGCGCGGCTGCAGGCCAAGGGCGGCAGCGGGCCCAGTGAGATCTGGACCTGCCCCATGCACCCCACCGTGGTGCAGGACGACAAGGGCACCTGCCCCGCCTGCGGCATGGACCTGGTGAAAAAGAAGGTCGACAGCAAGGCCGGCGGCAAGAAGAAGAAGGACCCCAACGCCAGGACCTGGACCTGCCCGCTGCATCCGAAGCGCATCGCCGAGGACAAGGCCGGCGAGTGCGTCATCTGCGGCATGGAGCTGACAGAGAAGAAGGCCGGGGCCGGCGCGGCGCCCAGCGGGGCCAAGTGGACCTGCCCGATGCACGCCGACATCAAGGAGGACAAAAAGGGCGAGTGCCCCATCTGCGGCATGGACCTGGAGCAAAAGAAGTGACGCCATGATCGACTGGATCATCGAAAAATCCATCCGCAACCGCTTCCTGGTGGTGGTGGTCACCCTGATGGTGCTGGGCGGCGGGGCGTGGTCCCTGCTCAACACCCCCATCGACGCCATCCCGGACCTGTCCGACGTGCAGGTCATCATCTTCACCAAGTACGCCGGACAGGCGCCGCAGGTGGTGGAGGACCAGGTGACCTACCCGTTGACCACGGCCATGCTCTCGGTGCCCCACGCCAAGAACGTGCGCGGGTTTTCCATGTTCGGCTACTCCATGGTCTACGTCATCTTCGAGGACGGCACCGACATCTACTGGGCGCGATCGCGGGTGCTGGAGTACCTCAACTTCGTCCAGGGGCGCCTGCCCAAGGGGATCACGCCCCAGCTCGGGCCAGACGCCACCGGCGTGGGCTGGGTCTTTATGTATACCCTCAACTCGGACCGCCACGACCTGGGCCAGCTGCGCTCGATCCAGGACTGGTACCTGCGCTACGAGCTCATGGCGCTCAAGGGCGTGTCCGAGGTGGCCTCGGTGGGCGGCTTCGTCAAGCAGTACCAGGTGGAGGTGGACCCGGAGAAGCTGCGGGCCTACCACATCCCGCTGAAGAAGGTGAAGATGGCCATCAAGCGCTCAAACACCGACGTGGGCGGGCGGCTGATCGAGATGGCCGAGTCCGAGTACATGGTGCGCGGCCGGGGCTACTTCAAGAGCGTCGACGACCTGAAGAAGGTGCCGGTGGGCGTGAGCAAAAAGACCCACACGCCGATCCTGCTGGCCCAGGTGGCCGACGTGCACATCGGCCCCCAGATCCGCCGCGGCGTCGCCGAGATGGACGGCAAGGGCGAGGTGGTCAGCGGCATCGTGGTGGTTCGCTTCGGCGAAAACGCACTGGAGGTCATCAGCCGGGTGAAAAAGCGCCTCAAGGAGCTGGAGGCCGGCATGCCCAAGGGCGTCAAGGTGATCACCAGCTACGACCGCTCCAATCTGATCATGCGCGCCATCAACGCGCTGTCGGTCAAGCTGCTGGAGGAGATGGCCGTGGTGGCGCTGATCTGCGTCATCTTCCTGTTGCACTTCCGCAGCGCCTTCGTGGCCATCTTCACCCTGCCCGTGGGGATCCTCATCGCCTTCATCATCATGCGCTTCATGGGGGTGTCGGCCAACATCATGAGCCTGGGAGGCATCGCCATCGCCATCGGCGTCATGGTCGACGCCTCGGTGGTCATGGTGGAGAACCTGCACAAGCACAAGGAGCGATCCCGGCGCAAGGAGGGCGGCACCGCCGGCGAGGGGCCCTACCGCGAGTCCACCGTGCCGGGCGCGGCCTTCGAAAGCCACCTGGAGCTGGTGATCAGGTCGTCCAAGGAGGTGGGGCCGGCGCTCTTTTTCTCCCTGGCCATCGTCACCATCAGCTTCTTGCCGGTGTTCACCCTCGAGCAGCAGGAGGGGAGGCTGTTTACGCCCCTGGCCTACACCAAGACCTTCGCCATGGGCGCCTCGGCGCTTTTGGCCATCACCATCATCCCGGTGCTGATGGTCTACTTCGTGCGCGGCAAGATCCTCTCCGAGCGGAAGAACCCGCTGTCGCGCTTTTTCATCTGGATCTACCGGCCGATGATCCGCGGCGTGCTGCGCTTCCCGAAGCTGATCATCCTGTTGGCGCTCATCGGCACCTGCGCCACCTGGTGGCCCTACAGCAAGCTCGGCAGCGAGTTCATGCCGCCGCTCAACGAGGGCGACCTGCTCTACATGCCGACCACGCCGCCGGGCCTGAGCATCACCAAGGCCAAGGAGCTGCTGCAGCAGACGGACAAGATCATCGCAAAGCACCCCCAGGTGGCCCACGTGCTCGGCAAGATCGGCCGCGCCGAGACCGCCACCGACCCGGCGCCGCTGTCGATGATCGAGACCACCATCATCCTCAAGGACCGCAAGACCTGGCCCAAGGGAAAGACCATCGAGGACGTGGCCAAGGAGCTGGACAAGATGGTGCAGTTCCCCGGCCTGACCAACGCCTGGACCATGCCGATCAAGACCCGCATCGACATGCTGGCCACCGGGATCAAGACGCCGGTGGGGATCAAGCTCATGGGCGCCGACCTGGCCCAGCTGTCAGCGGTGGGGGCCAAGATCGAGGCGGTGGTGCGCTCCATGCCGGACACGCTGTCGGCCTACTCCGAGCGCGTGGTGGGCGGCAACTTCATCGACATCGACGTTCGCCGGGGTGACGCGGCCCGCTACGGGCTCACCGTGGGCGACGTGCAGGACATCATCAAGAGCGCCCTGGGCGGCATGACCGTGACCCACACCGTGGAGGGGCTGGAGCGCTACCCGGTCAACGTGCGCTTCCCGCGGGAGCTGCGCGACGACCTGGACAAGCTGGGCGCCATCCCGGTACCCACGCCCATGGGCCACACCGTCCCCCTGGCCCAGCTGGCCGACATCTCTGTGGCCAAGGGGCCGCCGGGCATCAAGAGCGAGAACGCCAAGCGCACGGCCTGGATCTTCATCGACATCAAGACCTCGGACGTGGGCGGCTACGTCAAAAAGGCCCGAAAAGAGGTGCGCGAGCAGATCAAGCTGCCGCCGGGAGTCTCCATCGTCTGGTCCGGCCAGTTCGAGTATATGGAGCGGGCCAACAAACGCCTGGCCGTGGTGGTGCCGTTGACCCTCGGCATCATCTTTTTGCTGCTCTTCGTGCACTTCCGCAATTTCGCCGAGACCACCATCGTCATGTCCACCCTGCCGTTTGCCCTGGTGGGCGGCATCTGGTTGATGTACCAGTCGGGCTACAACATGTCGGTGGCGGTGGCCGTGGGCTTCATCGCCCTTGCCGGCCTGGCCGCCGAGACCGGCGTGGTGATGCTCGTCTACCTCGAAGAGACCTACGAGCGGTGGCGGCGCGAGGGGCGGCTGCGCAGCCTGGCCGACCTCAAGGCCATCGTCATGGAGGGCGCCGTGGACCGCGTGCGGCCCAAGCTGATGACCGTGGCCACAACCATGATCGGCCTGCTGCCGGTGATGTACGGCACCGAGACCGGCACCCGCGTGATGAAACGCATCGCCGCGCCCATGGTGGGGGGATTGGTCTCGTCCACGGTGCTGACCCTGATCATCATCCCCGCCATCTACCTCATCTGGAGGCGGTGGCAGAACCGCAAGACGCTGCCCGCCGAGGGGCCGGGCAGCCCGGACGAGACGACCCCCCTGGCCTCGCCAGAAGCCAATAGACTGGAGGAAGCATCATGAAAAAGAACATCATCATCGCGGCGGTGGCGCTGCTGACCCCGACGACGGCCCAGGCAAACAAGGCCTTCAACACGTCCATGGGCCAGGTGCTAACAGAGTACCTGGTGATCCAGAAGGCCTTCGCCGGCGACAGCGACGCGGGCGTGGCCAAGGCCGCGGGCAAGATCGTCAAGCTGGCCGGCAAGGTCAAGACCGCGAGCCTGGCCGGCAAGCACGCCAAGCACTACAAGAAGCTGCCGGGCAAGATCAAGGCCGCCGCCGAGAAGCTGGTCAAGGCCAAGGGCATCAAGGCCGGGCGCGAGGTGTACAAGGAGCTGTCGCGGCCCCTGGTGATGTGGGCCACCCTGAGCAAGGTGATGACCGTCAACATCGTCTTCTGCTCCATGGCCAAGGGCAGCTGGCTGCAGGCCGAAAAAGTCATCGCCAACCCCTACTACGGCGCCAGCATGCTACGTTGCGGCGAGGTTATCGGCGGCAGGGACACAAAGCACGCCGGCGCGTCCGGTACGGTCAAGGTCGCCTTCGCCAGCAAGCCGCCGGTCGGCACCAAGGCGCGCTGCCCGGTGATGAAACATGTCTTCACCGTCAATGCGAACACCGACAGATCGGTGCACAAGGGCAAGCACTACGCTTACTGCTGCGCCGGCTGCAAGCCGAAGTTCGACGCCAACCCGAAGAAGTACCTCAAGAAGTGAGGGAGAGGGTCCCATCGGAGACCCAACGAAGGAGGAGACCATGAAGACCATCACGATGATGTTGATCGCGGCCGCGCTGCTGGCAGCCGGTTGCAAGGGAGCCAACAAGAAGCAGCCCGCGCCGCCGCCACCGGCCGCCGCCCCCAAGGAGGCCGCCAAGGGCGAACAGAGCGGCATGCCCGGCATGAAGCACGAGAAGGTCGACGAGAAGGCCGCCGGCGACGCCAAGCTCGCCTTCGACGCCAAGCCCGCCGCCGGGACCAAGGCCCGCTGCCCGGTCACGGGCCAGGCCTTCACCGTGGCCGCGAACACCGTGGGCTCGGTGCACGAGGGCAAGCACTACGTCTACTGCTGCGCCGGCTGCAAGCCGAAGTTCGACGCCGACCCGAAGAAGTACCTCAAGAAGTAGGCAGGTCGCTCAGCGCCAGCAGCCCATCGGTCACGCGGGCCACGTCGCTCCGTGGCCAGACCGCCACGTCGACGTCAACAGAGTCGTCGGTGACCAGCGCGGAGATGTCATCACGCCCGGTGGTGCACAGCGGCGCGCTGCCGACCTCGGCGCGCCAGACCTCGATCTTGACGCCGCCGGGCAGGCCCTTGTCCCCCTCCACCAGCACGATGTCGCAGCCCTGATAGATCGGCGCCAGCCGGCTGTAGGGATCGTCGGCGTCCGGGCGCGGCATGAACACCCCCACCAGCTCGGAGGTGACCACGGCGGCCGGGGATGCGCCCGCCTCGCGGTGGCGGTAAGAGTCCTTGCCCTCGGTGTCCAGCTCGTGGTGGTGGGGGCTGTGCTTGATGGTCCCCACCACCAGCCCGCGCCGCCGCAGCTCCTGCACCAGAGCCACGGTCAGGGTGGTCTTGCCGTGGTTCTTCTTGCCGATGATGTGTACACGATTCATGGCCGCTCCGTCCTTCAGGGTGATCCAGTCTTCACCGGCAGCTTGGCCGCCTGCCAGGCCAGCATACCACCGAGCATATCGTACAGCGGCTTGAATCCCTTGCCCTCCAGGAAGGTGGCCGAGGCGTTGCTGCGCGCGCCGCTGCGGCAGTAGATGACCAGGGGCTTGTCCTTGGGCAGCTTGGCGAAGTCCTTCTGCAGCACGCCGCTGTTCCACGGCATGTTGACGGCGCCGGCGATGTGCCCGGCGGTGACCTCGGAGACCTCACGTACGTCCAGCAGGGTCATGACCTTCTTCGCCTTGATCCACTGGTGGACCTGGGACACCGAGACGTTCTCGTGGGTGTAGGGCGCGGCGCTGTCCGGAGCCGCCAGGTCGGGCGCTGTCTGATCGGGCTGCGCGGCGCTGTCCGGGGGGGCGGTCAGATCGCTGACAGCGGCGTCGGCGCCGCCGCAGGTCGCGCCGGTGCAGGTGTTGTCGTCGTCGCCGCAAGCGATGGTCAGGGCGACCAGAGCGGCGAGCAGTGCGACGCTCGTCGCGTTACGGGGCGTTGTTATAATTCTGATCATGGGCAAATTTGGTCCGAAAGGTGGGGGCGGGCAAGCCTGGGCGCTGCGCGCTGTTACTTCTTGTTCAGGGCCCAGCTGTAAGGTTGAAACTCGATCTTGGCCGTGGGCAGGCGGTCGGCCGCGGTCTTGTGATACTTGGCCAGGTACTTGCCCACCGATCCCGCGGCGTCGACGAAGTCCTTGCCGTACCACTCGAAGAGCTTGGAGACACGCACACGATCGCCGTCGAGCCGCACGCCGAGGCGGCCGTTGATGAAGCGCCGGGCCAGCCCCTCGAGGGTCCGCTGCAGCCCGCCGCCATAAAACGCCGCGCAGCGCAGGGGAGGGCAGCTTCGCGCACCGCAGACCAGGGCGAAGTGGATGCGGGCGTCCTTGAACGTGGGGCGGATCACCTTGTTCTCCAACTGGTCCAGGGTCAGCATGCGGCCGGCCACCCGGTTGCGCTTTGCCTTGAAGAAGCCGGGCACCGACATGACGCTCTTGATGTTGGGCCAGCGGTCCACGATCATCTTGATCGTGATGGCGTTGTAGGCGTTGATGTAGAAGGCCAGCTTGGCGTCGCGGCCGCCGGGCAGGCCGCGGCTGCCGATGTACTTGACGTAGTCGTCCAGCTGCTGTTTGGCGCCACCGTGGATGCCGGCGTAGTCGACGCGGCCGCCGCGGCAGTACTGCTTCAATATGGCGTTATAGGCGGCGGTGCCTTTCGGTTTGGCCGGCGCGGCCTTGGGCTCGGCAGGAGGCGTAGCCTTCGGCTCGGCCGGCGCCTTGACCGGCGCGGCGGGTGGCGCCCTGGTCGTGAGGGCGCTCTTTTTCGCGGTCGCTGTGGCGGGCTTCGCCGCTGGCGCGGCCTTGGCGGCCGGGGCGCCCTTGGCCGCGGGCTCCGGCTCCTGCGGAGGATCCGGCTCGGGCTTCGTCGCGGCGGGCGGTGGCTCGGCCCTGGCGGACGGCGCCGCCTTGACCTGGGGTTTGCTCTCCTCGGGCAGCGCGGCACTCACCGGCGCTGGCGGCGGCTGCGCCGGCGGCGGCTTCGGCTCCTGCTTGCACGATACGAGCAGGGTGAGGGCGACGGCGGTAAGCACCACGTGAGCGGGGGGCGTTCCATGTCCAAACATCTTCACCTTCCTGTTACCGCAGAAGTCTAACCGGCGCCGCTTTGCGCGCTCGCGTTTTTTGCCGGCCTGGCCGGCGGGGCTGTAATGCCGGAGGGCGCCCGTCCGACAGTCTGGAGTAGGCAGAAGTAAAAACCCGACACTCGACGGAGCGAGACCATGACGAACAGGACCATCCCTGCGGGGATGCTGGCCATCCTTTTATCCTTGCTGCTCTGGGGCTGCAGCGAGGACGGGACCCAGATCAACCCGCCCCCCGATCAGACGCCGCTGCCCACCAGCGGCCCCTATAGCTATAACTGGAGCCCGCTGACGCCAAAGACTGGAGACCTGGTGCTGGTGGACCGCGAGACCAGGTCCACCTTCAACATGCGCGGCGAGGCCTTCGCCGGCCCGCTGGCGGCCAAAAAGAGGCTGCTGCGCCGCATCCACGGCGTGAACATGTTCTGGTTCGCCTGGTCGGTGTTCTACCCCGGCAGCGATGTCTGGGGCGCCGGCGCGCGGGTGCGCGACGCCACCCTGCCGACCAACAAGGCCGGCATCCTCGGCTGCTCCGGCGGCGCGGACTGCATCCCCTCGCTGCCCAACAGCGGGCCGCCCGCCGGGGACCTGGCCTGGGCCAAGCCCGGCTCGTCCGGGGCCAGCTACCTCGAGGACAGCGAGCTGGTCATGGGCGTATTCCACAAGGGGGTGGCGCGGGCCTACTCCCACAACCTGCTGTGGTGGCACGAGATCGCCAACGACAAGATCGGAGACGACAGCTTCTCCATGACCTTCTGTCCCCTCACCGGCTCGGGCGTGGCCTTCGCCGGCACCGGCGGGCGCACCTTCGGCGTCAGCGGCAACCTCTTCAACTCCAACCTGGTGATGTACGATCACGCCACCTCGTCGCTGTGGCCCCAGCTGTGGATGGGCGCGGTGTCCGGCCCCGAGGGGGACAAGAAGACCTGGCTCAAGACCTTCCCCGCGGTGGAGATGACCTGGAAGGCCTGGCGAGAGCTGCACCCCGACACCCTGGTGCTCAGCAGCGGCAGCGGCTACACCCGTGACTACACCTCGTACCCCTACGGCGGCTACCGCACCGATCACAAGGACACCTTCGCCACCACCAGCCCGGCACCGGACACAGCATACAAAAACAAGTCCATGATCTTCGGACTGGTGGACCGCGAAAATGGCAAGGCCCGAGGCTACGTCCACGAGGACCTGTTCTCCAAGCGCGGCAGCAGCGGGGCGATCAACGACAGCTTCGCCGGCAACGCGGTGGTGGTCGTCTTTCACAAGACGATGAAGCTGGTCCAGGCCTTCGAGGCCAAGACCCCTGACGGAACCCTGACCTTCGATGCGGTCCCGTACAAGCCATAGCGTCACGCTGCTGGTGCTGGCGCTGGCGCTGCCGGCCAGCCCCGCCCCGGCGTGGGCCGGCGCCTGGAATTTGGGCCACGGCCGGCTGCACCTCAAGGAGAGCTTCTCCTTCTGGTCCACCGACCGCAAGTTCGCCTCGGGCCTCGACCGCACCCTGACCTTCGCTGACCGCGGGCCGGTGGAGCGCGGCGAGCGGGTGCCCTTCGACCCCGCCACCGGCGGTGACTTTTCCGCCGCTGCCCTGACCACCGAGGTGTCCCTCGGCCTCCTCGGCTGGCTCGACGTCGGCCTCAGCGTGCCCCTGATCTGGACCGACTTCGACACCGCGCCGGTGGACACCGTCGACAGCTCCTTCGGCGTCGGCGACCTGCTGCTCAAGGTGCAGGGGGGATGGATCTTCGCCCCCGTGGCCCTGGCCGGGCGCCTGGAGGTCAAGGTCCCCACCGGCGGCTTCGATCCCTCCATCTACGCCGCGCCGCTCACCGAGGGGCAGTGGGACGTGGCGCTGCTGGCCTCGGCCGGCGTCTCGCTGCACCCCTGGGGCTACGTCAACGCCGAGCTGGGCTGGCGCTTCCGCATCGAGAACCCGGAAAACGGCCTGGATCCGGGCGACGAATTCCTCTTCCTCGTGGAGGGCGGCGTCCGGCTGCGCTGGGGCTTTTGGGTCAAGCTGGCCGCGGACGGTCAGATCGGTCTGGACGGCGAGCTGACCCGCTTCGGCACCATCACCGAGGTGCCGCGACGCCGGCTGTTCTCCCTCTGGGGAGGACTGCAGTGGCGCGGCTCCTTCGGGCTGGGAGCGGAGGTTGCCCTGCGCGTGCTGCTGGCCGGCGAGGACTTCCCCACGGGGCTCCAGCTGCTCACCGGCGTCTCCTACGAATTCCAGCTCTTCGGCGGCGCCGGCTGACCCACCCGTCGGACATCATTTTGGATCTGCATTTCGACCCTCCCCCGCGGCCCCGCTCGTTTGACAACTTAGCGTAATTACGCTAGTTAAACACGGCGGCATGAAAGGAAACACATGAGGTACGCGGAGACCGGGTTCAACCTGGAGATCGATCTTACCAGAGGCAACATTGAGCGGGTGCCCACCTCGCCGGACCTGGCCGAGCTTTACCTCGGCGGCCTCGGCACCAACGCCCGCATGCTGTGGGACCGGGTGGGCCCCGAGGTCAAACCCTTTGACGACGAGAACTTGCTGATCTTCGGCACCGGTCTGCTGGCCGGCACACCGGCCCCGGGCTGCAACCGCACCATCGTCTCGGCCGTCTCGCCCCAGACCGAGCTGTTCGCCTTCTCCATGATGGGCGGCTTCTGGGGCCCCGAGCTGAAGTACTCCGGCTACGACAAGGTGATCCTGCGCGGCAAGTCCCCCGAGCTGGTCTATATCTGGATCAACGACGACACAGTGGAGATCCGCGACGCCAGCCACTACAGGGGCCTCGGCACCATGGAGACCATGGAGCTGGTGCGCCAGGAGCTGGAGGAGCCCACGGCCGCCGTGGCCTCCATCGGCATGGCCGGCGAGAGCAAGGTCTTCTTCGCCTCCATCGAGCAGGGCCGCTCCAGCGCCAGCCGCATGGGCCTCGGCGCCGTGATGGGCGACAAGAACGTCAAGGCCATCGTGGTCAAGGGCAGCAAGGATATCAACATCGCCCGCCCGGCCGAGTACATGAAGCTGTGCGGTGAGTCGCTGCAGTACATCAAGAAGCGCGACAAGAACCCGATCCCCGGGGTGATGCCGATCCTGGCCGGGCTGGGCTCGCCCCAGGAGATGGCCATCGACGACGAGAAGTGGCACACCGAAAACTTCGCCTGGGGCAACGCCCGCGAGCGGCGCAAGGGGTTCTGGACCGACGAGATCCACGAGCTATGGACCAACACCATGGACCGCATGCGCACCCGCCTGCTGTCCTGCCACAACTGCCCGATGAAGTGCGGCGCGGCCATCTCGGTGGACACGCGGCTCTGCTCCTACATGATGAAGTGCTTCTCAAAACTGACCTACACCATGGGCGCCTTCTCCACCCTGGAGTTCGGCATGCGCATCGCGCAGAAGGCCACGGAGCACGGCGTCGACGCCTTCTCCGCCCCCCAGACCATGGCCTACGCCATCGAGCTTCTGGAGGCCGGCATCCTCAAGGACTCGGACTTCCCTGGCATGCCGCCCGACAGCGAGGGGCGCTTCTATTACCTGCTGGACAAGATCGTCAAGCGCGAGGGCATCGGCGACGTGCTGGCCGACGGCACCTACTGGGCCGGTGAGGCCATCGGCAACGGCGCCGAGGAGTTCGCCCACAACAACATCAAGAAGACGGAGCAGCTGCCGCTGAAGCTCGGCATGCTCAACCCGATCTACTTTTTGATGTACTGCACCGGCGAGAAGGCCAACATCACCCAGATCGAGGGCAACTTCCCCCAGGCGCCGTTCCCCACCCGGGAGCAGCGGGAGGAGTTTTGCGAGGACTGGCCTCACGTGCCCGACGAGCGGTTCAAGGAGTGGTTCGTGGAGTGGGAGCTGCGCGGCGAAAAGTCGATCCCGAACTACCCGCCGGTGGACGCCACCTGCGAGATCGTCAACTGGCAGGAGCAGATGCACTACATCGACGACAGCACCGGCATGTGCGCCGGCCTGTCCTCCTTCCCGCTAAAGCCTCCCTTCCACATTCACAACCTGCCCGGCCTCATCGGCGCCGGCGCCGGCATGGACCTCGACGAGGAGGAGCTGACCAGGACCACCAAGCGCATCCGCAACATGGTGCGCGCGATCAACATCCGCCGCGGCATGCGGCGCGCGGACGAAAAGGCCCCCGAGGACCACTGGAGGCGGCGGTTCCCGGAGCTGGAGCAGAAGCTGCTGGACGAGTACTACAAGTACAAGGGGTGGAACAACGACGGCATCCCCACGGCCGAGACCCTCAAGGAGCTGTCCCTCGACTTCGTGCTGGAGGACTTCCTCGAGCGGGGGATACTGACCGAGGACGAGGACTCCCCGAGCCCTGAAAGCGAGCAGTAATGGGCGCCAAGAAGAAGACCAAGACGGTCAAGACGATCAAGATAAACGTGGACAAGTGCAACGGCTGCCGCGCCTGCGAGGTGGTCTGCTCTGCCTTCCACGCCACGCCGCGGGACAGCAGCACCAACCCGGCGCGGTCCCGCATCCGGGTCATTCGCGAGCCGCTGTCGGACATCTACGTGCCGGTCTACGCCGGGGAGTACACCGCCGCCGAGTGCGCCGGCCGGGACAAGTACACCATCGACGGCAAGGAGTACGAGGAGTGTGCCTTCTGCCGGGCCTCCTGCCCCTCGCGGGAGTTCTTCAAGGAGCCGGACTCCGGCCTGCCGCTGAAGTGCGACATGTGCGCGTCGGACCCCACCCTGGAAGAGCCGATGTGCGTCACCTGGTGCCTGGCCGATGCGCTGGTCTTCGAGGAGCGCGAGGAGGAGGTGGAGGGCGAGGAGCAGGTGCAGGAGGCCATCGAGATGGGCCTCGAGGCGCTGGCCAACAAGCACGGCATGGAGAA